>Ga0209474_10001120_pt1 | contig 27088 bp, 26 predicted proteins | sample GraSoiAngelo_145_FD_185902 | JGI IMG/M metagenome (GOLD analysis project Ga0209474, IMG submission 185902) | Grasslands soil microbial communities from the Angelo Coastal Reserve, California, USA - 14_1009_05_20cm (SPAdes) (version 2) | ecosystem: Environmental > Terrestrial > Soil > Grasslands...
ACGTTTTCAAATTTCAGACCGGGAATGACGGGCGCGGCGTGGCAAGGCAGCGCGTCGCCGCTCGGGGTGATGAGCATCAGTTTGCGGCCCCAGCCGCCCACGCAGGGTTTTGGGTATTTCGCGTAATAGTCCGGCACGACGAAGAGGATGCGCGTTTTGCCCTGCAGTTCTTCTTCGGCACGCTTCAGGCGCTCAACGCAGTAATCCAGTTGCTGACGCGTGGGCAGAAGTTTTTCACGGTTCGCAAACGCCCAGCCGTAATACTGCACGCTGGCAAATTCCACGCAGCCCGCGCCGGAGTCCTTCACTATGGCGAGCATTTCCTCGAGTTCGTCAATATTGCGGCGGTGGATGACGAAATTCAGCGTGAGGCCGATGCGATAACGCTTGAGCCATTGTAAAACGCGGAGTTTGTGCTGATGCGACTTCGTGCCGGAAATGTCGTTGGCCGTTTCCTCGCGCGCGCCCTGGAAGCTGAGCTGGAAATGATCGAGTCCGGCATGCACCAGGGCTTCGAGCTTGGCTTCGTCCAGTGGGAGGCCAGAAGTTATGAGGCTGACGTAGAGGCCAGCGGCGCGCGCGCTGCGGATGAGGTCAACGATGTCCGGCCGCGCGAGAGGCTCGCCGCCGGTGAAGTCGGCCTGGAGAACACCAGCTTCCGCAGCTTCGTTGAACACGCGCGACCAAACTTCCGTCGGAAGCTCGCTGGAGCGCGATTGCAGCTCCAGTGGATTAGAGCAGTAGACGCAGTGAAGCGGACAGCGATGCGTGAGTTCGGCGACGAGAGCGAGCGGGTTTTGTTGGACAGTTGGCATGGGCAGCGAAGGCGTCCCGCCTGAGAAGGCGGGCCCTACACGGCGCCTGATTCGAAATCCAGGGCGCGTTCTTTTTGCAAAAGCGCGAGATAGCCGAGGATGTCCTGTTCTACTTTGTGCGGCTCGGCCTTCGAATAGAGCAATTGCAGTTCGCCGATGATTTGAGACACGGAGTGCTTGCCGTCGCAGCGCGAAACGATTTCCAAGCTCGGGCCATTAAGGCGCAGCGCCCGCTCCGGCATCAGCAAAACACGTTGATTGTTGTTCTCTCCCATGCGGCATCCCGCGGCGAGCCGCGGCTTGCTGTCCAAATCCAAGCTCATGCCTTTTCCTTCGCAGGTTGGAAGGCGCCCGGAGGAGGCCAGCCGGGGTTCACGTAAGCGAAATAGAGAGCATCGAGTTGCGCCCAGAGGATGTCGCACTTGGCGCGGAGCGCGCCGTGAGCTTTGTCCTGTTCCTCGCGAGTGTGCGCATGTTTGACCACCCAGGCCAGTGCGAACTCCGCATCCTCAGGGGCCTGGGTCAATCGTCCGGTGAAATAGTCGAGGCCGCCGGAAAGCCAAGGATAATGCTGGCGCATGCGGTCCATACGCAGAGCGATCAGCTTGCGAGAGAAGAGTTCCGTGAGCGAAGAAGCCACGGCCTCAAGATGAGAACGCGTAGAGACGAAGTCCACGTAAGCTTGTACGGCGAAGCGCGTAGCGGGGAGGATGCCGTCACCGCGTAGAGCGTGATCGCGCGAAAGTCCCGTGGCTTCGACAAGCTTTAACCATTTTTCGATGCCGCCGGGCTTTGTGCCGTCGCCATCGTGGTCGAGAATGCGTTTACGCCAAGCCAAACGAAACGCAGGGTCTTCGCTACGCGCGAGAATGGCGGCATCCTTGACGGGGATCCGGCTCTGGTAGAAGTAGCGATTCAGCGCCCAGGCCTGAAGCTGGCCCCGAGTGAGCTTGCCCTCATGCATCAGCAAGTGAAACGGATGCTGGTGGTGATAGCGCTCTTCTCCAATGGCATGAAAACCGGCGATGAATTCCGCTTCGGAGAGAAGAGGCTTTTCAACGGCGTTGGCGATTGGCGCGGTCATACTTTAAAGATCGAACTCCATGCCATCGTAGGCGATTTCGAAGCCGGCATCCAGCACGGCGCGGTGCTCGGGGCTTTTTTCGTCAAGGATGGGGTTCGTGTTGTTGATGTGGATCAGGATTTTGCGGCCTTTCGTTTGGGAAGGGAATTGTTCGAGCAGGCCGCCCGCGCCGGAGAGCGGCAAGTGGCCAATTTCGCGCGCGGTTTTTTTGCTGCGGCCAGTACGGGTCAATTCATCGTCACTCCAGAAGGTTCCGTCAATGAGAGTCGCGCCGGCAGATTCCACTGCCGGCTTCCACATCGCCGAAGATCCGGGAAGCGAAGGGGCAAAGAAGAGACGCTTTTCCCCTTGCTCCATGACAAAGCCCACGGACGCATCCTCCCGTGGAACTGCTCTGAGAGTTTCCTCGCTGACGTAATCCGGGTAACAACCTCCGAGCGGCACCGTGGTACAGATAAAGTCCGCTGGACTGGAGGAATCCTCCGATAAATGGCAACCCAAACGTCCTTTGGCCGACAGAGTCTGCCATTTCACCGGCGGATTGGCGCGCTCTAAAACGCGGAAGATCCGGTTTTCCTCTTGAAGAACGCATTGTACGCCGCGCGTCGAAAACACAAAAAAGCTCTGAAACTCGCGCAGGTGAAGGAGCCCCATCACGGAGTCGACATCAGCGCTGGGCAGGAACACGCCGCCTATTGGGGACGGTGATGAATTATTTTCGGGCGGAGACAGTTCGCGCGCGGCGACCACCTGCTGGCGCAAATCCGGAGAAGCGCAGAGCAGAAACCAAACTTTGGAGTCGGGAGAGAAGATAACCTGAGTCTGCGTGCGCGCACGAGCCTGCAACTTGCCGTGGCGCAGGGCGCTACAGTTCGGACATTGGCAATTCCATTGGGGAAACCCGCCCCCGGCTGCGGATCCGAGGACTTTTACGCGCATTCCAATACGCCAGCCAGCTTGCTCGCCTGGCGGACAGAACGATTAGAGTTCGGCGTTGGCGTAGGAACTGACTTCGCAGTTGAGGTCAATCTCTTCGTGCCGAGGGGTGGTCCATTCCATGGGAAAAAGCTCCTTTAGGAGTCAAAGATTAAGGACCCAAAGAGAATAACATGAGGCGGAAAAGAAGGGAATAGGCAATTCTTTGTAGGGCCACGGCGGATGCCGGATTACCAGGTAACCCCAAAATCCATTGGGATGGGATTAAAAAGCAGCGACTAAGGGTATTGGATTGTGGGTGCGGCGAATCCAGCACCGCCTTTACCAGGAAGTATTGGCATCCAAGATTGAACCAGCCAGAGGAGGTTGCGTGCTGTCTTTTGGCAAGGCCGGTTTTCGAAAACTGGCGGGCGCAGCGGCTGCAGTACTGTTCTTTGCCTTGAACGCATTGGGTCAAACCCAAAGTCAAACCGGTGATGTGAAGCCCATACCGATACTCCAAGGAAGCGCCGGGTTTATTACCAACTTCGACGGGGGCGACGCGCACCTGGCCCCGATTGCGACTCCGGTGGTGCTGGTGCCCGTGGGAGAGCGCTGGCTTTTTGAAGCCAGGGCAAACTTCGAAACGGACATGGTGCAACTGCCGGGCCGCAGCGGATTCCATGGGCAAGTCGAGAAGCAGGTAGATTACGCGCAGATTGACTTCATTGCGAATAAGTACGCGACGGTCAGCGTGGGCCGTTTTCTTACGCCCTTCGGAATCTATAACGAACGCCTCTACCCCGTATGGATCCGCAATCTGCAATCCGACCCGTTGACCTTGCCCATCGGCATCGGGCCCAGCAACGCCAGTACTGGCGTGATGGTTCGCGGTGGCTTCAAGGCGCGTCCGCAATTCGACATCAATTACACCGTCTATTTTTCGACGCTCGTGACGACGACTCCCGTGGACTCAGACCGGTTTGCAGGAGGACGAGCCGGAATTTTTGTCCCGAAAGCTCGCTTGGAAGTCGGGGGCTCGTTCCAGCATTTGCTGCAGCAAGAGCGGTCCAACCTGTTTGGGTTTCACGCCGTTTGGCAACCGACGAAACTCCCCCTGGATATCCGCTGGGAATACGCGCGCTCAAAAAGAGGCAGCGGCTACTGGCTGGAGCCCGCGTACAAACTGAGCCAGCTTCCGTTCCTACAGAACGAGATGCGGCGAACGCAGTTGGTGGCGCGTTACCAGCAGTTTTTCACGGGACAGTTGGCGAGTGACTCGCTGCCTCCGGTGAATACGAAGCAATTCGAATTCGGAGTGAACTACTACTTCATGGATGGGTTGAAATTCACCACGAATTACGGCCGGCAATTCAGCAGTATCGGGAACAAGAATGTTTGGACGCTGGGTCTCACATATCGCTTCGTGGTTCCGATGGGGCCGGAAGGGGGCAGGAGATGAAGAGGAATTGGATGTTGATTTGTTGCCTCGGTGTGATGACGTTCCTGGTTGGGACGGCGATTGCACAGGAACATACAAAATCGGAGGCGGCTCCAAAGCTCCCCGCCGATATGCCACTCTTATCGGCCAGTGCAAATCCCAAGGAAGAAAACGCATTGCCGCAGCGAACAAAACGAACGCGGCAAGCCCGTCACACTACAAAAAGAGAACAATCGGAGCGCGCAGAAGGGGAGCAGCGATTCCGAGAGAACTGCGGGCGCTGCCATCAGCCGCCTCACAAGTTTCCGCCGCGCGTCATGGCCGCTGCGATTCGGCACATGAGAGTTCGCGCCATGCTCACCGACGAAGATATGCGGCTGATCTTGAAATACATGACGCAATGAGTTGGCACGCCTTGTTCTCGAAATGGATGCTCGCTTTGCGCTGGCCTCTGGCGGTCCTCGCGCTCTGCTCCTGCGCTTGGGGGCAAACCGCGCAGACCCAAGGCCGAGTCATCGAAATTTTAGCGGATCACGACAGCCGGTTCCGAATAGAAGGCCAGAAACAGCCGGTCCTTAAATTAAAGGCCGGCGAAAGGATTACGCTTAGAATCAACGCGAAGAAGGCAAAGAACGTAAACCGCGACGGCGCAATTCACGGATTCACGCTTTTGCGCGTGAAGGACCGAATCCCTGTCCCCGGGTGGGATTTCGAGTTGAAACCCGGTGTTCAGGAGTTCAACGTGACCGCGCCGGGCGAACCGGGCGAATACATCGCAGTTTGCACCGTAGTTTGCAGCGAGGAACATGAGGGGATGAACATGAAGGTCGTCGTGTTACCCTGAATTCAGGCCATCAAGAAAACCGGGTGATTGTGAGGGAACAGAGGGATGAGGCACAAATCTGCGGCGGTCTTCTGCGCGGTAATTCTTACAACGGTGGCGACCTGGGCGGCTCAGGGGCATGGGGCCGAAGAAAAAACGTTTAGGGGCGAGATTGCGGACTCGCAATGCGCGCTGAATGTGCATTCAATCAGTCAATCGCACAAAGAAATGATTGCCATGAAGCCGGAAATCAAAACGGACGCTGAGTGCGCGCGCTTTTGCGTGAAGGAACGAGGCGGAAGGTTCATGCTGCAGACCAAGGACAAAGTTTACAAGCTCGATGCGCAGGTCCTTGCGGAGCAGTGGGCGGGCCAAAAAGTGAAGGTGACGGGGACTCTGGATTTCAAGACGAACGCGATTACCGTCGATAAGATCGAAGCCTTGGGTCCAACTATGGCGCCGAAAGCAAATTAGTATCAACTTGCTAGGCCGCAAGAAAGCTTCCCATCGAGTCGCAACTCTTACCACTAAGGCTTGAAGATTCTGCCGGCAAGAGCCACAACAGGTTGGGGCCCGAATACTGCATTTGATATAAACCTAATCCCACAACTTTTTTCAGAAAAACGCACGATTTCTCTTGACAAGCGTGGAAAACTGGGTAGCATGTGGAGAAAAGTGGTACAGGGTGGGTAAGAAGGGCGTCAAGTAGTGGGCTGTAGGGCAAAATAGAAGGCTTTGGAAGTTGTGGTGAAAGTGGGCATTTTGGCCATTCTAGACCACATTTTCGCGTTCGATCCCAGCCGAACGGGGGTCGTCGCGCCGAGCGGGGCGTATGAAGCTGCGGGGAAACTGTCCAGCCAAGGTGGACGAGAAGGGTCGTCTGAAGATACCCGCCTTGTTTCTGGAGCAATTGAAGGAGTACGGAAACCAGTTTTACATCACCAGCACAACGGGTGAGACGGCCAGGATTTATCCGATGAAAGTTTGGTCGGAGATTGAAGACAGGCTGGAGAAAATGCCGAGCGCGAACCGGGCGAAGAGGAAGTTTTTGATGCGGACCAGCTATTACGGGCAGACGGTGGAACTGGATGGGCAGGGAAGGCTACTGCTGCCGACCGTATTGCGGGAATCGGCGCAAACCAAGGGCGACGTGGATGTGCTGGGCAACCTGGATTATCTGGAAGTGATGAATCACACGCGCATGCTGGATCAGTTGAAGAACGAGCCTTACACGGATGAAGACGACAAGGCTTTGGAAGATTTGGGGATTTGAGAAGTGGCCCTTCGCAGAAGATGCTCAGGGTACACAAGTGGCTAGCGGCGGGTGACGAGAGAACGGTCAGATTTGAGTGCGGCGCACACGCCGGTGATGCTACGAGAGGTGCTCGAATGGCTGCGCGTAAAGCCGGACGGAACGTACGTCGACGCAACACTGGGAGCGGGCGGACACTCCGAAGCGATCGCCCGGAAATTGACCTCTGGGACAATTCCTATGCGCCCTTACGGGCGACTGATCGGTCTGGACCGGGACGCACAGGCGCTCGCCATGGGGCGGGAGCGGCTGAAGACCTTTGGGGCGAGAGTGATGGTGGTACACGCACCGTTCTCACGGATTGCGGAGGTCGCGCAAGAGTTGGGGATTCCGCCGGTGGACGGGGTCTTGGCCGACTTAGGAGTTTCGAGCATGCAGCTTGACCAGGCGGCGCGGGGGTTTTCCTTCCGCGAAGCCGGTCCGCTGGACATGCGTATGAACGCCGAAGATGAATTAACGGCGGAGGAAATTGTGAATCGATGGCCGGAGAGAGAGCTGGCCGATTTGCTCTACCGCGAAGCGGATGAGCACGATTCCAGAAGGATCGCCAGGGCGATCGTGAGAGCGCGGCCGATACGCGATACCGCGCACCTGGCAACGGCTGTGGCAGGGGTCCGAAAGCAATGGGGAAGGCAGAGACTGCATCCCGCAACAAAAACGTTTCTGGCGCTGCGGATAGCGGTGAATCGAGAGTTGGAGGAACTCGGGCAGTTTCTTTCTCGGACCCCCGCCGCAATGAATTCGGGCGGCCGCTGGGTAGTGTTGAGCTACCACTCGCGGGAAGACCGCCTGGTTAAGCGCGCGTTTCAGGAAGGAGAGCGGGCAGGAACGCTCCGCGTGCTGACGAAACATGTTATCCGGCCCACCGAAGAAGAAACGGCGGGCAACCCGCGTTCGCGAAGCGCGAAACTGCGGTGCGCGGAAAGAGTGTAGTCATGGCGAGCAAGAAAAAAACAAGAACGATGCGGGAGTTTCAGACCGTCAAGCGGATTGACAATTCGCGCCTGGTGCGCCGCGTCGAGCCAGTGAAGCTGCGTTATTACTACCGCACGCTAGCGCTGGGAACAGTGGTTGCCGCTTTTTTCATGCTGTACATCTACCAGCACTTTCGCTGCATTGATTTGAGCTTCCAATTGGAGGAAGTCAAAGCGAAGCAGGTGGAAGCGGCGACGCTGAATTCTTCGTTGAAACTCGAGATTGCCAGTTTGCGAAACCCGATGCGCATTGACGTGATTGCGCGCCGCCAATTGGGCTTGACCGAGCCGCTGCCGACTCAGGTGCGGGAATACGAGGCTCCCGCGGGAGCCCAGGTGGCCGCTGTGAGATACGTGCGGCAGAGCCGCTCGCAGTAGCGGTAAACGTTCTTGTGGGCGAAGCTATGCGGAATACGCAGAAATCTGCACCCTCAGCAATGAACCTTGAGGCGGTGCGCTGGCCGAACTGAACTCATCATGCCCCCATACCGCGCGCACGTCGTGAAGGCTGACCGCCGAGCGGTGACCGACATGCGTGAGTTCACGGCGAGCGAGCGGCTCCTCATCGTTGCCAGTCTGCTTCTGCTTTGTATTGTCGCAGTCCTCGGCAGGCTCGGGTACCTGCAACTTTTCCGCCACGGCGACTATCTAGCGCGCGCGGCACGCCAGCAGCAGCGCACCATTGAAATCACTCCGAGGCGTGGCTCGATCTACGACCGCAATATGGATCCGCTGGCAATGAGTATTCCCGTGGACTCTGTGTTTGCCGTGCCCGTTGACGTTGGGGATCCTCAGCTCGCAGCGCAATTGCTTTCTGGAGTGCTGGGAATACCGACCGAGGTATTGGAATCAAAATTGAGCGCGGCGCAAACCTTCACTTGGATTGCGCGCAAAGTGCCGCCGGACAAAAAAGAGGCGGTCGAGGCGCTGAACCTGAAAGGGATCTACTTCCAGAAAGAGAACCGGCGCATCTATCCGAAGCGCGAGCTCGCCGCCCATGTGCTGGGCTTTGTGGATGTCGACGAAAAAGGCTTAGGCGGAGTCGAGTACGGGCTGGACAACCAGATTCGCGGCAAGAGCGAAAAGATCGTGGTGATGGCGGACGCGCGCCAGCGCTGGTTCGACGGCGTAGAGGCGCAGCGCGAACGCGGCGCTGATGTGGTCCTGACCCTGGACGAACAGATTCAGTACATCGCGGAACGGGAACTCGCTGCAGCCATCACCAAGACGCATGCTCTGGCCGGAAGCGTCGTGGTGATGAATCCGAGCAATGGGGAGATTCTGGCGCTAGCCAATTGGCCAAAGTTTAATCCTAACGCTGCAAATGAAGCGTCTGCGGAAGCGCGGATGGACCGCGCTGTAACCGCGCTCTATGAGCCGGGTTCGACATTCAAGCTAATCACCATTGCGGCGGCTTTCGATCAAGGCATCGTCCGGCCGGAGGAAGTCTTCGATTGCGAGAATGGCGCGGTGTACGTCGCGGGACACCGCATTCGCGACCATAAGCCGTTTGGCCTGCTGACTGTCTCCGACATCCTGGCGCAGTCGAGCAACGTTGGCGCAATCAAGATTGCGCTGTTGCTGGGAGCGCCGAAATTTTACGACTATATCCGCGCGTTCGGATTTGGCGAGCTTACGGGAGTGGATTTGCCCGGTGAGAGCAAAGGTCTCGTGCGGCGGCTGGAGAACTGGTCGGCCATTTCCATTGGATCGATTTCGCTGGGGCAAGAGGTCGGCGTCACGCCCATCCAGCTTATCAGCGCGGTTTCTGCCATCGCGAATGGAGGAACTCTCTACAAGCCGCATGTGGTTGCAGAACTGCGGCGAGACAATCAAATTTTGCCCGCGCAAGGTTCTCTGGTTCCCGCCGAGCCGAGGCGCGTGATTCGTCCGGAAACCGCGGCGACCCTTCGGCGGCTGATGGAAGGCGTCGTTTTGAACGGAACTGGAAAGCTGGCCCACCTCGATGGCTGGACGGCCGCGGGCAAAACCGGCACAGCGCAAAAAATCGATCCCGCCACGGGCCGCTACTCACACACGCAACTGATTGCTTCCTTCACTGGCTTTGCACCAATCAGCAATCCCGCTGTGACGATCCTCGTGTCGCTGGATTCACCGGTGGGGGAGCACGAAGGTGGGCCAGTGGCCGCGCCCGTTTTCAAACGCATCGCCGAACAGGTATTGCCCTATTTGGATGTTCCTCGTGACGTGCCGCTCGAGCCCCAGTTGATTCAAGTTGCGTACAAGGATAGAAATGCATCAAACTTAACAGCGCTCTCGGACTTCACCCCAACTGATTTTACTGCTCAACCGGACCTACCCCCAGCCGAGTCCTCCGGGACCAATGCGAGGAGCGCAAAAAAACAGGCTCCTGCGGTGACCATTGCCGTGGACGAAGGGGGCGATATCCCCATCCCGGACTTCTCAGGAAAGACGATGCGGGAAGTGGCGGAGACGTGTTTGAAGCTGGGTCTCGATCCCTTTTTGGTTGGCAGCGGTCTTGCAGTAAGTCAGGTGCCGGCGGGAATGAAACTTCGGCGGGGCGCAAAGCTGACGGTGCAGTTCGGAGTGCAATTCGGAGCAACAGCGGAAAAGATCGCCCGGCCGAAACGGAAGCGCAGGCATTAGGATGAAGATGTCACTCAGCCCAGAACAACAGGTGAGAACCACCACCACGACCGAGCAGGACGCGCCTCTGAAACACTCTGTCCAAGCCGCCGGATCGAAAACCGGGAAGAGATTGAGCGAACTCCTCCGTGGCACGGAGGCAACACTGCCGGGTTCCGCAGACCACATTGAGATTCAACAAGTGACCTGCGATTCGCGCAAGGTGCACAAGGGCGCGCTGTTTTTTGCGTTGCATGGAGCGAAGGCGGACGGGAATGCGTTCATTGAAGACGCCGTGAAACGCGGCGCTGCGGCTGTTGCCAGTGAAGACCATGCTCCCGAGAAACTCTCTGCGCGAGTTGCCTGGGTTCAAGTTCGCGACGCGCGAAAAGCTCTGGCCACCACGGCCGCGAACTTCTTCGAGCATCCTGCAAATGCTCTCCAACTTGTAGCGGTAACCGGAACGAATGGAAAAACCACCACGACTTCGCTGGTGGACGCGATCATCAAAGCCTCTGGAGCCAAAACGGGTTTGTTTGGAACCATCGCCTACCACACGCCCTTGGGCGACTATCCCGCTCCGAACACGACGCCCGAGTCCGTGGATTTACAGGGCTTTTTTGCCGAGATTCGCGATGCCGGAGGCAAGTACGCGGTGTTGGAGGCGAGTTCGCATTCACTTTCGATGGACCGTTTGTGGGGCTGCCATTTTCAAGCGGCGGTGTTCACGAATTTGACCCGCGAGCACATGGATTATCACAAAACCTTCGAGGAATATTTCGCGGCCAAGCGCAAGCTCTTTGAGGGCACGGGCGCAGACGCTCCGGAAGTGGCCGTGCTGAATGCGGACGATGGCTACGGAAAGCAGTTAGCCGGCCTTGCGAAGAACACTGTGACTTACGGCCTCGAATCCGATGCCGATATCACCACAAAGAAATTCCACCTCAGTTTTGAGGGCTTGCATTTCACCGCGCAAACGCCCAGCGGAAAACTGGAAGTGACTTCGCGGCTCGTCGGCCGCATCAACGTCTACAACCTGCTCGCCGCGATTGGCGCGGGGCAAGCGCTCGGACTTTCCAATGAAATCATCGAGAAAGGCATCCACAATGTGGAGAGCGTTTCCGGGCGCTTCCAACGGGTGGATCAAGGCCAGCCATTTCTGGTGATTGTGGACTACGCGCACACGGATGATGCGCTCGACAACCTCATTCGCACTGCGCGCGAACTAAATCCCAAAGGCCGCATCATCACGCTTTTCGGCTGCGGAGGATTGAAAGACCGCACCAAACGGCCGGTCATGGGAGAAGTGGCCGGCAGGCTCAGCGACTTGACGATTCTCTCAAGCGACAACCCGCGCACGGAAGATCCCCTGAAAATCATTAGCGACATCGTGGTTGGTCTCCAGAAAACAAATGGAAAATATCTGATCGAGCCGGACCGCGAAAAAGCCATCGGCATGGCGATGGATGAAGCGCGCGCGGGCGACATTGTGCTGCTGGCCGGCAAGGGGCACGAAAATTACCAGATTCTCGCGGACCGCACCTTGGAGTTTGACGATCGCGAAATAGCGCGGCGCGCGCTGCGCGAGCGTGGTTTTGAAGGGCCGAAAAACGGCTCAGGGTTTGGCACCTAGCGCGCTTGTTTCAGTGCAGTAACGAGGGCGCTCGGCCCCGGCCGGTCGGGGGAGCCAAAAACAGACCTCTCGAAGGAGGAGCCCTCAAAAAATTGAAAAGAGAACGAGCCGTTGGGTACTGGACGGGATACTGGAATAAGACCAACCCTTTGAGGAACTTATGCGGTGGACGATTGCACAGGTGGCTGGCGCTTTGGGTTCTCGGCCGGGAACGGGGCTCGACCCCCTGGCCCGGCTGGCCGGTGTGTCGATTGATTCTCGCACGGTACGTGCCGGAGAACTGTTCGTGGCCATCCACGGACCGCGTCACGACGGACACGATCACGTGGCCGGCGCGTTGGAGCTCGGCGCCGTTGCAGCCGTGGTGGCGCAAGCCCAGCTCCCACAGTTTGCGGGCTGGGTGGGCGGCCGCTGCATTCCCGTTGCGGACACTTTCGAGGCCCTCAAGCAACTGGCTCGCGCCGTTCGGGAAGCCTGGGGCGGGAAAATTGCCGGCGTCACCGGTTCGGTCGGCAAGACCACCACGAAGGAAATTCTGGCGGCCTTGCTGGGCGCGAAGCTGCAGGTCCTGAAATCCGAAGGAAATTTGAATAACGAGTACGGCCTGCCGCTGACGCTGTTTCGGCTGGAAGAAACACATCAAGCGGCCGTGCTGGAGATGGGGATGTCGCGGCGCGGTGAGCTGTCGCGTTTGACGGCGATTGCGCGGCCGGACGTCGGCGTGGTGACGCGCGTCTCTCCCGCGCATTTGGAGTTTTTTTCTTCGGTGGATGAAATTGCCTTGGCCAAGCGCGAATTGATTGAAGGGCTGAACGGCCGCGGTTCCACAGCGGTATTGAACGCGGACGATCCGCGCGTGGCTGCGTTTGGGCCGTATGCCCCGGGCCGCGTTTTGACTTATGGCATAGAAAAACAAGCGTTTTTTATGGCCGCAGAAATTGAAGACCGCGGCGCTTTGGGATCCGCGTTCGATTACCTGAGCCCCGAAGGCCGCGTCCGGCTGGAGCTGGCGGTTCCCGGACGCCACGCCATTGGCAACGCGCTGGCGGCGTTGACGGCCGCAAGCGTTTGGGGAATCGGCGCGGCGGAAGCGCAAAGCGTTTTCAACACGCTGCGCGCGCCCGCGATGCGTGGAGAACTCTTGCGATTCTCAAATGGGGCGGCGCTGATCAACGACAGCTACAACTCAAGCCCGGCGGCCTTGCAGGCAATGACGGAATTGCTAGCGGCCACGCCGAATTTCCACCGGCGAATTCTGGTTGCAGGCGAGATGCGGGAGCTGGGAACTTCTTCGCCTCAACTGCACCGCGAAGCAGGGCAGTTCGCCGCAAGAACGGGGAAAGTGGACTGGGTCATCGGCGTGGCCGGAGACGCTTCGGAAATTGTGGAGGGCGCGGTGGCCGCAGGGCTGTCTAGTGGACACAGCAAGTTTTTCCAGACGCCGCAGGAAGCCGCCGAATTCCTGGAAACGCTGGTTTCTCCCGGCGATTTGCTGCTGGTGAAAGGTTCGCGTGGGGTGAAGATGGAACAAATTGTCGATGCCCTGATCGCGCGCCACGCTGCCCCCGGAGAGTTTTCGCGTCAGGAGGTCAGGCACTAGGATGCTTTACTACCTCCTCGTCGAAGTTTTGCGGCGCTACTTCAGCCCGCTCAACGTTTTTCGCTACATCACGGTGCGCACGGTTTACGCCAGCCTGACCGCGATGTTCCTGGCGCTGGTCTTTGGTCCGTGGCTGATTCGCAAGCTGCGCGAGCTTCAGATTGGCCAATACATCCGCGAAGAAGGTCCCCAGGCCCATCAGAAAAAAGCGGGAACGCCGACCATGGGTGGCGTGCTCATCGTGTTGTCCACGGCAATTCCGTCGCTGCTCTGGGCCGATCTGACGAATCCCTTCATTTTGATCGCGCTCTTCGCCCTGGCGGGATTTGCGATTATCGGCTTCATTGACGACTACGCCAAAGTCTCCAAGCAGCAGAATCTCGGCCTCACCGCGAAGAAAAAAATCTATTTTCAAGTTGTGGTCAGCCTCGTTGTGGGCGGTTCCCTGCTTGTGCTGCTTACGCGCAACGTCTACTCGACGCAACTAGTGATTCCCTTTGCCAAGCGCATTCATCCGGATCTCGTGATTCATTCTCTGATGAAAACGCCGTACTGGTGGCCCCTGGCCTTTGTCCCGTTTCTCATCTTTGTTTGCCTGGTGATTGTCGGTTCTTCGAACGCCGTGAATCTCACTGACGGTCTGGACGGCCTGGCCATCGGCTGCACCGTCATCGCTGCGGGAGCGCTTACCGTACTCACCTATGTCAGCAGCAACTTTCGCTGGGCGGCGTATCTCGATATCCAATACATTCCAAAAGTCGGGGAGCTTACTGTTTTTTGTGGGGCACTCGTCGGCGCTTCGCTTGGATTCCTGTGGTACAACGCGCATCCGGCGGAACTTTTTATGGGAGACGTCGGGTCGCTGTCGCTTGGAGGAACTCTGGGAACCATCGCCGTCATCATTAAGCAGGAAATTCTCTTGTTTTTTGTGGGCGGGATCTTTGTCGTGGAAGCGCTGTCGGTCATCTTGCAGGTGTTTTCGTTCAAGCTGCGCGGGAAGCGCATCTTTCGCATGGCCCCTATTCATCACCATTTCGAGTTGCTGGGCTGGAGCGAATCCAAGGTGATCGTGCGTTTTTGGATTGCCGCGCTGGTTTTCGCGCTGTTCGCGCTGACGACTTTGAAATTGAGGTAGGAGATCCAGTAGCGAAACGAAAATGTCCGCGTCCATCGAGCTTCGGAACAAGCGCGTGCTCGTCGTGGGTCTGGCGAGGACGGGAATCGCCACGGCCCTGTTTTGCGCTGCCCGAGGCGCGCACGTTACCGCAACGGACACGCGAGCGGGAAAAGAGCTTGGCGACCCAGTCGCCGTGCTGCAAAAAGCCGGAGTTGCCCTCGAACTCGGCGGCCACCGCCAGGAGTTGATTCTCGACGCAGACTTAATCATTCCCAGCCCCGGCGTGCCCGCCGACGCGCCTCTTCTGCAATTCGCGCGCTCAAAAGGCGTCACGATCTGGAGCGAGATTGAGCTTGCCTACCGTTTCTTGAAGGGCCGGCTCATCGGTATCACCGGGTCCAACGGGAAAACGACCACGACCTCGCTCATCGAACACATTTTGCGGAGCGCCGGATTCTCCACCATTCTTGCGGGCAACATCGGCACGCCTTTGATCTCTTGCGTAGAAAAATCCAGCGAAAAAACCGTTGCCGTCGCGGAGTTGAGCAGCTTTCAACTCGAGCTGATCGAAAAGCTTCGTCCCAATATCAGCGTGTTCCTGAATCTCACGCCCGATCATCTGGACCGCCATCACACGCTCGAAAGTTACGGCGCTGCCAAAGCGCGAATCTTCCAAAACCAGGGCGAATCCGACAGCGCCGTGTTGAACGCAGATGACCCAGGCACAACGCCGTATGCTCCTGCAAAGCCGCAGGTGTTTTGGTTCAGCCGGAAGCAGCGGGTCGCGCAAGGCGCTTTTGTGAAGGAAAGCGAAATTCTGTTTCGCCGCGAGGGAACCGAGGAAGCCATCCTCAAACTTGCGGACATTCCACTTGCCGGCGCGCACAACGTGGAGAACGTTCTCGCTGCGGTTGCGGCGACGAAGCTAGCGGGTGCGGAATCCGCCGCCATCGCCAAAGGCGTGCGCTCCTTCGCCGGTGTCGAGCATCGCCTCGAGTTCGTCGCAGAAATTGGCGGCGTGCGCTTTTACAACGATTCAAAAGCCACCAACGTGGACGCGACACTGAAAGCCCTCGACGCTTTTCCCGGCCGCATCCTGATTATCCTGGGCGGCAAAGACAAAGGCAGCGACTACACCGTCTTGAAAGCGCCGCTACGCGAAAGAGCCATCTTGGCACTCTTGATTGGCGTTGCGGCGGACAAAATCGAAAAGCAAATCGCCGGCAGCGTGGCCATCGAGCAAGCAGGAACGCTCGAGCGCGCTGTTGAGACCGCAGCCCACGCCGCGCGCGCCGGGGATGTTGTCTTGCTCGCGCCTGCTTGCGCCAGCTTCGACCAATTTCAGAATTACGAGCATCGCGGCCGCGTCTTCAAAGAGTTGGTGCATCAGCTCGAGCGCCAAGCCGCAAGCACGACTTCACGAGGGCGGTGAGCAACGTGCCGAGACGGACCGACAGTGACCGCTGGCTCTTTGGCGTGACGCTTGCCCTCTGCCTCTTTGGCGCCGTGATGATTCTGAGCGCTTCCGCCGTCACCGCGGAACAACTGTACGGTCATTCTTATATTTTCCTCGTGCGGCAGTCGGCCTGGCTTTTGATCGGTCTTCTCGGAATGTTCGTTCTGATGCGCACGGACTATCACAAGCTCCGCCAGCCCGCCGTGATTTACCCCGTGCTTTGCAGCGTTTTGTTGATGCTGGTCTGCGGGTTCTTCCTGGACCGTTCTCACGCCACGCATCGTTGGATTCGTTTTGGCCCGGTGGGAATCCAGCCCTCGGAGCTTGCCAAGCTTGCCGTCATTCTTTACCTGGCGTGGTTCCTGGATCAAAAGCGGCGCGGCAAAGACGCCATGGATTTTCGCAAGGAAGATTTTCTCCACACCATTCTTCCCGCCTTCGCGCCGGTCTTGGTCTGCGCCGGATTGATCCTCGCGCAGCCCGACCTGGGTACGGCCGTGGACATCCTCCTGTTTGCCACGACGATTCTCTTCGTCGCGGGACTCTCCTGGAAGTGGATCGCCACAGGCCTTGCCGCAGCCGTGCCAGCGCTCTATCTCCTTATCACCCTTGCTCCGTATCGCATGGCGCGATTTCTGTCGTTTTGGGATCCCGGCTCGGACCCGCAGGGCGCTGGCTTTCAGTTGCGGCAGTCGCTCATCGCCGTGGGTTCTGGCGGGCTCACCGGCGTCGGCTTGATGGAAAGCAAACAAAAACTTTTCTACCTGCCCGAGGCGCACACCGATTTCATCTATGCCGTGATTTGCGAAGAACTCGGCTTCTTTGGCGCAGTGCTCGTCATCGCGCTCTTTGTCGTTTACGGAAGACGCGGCCTTCGGGCAGCCTTCGCGGCGCCGGATGCCTTTGGCCGTCTCCTGGCCCTTGGAATAACGACCATGGTTTTGTGGCAGGCGCTGATCAACTTCGCCGTGGTTCTGGGAATGGTGCCCACGAAGGGCATTCCGCTGCCATTCGTCAGTTATGGCGGATCGAGTTTGCTGGTGATGCTGCTGGGCACCGGAGTGCTGCTCAATATTTCGCAGCAGGCCCAGGGCGTGGAAGCTTGAGGGGCGGGCGCGTCACGTGAAACTCCTGATCGCAGGCGGCGGCACAGGCGGGCACGTTTTCCCGGCGCTGGCCATTGCCCGCGAGTGGCTTGCCCGGGGAAAAGAAAGGGAAGTCGTGCTGGTGGGAACCGAGCGCGGAATTGAGATGAAGCTGGTGCCGCAGGCGGGCCTGCCGCTCGAAACTCTGCGCGTCGCCGGGCTCAAAGGCAAAGGCGGGAGCACCTTGTTCAAGAATTTGACGATGTTGCTCCCCGCCATGTTTGACGCGCGCCGGGTGTTGCGCAAGCACAACCCAGTTGCGGCCTTTGGCGTCGGCGGATACGCCGCAGGACCGATGATGCTTGCGACGTGGTTTGGAGGCGTGCCCAACATTATTTTTGAGCCGAACGCCGAACCGGGTCTCACCAACAAGCTTCTCGCGCGTCTGTCGAAGCGCATCGCCACCGGCTATGAAATTTCTGCGCAGGCGTGGGGGGGAAAGGCCGTCGTTACCGGTTGCCCGGTGCGCGCCGAATTCTTTTCCATCCCGCCGCGCAAGCCGTCGAATCCATTGCGGCTGCTCATAACCGGTGGCAGCCAGGGCGCTCTGCCGATCAATCGCGCCTTCGTCGATTCGATGGATCGCCTCGCTAGGCGAAAAAATCAATTGAGCATCGTGCATCAGACTGGCGAGCGTGATTACGACGCGGTGCGCACTGCTTACGCGCGCCGCGAAATCCTCGCTGAAGTCCTCCCGTTCATGACCAATATGCCCGAGCGTTTTGCCTGGGCCGACGTCATCGTTTGCCGCGCTGGAGCCATCACGGCTGCGGAAGTCGCCGCCGCGGGCCGCGCCGCCATTTTCATCCCTTTCGGGAGAGCCACCGACAGCCATCAATTGCGCAACGCGCAGGAAATGGCGCGCGCCAACGCCGGGCGCGTCATCACGGAGCCCGAACTGACCGTTGAAAAATTAACCGGCGAAATTTTCTCCTTGCTCGACCAGCCCGGCGAAATCGAAAGGCTTTCTTCCAACGCGCGTGCATTGGCCCGTCCTCATGCCACGCAGGAAATCGTCAATCTGATCGAAGAGGCCGCAAACGTGCAAGCTAAACGGTGAGGCAAATCGGTGAGGGCAAATCCATGATGGTCTCCTTTCGCAATTTCCAACGGATTCACCTGGTGGGCATCGGCGGCATCGGCATGAGCGGCATTGCCGAAGTGCTTCTGACCCTGGGTTACTCGGTTTCCGGATCGGACGTGAAGCTTTCGAACATCACCGAGCGGTTACAGAACCTGGGCGCCACCATTTACGAGAGCCACAAGGCTTTGAACGCCGATGGCGCACACGTCGTCGTCACTTCCTCGGCGGTGAAGCCGGACAATCCGGAAGTCGTTGAAGCCCACAATCGGAAGATCCCGGTTATTCCGCGCGCCGAAATGCTCGCGGAATTGATGCGTTTGAAATACGGCATCGCCGTCGCTGGCGCCCACGGCAAAACCACCACAACTTCGATGGTAGCTTCCGTGCTTGCCGCGGCGCATCTCGATCCCACGTTTGTCATCGGCGGCCGCGTCAACCAAGCCGGAACCACGGCGCGCTTGGGCAAAGGCGAATATTTTGTCGTCGAAGCCGACGAAAGCGACCGCAGCTTCCTGATGCTCGCTCCCGTCGTCGCCGTCATCACCACCATCGACCGCGAACATCTCGACCAGTACACCTCGCTTAAAGACATTCAGGACGCCTTCATCCAGTTCGTGAATCGCGTGCCGTTTTATGGCGCCGCCATTCTTTGCATCGACGAAGCGAACGTCCAGGCCATCATTCCCAGCGTAAAGCGCCCCATCATTACTTATGGGACCTCGAGCCAGGCCGACCTGGTTATCAGTGACGTGAAGCTGGATGGTTTGCAAAGCGAGTTCCGCCTCACCTATAAAGGCGACGACCTGGGCCTCTTCCACCTTTCACATCCCCCCGGGATGCACAACGTCCGCAATGCTGGCGCCGCTGCTGCAGTGGCCCTGTATCTCACCGTTGCTTCCGATCTGATTCGCGAGGGCCTTGCAAAATTCGCCGGAGTCGGCCGCCGTTTCGACATCAAGGGAGTGGTGAACGACGTCACCGTCATCGACGATTACGGCCATCACCCGGCGGAAATCCGTGCCACCCTCGAAGCGGCCCGCGGCTGCAAATTCAACCGCCTGCTCGTGCTTTTCCAGCCGCATCGCTTCACCCGCACGCAGCATCTTTGGGACGAATTCTGCCGCGCGTTCAATCAGGCGGACATTTTGGTCATAGGCGATATCTATCCCGCGAGTGAGTCGCCCATCCCCGGCGTGACGAGCGAAGCCCTTGCCAACGCCATTCGAGGCGCCGGCCACAAAAACGTTCACTACGCTCGCTCGCTTCAGGAAGGCATCGAACTCTTGCTAAAGCAGGCGCGCCCCGGCGACGCGATTCTGACCATTGGAGCGGGCAACATCAGCCGCGCCAGCAACGATCTCGTGACTCTTCTCTCAGCGGAGCATCCGGCGCAACATGCGCATTAACGACCCCAACTTGCTCAAAGGTTTGGCGGAACTCGGCGTCGAGCTCCGGCCCGCTGCCAGGCTCTCGGACCTGACTTCTCTCGGCATCGGCGGCACCACGGACCTGCTCCGCATCACCAAACACGAAAGCATTCCCGGCTTGCTCAATCTTCTCGACGCAAACCACATTCCTCACAAATTCCTCGGCGGCGGTTCAAACCTGCTGGTGGATGACGGAGAGCTTCCCTGGGTTGTCTTGCAACTCGCTTCGCCCGAACCCGGCGTCGTCCTCGAAGGCAATCTCGCACGCGTTGATGCCGCCGCGGACCTCGGCCGCACCGTCACCTTCTGTGCAAAACACGATTTGGGCGGTATGGAAGGCTTGATTGGCGTCCCCGGCACGGTTGGCGGGGCCCTGCGCATGAATGCCGGCGCCTACGGCATGCAAATCGGCAGCTACGTCCGCGAGGTCAAGCTCTACCGCGCCGCCACCGGGGAAATCGAGACCCTCCGGGGCCATCAGATTTCTTTCGAATATCGCCACACTTCTTTTGCGGCTGATGATATGATGCTCGCAGTGATATTGGAACTACCCTCCAAACCGTACAACGAAATCCTAAAAGGCATTCGTATCTGCAACGAAAAACGGCGCTCCAGCCAGCCGCTTGGGCAAAAAAGTGCCGGCTGCATCTTCAAAAACCCTCCTGGCGCTTCCGCGGGCCGCATGATTGACGAACTAGGACTCAAGGGTCTCTCTGTGGGCGATGCGCAGGTAAGCGACCGCCACGCCAATTTTTTCGTGAATACGAGCCGCGCTTCCGCTAAAGATATGCTGGCGCTGATTGCCGACGTCCGTGAGCGTGTCCAAAAGGCTTACGGCGTGGGCTTGGAAAACGAGGTGGTGGTTTGGAACGCCTGAAGCCCATGCAGCGGAACACAACCGCGGCTGCGGAATCCACGGAGCGTTACCGGCCGGAGCTGATTGCTGACGAAGAGCCGCGCTACCTGCGCCGCCAAAAGCCCGTCGAAATCCGCCGCAAAAAGCTCGGCGGGCGCGCATGGATGTTCTACCGCCGCGTCCTGGTTTTCACCGCTGCAGGCGCCACGCTGATTGCCGGCGCGTATAACGGAACGAGATTTCTTCTCTACTCGCCGTCCATGTTGCTGCTCAAGCCCGGGCAAATCGAGCTGACCGGCAATCACGTGGTCACCCGCGAAGCCGTGTTGAGGCCCTTTGCGCAAGATCGCAATCGCAGCGTCCTGCAAATTCCCCTCGATGCGCGCCGCAGTCAGCTCGAGCAAATTCCCTGGGTCGAATCCGCGACTTTGCACCGGATTCTTCCGAATCGCATTCGCGTCGAACTCACGGAGCGCATGCCCGTCGCTTTCGCGCGCAATAGCAATGAAGTGGAGCTGATTGACCCGCACGGCGTGATCCTTGATCGCCCTCAAGATATGGACTTTCAATTTCCCGTCGTCACCGGCGTCTCCGACGACTTGCCCCGCGATCAGCGCGAAAAGCGCATGCAACTGTTTCAGGAATTTATGAAAGGCATCGAGCTCGTGCGCGGCGGCGCGACGCAAACCGTCAGCGAAGTGGACCTCTCGATTCCCAAAGACCTGCGCGTGGTCCTGACCGGGCTCGCCAGCCCCACGGACACGCAGGCCGTCACCGTCCATTTTGGCTCAAGCGATTTTTCCGGCAAGTTCAAGATGCTCGTCGACAATTTTTCGCAGTGGCAAGCCCACACGGGGCGCGTGCAGTCCATTGATTTGCAGTACACGCGGCAAGTGGTCGTGAATCCCGACACCAGCGCGGGCGGGATGACCGCAAGAACAAAATAGATTTCGTCCTTGGAGCGGCGCATTGACGAAGAAAGACAAGTACTTGGTCGGGCTCGACATAGGGAGCACAAAAACCTCCATCCTCATCGCCGAACTCGAAGGCGAACTTGTAAAGTTCCTGTCTCTGGGCGCCGCCGAATCCAAAGGTTTGCGCAAAGGACTCATCGTCAACCTCGATTCCACGGTGAGTTCCATCCGCCGCGCCGTTGAAGAAGCGGAAGGCGTCGCCAACGTTCCCGTCGAAGAGGCGCTCATCGGCGTCGCCGGAAATCATGTGCGTGGCGTCAATAGCCGCGGCGGCATCACGCTGGGGCCGCGCCCGCGCGACATCGAACGCGAAGACGTGCGCCGCGCCGTGGATGCCGCGCGCAACATCTCTCTCCCCGAGGACCGCGAAGTCCTCCACGTCCTGCCGCATGAATTCAACGTGGATTCGCAGGACAGCATTCGTGACCCCATTGGCATGGTCGGCCAGCGCCTGGTCGCCAACGTTTACGTCGTCACTTCTTCCATCGCGGCCTCGCAGAATCTCGTCACCGCCGCGAACAAAGCCGGGATTCTTGTTAGCGACACGGTGCTCGAACCGCTTGCGTCCGCTGAGGCTTGCCTCACGCAGGACGAGCGCGACCTTGGCTGCTGCTTGCTCGACATCGGTGGCGGCACCACCGAAGTGCTCGCTTATGGCGCCGGCGTGGTTCGCCACATCGGCGTCGTGCCCATTGGCGGGGACCATTTCACCAACGATCTTGCGGTGGGCTTGCGCACGCCGATTCCGGAAGCCGAACGCATCAAGCGCCGCCACGGCTGGGCGGCCTCCGCATTCCTCAAAGACAATGGCGCGCTGGAAATCGCCAGCGTCGGCGATCGCCCGCCTCGCCAGATTTTCCCGCACATGCTCACGGACATCGTCGAACCTCGCGCCATGGAACTGCTCTCGCTGATTCGCGACGACCTCCAACGCGTCGGCCTCGACGGCCAGATGCCCGCAGGATTTGTTCTTGCCGGCGGCGGCGCGCGTTTGCGCGGCCTCGATGATCTCATCGAGCATTCGTTTCATTTGCCCGTGCGCATCGCGGAGCCTAAAGGTTTGGCGGACCTCCCGGAACAGGTAGCTCAGCCGGAGTACGCCACGGTCGTGGGACTGGTGCTGTCCGGCGCGAGGGCGCGCCGTTCCGGTCCGCAACGCTCGGGGACCCTGGTATCCAAATTGAAAGCCATGTTCGCGGGCGCCTCGTGACCCTGCCAACGAGGCGCGGCGAATCTGGGGGAGAGGTCGGCAAACTATGACACCAAGAGACGCGGGAATTCGCATGAGCTTCAGCGAGGAATTGCAGCCGGCAAAGATCAAAGTCATCGGCGTGGGCGGGGGCGGCTGCAACGCCGTGAACCGCATGATTCGCGCGAAGCTGGAAGGCGTCGAATTCATCGCCGCCAACACCGACTTGCAGGCGCTGAAGCTTTCGCAGGCTCCGGCAAAATTGCAACTCGGCGCGAAGCTCACCAAGGGACTCGGCGCGGGCGCCAATCCTGAGGTCGGCCGCAAAGCGGCGCTCGAGGACACCGACAAAATCATCGAGGCGCTGGAAGGCTCGGACATGATTTTCATCACCTCCGGCCTGGGCGGCGGCACCGGAAGCGGAGCCGCGCCGGTGGTCGCTTCGCTCGCCAGCGAATTGGGCGCGCTTAGCGTCGCCGTGGTCACAAAACCTTTTGTCTTTGAAGGCAAGCGCCGCATGATGCAGGCCGAGCAGGCGCTTCAGGAACTCATCGGCGCGGTGGACACCGTCATCGTCATTCCCAACGAGCGCCTGATGGACACCGTCGAGCGCGGCACCAGCTTCTTCGACGCGTTCCGCATCGCCGACGACATTCTTCGCCAGGCCGTGCAGGGCATCTCGGACATCATCACCGTGCCCGGCATAATCAATCGCGATTTCGCCGACGTGAAAGCCATCATGCATGGCCAGGGCTATGCGGTGATGGGCACCGCGGTTGGCACAGGCACGAATCGCGCGATTGACGCGGCGAACCGCGCCATCGCCAGTCCGCTCCTCGAAGACAATTCCATCCAGGGCGCGCAGGGCATCCTCATCAACGTTTCCGGCAGCTCCAGCCTGACGCTGCACGAAGTCCACGAGGCCTCCACCGTCATCCAAAAAGCCGCGCACGAAAATGCCAACATTATTTTTGGCGCCGTGCAGGACGACACCATGAAGGATTCCGTCAAGATCACCGTGATTGCCGCGGGCTTCAAGGACGCCAACAAGAAAAACGCGCTGCCGAAGCAGTCGTTCCTGCCGAAGACCTGGAAAGCCGGGCGCGATATGATGGAGCCGCCGATGCCCGCGATCCAGCAGCCCGCGAACGTGGTGCATCAGGTCCAGCAAAGCGTGTGCGACGTCAGCCAGGAAGTTCCGGGGGACGATTTGGACGTCCCGACGTTCCTGCGCCGCCAAGCGCAAAAAGCCTGACGCCGAACCGTCCGGCCCAAAATCTGACTTTGAAGTGCGGCAGCCTTGTCGCTTTCTCCGCGCTGGAAGCCGCTTCGGCCGTCCCCCGCGTCTTGACTTTCGACCTTGAACTGTTCGCCCCCTGCTGTTCGGCTTTCTTCTTTCTGCCTTACTCTAGGCCTCCATACGCGATTACTTCTTTATCTTTAGAAGAGCTCCTCCGCTAGTTTGCGGACTTCGGATTCAAAGGCGGTGAAGTCGCGGGTGGAGTAGGGGAGGATGGAGCCGAGGCCGGCGTGAAATTCGATGGCGCCGGTCTTTCGCGCGACTTCCGCGATATTGGAAGGCGTGATGCCGGCGCCGGGAAGGATGAGGATGCGGTCGCGCGCGGCGGCGACGAGTTCGGCGAGTTTGGCGGCTCCTTGCAAAGCAGTTTTTGCGCCAGCCGAGGTGAGGATTCTTGCGGCGCCGGTTTGGATCGCCAAGTCGAGGGCTTTTCGCAAATCGGAGCATTCGTCGAAGGCGCGGTGAAAGGTTACGGGCAAAGGCCGCGCGAGGTCCACGAGCCTTCGCGTGCGGTTGACATTAATTTTGGAACCTTTTCGCAAGATTCCTGTTACCACACCATCCATGCCGCATTCGCCGGCCACGGCAATGGAGCGCTCCATCTCGGAGAACTCGGTGTCCGAGTACACGAAATCTCCCGCGCGGGGGCGGACCATGGAATAGACGGGGATATGCACTGCTTCGCGGACGCTGCGGAGTAGTTCGCGGCTCGGCGTCAGTCCGCCAACGGAGAGGTCCGTGCACAGCTCGATGCGAGCGGCTCCGCCGCGTTCGGCGGCGACGGCCTTTTCCACGCCGTCCACGCTAATTTCGAGGAGGTATTTGCGCGCCATCTAAAACCCGCGAGCAGGATGCACATGCGTGAGAGAGCTCTGCGCCCAGTTCCAGAGTATGCCGAGCCCGGAGGCGAGGTTCCAGCCCCAGAGGAACAGGCGCATCTCTTTCGGCAGATACTTGCGATCGCGCCAAAGCCGCGTGGCGTCCAGCACAAACCAAAGGGCGCCCAGCGCGAGGAATCCGGTGACCATCCAGTCGTGAAAATAGAACCACACCAGCAGCGTCTCGATGGCAAGCAATGCAGCGATCAGGAATTTCGCGGGAACGCGGCCAATCACTGTGGCTGTGGTTTGCCGCCCGCTCAAGCGGTCCGGCTCGATGTCCATGACTTCGCCGAACACGTGCGAGTGCATGGCGAAGAGCGCGCCAAACAGAAACGTTTGCCAGGGAAGCTGGGGCACGTTGTTGAGCCAACTGCTCAACACAAACACGAGCAAGTAGCTGGACTGGATCCCCACATCGAACGGCGGATGGCCTTTCCAGCCGAAACGCGGCGCATTGTAGACACCGACCGCCAGGAGAAGAATCGCGTGCCACCACAAAATGCGCGGCCCCACAAGCCAATAAAACGCCCCGAGGAAGGGAAGTTGTGCGGCAACAATCTGCCATTTCAAAGCGGCAAGCTGCTCGCGGGCGCCCCGCGAACCGAACATGTAGGTTCCTTTGCGCGGGTTGAGTTGATCGGCTTCGGCGTCGGCGAGGTCGTTGACGCCATAGAGAAGCAGTCCCAGGGGAAACAGGATGAAAGCCAGTCCGAGCCAGAGCCGGCCCGAGTGAAGGAAGTCCGCGCGACCGAGCGGCAGAAGATAAAACAGGGCGGTGGTACTCCACAGGCCGGGACGCGACACTTGAATGAGAAATCGCGCGCCGGCAGCGAGCCCTTGGGGCTTCGGCAAACTTTCGACCGCCGCGTTTGCGTCCGTCATTGATCCGGGCCTCTCCGCCGGGTAAAGTTGGCGTGAATTGAGAAGATGCTCCCGCGGGGCGAAGCTGTGGTAGGCTACGCACCGAAGAACTCAGGATTGTACCCGGATTCGAGTCCGCGTTTTGGTCCGCGTTCCAAAAAACTTCTGCCAGGGAGGCCCAGCATGAAAAGCCGCTTCAGCAAGATTTCCCCCGCAATTCTTCTGATGGGATTGCTGGTGTCTTGCGCGCCGCCCTACCATCAGAAAGACGAGCGTTACATTTTTGTCGCTTTCAACACCAACTTGCCGTATTGGCAGGAAGCGGCGGCGGGATTGGAGGATTCGGCTAAGCAACTGGGCGTCAAGGCCGAGCTTGCCGGGCCGGCGAATTTTTCCATCAATGACGAAGTGACCGCGTTTCAGCAAGCCGTTGGGCAAAAGCCGGCGGGAATTTTGCTTTCGGCGTCGAATCCAGAGGCATTCCGCGAAGGCATCAATTCCGCGATCCAGCAGGGCATTCCAGTGATTTGCGTGGATGCGGATTCGCCGGAGTCCAAGCGCATTACGTTTATTGGCACGGACAACTTCCGTGCCGGTCAAGAGAGTGGAAAGCGCATGGGCGAGTTGCTAAAGGGCAAGGGGAACATGGTGATTATTACCATCCCGGGACAATACAATCTCGGCGAACGCGTTCGCGGCGTTGAAGACGCGCTGAAAAAATATCCGGGAGTGAAAATCACGAAGACGATTGACGACAAGGGCGATTCCCGTGTCGCTTACGACGCGATTTCGCCCCTGCTCCAGGACAAGGATAAGCCCGATGGGATCATTGGACTTGAGGCCTCGGGAGGCGAGGGGGCGGCTGATGCGCTGCACCGCGTGGACTTGGACGGCAAGATTCCCATTGTGGCGTTTGACAAGGATCCCGAAACGCTGGACTGGATTCAGCGCGGCGCGATTACCGCGACCGTAGTGCAGAAACCGTACGTAATGGCCTATTACGGACTAAAATTTTTGGACGACCTGCACCACGATGCCGTACACGATTTCAAGGACTGGAGAACGGCGCCCGCTTCTCCGATGCCGGCTTGGGTGGATACGGGGACGGCCGTTATTGATAAAAATAATCTCGCGGCATTCCGCGACGCGCTGTCAAGTCACACCAAGCCGCCAATTTAGAAGTGAACGGGCTGCAAAGTTCTAGGCGAGGCCCATCGGGGCGAAAGCGGTAATCGAAGCGCAGCCGAACGCTACGCCCAAAGCCATTCCTGCGAGAACGTCGCTGAGGAAGTGCATGCCCAGCACGATGCGCGATACTGCAATGTTCAGCGCCAGGAACAGCAGAACACCTTCGAGTGAGGGAAAGTAGCTGATAACCAGCGCGATGGGAAACGCGGTCATCGTGTGGCCCGAAGGAAAGGAAGACTGATCGGGCGGGAGAACCTTCGACCAGCAGTGTGGCTCGATTTGGCAGGGCCGCGGACGCTGGCTCAAATGCTTCAGCGCCTTGAACACGAAAACTCCGAAGACGGCCGCGGCGCCCGCTGCGCTTACAGCCGCGAATCTTTGCGGGCCTCAGAAGCCTAGCAGCAGG
>Ga0209474_10001121_pt1 | contig 27069 bp, 21 predicted proteins | sample GraSoiAngelo_145_FD_185902 | JGI IMG/M metagenome (GOLD analysis project Ga0209474, IMG submission 185902) | Grasslands soil microbial communities from the Angelo Coastal Reserve, California, USA - 14_1009_05_20cm (SPAdes) (version 2) | ecosystem: Environmental > Terrestrial > Soil > Grasslands...
ATTTGTCCCGCCAGAATTCCGGCGCGTAACGCCGCGACGGCACCAGTTGGCCGCGATTGTTCTCCTCGTAAATAATGTCGCCACTCAGATCGCGCAGCGGCGTTTCCAAAACGTCGAAAATAAATTCCGGCCGGGTCGTTCCGCACGATGGACATGCACCCAGATCGGCGCCGAATTGGTGCTGGTGTTCCGCTTCCGCGAAATAACGCAGCATCTCGGTCGGCGTCCCGAAGAAAACCAGTCGTCCGCCTTTGTCCAGCAGGATGGCTTTGTGAAACATCTGGAAAAGTTTCGAGCTCGGCTGGTGAATGGTGACGATGATGATTTTGTTGTGCGCCATCGAACGAATGATCTCCAGGACATGCTCGGAGTCCTTTGAGCTCAGCCCCGAGGTCGGCTCATCGAAAAGATAAACGTCCGCCGAACCGATCATGTCGAGGCCGATGTTGAGTCGTTTGCGTTCGCCACCACTGAGCGTTTTCTTGATCGCAGTGCCAACGACGGCGTCGCGCCGTTCGCTCAAACCGAGCTCGACCAACTTTCCTTCCAGGCGGCGCGTCCGGTCGCGCCGTGACAAATGCGGCGAGCGAATCGCGGCTGCGAACTGCAAATTTTCGCCGATGGTCAGATGCTCATCGAAAGCGTCTTGCTGCGGGATGTAACTGACGTAGCGCTTTAGTTGATCGAGATTTGGATAAAGAGGCTGGTTATTGAGCAGGACCTGGCCGCTGGTCGACTCCAGTTGCCCGGCCAACACTCTGAGCAACGTGCTTTTCCCGGAACCGCTCGCCCCCATCACGCAAACCAGCTCTCCGCGCACGACATTGAAGGAAATTCCCTCCAGCCCGATCTCGCCGCCGCCAAAGCGGTGCGTGACCTCGCTCACCTCTAGGGTGCGAATGATGTTGCGCTCTTCCTCGATGATGCGCTCGGAAAAATTGCATTTCAGAAACTGCCCGACATCGATGCGAATGGTGTCACCATCTTTTAACGGCGCCGTAGTGCGCACATTGGTCTCGCCCACCACGATCGGGCGATCGGCCTCCAGCACTTCCAGAGTGCCGACACGCTTGTCATAATCGCAAAAAATCTTCAGCAAGACATCGCCCGCGGTCCCCGGCGACAGCAAAATGTCGTCCTCTTCGAGCAGGCTCGGGTTATTCGAGACCAGATACTCCGACTTGGAAGCTTTGAGTTGAAATCGACCGCCCAGCGCCCGGGCGCGGCGGCGCAGATCAAGCAGATCGAGCTCGGTGTCGTTATGAAAAACGATCCGGTCCTGCAACGTCGCTTCCACCAAAGTCCCGGCCCGCAACCGAGTGCCATTGAGTTCGGCATCGACGTCCTTCAAGGCCTTTACCCTCACTTTTAATCCGAAAGTTACCTCCAACGCAGTCTCACGTGTCCGCGCCCGCTCCAGCTCGACCTCATCGGAATCGCGATTCACCCGAATGAAGATTTGCGGAAGCGAAACGTTTTTCTTGGCATTGAAATACTGCGCCAGATCCTGATAACTGAGCACCTGGTCGCCCACCAAAATGCGTTGGCCAGGATAAATGCGGCAAAACCCGCCCCGCGCCAATGGCCGGCTGCGCACCGATACACTCTGCGAGCTGTAGTTTTTCAAAAGAATCAAATCGTGATAACGGAAGGCCAGCAACCGGTCGCTGACACTGAGGCTTTTCAACATCACGTCCGATTGCCCATTGTTGCCAAACGAGATCGATTCCAGGGGGGAGGAGCCACGCTGGTAAACCCCGGGGTCCGATTCCTCGCTCGCGTTCAGCTGATAGACGATGTCAATCGCCTGCGCCGCCATCCCCAGCTGCGACATGAAAGAATAAAATTGCACCACCTGCTCCTGCTTGAGGCCGGCTTGCGAAATCAGATCGTAGAGCTGCACCCCCAGCATGATCTTGCGGTCGGTGCTCAGCTGAACGCTAAGCTTTTGCGCCATCGCCGTTAAATCCTGCTGCTCGTAAAGCGCCTGCCGAAACAGCTGCCGCAGCTCGGAGTAAACTGCTTCCGGATAATCATAACGCAGGAAGCCAAGGCTGGAGTCGATTTCTTCTTCCAGCAAAACGCCGTCCGCTTTCGAAAAACTGGCCAGCACCTGGATCAGCAATGGCAGCAAATTCGGCCCTTCCGAAACGCTCCGCGGTTTGCGCATGGCCCGGCGCATCCAACGCCGACCTTTCCGCTGCATGCGATACGCAAAAGGGGTCACGCGTTGCACCGCGCGATCAATTTTATCGGCTACCTGGGCTAACAATTCGGCCATTGCTATTTGGGTGTAAAGTTTACTCCAAGCCCCGTTCGACGCAATGACCGTGCCCGGCGGCCAAGGTATCTGTTCAGCGCCAATGGCGCGGTATTTATTTTAGCCTGAGGCAGCGCCCAGGTAGCTGTAAGGGGAAACCGAAAGCGCTGAAAGCGCGATTCATTTTGGCGCCTTTCGCGACTTCAGCGCTCCTCGAGAATCAAATCATAATCCTGGGGCGATGCCCAGGTTGTTTTGAGTCCGCGCCTTTGGCGCTCAAGACATACCCTGCTCCTTGCCGCACAGCTCCCCTATTCCCAATCGAACGCCTCCCCCGATTCGTTGTCGAATCAGCCAAAGGCGTGACTCCTGCTCATTGCATTGCCAACCTGCTCATGTAACTTTTCTAGCGCGGCAAGAGTTCCGCGCACCGAACCTAATGGCGCAACCTGACCGCAATTCCTCGCGCGACAACAAGCGCAATAACGAACCGAATTTTAACTGGCGCGGCATCGTTCTGATTGCCATTGCCTTTGGCCTCATCGGCATGGCTCTACTCGTCCGCAACGGCGGTTATCAGAATGTCGAGGACGTCCCCTACAACCGTTTTATAGAGCTGCTCGATAACAAGCAGATCATTAGTGACAAAAATCTCCCAGTCACCCTGCTCGTTCAGGAAGGCCAGCCCACCCGGGCCCTCATTGGATATTACCGCAAACAAACCGCCGGCGCGGAACAGGCGGTCAAGTTCCGCACCACGGTCGACCTGAATTTCAGTCCCGACCTCGAGAAGCGGCTTAGCGCTGCCGGCATTCAACCGGCCATCCGCACCGAATCGAACTTGTTCGCCCAGACCGTTCTCAGTTTTCTCCCGATCGCGCTCTTTCTCCTCGTTCTTTATTTCCTGTTCCGCCAGCAAATCCGTATGGCCGGAAAAGGCGCGCTCAACTTCGGCAAATCCAAAGCACGCATGCTGGCCCGTGACAAAAACAAGATTACTTTCCGCGACGTCGCCGGAGTTGAAGAAGCCAAGGATGAAGTGCAGGAGCTGGTCGAGTTTCTGCGTGATCCGAAGAAATTTCAGAAACTCGGGGGGCGCATTCCCAAAGGCGTCCTCCTGGTTGGGCCGCCCGGCACTGGCAAAACCTTGTTAGCCCGCGCCATCGCCGGCGAGGCCGATGTCCCCTTCTTTTCCATCAGCGGTTCCGATTTCGTTGAGATGTTTGTTGGCGTCGGCGCCAGCCGCGTCCGCGATATGTTTGAGCAGGGAAAGAAGTCCGCGCCCTGCATCATTTTCATCGACGAAATTGACGCGGTCGGTCGCCATCGCGGCCATGGCGTCGGCGGTGGCCACGACGAACGCGAGCAAACCCTCAATGCGTTGCTCGTCGAGATGGACGGATTCGATACTCAGGAAGGCGTCATCATTATCGCCGCCACCAACCGGCCCGATGTTCTCGATCCCGCCTTGCTTCGCCCCGGCCGTTTCGATCGCCAGATCACCGTCAACTTGCCTGATGTGAAAGGTCGCGAGGAAATTTTGCGGGTCCATTCCAAGAAAGTGAAGCTGGCCGAAGGCGTCGATCTCGCCGTCGTTGCGCGTGGCACGCCCGGTTACTCCGGAGCGGAATTGGCCAACGTCATCAATGAGGCTGCTTTGCTGGCGGCGCGCCGAAATTTGAAAGGCATCACTTTGGCGGAGCTCGAGGAAGCGCGCGACAAAGTCCGCTGGGGAAAGGAACGCCGCAGCCTTGCTTTGAGCGAGAAGGAAAAAACCAACACCGCTTATCACGAAGCTGGACACGCGCTCCTGCTCGAATTGCTCGAACACACCGAGCCGCTCCACAAGGTCACTATTATCCCTCGTGGTCCATCGTTGGGCAGCACCATGTGGTTGCCCGAGGAAGACAAATATACCAACCGCAAAGCGGAATTACTCGCCAGCCTCACCGTCAGCATGGGCGGTCGCGTGGCCGAGGAGCTGGCTTTTGGCGATGTCACCAATGGCGCCCGCGGCGACATCAAAATGGCGACCGCCACCGCCCGCCGGATGGTGTGCGAATGGGGCATGAGCGAGAAATTGGGAATGGTCGAGTACGGTGACCACGAAGATTACGTTTTCTTGGGGCGCGACATTTCGCGTGCGCGCGACTACAGCGAAGCCACCGCCGAGGAAATCGATCGCGAAGTGCGCAAACTCCTCGACGAAGCTTACCAAAGGGCGAAGCAAATTCTCACCGCCAATCGTGACAAACTCGATATCATCGCCAAAGCGTTGCTCGAGTTCGAGACTCTCGACGGTTCGCAGATCAAGGAAATCGTCGAGCACGGCCGGATGTTGAATCCACCGCCCGGGATCGCTCCGCGCGGCGGCGAAAAAATGGAGCCGGAGAAACCGCCCAAGCAAGTCGTCGTCGCCCCCGACGTCACTCCTCCGCTCCCCGGCGCCCTCGGCGGCGCGCCCGCGTAAACCGCTCCTTTTTCCTCGGCGTTCGGCGTTGGATGTTCGATGTTCGACGTTCTGTCTTCCTGCTCATGTTCATGCTCGGCTCTTCTTCGTACGGGCAGCGCGCGCGTCTCGCGTGTTGGCGAAGGCGTCCCGCCTTCGCGGACTTCTCTTCGGATCATCGGGCTTATTCGTACAGCCGTGAGCGAAGGCGAACAACTTCTTCGCTCTTTGCCCCACTCGTTCACTATTCACCATTTCCGCATCCCCCGGCTTCTCGCGCCGCCTAGAAATCGACGAAAAAATGTTCGCAATTAAATACGAATTTTCAGATATATCTCGTTAGACCTCATGGCACGCGCAGTCGCTGCACGCTTAATGCTCTGCTGGGCTCTTTGTTCCTGTGCGACCTCGCGACGTCCTAGCCTCGACACAATTCTTGCGGGGTCGGCTCGCGAAGCTGAATCGTTTTGCTCAGGATTTGCTCGTGCGTCCCGAACACCGCTCGGGAGGGAGGCGGATGTCGCAGCTGTTCGAGAAGCTATTCGACAGTACACTCACGATACCGGCTTTATTGCTGAGATTCGCTAGGTTTCGAAGACGCGCGTGATCGCCGACGTTGTACAGAATCCGTATTTCAATCTTGGGATTACGAACTACTGCTGTAGGCTAAAACGCTCTGGTAATCGCTGGGTTGTGACAAGCTTCGAGAAGATTTCCATCGCACCAGCCGATGAAGCCAACGGCCCCATTGCGATATAACTTCAGTCGGTTTGCCACGACACCCTGCCGTGGCTTATCTTGTTCTCGTTAAGCCTTAACGCACCACTGATGAAAAGCATTATCCTAATCTCACTAGTGGCCGTCCTATGCACAACGGCACACGCACAAGACCCAGTGAAGACATCGCCCCAATATTACAAAGTGTTGCTGGAAAACGATCAGGTGCGCGTCCTCGAATACCGGCTCAAAGCGGGGGAAAGGGGAGCCAATGCATTCGCATTCGGCGGGCGTGGTATATGTGCACAACTACCGACTTCTGGACCTCTGACTTCTGTCCTCCAGCCTTCGCGCAAGGCTACGGCTTGGCCGGCTGATCCCTAGCGCAGCAATTTCTCTAGTGAGGCGTCGGGTTCGGCACCGAGCTCCGTTGCTTTGGCGTAGTGGCGCTTAGCCAGTTCTTTCGATGGCGGAGAGGCGGTAGCGTAAATCACAGCCAGGTTGAAATGCGCATCGGCGTAGTCCGGTTTGACCGCGAGGGCCTCGAGCATTTCCTTTTCCGCCGCTTCCTGCCAGCCTTTCTGGCTGGCGGTAATTCCCAGGTAGTTGTGGGCAGCCGCGCTTTTGGGGTTAATCGCGAGCGACTTGGTTAATTCGTTGAGGGCGTCGTCGAACTTACTCTGGCGATAGTAAACAATACCCAACGTAGTATGCGCAAACTCGTCCTTCGGCGCGATAGCTACTGCCTTCTTCAAGGTAAGTTCAGCTGCTTTTAGCTTGCCCGTCCTGAAATAAACAACCCCGAGGTTCGAAAGGGAGTAAAGATTGTTCGGGCTTTTGGTTAGTAGTTCCTGGTATTGGCGCTCGGCCGCATGATACTTCCCTTGGTCGAAGTTCTCCTTCGCCTGTTTCGCAATATCCATTAGATCGGTCGGCACATTCGGCTTGAATCCGTTCTGCAAATTAGCTTCCGGCGGGGCCGCGCTATCCGTTGTCTCGACAATCGGTCCGCCCGGCTGATTGCCGGTTGAAGGCTTGGCGTAAGTAAAGCTGGCCTTAACCGTGTTTGGACTTTCGTCCGAAATCGAAATGACCGGCTGGCGAAGTAAGGCCAGCTCTTCATCGGTTAGTTTCGTCACCGGTTGTGCCAGGAGCGCGATCTGTTCGTTCAAGGTATCCGATTTGATCTTTAGTTTATCGAACTCCGCCAGCATCAATTTCTTGGCCTGCTCGCGACGCGCTTCTTCCTGCCGCTCGCGCACCACAATGTTGCGCAAAATCTGATTTTCGCGGGTTAACTTCGCGGTCTCCTCGGCATTCGCGCCGGTTAACTTCGCTTTCTCGAGTTGACTGGAAGTGTCCTCCAGTTGGCTGCGGAGCGAAGCCACCTCGACCTCAAAGTCTTTGTTCTGTTTTTCGCTCGCGGCCAGTTGCGCGCGCAGATCCTCCAATTGCTTCCTCGCGTCAGCCAGTTCCTGCGCTTTTTTCGGCTTGTCTTCGCTGACCTCCCGCACCGTCTGTTCGGCGGTCGCGAGCTTCTCCTTTAGTTCCGTATTCTCGGCCAGCAGAACCGCGACGCGATGCTGGGAATCTTTCAACCCCGTCAGCTGGCCCAGAGCGTCGTCGCGTTCTTTTGAGATCTTTGCAATCTGCGAGTTGGCGTCAGCCAATTTCGCGTTCTGCGAATCCCGTTCCTTTTCTGCCGTGGCCCGACCTTCCTCAGCGGCGGCGAGGGCCTGCTTCAACTGCACAATCTCTCCTTTCAACGCTGCCTGCGCTTTCATGTCGGCGTTGCCGGTCTCCTGAATTTTCTTCAATGACGCCTGCGCTTCCGCCAGCTGACCACGCACGTTTTTCTCCGCGCCCTTCGTGCGTTCGAGCTCCTGTTGCGCCTGTTCCAGCTTCGAATTCGATTCCTTCAATTTCGAATTCAGCTTCTCCTTTTCTTCCTCCACTTCGCTGACCTTGGAACGCGAATGTTGTAGCTCCGCTTCCAATTGCTCGACCTTGTCCCGCAACTTTCGGGTCGCGTTCTTAATCGCGGCGTCGCTCGCGGGAGGCGCTAGCGCTGGGGCCGCGGCTTCTCGTTCTTTCGGAGGCGGCGAGGCTTGATCCGCCGGTTGCACAATTATCGACGGCTTCGATTTACTCGGCCCAACTTCGACCGTCGGCTCGGAGGATCGTTGTGGTGAAGGCTGAGTCTCAGCCGGCGGCGGATTGGTCGCGGCCAGATCCTGCCGCGTTCCAGATTTGCTCTGCACCCGCAGAATGCTTTCGGAAATTTTCCGGCTGCGGTATTCGACGATGGCCGGCTGCCACTCCGAGTGCGCTTTCTTGAGCTCTTCGAGCAGGCTACCGGCTAAACGGTATTTCGCCAGGGCCCGCGTAAATTGATTATCCCGCTCAAGTTTTTCGCCCTGTTGCGCGGTCATGTAAGCCTTGAGAAACGTCTCACTCGGGTCGTCACTCTGCGCTTGCGCGCTGGCGACGACGAACAACAGTCCTGCGAGGAGGAGCGAACCAAGTCGGGTCATGCGGGGACGAGCGCCTAGAATAACCCGGCGCACGCCGCTTGCAATGCTAAGGAGAAGCACCACGGCGTTGCTGTCAGCGAAGAGTGTGCCAAGCTCTGACGGTTTGGGGGTTTGCCTTTGCAATCGGAAATCTAAAACCTAAAATCTGAGATTCAGGTGGTGGCCATAGCTCAATGGTAGAGCCCCAGATTGTGGTTCTGGTTGTTGCGGGTTCGAGTCCCGTTGGCCACCCTGCTTTTCAGCGTGATTGGTGAGAAGGGATTAGTGAGAAGTTACGTCCGTTCGATTTCGACCTGTGACTTTCGCTTCTTCCTTCTCACTAATCACCTTAATCTTGTGCCTGTAGCTCAACCGGATAGAGCTTCTGACTTCGGATCAGAAGGTTGGGGGTTCGAATCCCTCCAGGCACGCCATTTCCTCATCTTATCCCATGAGCCTTTCCCGACGCGAACTCGATAGCACCGTCGTTAACATCGAGCTCACCCTCGTCAGCATCATCCAGGGCGTTGCGCTCTATTTCCTGACCGAGAACGCGCGCACCGGATTATCGCTCAATAACTGGCCAGCCCTTCTTTATATCAGCGCGGGCTTGTGCGTGATCTTTATTTTTTGGTCGCGCTCGATCATTCACACCCTCACCTTCATCAAGTGGCCGCTCGAGTTCGGTCACAACTTTTTTTACATCGCCTGCGCCTTGGGCGAAGCCATTCTCTTCACCCGGCTCGAGCGACCGCTAGCCTGGTTCCGCTTGACCACCGTCTACGCCGCATTCGTCTGGTTGCTTTTCGTCTATGATGTGCGCCTGATTCGAGCGCGTCTGCGCGAAGCCGCTAATGAGGCCGAGAGGTCTCTCTATCAGCGCACGATGGAGGATCAATCGCTCAATATCCGGGCGCTGATGCCCTTGCTTTTCTTTTTCAACCTCTGCTGCGCGCTTGCCATTAACCACTGGCCGGACTTTTTCATCGATCGCGCCGGCAACGTTTGGCTAATTGCGGCCCAGTTGCTCTCGTTTCTCATCTATCTCTTTTACGTGACACGATTCTACAACAGGCTTGCTCCCCTTATCTTGCACAGCCACGAAGCGGCGAGCCAATCCTGATCGCGTTCCCGTTTTTCAACAACATGGACGAGCAGGTGCAACTCGACCTGGTCGGCAAATGCAGTGTATATAATTGCTTTCACCTGAAAGCACTCACCCGTTCCCGTACTATTCTAAAATCACCCGCTCGAAATCGATCGCGCTGGCGCGTGCCGAGTGTCGATCAAGTGATGGCGGAAGAACGAGCTGCCGCCTTCGGCCGACGAAGCATCAAGACTTCGGCCAAGCTCGAGGGCCTGAAGTTAGTGGTTTCGATGACGGACCTGACAACGCTGGAAGGTAGCGATACTCCGGGAAAAATCGCGTTCCTCTGCCGCAAAGCGATGCAACCACTCGATCCCCGCTACCAGGTGCCGAGTTGCGCGGCCGTTTGCGTCTATCCAAATCTCGTTAGAATCGCGAAAAAATTTCTCGAACACTCCAGCGTCAAAGTCGCCTCAGTCGCGACCGCGTTTCCGGCCGGATTGATACCGGCAAAATTGAAACTCCGCGAAGTCCGTGGCGCCGTCCGTGATGGCGCCGACGAAATCGACATGGTGATCAACCGCGCAGGTTTTCTGGCGGGCGAATACGAGCGCGTTTTCGACGAGATCGCCGCGACCAGGGAAGCGTGCAGGACTGCACATTTAAAAGTGATTCTCGAAACCGGCGAGCTGCAGACCTACGATAACGTTCGCCTGGCCAGCGAAATCGCGATGCGCGCGGGCGCGGATTTCATCAAGACTTCAACGGGAAAAATTTCACCTGCCGCAACCATGCCGGTAACGCTGGTGATGCTGGAAGCGATTCGCGATTATTTTTACGAGACCGGGATTCGCATCGGGATGAAACCAGCCGGCGCAATTCGCACCGCCAAGGAAGCGCTGGCCTACCTCGTGATGGTGAAGGAGACGCTGGGCGACGACTGGCTCACCCCCGCTCTTTTCCGCTTTGGCGCCAGCACGCTCCTAAACGATGTCCTGATGCAACTGGTAAAAGTGGTCGACGCCAACTACCAGAGCGCGGATTATTTTTCCTTACCTTAGCTTTATGCCACGACGAAAATCATCCTACTCTCAGCTCGCGATCGTCGATCGAAATGGCGAGGCCGATGAACCGATCGCAAAAAAGGATCGGAGCTTGGATTTCGGTGGGCGCTGGAATTACGCGCCCGCGCTGGAAGCGAACAACTACATTAAATTGCGCGATCGGTATCAGCTTTTCATCAACGGCAGGTTCGTCGCGCCGAAGTCTGGCGAGTATTTCGATTCCATTAATCCTGCCACGGAGGAGAAACTGGCCGAGATCGGCTCCGCTAATGAAAAGGACGTTGATCTCGCGGTAAAAGCGGCGCGACGCGCTTACAAAAATGTCTGGTCAAAAATGCGAGGCCGCGAGCGCGGGAAATATCTTTTTCGTATCGCGCGCTTGATTCAGGAAAAGGCGCGCGAGTTGGCTGTGCTCGAAACCATGGATGGCGGCAAGACTATCAAAGAATCGCGCGACATCGATCTGCCACTGGTGGCGGCACATTTTTTTTACTACGCAGGCTGGGCCGACAAATTGGAATACGCTTTTCCCGGCCGAAAAGCGCAGCCGCTCGGCGTCGCCGGCCAGATCATTCCTTGGAATTTCCCGTTGCTGATGGCGGCGTGGAAGCTGGCTCCCGCGCTTGCTTGCGGAAACACCTGTGTCTTGAAGCCAGCCGAGACTACTTCCATCACTGCTCTTCATCTCGCCCAAATTTTGCAGGAAGCGGAATTGCCCGATGGCGTGGTTAACATCCTCACCGGCGCCGGCGAAACTGGCAGCGCGCTCGTCAATCATGCCGATATCGATAAGATTGCGTTCACCGGTTCGACGGAAGTTGGCAAACGAATCGCGTCAGCTACTGCCGGAACGAAGAAAAAATTGACGCTCGAGCTTGGCGGCAAAGCGGCCAACATCATTTTCGAAGACGCAGCGATCGATCAGGCCGTGGAAGGAATTATCGCCGGAATTTATTTTAATCAGGGCCACGTTTGTTGCGCCGGTTCGCGTTTGTTCGTGCAGGAAAGCGTTTTTTCAAACGTGATTCGTAAGTTGCGCGATCGCATTTTCACTCTGCGCCTGGGCAATCCACTCGACAAAAACACCGACATCGGCGCGATTAATTCCCGTGCACAGCTGGACAGGATTTGCGAGCTGGTGGACAGCGGATTGAAACAAGGCGCGCAACTGGTGCAAGCCCGCGCCCGTTTACCGGCCAAAGGCTTCTGGTATCCACCTTGCTTTTTCACCGGGGTAACAGCCTCACACCGGGTCGCGCAGGAAGAGGTTTTCGAGCCGGTCCTGAGTGTGATGACGTTCCGCACTCCAGAGGAAGCAATCGCGCGCGCCAATAACACGCCTTACGGATTAAGCGCCGGCGTCTGGACGGACAAAGGGAGCAAGATCTTCAAAATCGTCAGTCAACTTCGCGCCGGGGTGGTTTGGGCGAACACCTATAACAAATTTGATCCCTCGAGCCCATTCGGGGGTTACAAGGAAAGCGGTTTTGGTCGCGAAGGCGGCCGGCACGGTTTGCTGCCGTATCTCATGCTCAGTTAAAGCGCCGCGCCCTGCTTCTTTTCTCCAAGAAACTGTGAGAGCGGTCTTAATATCGCTAGCTGCCGTCTTTGGCGTGACAGCGGTTGCCGGTCTAACCTGGCTTTGCCGGCGCGACCCAGGAATCAACTTCCTCCCTCCGGGTAAAGGCGCAGAATGGATCTTTTTTCCATCCGCGGTCGAAGCCAATGCGCGTGCCGTGGCCGATCTGGACACACTTTTTCGTCGTCACTTCACCCTCGGACGACCGACGCTCAGGGTGTTCCTTAGTGTTCGCGCGGCAAAGCGGGTCCAGGTGAGGATAAATGACCAAAAGGTCGATCTTCTCGCCAGTCATAACTGGAAGGATGTCTCGACGGCTGAAGTTTCCGGATTGCTGCAAGACGGCCCCAATACAATTGAGGCCAGAGTATTTAACGATAACGGCCCACCGGCTTTATGGTTGTCGCTCACAGGCGATCAACTATCACTCCGCAGCGACCAGAATTGGATTGCCTCGTTCGCGGGCTCGGCCTGGCGAGGGGCTGCTCTTGCTACTTCACCAAGAGTCCCGGGCCGGGGCAATTCGGTTGATAGTAGCGAGCGAACGATAACCAGTCTCACTAAAGTCTGGCCACTCTGGCTATTGTTCGGCGCCGTCGCCCTTGTTTTTTGTATGGGAGGGAACTGGTGGCTGCATCGCCATCCCCTAAACGCTGATTGGATGACGGCCGTCATTGTTTTCGGTTTCGCCAGCTTGTGGCTGATTCTTTTTTGGCATAACGCGCAAATTCTCCCCGTGATTGGGTTCGATTCGTCGCACCACCTTAATTACATCAAGTATTTACAGGAACATCACAGCCTTCCCCTGCCTACAGAGGGAGTCGAAATGTTTCAGCCTCCGCTTTACTACCTCGTAGCGGCGGTTGTCCTCTCCTTATTCCATCTCTCTACTACGGATCCCTCAGCAATCTTACTTCTCCGCGCACTTACGACGCTATTTGGTATCGCGCAGGTCGTCCTGGTCTTCGCCAGTCTGCGACTCATCTTTCCCGGCCGGCTGAATCTTCACCTGATTGGCGCCGGGGTAACTGCTTTTCTGCCAATGCACCTTTACATGTCGCATTATCCGACTAACGAGACTTTAGCGGGAGTGCTTGTTTCCGCTTCCATTTATCTGGCGCTTCGGATAGTGATAAGCGGGACTAGCTCGTGGCAGAGCTATAACATCCTCGGGCTGCTGATAGGCGCTGCGTTGTTAACGAAGGCGACTGCTATCCTGGCTGTCCCGTTCATTATCCTGGCTTTAGCCAGGCAGCTTGCCTGCGCACGAGCCTCAGCCGCAAAATGGGCAACAACGCTCGGCAGCATGGTTGTGATCGCGGCGCTGACCTGCAGTTGGCATTACCTTCGCGTCTCGAAATTCGGAAGCCCACTCGTCGGTGGCTCGGATCCTGTGACCGGGCTTTTCTGGTGGCAAGACGATGGCCATCACACAATTTCTTATTTCTTGCGCTTCGGAGAAAGCCTGACCCGACCTCTTTTTAGCGTAACAGCCTCATTCATGGATGGGCTTTATTCTACTTTGTGGGGCGACGGGTTATGCAGTGGAGAATCGGATTTACTGGGTCGACCCCCTTGGAACTATGACCTGATGTGTGCCGGCTATCTGCTTTCGTTATTGCCCACAGCCCTTCTTTTGATAGGTGCGGTCACAGCCTTGGCGCAGCTTTTTCGCGATCTCCGCTCGGACGTTTTCATCATGGTAGGCCTGTGCCTGGCCCTGGCGCTGGCGCTGGTCTACTTCAATCTCAAGGTTCCATGCTACGCATCGGTAAAAGCATTTTATGGATTATGCGCGGTCATTCCGCTCGGTTTCTTTGTCGCAACGGGCTGGAACATCGTCACCCGCGGATCCAGAGTTCTTCAATTATCGATTGGAGTTCTATTGGTAGTTTGGGCGATGAACAGCTTCGCCTCGTTCTGGATTTACAATCCGGTAGCCCAACATTTCTACGCCGCCATGCACCTTTCGAGCCATGGGAAACCTGAGACGGCACTGACAGAAGCTAAGAAGGCGGTAGAGGCCGATCCTTCTAATGCCGAGGCCAGAATAGCCCTGGCCGTCACTTTGGAGGATACGGGACAATCCAGCGAAGCGCTGGCCGAGGCTGAGCATGCGACTGAACTTGCGCCGGTGAATGGCGCGGCTCACCTGGAACTTGGGGCACTGTTGTTCAAGCAGAACAAGCTGGAGAGAGCAATTAAGGAAGCCCGTCTGGCCGTGGCTGCCGCGCCGGAAAACAAGAGTGCCCATTTTCTCCTGTTGATTTCCTTGTTCTACCACGACGACGATGCAATAGATGTTGCGCGGGAGGCACTGGCGGTTTCGCCATTTGACGCCGAGATGCATCACCTCCTCGGCGCAGCATTGATGCGAAGGGGGAATTTTACAAATGCCTTCAACCAACTCAGCTACTCCGTTCTACTTAAACCAAACGGCGAGGAAGCACTTTCGAATCTTCATCGTGCGCTGCTCGGGCTGATCAATTCTTCCGCCGCTTCAAAGCTACTCCACCAAGTCGCATCCACCATTCCCGAGTCAAGCGCGGCGCTTGACGATCTGGCCTGGGTCTTCGCCACTCACCCAAGTGAAGATTTGCGCGACGGACAGGAAGCGGTGCGCCTGGCCGAACATGCATGTGCTCTGACAAAACGGACCGATCCGATATTACTCGCAACTTTAGCTACCGCTTATGCCGAGACCGGAAACTTTAGCGAAGCGATCAACACAATTCAGGAATCGCTTTCGAAAGCGCGTTCAAGCAGTAACAAGGATGCAATCGCGTTGGGTGAGAAGCTTCTCAGTTTCTTTCAATCGAACACACCTATTCGCCAAGATCCAAATTCGAGGTGACGCTATGGAGTAGTGGAATAGCGGAGTAATGGAGTGATGGATTTGCTGCGGCTAACACTCCAATACTCCATCACTCCACCAGGGCAATTCTTAGCGGGGAGCATCCGGTGGCGCCAGCTCGCTCTCGCTGAAATCAGCGCGCGCATCCAAATAAACCAGGACAAATGCAATGCCGAGAATTGGCCGCAGCAGTGCCCGGATTGAGCTGCTGAGAGCCATGCTGCCGATTAACATGGCATCGGCAACCTTTGGCACGTTCAGATCCTGCCACATTTTTATAATTTCTTCAGGAGACGAAGTCGAAACGCTCTGCAACTTCGGCAAGATCAGCGGAATTTCCGCGCCGGCGCTTAATCCAAGCACGAGCAGGACCCAGAGCGATGCGAGCAAAGCGCCGCGCCAAAGAGGACGAGTCGATTTCCGCGGGCGGCGCTGACTGCGCGCCAGCATTTTGCTTTCGCGCAACGCAGCGGCGCCTTCGAGATTTGAAATGTAAGCAGACTGTTGCCAGAAGAGGAAGTTCACCCACAAACGCGCAACCATTATCACCTGCACCGCCAAAATCAGGAGCGCCAGGAGAAGGGAGAGGATTGTTGGACTCTCGCTGGCAAGACTCAGGATAATCGCGACCGGGATGGCAGTACAAAGGAAATAACTTCCGTAAACAATGAGACTGAGCCGGGCAAACCGGGGAAAAAAATTGGCCGCCCGCCGGAGCAGTTCGCCTACCCGCACCTTGTGTCCTTCGAGCACATCGACGGTGGCGATCTGGATAGCAGCAAGAAAAACCGGCCAATCCACCACCAGTATGATAAAAGCGAACAACGCAATAACCCTGGCTCGCGTCAGGCCGGCCCCTCCCACTTGTGGAAAAATCCCATATATAGGACTAGTGAGCTCCAGCACGAGCGTCGGGATCGCGATCAACAGAGTCACAACAAAAAACGGCAGGAACGCCGATTTATAGATGCGGAAACTGTCCCGAATGATTTCGCCAAAACTGCGCCGCCGCACCAACGGATGGCCTGTCTGCGCTGGCAATGGCGGTGGGCCGAACAATTCCGGAATGGTTTTGGCCGTGGTCCAGACGCTGTCTGATTCACGGCGCACTTCATTTGTCGGCAGCAAGCGACCTTCACGTTTCCAGTCGTCAAGCGTGCCAAGCTCAACCGGCCCGTATTCCTTTTCGCCGACGCGCACGAGCCATCGATCTGCCATAGCCAGATTTATCCCGAAAGACCGATGCTGTCATCCCGACGGAAAGTCGCCTACCATGCCGTAGCTTTACGCGAAGGTCGGGAAGGATCCCGCAATAAAGCTTTAATGTAGCACAACGGGATTCCTCCCGACTTGCCTTCGGAATGACTGGACACGGGATCCCTCGGTCCGAGCCAGACTGGCATTTCAACCAGAATGAGGGAAATAGTTTAGCTTCCATTTCATGAAATTGCTTTTGATCGACGGGCATTATTACGTTTATCGCTCATTTTTCGCGATCCCGAACCTGAGCAACTCGCGCGGCGAACCAACCAATGCGATTTTCGGTTTCACCAAAACGCTGAGGCTGATGCTGAAACATTTGCAGCCGCAACTAGGGGCGGTGTTTTGGGACGAAGGCTTACCGCAGCGCCGGGTGGAATTGCAGCCCGCCTATAAGGAAACGCGCAAGGAAATGCCTCGGCCGATGATTCCGCAGTTGGATTTTATCCGCAGCACCATCACACCATTGCTTGGATTCGCCAATGTCGCGCTACCTGATACCGAAGCGGACGATCTGATGGGATGTTATTCAATCACAGCCTGCAAGGAGAATATCGAGGTGGTGCTGGCGACGAACGACAAAGACCTTTATCAGCTCGTTGGCCCGTGCGTGAAAGTTTACACAACGGCTAAGGCCGATCTAGCTTCGCCGAAAGACGCCTTCGCCTTGCTCGGAGAGGAAGAAGTCACGACGAAATGGGGCGTCCCGCCAGCATTAATCGGCGATGTGTTGGCGATTTCAGGCGATACGGTCGATAACATTCCCGGGGTCGGAATTGGGCGAAAAACTGCCGCCGGCTTGATTCGTGAGCATGGAGGGCTGGGGCCTTTGCTGGCTAATCTTGCTGCGGTCAAGAGCTTAAAAACGCGGGAGAAATTGCAAAACGGACGCGAGCAGATCCTGCAGAACCGGAAAATGGTCGAGCTTGATTGCATGACGGAACTGCCGGTGGCGATCGATAGGCTTCGCATTCGCCCGGATTATCCGGGACTGATTGCGGCCCTGGAAAAGTGCGAGTTTAAATCGCTTCTACAGGAAGTCCGGGAGGAAGCGGCAAAGCGGGCCGCCGCAGTCCAGGCCGACCTCAGCTTATAAGAGCCAAATTTTTTTCGTAAAAGCCCGAGAAATTTCGAACGGCGCCGAAAAGACTGCTGTCAAAGGAGTCAGGTTAAGGCGATTCGGGTAGCCGCACGTTGACTGTATTTGCTGTTTCTCCTTGGCGTGCGCTGCCCGAATCTTTTTTTTGGGATTCGCGATATCTGAAATCCCCCATTGCGCCTGGTCTTGAGCCGAGTTTGATAGACAGCCTGGTGAGGGTGCGGAAACAGTCCTTAATGCCGACGCCTGCGACCCCGAGCGGCAGTGGGAACGTTTCGACCTGGTAGCACCGGTAGCACAAAGATGAGTGAAGGTGATCCGATCGACCTCGCGCTTCGCGAAGATATCGGCGCGGGGGACGTGACAACTACGCTGCTCGTACCGGACGATAGTCGCGCCTACGCCCGCATTTTGCCGCGAGAAAAAGCCATTATTGCCGGGACGATGACGGCGGCGGAAGTTTTTCGCCGGGTTGATCAAGGATTAAAGATTTCCGTGGAACTGACGGACGGAACGGCAGTGCTTGGCGGCGAAACCATTCTCAAGATCCAAGGATCGGCCCGGAGCATACTTACCGCAGAACGCGTCGCCTTGAATTTTTTGCAGCGACTATCCGGGATCGCGACGCTGACCCATGAGTACGTGGAAGCAATTGGAAAAAATCCCGCCAAAATCATGGATACCCGAAAGACAACGCCGGGCTTGCGCGCGCTGGAACGAGCGGCGGTTGTCGCCGGCGGTGGCACTAATCATCGCTTCGGTTTGTTCGACGCGATTTTGGTGAAGGACAATCACTTGGCGGCGGAGCAGGACTTCGAAAGACTGGCGGCCGCGATTCGGCAGGCGAGGGCGCAGAATCCATCGATGAAGATTGAAGTAGAAGCGGATAACCTCGAACAGGTGCGCGCGCTGGTGCAAATCGAGGGCGTCGACGTCATCTTACTCGACAACATGGAGACGGCGGAAATGCGGGAAGCTATTGCGCTCGGTCGCAAGCATAACGTGAAATTCGAAGCAAGCGGGGGAATCAATTTACGGACGGTGCGGCGCATCGCCGCGACTGGCGTCGATTACATTTCGGTCGGTGCGCTCACTCATTCGCCGCGCGCCATCGATTTGTCGCTCGAGCTCACCCATGTTGGTAGCTGACCGTTTAAGCGGGGAGAAATTAAACGCCGAGCTCGGCCCTTGCACGATTGGCCGGGAGATCATCGTCCTCGAGGAAACAACCTCCACTAATGACGTGGTGTTGCAGATGGCGAACGGTGGTGCGCCGGAAGGCATTGTTGTTTTTGCGGAACATCAAAGCGCCGGGCGCGGCCAGCGTGGCAATACCTGGGAATCGGCTGTGGGAAAAGGTCTTTGGTTTTCAGTGCTGCTTCGGCCAAAAATCGCGATTAGCGATCCGGTGGAATTGGCACAACGAACCGCACAAATAGTGGCGACAACAATTCAGAGCGAGTTTCATCTCTCCGCTGTCGTGAAGCTGCCTAACGACATTTATATCGAGGATCGGAAGGTTGCCGGAGTGTTGGTAGAAATGCGCGCCCAACCAAAAGCGCCGCATCTCGCCGTTCTCGGTATTGGCGTGAACGTGAACCAAAGGCCGCACGATTTCTCGGAAGAACTTCGTGGACGCGCAACCTCACTCGCAATCGCTCGCCGTAGGCCAATCGATCGCTCGTCCTTCGCCGTCGCATTGTTGCGCAATCTCGATTTGCTCTATCGCGCTGGTTCTCTCTGACCCGTCGCGTAGAAAGTTTCAATTCTGCCGCCGGAGACGGCGGCAGCTACAGCCATCGGCCTCGCTACAAAGCGTAATTTTGCAACGCCTTCAATTTTTCCAAGGCGCGACCGGATGCAATTTGCTCGCGCGCCATCGCGATTCCCGCATTCATCTCGCTGGCCAAACCCGCCACGACAAATCCCGCCGCAGCATTCGCAATCACCAAGTCGCGCTTTGGCCCTGTCTCCGTGCCCGCGAGAATTTGGGTAATCGTTTCAGCATTTGTCTTGGCGTTCCCGCCAATTAGTTCTGGCAATGTTGCTTGCGGAATCCCAAGCCAGCGTGTGTCCAGGACCGCAGAGGTAATTTTCTCCGAATTGACTTCCGCGACTACCGTCGGCCCGATCGTCGAGACATCATCAATGGTTAGGGTGTCAAAGACGGTTCCACTTACTATCCAGGCACGCTTGCAATCGAGTTGCCGCAGGACATCGGCGAACAGCATCGTCAGGTGAGGAGAGAAAACGCCGATCAGCTGGCGTTTTGGTCGCGCCGGATTCAAGAGCGGACCAAGCAGGTTAAAAATTGTGCGTTGATGTCTTCTGGCCAACTGCTGCCGCATTTCCGCCAGCACCCGAAACGCGGGGTGATAGGTTCGCGCGAAAACAAATCCGCAGCCGACCCGTTTGATGCACTCGCGCAAATCATCCGGCTCGAGATCAATTTCGACCCCGAGCGCTTCTAGCACGTCGGCGCTGCCGCTGCGCGAAGTAACGCCGCGGTTACCGTGTTTCACGACCGTCGCCCCGCCTGCCGCCAGAACAAACGTTACCGCAGTCGAGACATTGAATAGATCGATGCCGTCGCCGCCTGTCCCGCAAACATCGATAATCGGTCCGCCAATTTCCTCAATTTCCAAGGGCACGGCGCGCTCCAGCAGCACACGCACAAAACTCGCGATCTCGTGCGCGCTTTCGCCCTTGTCATGGAGCACGGTCAGAAAATCAGCCTTCGTTTTTGCTTCAATCGAATCGGAAAGCAAAAAAGCGGCCGCTTCCTGCACGTCGAAAGCAGAGAGATCGTTGCCCGCGCGAATTTTTTCAATCAGCGAAGTCATTGCGCCGCCGCATCACGCCGCCTGCGGCGTCATCTCGCCCAGCCATTCCCGGTAAAGCATTGGCGAAATTTCCGATGGCTTGATTTCGCTGCGGCCACCCCAAAAAACATTGGTGTAGGACACCGGAATATTTTTCGCGGCCAGATGCGCATCGATCGCCGCTTTGTGTTCGAGCAGACGCATTTTAGCGGTGCCATGCGCGACTGCCATGATATTGACGTTGCGAAACTCCGGTCCGCCTTCTCGCCAGTAACAGTGAGTCAAAATATGGTGACGACCGACCTCGCCGCCTGCTTCAATCTCCCGGCCCGGCGGCACCGCCCAATGAAACAGCGCGTTGAAACGTGTTACGCGCACGCCTCCCGCACTCGGCTTCACGTGTTCGAGAAAAGTGGAAAAGCGCCCGATGATTTTGCGGGCGTTCAATTCTTCAGCTACGCAATAAAATTCTTCGAGGGAAACGCCAGATTCATTCGCGCGTGAGGCCCACGGCGTCGGCCGAATTTCTTCCGGCGCGAATTCCCGTTTCAGTGCCAGCAAAACCTTCCACTCGCGCTCGCTTAATTCGACCGCGCGCACCTCGATCATTTTCGCCGGTGATTCTGCCCGGCTTCCGGGCTCGATTGTTTTGCGACGGACATGGCCGACTCCAAGAGTGAAAATTCCCTTCGCCGGCATAATCCGGAACCGTTCCGCGCCGGCCTTGCCGCCCAACAACCCGCAGTGCTCTTCCAGCGAAAAACCGTGCGGCACCTTCACTGTCGTCCACAATTTGTAATCTGAGCCTGCCGTCAGAGTGTCGGTTGATCGCAAAACGACGTGACCGGAAAACGGGTCGCGTTGGAACATGAAATCGAAAGCGGCATCGATTTTTTCTTTGGGAACTTTCCAGGCCACCAGCGCGCCATCCGCCAGATTTGTCGCGAGCAATGTCTGACGCACTCGCCGAATCGTCCCCGCGCGCAGCATCGCCGCGATCCGCGCCATCACCACATCGGCGTCGACGCCACTGCGCTCCGCGATTTCCTGAAATGGCTCGCGCACGAACCCTTCGATTTTGTCCTCCGAGATGGCGAGAATCTTTTCGTTAATCGGATCGTTGTGCTCGACTGGGAGCATGCGACTTAATCTCGCACAAATTCCGGGGAGCGCAGGCTTCCAGCCTGCCAGCGAGAAGGATTGGCTTAAACAAATCGACTCCCCAAAAATCTTTTCGGCCCAGCGGCACGGAACACAGGCCAGCGGCCTGTGCGCCAAGCGGACATTCTGTCCGCTTTCCGCTGGCATAGAAGCGGAGTGTAACTCCGCTGGGCGCACAGACCTGGAGGTCTATGTTCCGAACTGCCGAAAAGAGCAGTCCCCCAGTTCCCGCCCGCCACATTCGGCATTCTTGCCGAATATTCTTCCTCCACGAATGTTCGCAGCAGGGGATGCTACGAATGGACGAGCAGAATGCTCGCGCCCCGAAACCGATGCTCAAAGCAATCTTCTTCGACGCCGTTGGCACTCTCTTCTATTTAACAAAAACCGTTGGCGACCATTACGCATTCGTCGGCGAAGAAGTGGGCTTGAGTTTGAATGCAAAGAAACTGGATGCCGCGTTCCACTCCGCCTGGAAACAAATGCCGCCGCGTGAGGCGATTAATGGCCCGCGCGACAACGACGACAAAGATTGGTGGCGCGAGCTCGCTAATCTTGTACTGGAAGAAGCCGCGCCCACCATTGACGAATTAGATCGGGACAATTTTTTTGAAGTCGCTTACGAGCATTTCGCCGAGGCCGGCGTGTGGGAGTTGTATCCCGATGTCGTTGACGTTCTCGAGGAACTGCGACCACGCTTTGAGCTGGCGATCGTTTCAAACTTTGACGGCCGATTGCGCGTTATTCTGGAGCGTCTCGGCATTTCGAAATACTTCCGCCACGTCTTCGTCTCGAGCGAGATCGGCGCCGACAAACCCGATCCCGAAATTTTCCGTCGCGCGCTCAAGTTTCTTGAGCTTTCAGCAAACCAAGTCTTGTACATCGGTGATGATCCCGAGCGCGACTGGCGCGCCGCAACCGCCGCGGGATTGTCGATTTTTCAGCTCGATCGAGAAAAAAATTCGCTGCGCGATTTGCCGGCAATCTTGTAGCGGCGGTCTATCACCGCCGATTTTTGCAACTCGGAGGGACGCCCCCGTCGCGTCCCATTTCTTTGCACAACGCGCCGGCCATCCGAATCTTGCCTCGACCTTCAAATCGGATTAGAAAGCGGTTCGCCCGCGGGTCGGTAGCTCAATCGGTAGAGCAGCGCCCTTTTAAGGCGTTGGTTCCGGGTTCGAGTCCCGGCCGACCCAAACATACTCCCAGGCCACCACCTGATTTCTCGTCATCGAGTTCATATGACGCAGCCGTTCCGCCAGCACTTTCATCACGTGCGTGGCGAAATAGGGCGTCTGTTGAACGAGAAAATGGAAGCGGCGCTCGTCGATCCTGGCCAGGCGCGCTGGCATGGTCGCAACCACCGTGGCGGTGCGCGGGCTTGAATCCACCAGCGCCATTTCTCCGAGCAAGGCGCCGGGAGTTGCGCTTTCGACCAGAACCTCGCCCACGAACACATCAGCCGACCCTTCGAGCAAGACATACATGCAATCACCTGTCTCGCCCTCGCGAAACAGAGTCTGACCGGAAGCGAGACGCACCGGATCGTCGTCCCGACTAACCAATTCAGCCGGATTCATAGCAAGAATTTGAGACTACCCGCCGGAACGAAATAATCGCAAGTTACGTTTGTATGACGGAAACCAGGCAGGTGGCCACGACACTTACGATTTCGCATCAAGGATGCCAATTATAAGTCCAATCGCCCCGACCCGACCCAACTGACACTTTTCGGGAATATCGGGCTCTCTATAATCAACGCCAATGGATATCTCCACGCTCGCGAATTTGATTAACGCCATCGCGGTGACCGCGGGTGTCATTTTCGCAGCGGCACAAATCCGACAGTATCGGCAACGGCGGCAGCGCGATGCCATGCTTGAACTAGTACGGTCATTTCAGAGCCCGGCGTTTACCGCTGCATTGCGTCGCGTCCTCTCCTTACCCGATGGAGCCGACGCTGCAAAAATACGAGAAGTGCTCGGACCCGATGGCGAAGATGCGGTCTATTTGGTCTCGCTCACCTGGGAAAGCCTTGGCGTTCTTGTTTTTCGCCGCGAGGTGACGCTTGATTTGGTGGATGATTTCTTCAGCGGTCCACTTGTGATCTCGTGGCAGAAACTGAAAGTTTATTCTGAAGAATGGCGACGGGCCCTGAACCGGGAAACCGGGAACGAATGGTTTCATTGGCTCGCGGAAAGGATGTTGGAGCGCGAAAGAACGTCGCCGCCGATTCCTGCGTACAAAGCGCACCGCAATTGGCGTTGACCCTGTAGCGGCGGTCTATGACCGCCGGACTAGTCAATAGGCATACGGCCCTTTCATTGGATTGCGTCTGATACAGACATTCTACAACAACTCCGGCTGGTTCCCGGAATAACTAAGCCTTCCATCCACAATCCTAGCTGCCGAAGTAAAAGGATGCGGCTCGGTTTTACTGGCATCGATGATGTGAATGACTTCAACACCATGTGCCTTCAAATAATCGGCAATCAGACTGCGATGGCATCTCCACCATACCACTTCGGCGCACATGATTGCGGTGGCGCCATGGCCGTCTGCCATTTTCTGCAACCGTGCAATTCCACTGGCGAATTCCGCTGTTTCCATGTGGTCGGCGTAACCGCGAAATGATTCGTTGCGCCAAGCGGTGTTATGCGAGTCCTTCCATGCCTTTCGCCGCCCTCCTAGTTCCGGGAAATGTTCGTAACCAATCCCGTCCTGTCTTAGAGATTTCGCGAGCTCTTCTTTGTTAAACTGCGGATAGCGCTTCGAGCCTGGTAAGAGGCGAACATCGGCGACGAGCTCAATTCCGTTTGCCTGCAATGCGCCAATAAACTCCTCGATTGTTCGAGTGGAATGTCCGATTGTCCAGATCCTCGTCACCTTTGATCACTCGCCCGGAAGTTTTGAAAGCGCGAATCGGTAATGCCTTTTCCAAAATACCTGAATGGGGCGATGTAATCACCCCGTTTGCTATTACCCGATTAGCTCTGTTGCTGGTTGGATGGCTGGGGGTTCGTTTACTTCCGCTTACTGTCACGTTTCCCTCAGCCTGGGAGATCGGCCCTGATGGCAACAAGCACACCGTGGTCAATCGCAGTTCTCCAACTTCTCATCCCTGGGTAAACATGTTATCGCGCTGGGATGCCGGCTGGTATGTCGAGATTGCGCGAGATCGGTATCGTTATGAGCCCGGCTCTCCCAGCAACGCTGCTTTCTTCCCACTTTACCCGCTGCTTATCCGGGCTATTCATGCACTGCTTTTTCTCCCTCCGAACGAGTACTGGTGGTTAGTAACCGCCATCGCCCTTTCGAACATCGCCTTGCTTATTGGTCTTACTTACTTCCGAGCTCTTCTAGCGATGGACTTCGACGAGGAAATCGCTTCCCGCGCAATTACTTATCTCTTAATCTTTCCGACGACCTTTTTCTTCTCCGGCGTTTACAGCGAATCATTGTTCCTAACATTGACCTTGGGTGCGTTTTATTACGCACGCAATAACCGGTGGCTGCTGGCTTGTATTTTCGCCGCTCTGGCAACGCTGACTCGTTCTCAAGGAATCATTCTCGCTCTTCCTTTATTGATTGAGTATTTCCGCGAACGCAACTTCAGCTTGCGAAAAGTTGGATGGGACGTTGCAGCTTTTGCACTAATTCCGGCTGCACTCTTTGCCTTCGCGCTGTTTTTAAAGCTGAAGTTCGGTAGCTGGACTGTCATGTTCGATGTCCAGAATACCTGGGGACGGCATTTGATGTGGCCATGGCGCCCTCTTGCCTGGTTCCTACGGCATGCACCACCACTAAGTCCAGAGCACCACGATAAACTCGATTTTTGTTTCCTTCTTTTATTGCTGGGCGCGGCTATAGCCGGCCTGCGACGATTGCGGGTCTCTTATAGCGTTTACATCTGGACAGCAGTGGTCTTCTTTTCTTGTTGGGGGGTACTCGGGTCCATTCCGCGCTTTGACCTCGTCATTTTTCCTCTCTTTATCGTCCTCGCGCTCATCGGCGCTCACAGTCGCGCTTTTCATCTCGCCTACGTCACCGCCTCGGCCATGCTGGCTGCCCTGTTCATGCTGATGCATTCCCAGTGGAACTGGGTCGCTTAGCATCTGCACGTGGAAGAAATTTTTTGGACTTGCGTTCCGGCGAGGAGCCGCCGAAGCATTGTACCTCTATGAGAACCGAAGAAACCCTGCGTGCCTTGGATGATTTGATTCGCGAGCGATCGATCCTGCGGCATCCGTTCTACCGTGTCTGGAAACGCGGCGAGCTGAGCCGCGATCAGCTTGCAACCTACTCCCGCGTCTATTATCCCCATGTCGCAACGTTCCCGACTTATCTGGAGAACGCGATTCACTGTGCAGTCGATTCATCTACCAGGGGCGCTCTGGAGGAGAATTTACTCGACGAACTGACGAATCCCGCGCCGCATCCCGAGCTATGGCTTGATTTTGCGACAGCGACCGGACAAGACCGAGACAAAGTCAAACGAGCCCAACCGCTTGCCAAAGTAGCCAACACCACCTCCACCTTCGATCGTTTAACTAGCCAGGACATCGCCAGCGGACTCACCGCCCTTTACGCCTACGAATCCCAGCAGCCAGAGGTAGCCGGTGAGAAGATGCGCGGGCTGCGTGAATTCTATAAAATAAAAAGTCCTGAAGCATTGAGCTACTTTGCCGTTCATGCCACGGCTGACCTGGAGCATCGCGCCGCCGAACGTGCCGCGCTCGCTCGCTGCCTCGATGCCGGTACCTCACCGAGCGCGGTCATGAATGCGGCGGAGGAAGCGCTGGATGCTTACTGGAACTTACTGGACAGCGTTTGCGAAGAAGTGGGCGTGCAGTTAAGTGAAGCCTTACCATGAAGACCACTATAGCAACTACCATTTTTCTGGCGGCAGCATCATTCACCATGGCACAAACCACACCACAAGTCGGCGCGGTCGCGCCCGCGGTCACTCTTCCTTCCAACGACGGCAGGCAGGTTAGTTTGAATGATTACAAGGGCAAATGGGTCGTTCTCTATTTTTACCCAAAGGATTTTACCAGTGGTTGCACCCTGGAAGCGCAAAACTTTCAGCGCGATCTGGCTAAATACCAAAACGCCAGTGCTATCATCCTCGGAGTCAGTGTAGACAACGCCGAATCGCACAAGAACTTTTGTGCAAAGGAAGGATTGAACTTTAAGCTACTGGCCGATACCGATGCCAAGGTGTCGGAGGCCTATGGCTCGGTGAAGGATTACGACGGGAAGAAGATGTCGGCGCGCAATACATTCATCATCAACCCGGAAGGGAAAATCGCGAAAGTATTTACGGGAGTAAAACCACAGATCCACAGCGAGGAAGTACTGCAAGCTTTGGCTGAACTAAAGAAAAGTTGACTTATGGCGACTCGAAAATCGATCGACTGTCGCGACTATCCCAGTGAGAAGAACTGCTCGTTGAAGATTTCCGGCACCGAGGAAGAAGTTCTCGATGCAGCAGTACAACACGCCGTCTCGGCCCATGGCCACGAGAATTCGGCGGAATTGCGCGGCGAGATTCGCTCGCTGCTGAAAGACGAAACCGACTAGGCGAGTTCGCCGCTCCTTGCCGGTCTGACTTTTTGTTAGGAAGCGAAACGTGATCGAACCCGACTCTGTGCGGACAAAAACAATCTGGAACTTTGCAAAGTCGCCTCTTTGATCATATCGATCTGCGCGTGCGAAACCGGACGCGAGCGCAGGAGTTTTTCGCCAAGATCTTGCCGGCGATTGGATTTACTCTCGACAAAAGCGCGGAAAAGTGGGGCGCATTCGAAAAAGATGGCGGAGGTAAACCGTCGGAATTTTTCGGATTTACCGAAGACGCTAATCATCGCCCAAACGAGACACGGATCGCTTTTTGGGCGGAGACGCGCGAACAGATAGACCGCGTGACCAAAATTGTGCGCGAAGCCGGCGGACAAAACCTGGAAGGGCCGCGAATCTGGCCTGAGTACAGTCCTGGTTATTACGCGTTATTTTTTGAAGATCCCGATGGAAATAAGCTGGAGATCTGCTGTCGCGGGAGCGCAATCGTTGCGGACTGAAGCAGATCAGGGGAAGATTACGGGTGTCTCATTCCACGGCTGACCTCAAGATTCTGCGGCCGCAACACCGCGTTCGTTATCTCAAGCTGATCGCGCTTTTTAAGATCGGCAAAGGAATCCTGCT
>Ga0209474_10001123_pt1 | contig 27049 bp, 28 predicted proteins | sample GraSoiAngelo_145_FD_185902 | JGI IMG/M metagenome (GOLD analysis project Ga0209474, IMG submission 185902) | Grasslands soil microbial communities from the Angelo Coastal Reserve, California, USA - 14_1009_05_20cm (SPAdes) (version 2) | ecosystem: Environmental > Terrestrial > Soil > Grasslands...
GCCGCACCGTCCTCATCGAGAAAGGCGTGCTGCGCACGTATCTCTCTGACCGGAAGCACGCCGAAAAGCTCGGGATCGCCAAGAGCGGAAACGGGCGGCGCGAGTCCTTCCGTTATCTGCCGATCTGCCGCATGACGAACACGATGATCGCCAGAGGCACATCCGATCCAGGAGAGATTCTGCGCAGCGTGAAAGACGGCGTGTTCGTGAAGAAGATGGGTGGAGGGCAGGTCGACGTGGTCTCGGGCAACTTCGCGTTCGAAATCACTGAGTGCTACCGAATCCGCGACGGCAAGCTCGCCGAGCCGCTGCGCGGCGCAACGCTGGTCGGCCAGGGCCCGAAGCTCATGAGCGAGATCGACATGGTCGGCACCGATCTCGGCTACTCGACAGGGACTTGCGGAAAAGACGGCCAGGGCGCACCGGTCGCCGATGCGCAACCGACGATCCGCATTCCATCGGTCGTCGTCGGTGGCAAGCTCAAGTGACACGCCTGATCCAAGCGCTGGCCCAGGGGGTAGGGGCCCCCGACGGCGAAGCCGTTCGGGGGCGCGCGCTCGCCGCACCCTCCCCGCCTTTCGCGTCGTTCGCTCCGCTTACTCCGCGTGGCGGGTCCCCGGGGCACCCGCGGCTCGCGCACACCCCGCTCACCGGTGCCACCCGCCAGCCGGCGCCGACGTATGAGCGAGCGGCTCACCAACGACGTGACGGTCGATGCGGCTCTCGATGCGCTCAAGGCGACCGGCGCGACTGGCGAAGTCTTTTTACGCGAGGCCCAGTCGGGATCTGTCGAGATCAAGGAGGGTGCGATCGAGGCGGTCATCGCTCGGGGAGAGCGTGGCATCGGCATCCGCGTGCTCGACGAGCAGCGGCTCGGCTTCGCTTACACCAGCGATCTCTCAGTTGACGGGATTCAAGCTTGTGCCGACACCGCACGCCGGATGTCCCGGCTCACCGAGAGGGATGAGGATCTCGCGCTCGCAAGTCAGCCGATCGACGACGCCGATCTCGACATCTATCAGTCCGGCATCGTTGACCGGCCTCTGAGCGAGCGCGGCGCGATCGCGCTCGCCGTCGAGGACGCCGCCCGCGCGACCGATCCGCGCGTGAAGCAGTTCCGCAAGACGACCTACAGCGATTCCGAATCGATGACGATCATCGCCACGACTACCGGCGTACGCGCGTCGTTCCGCGAGTCGTATTGCGGCGTCATGACGTCGGCCGTCGCATCCGAGAACGGCGATCGTCAGATCGGCTACCACGGCGAGGCAGCTCGCCGCTTCGGGGAGGTGGACCCGGCTCGGGTCGGCCAGCGCGCGGCGCAACGGGCCGTGGAGAAGCTCGGTGCGAAGCCGCTCGCTACGCAAAAAGTCGCGGTCGTGCTTGACCCCTGGATGGCGATGGACCTCCTACGCGCGATCGGGCCACTCTTCTCCGCCGATAACGTGCTGAAGGGAAGGAGCCTCTTCGCAAACAAGATCGCCCAGCGCGTCGCCAACGAAAAAGTGACGATCGTCGATGATGCTCGTCGCCCGCGCGGCCTTCGTAGCGCCCCGTTCGACGGCGAGGGCGTGGCCACAGCAACACGCACCCTCATCGACGAAGGCGTGCTCCGTGGATATCTGACGTCGCTCAAGACCGCGCGAAAGCTTCGGAGCGAGCCCACCGGGAATGCGAGACGCGGCGGCTACGGATCACCGGCGCGGATCGGGCCGTCGAATCTGTTCGTCGGCGCGGGGACCGACGATGCGACAGCGATCGTCGGCCGCCTGGATCGCGCCCTCGCCGTCACGTCACTTCTGAACCTGCACACGATCGATCCGGTGTCGGGCGAGTTCTCGCTCGGTGCGACCGGGAACTATCTCGAGCGAGGTAACCGGGTTCATCCAGCCCAGGGGATCACGATCGCGGGCAACCTCACGGACCTTCTGAGCTCGGTCGTCGCGGTCGGGACCGACCTCGTGTTCGGACCGAGCGGACTTGGCAGCCCAACGCTCGTGATCTCAGAGCTGTCCGTCGGAGGGGCCTGATGTCCTGGCGGTCCCTGCTCAAAGGGGACCCGATGCCGTGGCTCCTCGAACGGAGCGACCCAGCGGTGCGAGCGCAAACGCTTCGTTCGCTTCTGGACAAGGGTCCGCGCGATCCCGATCTCCGTGAGGCGCAGCAGCGCGCCATGAGCACGCCACCGATCTCGACGATCCTCCGGCGTCAGAAGCCGGACGCGAGCTGGCCTGGCGAGAACCTCTACGGACCGAAATACGAGGGGACCCACTGGGCGAACCTTCTGCTGGTCGAGTACGGGGTCGATCCCGGCGATCCCCGCGTTCGGCGCGCGGCTCGCTACGTCCTGGAGGAGCTCGGCACACCGGGGCGCGGCGGGATGGATTGGGTCTTCAATAAAGACCACGGCGCGTCCTGCATCGTCGGCAGCGTCGTCCGCTACATCGCGCTCGCCGGCTACGGCGCGGACGAGCGGCTCGAACCGCTCGTCCAGCGGCTGGTGCGGGATGCGACGAAGTTCGATGCCGCGTGCTGGATCAACGGGGACCAGCCCTGCGGCTGGGGCTACGCGCGCGTCGTCTGGGGGCTCGCCGCATTACCAGAGGGCACGCGCACGCGCGAGGTGCAACGCACGCTGCGCAGAGGAGTCGAGTTCCTCCTCTCCTATCACGTCGAGCGCGGGCGCTATCCGACCGACACAGCTCCAAGCTACCTCTGGCGGCAGCTCTCCTTCCCCTTGTTCTACCAGGCCGACGTGCTCTTCGTGCTTCGCGCGATCGACGCGGCCGGCGCGATCGAGGATGATCGCGCGCAGCCCGCGATCGGCTGGCTCCTCGCGCGACAGGACGGGCGCGGGCGTTGGGGTGGGCGCGCGCCGTACGCCGCGCGCATGCCTTCGCGCGTGGATGCGAGCAAGTGGGTGACCTTGCAGGCCTGCACGATCCTGAAGCACGCGTTCCCTGAGATGGCCGCCTGACCAAGCGCCGCATCCTCAAGGAGGTCGGGCCTCTGCGGTTCGGCGAAGGCCACGACACGACTTTTCCGTATGCGCTCGCGCTCGCGACCGGTGCCGAATACGACTGGCTCATGGGCTCTTCGGGCGCGGCGTTCACGACGACGATCGACGAAGCGCAATGGGATCCCCTTGCGGCCACGCCACGCGACGACGCGACCCTCGCGCGAGCGGCGCGCGCCGCGGGCGTTCGACTCGACCCCGAGCCCCCGCCGTACGACGATGAGATGCGGGCGCTGATCCTCGACCGCGCCAAAGAGGCGATCGATGGCCGCCTCCCGCCGCTGGTGTTCGGTCTCGGCGGACCGCCCGAATACGGACTCATCGTCGGCTACGACGAGGAGGGTCCGACGTTCTTCGCACGGACCTTCTTCGACAAGGGCGACGACCCACGTCGCGCCGGGTGGTCCGAGTTCGAGAGCGGGGACCGAGGCGGCCTGATCTTTCTCGACAAGACCGCGCCACCCGACCGGCCGAGTGCGCTCCGCGAAGGCATCGACGCTGCGCTGGCGGCGGGTGAGGCGAGCGACCAGGCGCTCTCGTCCTGGTCGACGGCCCTACGCGACGACACCCGGTGGAGCGACGCCAAGCATGCCGGAAGCGCCGCGTTCGCCGATCACGCGATGCGCCTGGTGCTGGTCGATAAGCGCCGCGCCGCCGCGCGCTTCCTTCGCGCGGCGCGCGGTCTTCTCCCCAACACGCCCGGCGCCGATCTCCTCCGCGCCGCCGAGTCGTACGGGTACGCGGCCGATGCGGCGGCGAAGGGCGGTGTCGGCGAGTTCGACGGCAGCGTGGCGATGCGCTTTATCGACCCCGGCCACCGGCGCGCCTGGGCGAAAAATCTGGATGCCGTGCGCGAGAACGATCGAGAAGCGCGCGAGGCCCTCGCTTCCGCGCGAGGAGGGATGCGTTGAGCGATCTTGCCGCCGCCGTCGTGCTCGGCATCGTTCAGGGTCTCACCGAGTTCCTGCCGGTGAGCTCGACGGCTCACCTCATCCTGGTGACCGACCTGCTGAAGCTCGATCCTGAGCGGTTCGGGCTGTCGTTCGATGTCGCGCTGCACCTCGGCACGGCGCTCGCCGTGCTGCTCTACTTCGCGCCAACGTGGATCGAGCTCGTCCTCGGTCTATTCCGCGGACGGTGGCGCATGCCCGCCCTCATCGTTCTCGGCACGGCTCCGGCCGCGATCGCGGGCGTTCTCTTCCAATCGGCGATCGAGCGGGAGATGCGTGGGCCGCTTGTCATCGCGACCGGCCTCGTCGTGGGATCGGTCGTGTTCGTCGTGGCCGAGGCGATTGCGCGTCAGCGCCGAGTGATGAGCGAGATCGGCGTCGTCGATGCGCTCGTGATCGGTGTCGCCCAGGCGATCGCGCTTATCCCAGGAATCTCCCGCTCGGGCATCACGATCTCAGCCGGACTCGTCCGAGAGCTGCGGCGCGAGGATGCGACGCGCTTCGCGTTCCTCCTCGCGACACCGGTGATCCTGGGCGCCGGCGCGAAGACCCTGCTCGATGCGCGCAAGGCCGCGGAGCTGCTCGCCGCGACGGATGTCCTGGTTGTTGGTTTTGTTCTGTCGTTCCTCTCCGGGCTTGCCGCAGTGGCGTTCATGGTCCGCTTCCTGCGCGGACATTCGCTCAACTGGTTCGTGGCCTACCGGCTCGTGCTCGCGGTATTGATCGTCGTCGGAGTGATCGCCGGGATCCTGTAGGCGGGGTCACACCCGGGGCGAGGCGTGCGAGCGCTGCGAACATGAGGGCGGTCATCACGACGAATAGGACGATCGCGACCAGCGCTCCACCGGGGATGAAGTAACTCATGCTCGAGGGCCAAAGCGCTGACGGAAGGATGAACCACGCCAAGAACGACATCGGACCGTTCCACGGCGATATGTCACCGGTCCCCGTTGGCGTAAGCGCTAGGTCGAAAGCGGTCTCCCACACGATGCCAACAGTGAGGTAGGCGAGAGCCGCGGCGAGTAGAAGGCGACCGCCCCGAGCGACGTTCCGCCGCATGGTGGCACGATAGTCCTGTGGATCTCGGCCTCCGCGACAAAGTCACGATCGTCGCCGCATCCAGCAAGGGACTTGGCCGTGCCGTCGCCGAGGAATTCGCGCGCGAGGGCGCGCGCGTCGTGATGTGCAGCCGCGACGAGGCCGCCATCCGTGCCGCGGCCGAAGGGGTGCAGCGCAAGACCAGCGCCGACGTGCAGTGGACGGTCGCGGACGTAGGCACCGCCGAGGGATGTCAGAAGCTCGTCAAGACCGCGGTTGACAAGTTCGGGACGATCGACATCCTCATTTCGAACGCGGGCGGTCCGCCGCCAGGGCGCTTCGACGATCTCGACGACGCGGCGTGGCAGAAGGCCGTGGGCATCACGCTCTTCTCGGCGGTGCGTCTCACGCGCCTCGTCCTTCCGCACATGCGCAAGGCCGGCGGCGGCTCGATCGTGTACATGACCTCGACGACCGTGCGTCAGCCGACCCAATACCTGAACCTCATCCTCTCCAACGCCATCCGCGCCGCGGTGCAGGGGATGGCCAAGACGCTCTCGAGCGACCTTGCGAAGGACGGCGTCCGTGTGAACTGCGTGCAGCCGGGCCGCATCTTCACCGAGCGCATCGAGCAGCTCGACTCCGACACCGCAAAACGTCAGAACACGACCCCGGACGCGATCCGCGCGCACTACGAGAAGACGGTCATTCCGATGGGCCGCTACGGCAAGCCCGAGGAGTTCGCCGCCGCGGTCGTGTTCCTCGCGTCGCCAAAGGCGTCGTACATCACCGGAACTTCGCTCCAGGTCGACGGCGGCATGCTCATGAGCATGTTCTGATGGGAGGCGCGTTTGCGATCATCTGCGACGAAAAACGCCGCGTCCTCCTATGCCACCGGCGGGATATCGACGCGTGGAATCTGCCCGGCGGTCGCGTCGAGGAAGGCGAGGCTCCTTGGGATGCCGCGATCAGAGAGACGCGGGAAGAAGTCGGGCTTGAGGTCGAGGTCACGCGTCTCACCGGTCTCTACTGGAGGCCTGAAAGGTCCGAGCTCGTCTTTACCTTCGAGTGCCACGTACTGTCGGGCACACCCGGCCTGAGCGACGAAGCCGACAAGGTCGGCTACTTCGCGCTCGACGGTCTCCCCGCGAATACCGGCCTGAAGCACGTCGAGCGGATCCGCGATGCGCTCGCGGGTGGTCCCGCGGTGCTGCGGGTCCAGACAGGACCCGGCATGCGCGAGCTTTTCGGTGGCCGCACGTGATCGTTGCCGAGCGTCTGCGGCCTCACGTCTTCCGTCTCCCGATCGAGAAGATCCGCGCCGGCTACAAGAGCGACATCTACTTCGCGCGCACCAAGCTCATCCTCGAACGGGACAAGCGGCACGAGCGCGTGACGATGCAGGTCTTCCAGAAGCATCCCGACGCGGTCGTCGTCGGGACGGACCAGACGCTCGCGATCCTTCACGTGGGCGCGGGTCATTACCGCGACCGCACTCGCGCCGACGCGCTCTTCGACCGATACCTCAGCGCGGAGCGCCGCCTCTACTCAGCCTGGACCCTCCTGCCGACGCTCGATTGGTCTGCCTACGAGCCCGTGGCGCGCGAGGTCTTCGAGATCTCGCGCGAGCTCGCGTCGCTGTGGCAGCCGGCAGGACAGGACCTCGACGTGTCGTCCCTCTACGACGGCGAGATCGCGAAGCCGCACGAGCCGGTCATGCACATCGAAGGCGAGTACGCAGAGTTCGCTCATCTCGAGACGCTGTACCTCGGAGCGCTCTCGGAGGGAACGCGAGTCGCGACGAACACGCGCGACGTCGTGGCGGCCGCGAACGGGAAGCCGGTGATCATGTTCGGCGCACGGCACCAGGTCCACGAGGCGCAGGCGGGGTCGGGATACGCGGCTTACGTCGGCGGGGCGACAGCCGTCTCCACCGACGAGCAGGGTGAGTGGTGGGGATCCACCGGACTGGGGACCGTCCCCCACGCGCTCATCGCGGTCTACGGCGGCGACACCACGGTCGCGACGCTGAAATTCGACGAATACATCAACCGCGCGCCGGACGCGGTCGGGCACCTCACGGCGAAGGGCACGCCTGAAGGGCACGTCAATGTGACTAGCCTCGTCGACTTCAACAACGACGTCGTGAATACCTCGCTCGGCGTGGCCCACGCGCTCGGCGCGCGCCTATGGGGCGTTCGGGTCGACACGAGCGAGTCGCTTGTCGACCGCGCGATCCTGCGCGAGCTCGAGGAAAAAGAAGGCGTCGCGAGCGGCGAGCTTCGCGGAGTCACGCCGCGACTCGTCGAGCTCGTTCGCGAGGCCCTCGACCGAAACGGATACCGGCACGTTCGGATCGTGGTCTCGGGCGGATTCGACGCCGAGAAGATCCGCAGTTTCGAAGAGCTGCGCGTGCCGGTGGACGTCTACGGGGTCGGCTCCGCGCTGGTGCACGGTGCCGGGTTCGATCACACCGCCGACATCGTCCGCGTCGGGGGGCGTCCGCTCTCGAAGACCGGGCGCGGCTACATCGCGAGCGATCGGCTCCATCGGGTGGACTGGCCATCTCTCGTCGGCGAGCCGGATTGGGCGCGCTCCAGCTCCTGACCCTCGTCGCGGGTCTGGCGATCGCGGGGCTCGCGAAGGGCGCGACCGCGATGGGCCTTCCCCTCATCGCCACGCCGATCCTGGCGTCGGTGTTCGGTCCAAAGCAGGCCGTGGTGATCATTACGATCCCGATCTTCGTCGCGAACACGATCCTCGTGCTCCAGGCCTGGAGGGTGCTCGGCTACCTGCGCACGCTCGGCCCGCTCATCCTCGCGAACGCCGCCGGCACGGTGCTGGGCGCGTTGCTCCTCGCGGGGCTCGATCAAAAGACATTCGCGGTCCTCATCACCGCGATGGTCGTGCTGTTCCTCGCGCGCGGCGATCGGATCGTCGGCGAGCCCGGCGCACGGCGCGCCAAGCTCCTCACCCCCGTGGTCGGGTTCGTCGGCGGCATCATGCAGGGAACGACCTCGATCTCGAGCCCCGTGATCGGATCGTTCTTCCACGCGATGAAGCTGCCGCCGCGCGAGTACGTGATCACCCTTGCGGCAGTCTTCCAGCTCTCGTCCGCCGTGCAGCTGGTCTCGTACGCCGCACTTGGGCTTTTCACATCTGATCTGTTCACCCTCGGAGTGATCGCGTGCATCCCGATGCTTGTCGCGCTCATGGCCGGCATCGCGGTCCGCGGGCGTCTCGACCAGGTCCGCTTCAGGCAGGTGATCGTCGTTCTGCTGGTCGCGAGCGTCGCGAACCTCCTCTGGCGGACATTCGTCGCCTAGCACACGTTGCCGCAGTGACCGCCACCTAGCATTCGTGTGAGTGGAAGTCCTACCAAACGTCCATGCGGTGCGGCTCATCGGCGCTCAGGCCTATCTGCTCGTGGAAGGCGACGAGATCACGCTCGTCGACGCCGGACACGCCGGCTCCGCACGGCTCCTGCGTCCGTACCTCGCCCGCATCGGCCGCTCGCTCGAGCACATCACGCGCATCGTGTGCACGCACGGCCACCCCGATCACATCGGTGGTGTCCACGAGATCGCGGCCCTCTCCGGCGCCGAGGTCCTCTTGCACCCGGCGGACGCCGAGCGCCTGCGTATCCGGTTCCGCGAAGTGATCGCTAATTTCTCGCCCGGTCCGATCGTCGCGCTCCTGACACGGGCGCCGTCGCATGCGGAGCCGATCGAGGAAGGCGACGAGCTGCCGGTGCTCGGCGGGGTCCGCATACTTCACACGCCCGGGCATACCCCCGGGAGCGTCTGCCTGTACTCGCCGCGCGACCGATTCGTCATCGTCGGCGATCTCCTGCAGCGAGTGAAGGGAAAGGTCACGCTTCCCAACGCGTTTTTCACCGACGACATGGCACTCGCTCGCCGATCGATCGGCCGGCTCGCGGGACTTGACGTGGAGACCATCCTGTTCTCGCACTACGCGCCGTACCGCGACGGAGCTCGCGAGGCACTCCGCGCACTCGCGACCTAGGGGGGAAGGGTGGAGACACTCAACGACATCCTGGAAGAGTCCGCTAGGAAGTTCAGCACGAAGGACGCGTTCACGATCCGGCCGGGGTTCCGCACGCGCGCTTGGTCCTACCGCGATCTGAACGACATCGTCCCGCGCGTCGCGCGTTACCTGAAGGAGAGCGGGCTCCGGCAGGGCGACCGCGTCGTGATCTGGGGCGTGAACCGACCCGAATACGGGATCGCGTTCCTGGCCGCGCTACGGCTCGGCGCCGTCCTCGTCCCGCTCGACGTCAACTCGATGCCCGACTTCGCGCAGAAGATCGCCGAGCGGACTCGCGCGAGCGCGGCGATCGTCTCCGCGCAGACCGCGGAGCGCGCAAAGGCCCTGGGCCTGCCACTTCACCTGATGGAGGCGTTGCCCGATCTCTCTCGTCAATGTGCGCCGCTCGACAAGGCGCCGATAACGGAGGCCGACCTCGCCGAAGTGGTCTTCACCTCGGGGACCACCGGCGATCCAAAGGGAGCGATGCTCACCCATCGCAACGTCCTGTCGAATGCGATGTCCGCCGCGCAGGTCTTCCCGATCGGTCCGAAGATGCGTCTTCTCTCGTTCCTGCCGCTGTCGCACATGTTCGAGCAGCTCGGCGGGTTCTTCTGCGTCCTGCTCACGGGCGCGTCGGTCATCTACCCGACGAGCCGGCAGCCCGCGGTAATCCGAAGGACGTTCAAAGAGCGCAAGGTCTCGATGGTGCTCATCACACCCGCGGTCGTGAAGTCGCTGATGCTGGCCATCGAGCGAAACGCCGAGGCGCAGGGCAGGACGAAGCTCTTCGGGAGGCTGCGCAGCGTCGCACGCCACCTGCCGATGCCGATCAGACGCGCGCTGTTCTTCAGCGTCCATCGCCAGTTCGGCGGTCGTTTCCGCTACATCGTGTCCGGCGGCGCCGCTCTCGATCCCGCGCTCGGCCAGTCGTGGCGCGAGCTCGGCATCGAAGTCATCCAGGGATACGGCACCACCGAGTGCTCGCCGGGTATTAGCTTCAACCGCCTCGGGCTCAACCGTCTCGGCTCGGTCGGCACGCCGCTGCCGGGTGTCGAGGTCAAGATTGCCGAAGACGGAGAGGTCCTCGCTCGGGGCGCCAACGTGTTCAAGGGCTATTGGGAGAACGAGGAGGCTACGAGGGCCGTCCTCGACAAGGACGGGTGGTACCACACCGGCGACCTCGGCGCGCTCGACGCGGAGGGCTTTCTCTGGCTGCACGGCCGCAAGAAGGACATGATCGTCCTCGCGGACGGCACCAAGGTCTACCCGGAAGACATCGAGAACACCCTAGCCGCCGATCCGCGCATCGAGGCGATCGCGACGCCGCTTCGACCCGAGGTCGCGACGGTCGTCGGTCTGCAACGGCCCGGCGAAGACATGCAGGTCCACGGCGTCTTCCTCGTCAAGGATCCGGCACAGGTCGCGGCGATCGTGCGGGACGCGAACACGAAGCTCTCGGGCAGCCAGCAGATCCGCGGTTGGACCATCTGGCCCGAGGACGAGTTCCCGACGACACCGACGCAGAAGGTGAAGAAGCGCCTCGTGATCGAGGAGCTCCTCAACATGGGCCGCGTCGATCAGGCGAAGGCGGCCAGCTCGGAGCGCACCGTGACGCGCGAGCTTACCGAGGTCGAAACACTCATCGCGCAGGCGGCGAACGTTCCGCCGGCCGCTGTCCATCCCGGCGCAACGCTCTCGGCGGACCTCGGTCTCGACTCGCTCGGGCGCGTCGACCTCCTCGGCGCGATCGAGGAGGAGCTCGGCGCGTACATCGACGACGCGGCGGTCGAGCCGAACGCGACCGTGGCGGATCTCGAGCGCATGGTCGCCGACGCTCGCGACGTCAAGCGCGACACCGGCATCTACGGGTGGCCGCTCAGCCCGCTCGTGCGCTCGTTCGGTCTGTTGCTGCAACAGACGCTCGTGTACCCACTGGTGCACGTCTTCTACAAAGTGAAAATCACCGGACAGGAGAAGCTGCACGGCTTGCGCGGTCCGGTGATGTTCGCGCCGAACCACTGCCTGCACTGGGACAACGGGATCATCCTCATGGCCATTCCGCTCTCCTGGCGCTGGAAGCTCGCGGTCGCCGCCGCCGCGGACGACGTCTTCGGCAACAAGCTGAACGGATTTGCGTCGTCGATCCTGGCGAACGCGTTCCCTCTGGCGCGCGAGGGCGCCATCCGCCGCAGCCTCGAGCTCCTGGGTGCGCGGCTCGATCGGCACTTTTCTGTGCTCATCTACCCCGAGGGAAAGCTAACGATCGGCGGGCCGATGCAGCCCTTCAAGTCCGGGACCGGACTCATCGCAGTCGAAGGTGCCACGCCAGTCGTCCCGATGAAGCTGAAGATCGGCAAAGTCTCCGTGCTCGATCACCTTGATCGGAAATGGGAAGCAGCTCGCTCGAACGGCTGGCGCGGCGACGTCGAGGTGGTGTTCGGCGACCCGATCTATTTCCCGGCCGGTACGTCCGCGGGCGACGCGACTGCCAAATTGCAGGCGGCGGTGGCGGCGCTCTGAGGACGTCTCGCGAGACCTCGGTCATCGTCCGCCGCGGCGACGATTTCCTCATGCTCCACCGCGCGGTCGAGGACTACTGGCACGTCGTCGCGGGCGTCGTCGAGGACGGCGAGACATTCGCCGAAGCCGCGGCCCGCGAGCTGCGCGAGGAGACGGGGCTCGATGCGCCCGTCGCGGAGGTTCGGATGCGGCAGAGCTACCGCGTGCCCGACGAGATCCGCAACGAATATCTCGGCGGAGTCGACGAGGTCGCGATCGAGAACTTCACGATCGCGGTGCCAGGGGGTTGGGAGCCCGTCCTCAACGAGGAGCACGACCACTACCGCTGGCTGAGCCTGGCGGACGCGGTCGCGATCGCTCACTGGCCCGAGACAAAGGAGGTCCTCGCTGCGGTCGCCGCGTCGTTCTCTTGACAAGCATTCGCGCGACCAGCACCGGCTCTTCCATCCGCGTAGTCATCCACACGTAGCGGCGGCCCTCGCGGTTCGTCGCCGATGCGTGTACGCCTTTCGGGCTGAGCACGACGATGTTGAACGCGGCATCCTCGAGCTCGTTCGCGTCGGCGATCGCCGCGCGCGCGACCATGTCCGGTGGCATTCCCGACGCGAGCCGGTCGACCGCCGTCTTCGCCGTGACGTTACGGATCGCGAGCTCGCCATAGCCCGTGCATGCCGCGGCGCCGTAACGCGAGTCGCAGTAGTTGCCCGCGCCGACGACCGGCGAGTCGCCGACGCGGCCCGGGTACTTGTAGGCCCAGCCGCTGGTCGTTACGGCGGAGGCGAGGTCGCCATGACCGTCGATAGCCAGGAAGTTCACGGTGCCGCGCTCCTCGCGCACGGTCTTGCGCACGATCGGCAGGAGCTTTGACCGGCGACGGACGCTCGCCGGTGTTTCGCCGACCGAGCGAAGGCGCTCCACCCACAGCTTGCGGGTCGACGGCGTCAGGTTCTCTGTGGTTTCCGCGCCGATCTCACGCGCGAACCGCGCGGCGCCGTCGCCGACGATGAAAACGTGCGGCGTGCGCTCCATCACCGCCCGAGCGACGGAGATCGGATGGAGATAACCCTTGAGTGCGGCCACCGCCCCGCTGCGATGGGTTGTTCCGTCGACGATCGAGGCGTCGAGCTCGACCTCGCCGAGCACGTTCGGCTTCCCGCCGCGGCCGACGCTCGTATCGGTGATATCGGCCTCGATGACCTTCGCGCACGCTTCGACCGCGTCGAGAGCCGAGCCACCGCGCGCGAGAACACGCATGCCGGCCGGAAGCGCGGACGCGCCGTTGCCGCTCGCCACGATGACTCCCGTCACGCGCGGCACTAGCGGCCGGTCATCCCGCGGACGATGCGAAAGCCCACGTGCGCGAGATCATCACTCGCGAACACCCGTGCCGCCGGCTCGGCGCCGGTCCGGAGCACCCGGCCGCCCTCTTGCCAGCTGTTGGTCCACTCCCGCAGGCCGCCGAGCTCCTCGAGCGTGCCCTGCGCCCGCGCAGCCTTCTCCCATTCCCGCTCGTCGGGAAGCCGGTAGATGCGACCGGTTCCGATCGTGAGCCAGCGGCAGTACGCGACCGCGTCGGCCCAGGACACGCCCTCGAGGGCACGATCCGCCCCGCGCCGTTTCTCGTCCCAGCCGATCGGCGGTTCGTGGCGTGTCGCGTCCACGAACATCGCGTACTCACCCACGGACACCGGCTTTCGCGCGATGGCAAAAACATTTACGTGCTCGGTTCGCGGAGGATCACCCAGCAGCGCATCCCCCGCCGGCACGACGACGACGTCCGGCTCGACCATCGCGGCTAACCCTACTAACTCGCGCGGGGGAGTACGCGCTCGGGGGAGTACGCGCGCGGGAGATGCACTTCACCCCTGGGGCCGATGGCGAGGGTGCGCCGCCGTGCGAACTTATCGCCATGAACAACATTGGTTACGCGGCGGTCTGGAGCGCGAAGCTGATCTCAGTGCCACAGATGCAGGTTGCGGCGATCGAGCCGGTCAACATCGTGATGCGCGTCGTCTACAACACCCTGGACGGGATCATCAACGACTACTTCGTGATCACCGCGAGCGTCGCGAAGCGCTAGCGACCTCGAGCCTCCGGCTCACGCCGGGACAGCAGTCTTCCGCTTCGCCTTGTCTTCCTGCGCGAGCTGCCGGCGAAGCGTCTTGCCGATGAGCGTCTTCGGCAGCGAGTCGCGGAACTCGATCTCTTTCGGCCGTTTGAATGGCGCAAGGTGCTTCTCGCAATGGGCGCGAATGTCTTCCGCTGTCGCGGTCGCGCCGGGCTTGAGTACCACGAACGCCTTCACCTCCTCACCCTTGATCGGATGCGGCACGCCGATCGCGGCCGCGTCCATCACCGCATGGTGCGTGAAGAGGGCCTCCTCGACTTCGCGCGGATACACGTTGAAGCCCGAGACGATGATCATTTCCTTTTTGCGGTCGACGATGGAGACGTATCCCTCAGGGTCGACCGTCGCGATGTCGCCGGTGTAGAGCCAGCCGTTGCGGATGGTCTGAGCGGTCTCGTCGGGTCGCTTGTAGTAGCCGTCCATGAGCTGCGGCCCTCGGAGGATGAGCTCGCCCGGCTCGCCGGGTGGCATCTCCTGTTCGCCGGTCTCGAGGTCGACGATCTTCGACTCGACGTCAGGGTAGGGGACCCCGATCGACCCGACCTTCTGCTTGCCTTGACCGAACAGTGGGTTGCAGTGGGTGACCGGCGCGGCCTCGGTGAGGCCGTAGCCTTCGACGAGACTCCCGCCGGTGAGCTCGACGAATCTCCGGTGCGTTTCGACAAGGAGCGGCGCGGAGCCCGACACGCAGGCTTCGATCGACTGAAGGTCGTACTTCTGCGCGAGTGGTGAGTTGTTGATCGCGTTGTAGATGCGCGGTGCTCCGCAGAAGAGCTTCGGGCGGTATCGCTGCACATCTTTGAGCACATGGTCGAGATCGAATTGCGGCTCGAGGATCATCGCGGCAGCGCCCTGTACCGCGAGGCTCATGACGACGGTAAGGCCGTAGACGTGGAAGAACGGCATCACTGCCATCGCCACGTCGGCGCCATCACGGAGGTTGGTGAACCACGCCCGGCACTGAAGCGTATTCGCGACGAGCGCACGGTGCGAGAGCATCGCGCCCTTGGAGATGCCGGTCGTGCCGCCGGTGTATTGAAGTACCGCGAGGTCATCCGGCCCGGTGCCGGCGTCGAATGGATCGGCCGGTGCCGAGAGCGCCTGGCGCATGGAGATCGCACCGGCGTCCCCGGCGAACGGTTGTCTGTGACCGTCCTTTTTCTCTTTCGCGAGCGTGAAGAGCAGCCGGAGGACCCGCGGCATCTCCTCTTTGATGTTCGTGACGATCACGTGCTCGACCGCGGTGTTCGCCCGCGCGGCCTTCACGACCGGATAGAAGCGCGAAAGTGCGACGACGACCGTCGCACCGGAATCGGCGAGCTGGTGCTGAAGCTCCGGCGGGGTGTAGAGCGGGTTGCACGGCACGACGATCGCGCCCGCGCGGAGCGCTCCGTAGAACGCGATCACGAACTGCGGCGAGTTCGGAAGGACGAGCGCCACGCGGTCGCCGGTCTTTACGCCAAGACGCCTCAGCCCATTGGCGAAGCGCCAGGCAGCCTCCGAGATGCTGCGGTACGAGCGCTTGCGGTTGAAGAAGATCGTCGCGGTCGAGTTCGGATGGTTCTCGGCTGCATCGTCGAGCATCGCTTGCAGCGGCACGCTCGGGTAGACGAGCGACGCTGGGACGTCGGGGTCGTAGTGCCGGGTCCACGGTTTTCCGCTGACCGGCGCGGCCTCTTTCGTCTCGACCTTGATCTTCGTACCCACTTAGGCCTTCAACAGCTCCTCGGCGATGATCATCCGCTGCACTTCGCTCGTGCCCTCGTAGATCCGCAAAATTCGCGCGTCACGATAGGCGCGCTCCACCGGGGAATCCTTCATGTAGCCCATGCCGCCGTGGATCTGCAGGACGCGATCGACGACGCGGTTGGCCATCTCTGAGGCGTAGACCTTGACCATCGCGGCTTCGAGCGAGGCACGCTTTTTCTGGTCGAGCTTCCATGCCGCGTCGTAGACCATGAGCCGTGCGGCGTGGATCTCCACGGCGGAGTCCGCGAGCATCCACTGGATCGCCTGGTTCGCCGCGATCGGCTTGCCGAACTGCTGGCGGCGCTTGCTGTGCTCGATCGCGAGCTCGAGAAGATGCTGGCTCGACCCCACGGCTCCCGCCGCGAGGGACACGCGTCCGATGTCGAGGGCTCCGAGCGCCGTCCGGAATCCGGCGCCGACCTGGCCACCGAGGACGTTCGCCTCGGGGACCTCGCAATCCTCGAAGATGAGCTCGCTGGTGTACGAGCCGCGCAGACCCATCTTCTCGTCGATCCTCCCGACGCGGAAACCCTTGAAGCCCTTCTCGACGATGAATCCGGTGATGCCACCCCGCGCGCCTTTTTCACGATCATTCGCGGCGTAGACGACGATGACGTCGGCGATGGGGCCGTTCGTCACCCAGATCTTGGTCCCGTTCAGGATCCAGCAGCCATTGCGTAGCGTCGCGCTCGTCTGGATCGACGCCGCGTCGGATCCGCTGGACGGTTCGGTGAGCGAGAACGCGGCGATCTTCTTTCCGGCGGCGAGATCCGGAAGATAGCGGCGCTTCTGATCTTCGGTGCCACCGAGGAAGATGGACATCGAGCCGATCGACGTATGCGCGCCGATGATGTTCGAGAACGCCGCGGAGGTGCGCCCGAACTGCTCCAGCGCGAGGCAGTAGCCGAGGTCGCCGGCACCGACGCCGCCGTACTCCTCCGGGAACGGAAGGCCGAAGAAGCCGAGCTGCCCCATCTCTTTGAGGACGTCGATCGGGATCTTGTCGGTCGCTTCGACCTCTTTCTCGAGCGGCTGCAGGCGCGTCTCCACGAAGTCACGCGCCGTGCGCGCCAGGAGCTGCAGCTCCTCGGGGATGTTGAAGTCCACGCGCTACGCCTCCCCCACATGGATCGCCGCTATTCCAAAGGTTAGACGCTCGAAGCGCACGCGCCTGAAACCCGCATTCCGGAGGAACACCGCGAGCGTCTCGGGGTCATGGAACGCCTCGATCGATCGCGGCAGGTAGCGATAGGCCTCGGGATCAGAGCCAAGCACGGAGGCGAGACGCGGCGAGATAAAGGAATAGGAGCGATAGAGGCGGCGGATGGTCGGATTGCGTGGGGTATGCAGATCGAGGATCACCGCCCGGCCGCCGGGCCGAAGCACGCGGCGCATCTCGCGCAGGCCTTGCGGAATGTCGCCGACGTTCCGGATCACGAAGCCGGCCACGGCGACGTCGAAGGTGCTGCCGGCGAAGGGAAGTGACTCGACGCTCGCGATCAGGCGCTCATACCGCGCGCCGACTCCGGCTTTGGCGGCGCGCCGCTCAGCGACTCCGAGCATGCCCGCGGAGATGTCGACCCCAGTGACCGTCGCCGAGCGGGGCGAGCGCGCCAGCAAAGCTAGAGCGAAATCCCCGGTCCCTGTGCCGACATCGAGGGCGTGGGCATTCTCGCGGAGACGCGCGAGATCGAGCGCGCGCCGGCGCCACGAAAGGTCCGTGCCGACCGAGAGGAGGCGGTTGAGGAGGTCGTAGCGCGGGGCGATGCGGTCGAACATCGCCGCGATCCGCCGGTCGTGCTCGTTTGAGGGTGGCACCGCGCCACGCTAGCGTGACTTTGAAGTGGCGATCGCGACGCTCCCCATCGTGCTGTCGGTCGTCCTCACCGAGCTCGCCGTCGGCGGATCGTTCCTCATGTGGTGGGTTGATCGTGGAGGGCGCGCGCCAACGGGCTTTCTGAAGCTGGTCGCGTTCGTCGACGCAGGCGCGATCGCCGCGGCACTCGCGCTCGTGCCGCTGTTCCCCCGCGGGGATCTTGCGGAGGCGGCGAGCATCAACACCGGCCCTCTCGGCGCTTTCGGACAGGCGCTGATCGTCGTGACGATCCTCGTGATCATTCAGCTCATTACTGCGTTCCTCCCGGCGCGGGGGATCCGCATCGCCTCGGGGATCGTGACGACCGTCGCCGGTGTCTTGACCCTCGCAGTCGTCGCTCTGGCGACCAGGCCCGCCGAATCGACCGTCGATCCGTTGGCCTTCGCGGCGATGCCACTCGGCGCGATCGCGCTTGGCGGCGCGGACGGCGCGATGCTGCTCGGCCACTGGTACCTCGTCACGCCGAAGCTTTCGCCCGCTCCGCTCCGGCGCGCGTCGCTCACGGTGGTCGCGGCGGTCGCCCTGCAGATCGGGCTCGTCGCGGGCGTCGTTCTCCGTGGCGATCTCAACGGCGCCTGGGACACCGCGCTCTTCGTCGCGCTCGCGCTGCGCATCGGGGTCGGTCTTTTCATGACGCTTGTCATCGCGCTCGCTGCATGGTGGACGGCCGGCATGAACACGCAGTCTTCGACGGGCTTGCTCTACGTCGCGCTCGGGTGTGCGTTCGCCGGAGAGGTCTCGGCGCGGGTGTTCTTCTTTCTCACCGGAGTGCCGAACTAGCGAAAATCAGAGGCGTTGCTTCAAGTCAGGAGCAGTCCGCCAGCTCTACGCTGCAGCGGCTCGCGGACGGAGTTTCTGCGCACGTTCGCCGGTGAGATGGATCCGCCGACAAGCCCGGGGTACCGCCGCCGGCCTTAACCCCGTTAGCGATTCCGTTCCGCGCGAACGAACAGGAACGTTCCCGCGACCATGAAGACGACGAAAAGCGCCCCGATGATCAGGAGGTTCGTCGTCGCGCTCGAAAGCACGACCGGAGAGGTCGACCCGTAGTACGCGTCACGGATGAGGTCGACGGCGTACCGCATGGGCGCGAGATGCGAGAGGATGTCGAGCGGCAGCGGCAGGTTTTGGATCGGGTTGAAGATCCCGGCGAGGAAGAACTGCGGCAGCATCACGAAGGGGAAGATCTGGTTCGCGGCGCGCTGACTCGAGAGGTTCGCGAGGACGATCACGCCGAACGCCCCGCCGAAGAGCGCGATGACCAGCATGGCGAGCGCCATTCGAGCGAGCTGATCCGGGCCGATGTGGATCTGCAGGATGAAGCCGAACGCGATGATCCCGAGCGCCTGCGGGAGAGCGACCAGGGATTCCCCAAGTATTTTTCCAAGGATGATCGAGTAGCGCGAGATCGGCGAGACGAAGATCTCCTGGCTGAAATCCTGCTCCCGATCAGCGAGCAGCGAGATGAGTCCGAGCGCCGACGATTGCCACACGGTCTGCGCCAGCACGCCCGTGAAGACGTAGTCGAGGAGGTTCAGGCCACCGGCGCGGTCGCCGAAGCCCGCCTGGAGGCTCGTGCCGAGAATGCCGATGAAGATCAGCGGAAATGCGAAGTCAGCGACCATGCGCTGGCGGTCGCGCAGCAGCTTGATGAAGTCGCGGTGTGCGAGAGCCAGAATGGCCGAGGCCTCACTCACCGGTGCGGCTCACGATCTCGAGGTATGCGTCCTCGAGGCTCGGCGTGTGGGTCTTCACGACGCTGAGCGGGGTCTCGATGCTGCGGAGCATCGAGTGGACGGAATGGCCGTCCAGCTGGACCTTGAAGGGGGCTCCGCCGCTCGTCGCATAGCCAAGCCGTGCGAGCTCGTCGCGCAGAGCGGACCGGTCGGTCGCGTCGACGAGCACATATTCCTCGACGAGGTCCCGCTTGATGTCGTCAGGTGTGCCGAACGAGACGACCTTGCCTTTGTCGATGATGCAGATCCGATCGGCCTCCTCGGCTTCCTCGAGGTAGTGCGTGGTCAGGAAGATCGTCGTCCCGCTCGTGCGCCGGACCTCGGTGAGGTGCTCCCAGAGCGTGCGGCGCGTGGGGACATCGAGGCCGGCGGTCGGCTCGTCGAGAAATAGGACTTTTGGGTCGTGCAGCAAGCTGCGCATGATCTCGAGCTTGCGCCGCATCCCGCCGGAGAACGTTTTCACCGGCTTGTGGATGTCTCGCGCGATGCCCAGGAGCCTCGCGAGCTCCTCGACCTTCGCGCGATAGCCGCGAGCCATGAGCGCGTAGGTCGGCGCGTACGGGAAGATGCCGTAGAGGACGGCGTGAAAGCGCACGTTCTCCTCGGCCGTGAGGTTCTGGTCGAGGCTCGGCCGTTGGAAGATGATCCCGACCTTCCGCCGCACGGCGCTCGCCTCGCGAATGATGTCGCTGCCGTCGATGGTCGCGCCCCCGCTCGTCGGGGAGAGGGTCGTCGTCAGGATCGAGATCGTCGTGGTCTTCCCCGCCCCGTTCGGACCGAGCAGGACAAAGAACTCGCCGGCCTTTACCTGGAAGGAAATGCCGTCGACCGCGTTGGTCTCAGCCTTCCGGTAGCGCTTCACCAGGTCTTCGACGCGGATCACGCCCTGAGCATATGAGCGCGCTCCGGGTCGGGACATCGGGCTGGCAGTACAAGCACTGGAAGGGCCGCTTCTATCCGAAAGACCTCCCGACCGCGAAGTGGCTCGACTACTACACGCGCTACTTCGACACCGTCGAGCTCAACAACCCTTTCTACCGCCAACCCGAAAAGAAGACGTTCGAGAAATGGCGGCGGTCCGTCCCCGGCGAGTTCGTCTACGCGGTGAAGCTCAATCGCTTCATCACGCACGTGAAGCGCCTGAACATCGAGCGCGACAGCGTCGAGCGGTCCTACGGGACGATGGCGGGCCTCGGACCGAAGCTGGCGGTCGTTCTGGTGCAGCTGCCTCCACGGATGAAGTTCGATCATGCGCGTGCGGAGCGGTTCTTTCGGGTGGTCGCTCGCCGGCGCCGGCGCCACGCGGTCGAGCCGCGCGACGCGTCGTGGTTCACGGACGAGGCGCTTGCTTTTCTACGCCACCGAAACATCGCGCTCGTCGCGGGCGAGACACCGCACTGGCCGACACATCTCGCTGTAACTGCGGATTTCGTCTATCTCCGTTTCCACGGTCCCGGCCGCCGCTACGCCTCGAACTACGAGGACGAGGCCCTTCGCGCGTGGGCGGACCGAATCAAGGACTGGCGCGCTCAGGGACGCGACGTCTACGCGTACTTCAACAACGACGAGATGGGCTACGCGCCGAAGAATGCACTCCGTCTTCGGGAGCTCGCCTCGGCCTGACTGTCGCGCACGAGACACCCAATGGGTTCGCTCCTTTCTGGTGCGCTCCGCCGCGCGATGCGAGCGTGATGAGCATCTCGAGCGGAGGTCATCCAATGTCGAGGTTGTTTCGCGTGATCGAGGCCGCCGCCCGCGACGCCCGCCGGGCGGAGGCGCTCAAGTACGACACCAGAGCGCGACGCGAGCTGCGAACCGATCCGGAGAGCGCGCTGCTGGCCTTCGAGCTCCGGGCGAGCGCGATCGGCGATGAGATCGGCGTGCGAGAAGAGCGGCTGGTACGACGTGACCGCGGCGTTCGCGCCGCCCACCGGACCGCGCTCGGTTAGCGGCTCGCGGCCCGCCTGCGGGGACGGTGCTCGCGCATCGGCTCCTCCTCGAGCTCCTCCCACTCGCGGGCGCTGTAGAGGTTCGCCGCGACCGCCGCGTCGACGAACGTGACCAGCAGGCCCGCGATAGCGAGCAGGAAGGGCGCAGGGCCGGCGGCGGGGGCGCCGACGTCAAAGGCGCGCAGGAAGGTCGAGGCGCCGTAGAGCAGGAAGGCGATGACGGCGGCGATCAGGTCGAGCCTCGCGATCCCGCGGTCGTCCTCTGGAACGTCCAGATACTCGGCGACGGCGGCAAGCGCGGCGACAGCGAGCACCACCGTCGCGGCATGCGCGAGCCAGTCAGCGACGACGACGTACCCGTTCGTGTCGCTTCCACCCCACGCGAACCAGGCCATCAGGTCGCTCAAGGTGAGCGCGATACCGATCCCGACGGCGATGTAGGCGAACGCGGCACGCGGCGCAAAGCCGAAACGGCGCCCTTGGAAGAACTCTTTCACCGGCTCGTCAATGCTAGCGGCGCGGAGGACCCTCCGGCTTGGCGGTCACTCAGCAGCCCGGCTCCCCGTTGTGTCCGCAGCAGCCTTGGCGAAGTGCCGCACGTCGCGTGAGATTGCGCGCCGTGATCAGGAGGCGACGCGGAAGAGGAACCTCGCTCGCTCGGAAGTTCTCGAGGAAAGCGGCAATAGACCCGCGTCGTGAATCACGCACGTTCGTACTATCGCAAGGTGAGCGACGATCCGCAGGTGAAGGCTCCGCCACTGACGCTCGAGCAGCTCGCGCAGCTGCTCCCGGGGACCGGCGAGATCATGGCCTCGGTCGGCAACGCCTGGTGGAAGTGCGCGTACGCCGCCCGCGGTGGCAACTGGGAGCTCGCGGCGTATTTCGCCCGACGGGTGCGTGGGCTCCAGCGCAAGCTCGCGCAGCTCCGTCCCAAATATGCGGACGATCTCGCCGCGTTCGAGGCCGACCATCTCAGTCCACTGCTCACCGCTCTCTCTTCACACGACGGACCGACGTTCGAGAGGATGTACGAGGCCGCGACCGATAAGGCAAACGAGCTCCACGTGAAGTGGGCGAAACCGTACATTCGCTGGGTCCTTCCGGACGAGCCTCCGAACGATCTCGACCTGGAGCTCGATCGCTAACCGACGAGCGCGCGGGTGTCCTTCCAGCCGTATCCGACCTCGACGTGTTCCTCAGCCCCGGGAAATTCCTCGAGCTGCTTCTCGCGAACGGCCGTTCCGCCGAGGCGCTCATAGAAGCCGCGGCCGATTTGATTTTCGCGCAGGACCCAGATAAGCAAGGAGCTCAGGCCACGCGATGCGAGCGCGCGAGCGCATTCACGAATGAGCGCGCGTCCGTGGCCCTTGCCCTGGGCGGCCGGAAGCACGTAGATCGCGTAGACCTCGCCCGCGTACTCCGGGTCGCGCGCCCGCTCGGGCCCGGCGAAGGCGTAGCCGACAACGTCGGCGCCGTCCTGCGCGACGAAGACCAGCTCGGAGGGCCCAGCCATGCGGAGGCGCTCGCGGCGGCGCTCGACGTTCGGCTGGAGCTGGTCGATGAGGCCGTCGGGGAGAAGTCCGCGGTACGTCGCGCGCCAGGTCTCCACGCGGATGTTTTCGATCGCTTCGGCGTCGTCGACCGTCGCACGCCGGACGCCCATGTCAGGGGTGGGCGTCGAACCAGTCGGCGATGCGGCGGGCGTGCTCGACGCGATGCTTCGGCTTGCCACCGCGCGTGAGGTCGTGGTTGTCTTCAGGGAAGCGCACAAACACCGCCTCCTTGCCGAGCACCTTGAGCGCCGTGAAGAGCTGCTCGGCCTGCTCGATAGGACAGCGGAGGTCGCGCTCCGCGTGCAGGATAAGGAGCGGCGTGTTGACGTTCGTCACATAAGTGAGCGGGGAGCGGAAGATGAGCTTCTCGCCTCCGCGCCAGGGCGTCGCGTCACCCATCTCATGCTCCCAGAAGTGCCAGCCGATGTCGCTCGTACCGAACGCGGAGATGTTGTTCGAGATGCTGCGCTGCGTGACCGCGGCGCGGAAGCGATCGTTGTGGCCGACGATCCAGTTCGTCATGAACCCGCCGTAGCTGCCGCCGGTCACGTAGAGACGCTTCGGGTCCACCCATCCGAGGGCGAGGGCGTGATCCACGCCGGCCATGAGGTCTTCGTAATCCTTGCCGCCCCAGTCGCCGACGCAGGCTTCGACGAACCGCTGGCCGTACGCGTGGCTCCCGCGCGGGTTCGTGAAAAGCACCGCGTAGCCACGCCCTGCGAGGAGGTGGAACTCGTGAAAGAAGGAATGCCCGTACGCGGTGTGCGGCCCACCGTGGATCTCGAGGACGAGCGGCCACTTCTTGGCCGCATCGAAGTCTCGTGGCTTCATGAGCCACCCTTCTATCTTCCAGCCGTCCGCGCCGGTGAACTCGACGCGCTCGGGCGCGGCGAGGTAGCGGGAGCCGAGGAGCTGGTCGTTCAGACAGGTCAACTTGCGCATCGGTCCGCCGACCTCGCCGACGAACAGATTTCCCGGATCTGTCGCTGTCGCCACGATCGCAGCGAAGCGACGCAACGAACGATCGAGCGACCACGCCACAACCTGGTGTGCGCCCACGGTCTCGGCTCGCACGTCGCCGCCGCGCGCGGCGCAGGAGTACGCGTTCGCCGTCCCCTGATCGGATCCAAGAAAAAGGATCCGGCCGTCGTCGGTCCACGCCGGGGCCAGTGTCTGCGCGTGCGCGCGCATGTCGCTGATCACCGACGAGCCGACGGAGCGGTCCCAGCCTTCGAGGAGGTCCTTACCCGGTCCGCCATTTTTCGCGAAGGCCCAGAGATGGATGTTGCGAGCTGACGAACCGATCGCGCGGTCGGTCCCGTAGGCCGTGATCGTCCCGCCGTCCGGCGACCACGAGGGGTTTCCGTAGCTACCCTCGCCGTCGGTGATGCGGCGTGTTTCGCCCGAGAGCTTGACCACGTGGATGTCCGCGACGGTGTTGAGATCGCGCTGGTCGGTCCGGTTGGAGACGAACGCGATCTCGCGGCCGTCGGGTGAGAACTCCGGCTGGCCATCATCCCAGTCGCCGTCGGTCAGCTTCCGTGGCGCCGAACCGTCGGCGCCGACCACCCAAACGTGCTTGTGGCGACCGTCGCCCAGTCCGCCCTCGTCCGAGCGGTAGCGCGCGCGGTCGTACACCCGGACGCTGTCGTCCTCATCGGTCGAGTCCTTGGGATCGCGGACAACGAACGCGAGGGATCTGGCGTCAGGCGACCATACGAGGTCGGAGCAGTCATCGCCGAAATGCGTGAGCTGCCGAGCCTCGCCCCCTGCCAGGGCGAGCAGAAAGACGTTTCGCGGCGGACGCTTCCGCCCCTTCGGGACGTCGCCGCGGTCCGAGGTGAACGCGAGCTCGCTGCCATCGGGCGACCAGCGTGGAGAGGAGTCGTGGGCGATGCCCGCGGTGATCTGGGCGGGTGCGTTTGTGCCGTCTGATGAGACCAGCCAGATCGCGCCGACGTACCCATCGCGGTTCGGGTTCGCCATCTTCACGGAATACGCGACACGCGCACCGTCGGGCGAGATCTGCGCATCCGTGAGGAAACGGAATTCGTACAGATCTTCAGGAGAAAGGGGAAGGGGCGACGAAGACAACGCGGCGTATCGTGCCATACATGGGCCGGTTCGACCGGCGCGCACGTACCGGGATGCTCGTCGGAGCGCTGGCGATGTTCTTCGCCCTCGACGTCGCGTTCCTCCTCAGCATGGCCGGAATGCCATTCGTCGTGGACAGCCTCGGCCAGGCCTTCATCGACGTGCTCCCCGGATGGATCTCGATCCCGCTCATCGACGCGCTGCATCAGTGGGCGAAGATCCTCCTGGTCGTCGGCCTTATCGCCCTCTTCCTCATCGATGGCGCGGCGACCGGCCTGGTCGCGGCGTCGCGGCGGAGGACCGTTGCGGTCGTGGGGGTCGGGCTTCTGCCCTGGGTCGCGGCGTTTGTGTTCGCGCGGATCTTCTCCCCGCAGCGGATCGAGCCGGTCACGAGCCTCATCGACGCTGCCGTCGGCGCCGCCGTCTTCCTCGCGGCGCTCGCGTTCATCTTGCCGAGCGCCCTGGACCAATCCGCCGACAACGAACCCGCGTCGCCCGGCCGCCGCCGCGCACTTTTGGGAACGGCGGCGGTCGCTGCGGGCATCGCGATCGTGTCGCTTCCGCTCTCGCGGATCGCCGCGGTCGGCTCCGGTGGTCTCGGCGATGTCGCGATGGCCGCTCGTCGCCTGCGTACGCGCGCGGATATCCCCGCGCCGGATCCCGCGGTCGACGCGCTTCCCGGTATCACCCCGCGGATCACTGCGAACGAGAATCACTACACCGTCGACACGACCCTCGTGAAGCCGCGCGTGCTTCTCGATGAGTGGCGCCTCGACATCAAAGGTCTGGTCCAGGCGCCGTTCTCACTCACGTATGACCAGCTCCTCGATCTCGAGGCCGTCGAGCAGATCCACACGCTCGAGTGCATCTCCAACTACGTCGGCGGGGACCTCATCTCGACCGCGCTGTGGACGGGCGTGCCGCTGCGCGACCTGCTCGACCGGGCGCAGGTGCAGTCGGGCGCGTACGACGTGGCCTTCACCTCGGTCGACGGGTACACCGACTCGATCCCGATCGCGAAAGCGATGGAAGACCGGACGCTCGTCGCCTACCTCATGAACGGAAAGACCGTGCCGCAGGATCACGGGTATCCCGCGCGGATGCTTGTCCCGAACATCTACGGCATGAAGAACGTGAAGTGGATACGCACGATCGAAGTTGTGAACTACGACTTCATCGGTTACTGGCAGCAGCAGGGTTGGTCCGACAGCGCGAACGTCAACACGAACGCGCGGATCGATCTGCCGGGGCGGAGCGTGCGCTGGACCGGCGGAATCGTGCCGGTCGGCGGTATCGCATTCGCGGGTGCGCGGGGGATCTCGAAGGTCGAGCTCTCGAGCGACGGCGGGAAGTCGTGGGGCCAGGCCGCCCTCGAAGTGCCGATGGGCCCGCTCTCGTGGCGGCGCTGGAGCTACGCCTGGACGCCCGATAGCGCGGGTCCCGCGAAGCTCATCGTGCGCGCCACCGACGGCACCGGAAATACCGAGACGCCGATCGCGCGCTCGCCCTATCCCGACGGCTCAACCGGCTACGACTCGATCGATGTGACAGTCCAGCGCGGCTAGGACCTCGGCGTCGACGCCACCGAGGACCGGACGCCAACAACGCTGCCGAAAGCGCCTAGCACCCCGCCGCCGACAGTCCCGAGCACGAGGCCCACGGCGACGTTCAGCAGAGGTTTGCCGAACATGACGTAAGCGAGCCCTCCTACACCGCCGCTGATGGCTCCCGCAAGAGCGCTTGCGATCACACCTGGCGGGATTCGTCGTGAGTTGAATGCCACCCGGAATCCGGTGAAGCCGAGGACAACGGCCGGAACGACTGCGCCCACGGTGAGCAGCGGCACCTCCGGAATCCATGAAAACGCCGGCGCGAGCCCGAGCACGGCAAGCACGATCGTCCAGACGGCCAGAACCCCGCCTGCGCGCGTTCCTTCGGAGAGAGCGCTCTGCGTCATGCGGCCAATCAGGCCCGTGAGCGCAGTGGCCCGAGCGTGCGGGGTCGCGGAAATTTCGCGCGCAGGTCGGCGGCATCGACCTGGAAAAGCATCTCGGGCTCGGCGACGCCGTGGAGCGAGAAGCGGCCGAGGCTTCGGAAGGCGATGCCTTCGGCGAGGCGCTCGGTGAACGAATCGCGCGCCGCGGATGACAGCAGGATCTGCCCGCCGTGGCTCGCCCAGCAGACGCGTGCGGCGAGGTGGACGGCGATACCGACGTAGCCCGTGTCGGTGAGCGTCGGACGCCCGGTGTGCATGCCGATGCGCACCAGCACCTCCGCGTTCTCCGGCCAGCTCTTCGCGCGAAGCGCGCGCTGAATCCCAAGCGCGGCGTCGAGCGCGTGCATCGGACGCCGGAACACTGCGAAGAATTCATCGGCACGCGCGTCCACTT
>Ga0209474_10001124_pt1 | contig 27016 bp, 24 predicted proteins | sample GraSoiAngelo_145_FD_185902 | JGI IMG/M metagenome (GOLD analysis project Ga0209474, IMG submission 185902) | Grasslands soil microbial communities from the Angelo Coastal Reserve, California, USA - 14_1009_05_20cm (SPAdes) (version 2) | ecosystem: Environmental > Terrestrial > Soil > Grasslands...
ACGTCTGACTTAGTTGGCCGCCTACGAGCCCTTTACGCCCAGTAATTCCGAACAACGCTTGCCCCCCCCGTATTACCGCGGCTGCTGGCACGGAGTTAGCCGGGGCTTCTTCTCTCGGTACCGTCACCCTCCGGGATTGTTCACCCCGGAGGAATTCGTCTCGATCGAAAGGAGTTTACGACCCGAAGGTCTTCATCCTCCACGCGGCGTTGCGTCGTCAGGCTTGCGCCCATTGCGAACAATTCCCCACTGCTGCCTCCCGTAGGAGTCTGGGCCGTGTCTCAGTCCCAGTGTGTCCGTCCGCCCTCTCAGGCCGGATACTGATCGATGCCTTGGTGAGCCGTTACCCCACCAACTAGCTAATCAGGCGCGGGCCCCTCTTCGAGTGCTAGGTCTTGCGATCCCCAGCTTTGATCACCGCCTCTTCAAAGGCAGGATGTTATGCGGTATTAGCGTCCCTTTCGGGACGTTATCCCCCGCTCGAGGGCAGGTCACCCACGTGTTACTCACCCGTTTGCCACTCTACTCATCCCTTTCGGGACTTTCGCGTTCGACTTGCATGTGTTAGGCACGCCGCCAGCGTTGATTCTGAGCCAGGATCAAACTCTCATGTTAAAGTCGTCGGCCTCCAGCCCGCTCGCCTCGCGGCTCGCGCTCCGGATGCACAACTCATTAACGCGAGGCCGATGTATTGGCTCTGCGTTGTTCAATCCGTTCAGTCTATTCGTGGTCGCCGCCAGTCGCCTTCGCACGGACTGACAACTCCAGTCGACCGCTTGATGCGACGCCACGCGCTGACTCTCTGTCTCTCCGCCCTTGCGGGCAGAGTGACGGGCTTGTGTGTGCTTGCACGCACTATCCAGTTTTCAAAGAACCGACCATCTGTGCGCCCGTGGCGCCCAGCCCCCGGGAAACGTCGAGCCGGCTGTCTCGCCGACCGCGTTCAGGGGAACCTTCTGAGGTTACTAGAGCGATCCAACCCTGTCAACCCCCAATGTTGCGAGCCGTCGCTCGCGTCATACGGCTGAGGTCTCGTTGGGCTGTGGCGCTCGAGCTCGGGGAACCGCTGCTCTGAAGAATGCCGGCAGAAGCGTCCGAAGACCAAAAATCTGCCGAGCTCTCTTTCAGCCCCGGCAGACCTCGCTGCCCATGCAGCGGATGTCGCGCTCAGAACGTCCAGCGAGTATCCCGTACCGATCGCACGCCGTCAAGTGAGCCGCACGACATGATTCATCTTCGCGCCTTTTCTGACGACGAAGAGCCGCCCGTCGATCGCATCGGCGTGCCTCAAACGGGCCTGCGGATCAGCGATGCGGCGGTTGTTGACGTAGATGCCGCCCGACTGCACGAGCCGCCGCGCCTCGGCTTTCGAGGGCGCCAGCTGCACGCGCGCGACGAGATCGACGAGGCCGATGCCGTCGCCGTTGAGCGCATCGGCCGAGAGCTCCGTCGACGGCACGTCGTCGAACACCGCGAGCACTTCGTCGGTCGTGAGTGTCGTGATGTCCTCGGCGAACAGCAGGCTCGACGCATGCTCGGCCCGCGCGACCTGATCGGCGCCGTGGACCGCCGCCGTCACCTCGCGCGCGAGCACGCGCTGCGCTTCGCGTTTCTCCGGAGATCTGCGCGCCGCCTCTTCGAGCGCCGTGATCGCGTCGCGATCGAGAAACGTAAACGACTTCAAGTACGGCACGACATCGCGATCGTCGGTGTTCAGCCAGAACTGGTAGAAGCGGAACGGCGTCGTGCGCGCCGCGTCGAGCCACACGGTGCCGACCTCCGTCTTCCCGAACTTCGCGCCCGACGCCGTCGTCATGAGCGGCCAGACCAGGCCGTGCGCGCGCGTGGCGCGCAGCTTCCGAATCAGCTCGATGCCCGCCGTGATGTTGCCCCACTGATCGCTGCCGCCCATCTGCAGGGTGCAGCCGTAGCGATCGAACAATTCGAGGAAATCGCGCGCCTGCAGCAGGAGATAGCTGAACTCGGTGTAGGAGATCCCTTCCTCGTTCTCGAGGCGCCGGTTCACCGACTCCTTCTGCAACATGTAGTTCACGGTGAAATGCTTCCCGGTGTCCCGCAGGAACCCGAGCAGGCCGAACGAGGCGAGCCAGTCGGCATTGTTGACGATGCGCGCGGGATTGCCGGCGCGATCGAAGTCGAGGAAGCGCTCGAGCTGACGGCGGATGCCGGCGACGTTCTCCTCGATCTGCTCGTGTGAGAGCAGCTGGCGCTCCTGCGACTTGCCGCTGGGATCGCCGATCATCCCGGTGCCGCCGCCGACGATCGCGATCGGCGAGTGGCCGAAGCGCTGCAGCCGCGCGAGCCCCATGACGGTCAGCAGGCTGCCGACGTGAAGGCTGGACGCTGTCGGATCGAATCCGATGTAGCCGGTGACGCGCTCCTTCGTGAACGCGTCGGCGAGATGCTCGGTCGCTTCCGACACCAACCCGCGCCACTGCAGCTCGTCGAAGAGATTCGTCATCAGTGCAACGGGTTACTATACCAGTCGATGGGCGTCAGTCGCCGCGCGCTCCTCAAGGCGTTCGTCGCCGGCGGCGTCGGCGCCATCGCGGCGCCCGGCGCGTACGGATTCCTCTACAGCCGCCACGAGCTCGAGCTCACGCGCGCGACGATCGCCGTCTCCGATCTTCCGCCGCCGCTCGACGGCCTGCGCATCGGCCTCATCACCGATACGCACCGCGGCCGCTGGGTCTCGCACGACGATGTGGCGCGCGCGGTCGACGTGCTGATGCGCGAGCGCCCCGATCTCATCGTCCTCGGCGGCGACTACGTCACGTGGGGCGATCGCGCGTTTGTCGGGCCGGCGGCGGAGGCGCTCGCGCCGCTGTCCGCGCCGCACGGCGTCTTCGCGATCCTCGGCAACCACGACGACGATCACGACATGCCCGCGGCGCTCGCGCGGAAGGGCGTGCAAATGCTGAAGGACGCACGCACGCGGCTGCACGTGCGCGGCGAGCCGCTGGATCTCGTCGGCATCCGGTTCTGGACCAAACGTCAGAGCGACATCGCGGCGCTGGTGCGCGACCGCGCGCCGGCGACGATACTGCTCGCGCACGATCCGCGTCGGCTCGTCGAGGCGGCCGCCCTCAACATTCCGCTCGTGCTGTCGGGCCACACGCACGGCGGCCAGGTGGTGCTGCCGGGGCTCGGGCCGCTCGCGGCGCGCAAGTTTCCGGTGATCGAAGGGACGGCGAGGCGCGATCGCACGCAGATCTTCGTCAGCCGGGGCGTCGGGACGATCTACGTTCCGGTGCGCCTCAACTGTCCGCCCGAGGTGGCGCTCCTGACGCTCCAGCCTGCTTGAATCCGCCGAAGACCGCGTGGCCCGCGTCGAGCCACACGCAGTCGACCGCCGCGAAGCCGGCGTGCCGCAGCCAGACCACATGGTGCAGCAGCGCGGCCGGCTGATCGTCAGGATCGGGAAACCGGAAGTGATTCCAGCGCTCGTCGAAGAACCGCTGCAAGAGCTCCGGCGCGTGGAGCTCCTCCGCCTGCGCGCGCGCAAGCGCATCCCAGCGGTCGGCGGCGAGCGCACGCGCGGCGGGGTGAAGCGGCTCGAGAATGTCGGCGATGAGGAGCGCGCCCGCTGCTGAGAGCCGATCAGCCGCCGCCTTGTAGAGATACTGCTTCTTCGCGTCGTTCAGATGATGGAGCGCGAGGGACGAGACGATCAGGTCGACGCCGAAGATCCGATCCCACCAGTCGAGCGACGAGAGATCGAACGGCGCGACGCTCGCGCGATCGCCGAAGGGCGCGAGCCTCGCCGCGGTCTCCTCGCGCATGCTCGGCGATCCATCGAGCGCCGTGAGCGTCGCCCGCGTGAAGCGGGTGAGCAGCGCGCCGGCAAGGCGTCCGTCGCCGGATCCGAGCTCGAGGATCCTGATCGCGGCGTCGCGCCCGAACGGCGCCGCGGCGGCCAGCGCGTCGATCATCTCCTGACGCCGCGGGACCGCCACCGGCGCGATCGCGCGAAATGCCGCCGAATCGGCCTCGGTCCACGGCGTCATGACACGGAGCCGCGGACCAGTCGCCGTCCGACGATCGTCCATCCGCCTTCGAGCACGAGGCGAATCGCGTCGGGGTAGAGGCGATGCTCTTCGGCGAGCACGCGCGCCGACAACGTCTCGACCGTGTCGTCGGCATGAACCGGGACGGCGGCCTGCAGGACGATCGGTCCGCCGTCGAGTTCAGAGGTGACCAGGTGCACGGTGGCGCCCGACACGCGGACGCCGTGATCGAGCGCCTGCCGCTGCGCGTCGAGGCCCGGAAAGGCCGGGAGGAGCGACGGATGGATGTTGAGAATGCGCAGCGGGAAGGCGTCGAGGAGCGGCTGGCCGACGAGGCGCATGAAGCCGGCGAGGCAGACGAGCGTCACGCCGCGCGCGCAGAGCGCGTCGGCGAGCGCGCGATCGTAGGCGTGGCGATCCGGATAGTCGCGCGGACTGAGCGAGAGCGCCTCGATCCCAGCGTCGCGCGCGCGCTGCAGCCCCTGCGCATCGGCGCGGCTCGAGATCACCACAGCGATCGTCGCGTCGAGCGTGCCGGCGGAAACGGCGTCGATGATCGCCTGCAGATTGCTGCCGCGGCCGGAGATGAGAATCCCGAGCCGCGCGGAAAAGGGGTCGTACCCCTTTTTTTCTGGCACTGTCATTGCGAGCGAACGGCCGACTTCCACAGCGCGCTATGGCCAGACGTCATCGAATCGCTCCCGGTGGATTCGTCTATCACGTGATGAATCGCGCGGCAGGACGGCTCGTTTTGTTCGAACCGCCGTCCGACTATACCGCCTTCGAACGACTGATGTCGCGCGCGCAGCGGCGCATCGACATGCGAATTCTTGCGTACTGCCTCATGCCGAACCATTGGCATTTACTGCTATGGCCGGAGCGCGATCGCGCGCTCAGTCGCTTCATGCACTGGCTCGAGACGATCCACACATCGCACTGGAAGCTCGAACGCGAGCGCACCGGCCGCGGCGCCGTGTATCAGAGTCGATTCAAATCAATTCCTGTGCAAACTGACGATCATCTGCTGACCGTCTGGCGGTACGTCGAACGAAATCCGCTTCGAGCGAACCTGGTGGCATCGGCCGATCTCTGGCGCTGGTCGAGTCTGGCGAAGAATCGCGACCCGTATGGGCCGACGTTGGCGATATCCCCATTCGCGCTGCCGCCGGATTGGCGCGCATACGTCAATCGGCCGCAAACCGACGCTGAACTCGAGGCGGTTCGGAGCGCCATCCGCACCGGCGAGCCGTTCGGCGATGTCGATTGGCGCGCGACGACCAGGGCGACCATCGGTTGGCGACGACGCGGACGGCCAAAAAAAGGGGTACGACCCCTTTTCCCGGACGAAAAAGGGGTACGACCCCTTTTTCAGACGTAGCGAACGCCGCGATCGCCGGAGACGACGAAGCCGAGGCGGAAGGCGTTCGGCTCGCCGGCCATCGCGGCCATGTTGATCGCGCGGGGCGCGTCGCGCGGGGCGCACACGATCACGAGGCCCACGCCCATGTTGAACGCGCGGAACATCTCGTCGCGCGCGATCGATCCGCGCGCCTGCAGCAGGCGGAAGATCGGCGGCACCGACCAGGACTGCAGATCGACGTCGGCCGCGCACCCTTCCGGCAGGATCCGCGGGAGATTCTCCGTGATGCCGCCGCCGGTGATATGCGCCAGCCCTTTCACCACGCGGCGTTCGATCAACGGCCGCACGACGTGCAAGTACGATCGATGCGGTGCCAGCAGCGCCTCGCCGACCGTCGTCCCGAGCTCCGGCACGAACGTGTCCGCCTTCCAACCGGCCGCCTCGAAAAAGACCCGCCGCGCCAGCGAGTAGCCGTTCGTGTGGAGGCCGGCCGACGGCAGCGCCAGCATTACGTCGCCCGGAACAATCGGCCGGCCGTCGATCACATTCGCGCGCTCGACGACGCCGACGATGAAGCCGGCGATGTCGTATTCACCGTCGGCGTAGAAGCCGGGCATCTCCGCCGTCTCCCCGCCGACGAGCGCGCAGCCGTTCTCGCGGCACCCCCGCGCGACGCCGGCGATCACCTGCTCGGCAACCTCCGGCGCGAGCCGGCCCGTGGCGAGGTAGTCGAGAAAGAACAACGGCTCGGCGCCCTGCACGAGGATGTCGTTCACGCAGTGGTTGACGAGGTCGGCCCCGACTGTATCGTGGCGTCCGGTCATGAACGCGACTTTGAGCTTGGTGCCGACGCCGTCGGCGCTCGACACGAGCACCGGCTCGTCGTACCGCTCGCGATCGAACTTGAACAGCGCGCCGAACGATCCGACGTCGGACAGAACGCCCGGCGTAAACGTCGATCGCGCGAGCGACCGTATGCGGCGAACGGTTTCGTTCCCCGCGTCGATGTCGACGCCGGAAGCCTTGTAGTCCATCGCCGCGGATCAGAAATCGAGCTTGCCGATGAGGGTCTGCATCAGGGCGCGCCGGGGCGAGGCCTCGGGCGATTCCCAGTACGTGCGGCGGGCGAACGCGAAGAAGCGCTCCTTCTCGAAGTCCTCTTCGAGCATGTCGAATCCTTCGGCGATCAGCGTGAGCGCGCCGTCGCGGTCCGGCAGCTTCTCGAGCAGCGCCATCGTGAGCGGCGTGTTGCGCAGCGCGATCGTTGCCATCGCGAGCGTGATCGGCGCGCGCGTCGGATCCTTCGACGGTACGCCGACGCCGACGAGCGCCTGCGCGGCTTCCTCGCGCCCGGCGACCGCGAGCGCCGCGAGGCCGGCCGCGGCGCCGCGCAGCAGCTCCTGGAAGCCTTCGTTCTTGTCGGCGAACTTCAGCACGTCGACGAGATAGCCGACGTGCGATTCGCAATTGACGCCGAGCAGGCAGATCGCCGCCGCAATCGACGGCTGCGTCGGCCGCGGGGCCGTGCGCTGGAGCGCCGCGAGCGTCTCGAGCGCGCGCTTGTCGCCGATCTTTCCGAGCGCCATCGCCGCATCGTCCTGCAGCGGCCCTTCGAGCTTCGCGACGGCCGTGACTGCGTCGAACGCGTACTGCGCCTTGTAGTCGCCGAGCGCCTCGATGACGGCGCTGCGGAAGAAATCCTCCCCGCGCGAGACCTGCGGCACGAGCGCCTGCCGCACGCGCGCGTCGCCGCCGAGCGCCGCGAGCGCGCGGACGAGCGCGGGCCGCACGAACTCGCCCTGCTCCTTGTCGAGCGCGGTGAGGAACGGCGGAATCATCGCCGGATCGGGGTTGTGCTCGAAGAAACTGAAGGCCACGGATCGAAGGCGATCGTTCGGGCTCGCGAGCGATTCGCGCATCGCGTCCTTCGTGCGCGGATCGTTGAAGCCGGTCAGCAGGACGAGCGAGCGATAGCGGACGTAGCCGTCGGGCTGATCGGCGACAGCGGTCAGGAGCGCGGGAACGGCCTGCGTGTTCGCGGTGCGCCGCACGATCCGCGACGCGTTCGTGCGCGTCGTGTAATCGAGGTCGCCGAGCTTCGCGATCGCCGCCTGCAACTGCGCCGCCGTCACCGTCTGCGGGGCCGATGGCTCCTGATTGGCCACGACGCTGACGGCGGCGACGACGGCGGCGGCGACAAGGACACAGAGGGTGACCTCTGTTCTTTTCCTTTGTGTCCTTGTCATGTCTCGGTTACGACGCTCTCGTGTTTTTCCACACGATCCAGCTTCAGAGCGAGCTGGAGGTACCGCGCCTCATCGCGCGGGAACGGCACGGGATAGACGCCGGTGTAGCACGAACTGCAGTACGAGTTTCGCTCGCTCTGCACGGCGCTCAGGAGGCCTTCGAGGCTCAGATACTGCACGCTGTCGGCTTCGAGATAGTCGCGAATCTCCTCGAGGGTGTGCGTGGCCGCGATGAGCTCGGCGCGCCGCGGCGTGTCGACGCCGTAGAAGCACGGCGAGATCGTCGGCGGACAGCTGATCCGGACATGGACCTCCTTCGCGCCGGCCGCGCGCACCATCCGCACGATCTTCCGGCTCGTCGTCCCGCGCACGATCGAGTCGTCGACGAGCACGACGCGTTTGCCCTCGAGGATGCTGCGCACCGGATTGAGCTTCACCTTCACGCCGAAGTGGCGGATCGACTGCTGCGGCTGGATGAAGGTGCGGCCGACGTAATGGTTGCGAATCAGCCCCATGCGCAGCGGAATGCCCGCCTGCTCGGCGAACCCCATCGCGGCGCAGACGCCCGAATCCGGCACCGGCACGACGACGTCGGCATCCACCGGCTGCTCGCGCGCGAGGACGCGCCCGAGCTCGGTGCGCACCTCGTTGACGCTGCGGCCGAACACGTAGCTGTCGGGGCGCGCGAAGTACACGTGCTCGAAAATGCAGTGCGCGAGCGGCGCCGGCGCAAACGGCCGGATCGACCTGACGCCCGCGGCGCTCACGACGAGCACCTCGCCGGGCTCGACGTCGCGCATGTAGGTCGCGCCAATCAGATCCATCGCGCACGTCTCCGACGCGACGACGTACGCATCGTCGAGGCGGCCGAGCGCCAGCGGCCGGAACCCGTGGGGATCGCGGACGGCAATCAGCCGGTCGCGCGTCAGGATCACGAGGGAGAAGGCGCCCTGGACCTGCGAGACCGACTCGACGATGGCGTCCTCGGCCATCAGCTTCTTCGACCGCGCGTAGAGATGCGCGATCACTTCCGTGTCGCTGCTCGATTGGAAGATCGATCCCTGCTGAACGAGCTCGTCGCGCAGCTCGCGCGCGTTCACGAGGTTGCCGTTGTGCCCGATCGCCATCTGCCCGTGCGCGCAGTCGATCATGATCGGCTGCGCATTCGCGAGCTTGCTCTCGCCCGCCGTCGAATAGCGGACGTGGCCGATCGCGATCGATCCCGGCAGCTGCGCCAGCCGGCCGCCGTCGAAGACGTCGGCGACGTATCCCATCTCGCGCGCGCTGCGCACCTGATCGCCGTCGGACGCCGCGATGCCGGCGCTCTCCTGGCCGCGGTGCTGCAGCGCGTACAGACCGAGATAGGTCATGTTGGCCGCTTCGGGATGGCCGAAGATGCCGAAGACGCCGCACTCGTCCTTGAATTTGTCGAGCATGGATGTCAGGCCACTCGTCGCACGAAGTGCCGATCGATTGCGGTGGACCACGCCAGCTCCGCCTCGCCAATCGCCAGATCGATCGCCGCCGCGCCGCCGACCGAGATGCGCAGCCGATTGCCGCCCGTGTTGCCGGCGACGCGCGCCTGCACGCGCGCGGCAGTCGCGCGCTCGAGCACCGCCGTCAGCTGATCGGGCTCGACGGAGATGAGCACGCGCGTCGCCGATTCGCCGAACAGCGCCGCCGCGGTGTTGATCCGCGCATCGCGCGCGGCCTGTACCGCGTCGAGCGAAAGCTCGGCGCCCATGCCGTTCGTCTCGAAGCAGCATTCGGCGACGGCTACGGCGATGCCGCCGTCGGAACAGTCGTGCGCGGACCTGATCAGGCGCTCGTCGGCGAGCGCGACGAGCAGCGATTGCAGCGCGCGCTCCGCGTCGAGATCGAGCGCCGGCGGCGCACCGCGGACGGCGCCGTGCACGACCTTCAAGTACTCGCTGCCGCCGATCTCACCCGCCGCTTCGGGGCCGAGGAGCACGATGACGTCGCCCGTCTCCTTGAACCGGCCGCTGACGACGCGATCCGCGTGCTCGAGGAGGCCGACGACGCCGATCGTCGGCGTCGGGTAGATCGCGCTGCCGTCCGTTTCGTTGTAGAGGCTGACGTTGCCGCCCGTGATCGGCACGCCCAGCGCGCGGCATGCCGCGCCGATGCCCTCGACCGCCTTCGCGAACTGCCACATGATGGCCGGCCGTTCCGGGTTGCCGAAGTTGAGGCAGTTGGTCGCGCCGAGCGGCCGCGCGCCGGCGCACGCGACGTTGCGCGACGCCTCGGCGACGGCGAGCATCGCGCCGCGATACGGATCGAGATAGCAGTAGCGGCCGTTCCCGTCCACCGACATCGCGAGCGCGCGACCTGTGCCCTTGATGCGCACGACGCCGGCGCCGTGGCCGGGCAGGTTGATCGTATTGGTGCGCACCATGTGGTCGTACTGCCGGTAGATCCACTTCTTGCTTGCGATCGTCGGCGACGCGAGGAGCGCGAGCAGCGCGGCGTTCGGATCGTTCGCGACGGCCTTCACGCCGTCCCGCAGCAGCGCATCGAGGTCGAGTCGCTGGACGTCGCGCAGATACTCGGGCTCGCCCATCGGCCGCCGATACACCGGCGCTTCATCCGTCAAGGCGCGATTCGGGATCTCCCCGACGACGATGCCGCGCTCCTTCACGCGCAGCTGGCCGTCGGTCGTCACCGCGCCGATGCGCACCGCGTGCAGATCCCACTTGTCGAAAATGCGCTCGACCTCCGCCTCGCGTCCGCGCTTGACCACGAGGAGCATGCGCTCCTGCGATTCGGAGAGCATGATCTCGTACGGCGTCATCCCGCTCTCGCGCTGCGGGACGAGCGCGACGTCGATCTCGACGCCGGCGCCGCCGCGCGATCCCATCTCCGTCGTCGAGCACGTGAGCCCCGCCGCGCCCATGTCCTGGATGCCGACGAGCGCGTCGGTCTGCATCACCTCGAGGCACGCCTCGAGCAGCAGCTTCTCCATGAATGGATCGCCGACCTGCACCGCGGGCCGCTTCTCCGCCGATTTCTCGTCGAACTCCGCCGACGCCATCGTCGCGCCGTGGATGCCGTCGCGTCCGGTCTTGGCACCGACGTAGTAGACCGAGTTGCCCGCGCCCGACGCGACGCCCTTGATGATCTCCGACGCCTTCGCGACGCCGAGGCAGAAGACGTTCACGAGCGGATTGCCGGCGTACGACGGCTCGAATGCAATCTCGCCGCCGACGGTCGGAATGCCGATGCTGTTGCCGTAGCCGGCAATCCCCGCGACGACGCCCTCGAGCAGCCGGCGCGTCGCCGGCGCGTCGAGCGGGCCGAAGCGGAGCGAGTTCAAGAGCGCGATCGGCCGCGCGCCCATCGTGAAGATGTCGCGGATGATCCCGCCGACGCCCGTCGCGGCGCCCTGATACGGTTCGATGAACGACGGATGATTGTGCGATTCGATCTTGAAGACCGCCGCGAGCCCGTCGCCGATGTCGATCGCGCCCGCGTTCTCGCCCGGTCCCTGCAGCACCTGCGGCCCTTCGGTCGGCAGCGTCTTCAGGTGCACGCGCGAGCTCTTGTAGCTGCAGTGCTCGGACCACATCACGGAGAAGATGCCGAGCTCGGTCAGGTTGGGCTCGCGCCCGAGGAACCGGACGATCCGCTCGTACTCGTCGGAGGTGAGCCCGTGCCGCTGCAGCAGTTCGGGATCGATCATGCAGGGACCTGCGCCCGTCGAAGGTCGGCGAGACGAAACGTCTTGATCACCGACTCGAACACCGCGCGGCCGTCGACGCCGCCAAGCAGCGCTTCGCAGGCGCGCTCCGGATGCGGCATCATGCCGACGACGTTTCGCGCCTCGTTGCAGACACCCGCGACAGCGTTGATCGATCCGTTGGGATTCCAGGCTTCGTCGACCTTGCCGTGCGGATCGGTATAGCGCAGCACGACCTGACGGTTCCTTTCGATCGCCTCGAGCATGTCGGCCGGCGCGAAGTAATTCCCCTCGCCGTGCCCGATCGGAATCCGCAGCACCTGTCCCGCGACCGCCGCGGCGGTGAAGGGCGTATCGGTCTGCTCGACGCGCAGGTGCACGTGCTCGCAGCGGTACTTCAGGCCGCGGTTGCGGAGCATCGCGCCCGGCAGCAGGCCGGCCTCGAGCAGTATCTGAAAGCCGTTGCAGATGCCGAGCACCGGCCCGCCGCGCTCGGCGAACCCGCGCACGGCGCCCATGATCGGCGAGAAGCGCGCCATCGCGCCGGTGCGCAGGTAGTCGCCGTGCGCGAAGCCGCCAGGCAGGATCACGACGTCGGCGCCCTTCAGCGCGGTGTCCTTGTGCCAGAGGTACTCCGCATCCTGGCCGAAGACGTCCTTCGCCGCGTGAAACGCATCCTCATCGCAGTTGCTCCCGGGGAAGACGACGACGCCGAATTTCATGTCAGTCGACCTCGATCTTGTAGCTCTCGATCACCGGGTTGGCGAGAACCTTGTCCGCCACTTCGGCCGCGATCTTGCGCGCCGCCGACGCCTCCTCCGTCTGCAAATCGAGCTCGAAGTACTTCCCCTGCCGCACGTCGTCCACGTTCGCGTAGCCGAGCGAATGGAGCGCTTCGGCGATGGTGCGCCCCTGGGGATCGAACACCGACGGCTTCAGCGTAACGAAGACGCGCGCGCGCATTGGCGGATACCTCGCGGGCGTCAGCGCAGCGCCGGCTCGGCCGACGCCGGGCTGATCGCCTGGACAAACACACGATTGAAGATGTCGTCGACGTGCTTCAGCTGCTCGTCGAGATCGAAGGCGCGCTCGACCTCGTCGCTCGACAGCACGCGGCGGATATCGTCGTCGCCGAGCAGGAGCGCCTTGAAGTCGCGCTGCTCGTCGTAGGAGCGCATCGCGTTGCGCTGCACCCACTCGTAGGCCTGCTCGCGCGAGACGCCCCTGGCCGCGAGCGCGAGCAGCACGCTGCCGGAGAACACGACGCCGCGCGAACGATTGAGGTTCTCGAGCATCCGCTCGGGATGGACGATCATCCCCTGCACGATCCGCGTGAACCGGCGCAGCATGTGATCGAGCGCGATGAAGCTGTCGGGCAGGATCACGCGCTCGACGGAGGAATGCGAGATGTCGCGCTCGTGCCAGAGCGCGACGTTCTCGAGCGCCGCGTGCGCGTTGCCGCGAAGCAGCCGCGCCATCCCGACGATCTGCTCGCAGCCGATCGGGTTGCGCTTGTGCGGCATCGCCGACGAGCCTTTCTGCCCCTGTGCGAACGGCTCCTCCACCTCGCCGATCTCGGTCTTCTGCAGGCCGCGGATCTCGAGCGCGAACTTCTCGAGCGACGCGCCGGTGATCGCGAGGGCGCCGAGCAGCTCGGCGTGGCGATCGCGCTGGATCACCTGCGAGGCGACGGGCGCCGGCTCGAGGCCAAGACGCCGGCAGACGTCCTCCTCGATCTGCGGCGGCAGGTGCGCGAACGTGCCGACGGCGCCCGACAGCTTGCCGACGCTGACGACGGCGCGCGCCCGCCGGACGCGCTCGACGTCGCGCTGCAGCTCGGCGTACCAGAGCGCCAGCTTCAACCCGAAGGTCATCGGCTCGGCGTGGACACCGTGGGTGCGGCCGATCATCGGCGTGCGGCGCAACGCGAACGCGCGCTCGGTGATCGCGGCCGAGAGCGCCGCGAGATCCCTCAGCACCACATCGCACGCCTCGCCCATCTGGAGCGCCTGCGCGGTGTCGATGACGTCAGACGAGGTCAGGCCGAAGTGGAGCCAGCGCGCCGACGGACCGACGTGCTCGGCGACCGCCGTCGTGAACGCGATCACGTCGTGCTGCGTCGTCCGCTCGATCTCCTCGATTCGCGCGATGTCGAAGGCGCCGCGCTCGCGGATGTCGCGCGCGGCTTCAGACGGGATGATGCCGACCGCCGCCATGGCGTCGGCGGCGGCGGTTTCGACCAGCAGCCACGTCTCGTAGCGGCGCTGGTCGCTCCAGATCCGCCCCATCTCGGGGTGGGTGTAACGGGCGATCATCGATCGCTAGGATCCATCAATCAAGGTTGAGCCGTTCAACGGGGATCTTCAGTCCGTTGACGTTGCCGAGCACCGTCGCGGCGAGCGAGCCGTTGCGGAACAGATCGGCCGCCACGCGCTGGACGTCCTCGGCCGTCACTCGTTCGATCCCCTGAAGCGTTTCGTCGAGGCCGAACTGGCGATCGAAGTAGATCTCCTGGCGCGCGAGATGCGACATGCGGCTCGCCGTGTTCTCGAGGCTCAGCATCAGGCTGCCCTTGAGATGATCCTTCGAGCGCTGCAGCTCCGCTTCGGGCACCGGCATGTTCTTCACGGCGCGCAGCTCCTCGACGCAGAGGTCGATCACTTCGCCGACCGCTTCGTTCGAGCAGCCTGCGTAGATCGTGAACGATCCGGCGTCGCGGTAGGCGCTCAGGCCGCTGAACACCGCATAGGCGAGGCCGCGCTTCTCGCGCACGTTCTGGAAGAGGCGCGAGCTCATCGACCCGCCGAGCAGTGTATTGAGCACGTAGCTCGAGTAGCGGTCTTCGTGGTTCTGCGGGTAGCTGCCGACGCCCAGGCACAAGTGGCTCTGCTCGAGCTCCTTGTTGCGCACGAGAATCTTCGGCACCACGCGCGGCGCTTCGTCGTGGACGTGCTCGCCGGGCTCGACGAGCGAGCCAAACTTCTCCTCGACGAGATCGCGCACGTGCTCGTGCTCGAGGTTGCCGACGGCGGAGACGATCAGGTTTTTCGCGGTGTACGCGCTGCGGAAATAGTCGCGGAGCAGATCCGTGTTGAACGACTCGACCGTCTCTTTCGTGCCGAGGATCGGACGCCCGAGCGGATGGTTCTCCCAGAAGCCCTGCGTGAACAGCTCGTGCACGAGATCGTCGGGCGTGTCCTCGACCATCTTGATCTCTTCGAGGACCACCTTCTTCTCGCGCTCGATGTCTTCCGGACTGAACTCCGGGTTGCGGACGATGTCGGCGAGGATATCGATGGCGAGCGGCAGATGCTCGTCGAGCACCTTGATGTAGTAGCTCGCGTACTCCTTCGCCGTGAACGCGTCGAGCTGGCCGCCGATCGAATCGATCGCCTGCGCGATGTCCTCCGCGGTGCGCGTGCCGGTGCCCTTGAAGAGCATGTGCTCGACGAAGTGCGCGATGCCGCCGCGCTCGGCCGATTCGTGCCGCGACCCGCGCGTCAGCCAGACGCCGATGCTGATCGAGCGCACCTGTGACATTCTCTCGGTGAGAATGCGGAGGCCGTTATCGAGAACGTCTCTGACGATCGGCGTGTTCGACACGGTTGAGCGTTTGCAACCTATTGAGCGAGAAGGGATTACACGCTAGAATTCACATTATAGCATGGCCATGGCCACGCGCCCCGATATCGCCGAGCTGGAACGACCGGCGCTCGAAGCCGCGCTCGAGGCGCGCGGCCACGCGCGCTTTCACGCCGCCCAGATCTTCCGCTGGATCTACCTCCGTGGCGTGACCGATCCCGACGCGATGACCGATCTTTCGCGCGAGCTGCGCGCGACGCTCGCATCCGATTTCCAGCTCACGACGCCGGCGCTCGCGCACCGCGAGCGTTCCGTCGACGGCACAGAAAAATTCCTGCTCCAGTTCGAGGACGGCCGTACGGTCGAGTCAGTGTTCATCCCCGACACGCCGGCGATGACCTTCTGCATCTCGACGCAGGTGGGCTGCGCGATGGCGTGCGCCTTCTGCCTCACCGGCAAGATGGGGCTCGTGCGCAACCTCACGGCCGGTGAGATCGTCGGCCAGGTGCGCGTGCTCGCCGGCGCCCTCGGCATGCGCGACACCGCGTTCAACATCGTGCTGATGGGGATGGGCGAGCCGCTCCACAACTACGACGAGACGATGAAGGCGCTGCGGATTCTTGCCGACGAGCCGGGATTCAATCTGCCGCCGCGGCGCGTGACGCTGTCGACCGTCGGCCTGCTGCCGGCGCTCGAGCGGCTGGCCGCCGAACCGGTCATGCCGAACCTCGCGATCTCGCTGCACGCGCCCACCGACGCGCAGCGCGGCGCGCTCGTGCCGATCAACAAGAAGTACAACGTCGCCGAGATCATCGCCGCCTGCAAGCGGTTCCCGCTCAAGAAGCGGCGGCGGATCACGTTCGAATACGTGCTGCTCGCGGGCGTCAACGACTCGGACGAGGACGCGCGGCGCCTCGCGAAGCTGCTCGGCGGGATGAAAGCGAAGGTGAATCTCATCCCGCTGAACGCCGCCGCCGGCATTCCGTTCGAGCGGCCGTCGGACGCGGCGATCGATCGCTTCGCGAAAATCGTCGCGGATCACGGCGTCCTGGTCTCCGTGCGCAAGAGCCGCGGGCGCGACATCCGCGCGGCATGCGGTCAGTTGATCGTCGAAGGACAGAAGAAGTCGGCAGGCCAGCAGCTCGCGACGCTCGCCTTTAGATAGCGCACGTCGTCAATGATTCTCGACGACGATGCCTGCGAGCGGATCGCCCGGCGCGACCCTGACGCGCACCCATTCGTTCCGCGCCCGCCCGGGCGGAATCCGCAGCTTCAAGTAATTTCCAGTGACCGCGAGCGAGCCGTCTTCGAGCGTCAACGCATCGTGCGTGGCGCCCACCTGCGAGGCGTGAAAACGATTGGTGAGTCGACGGCCAATGTCACGGATGCGGCGCGCGCGCTCGCGGACAACCGTACCTGGCGCGCGGCCGCCGAGCGTGGACGCGGCGGTTCCCGGACGATCGGAATACGGAAACACGTGCAGGTGCGTGAGCGGCGAGCGCTCGAGATGTGCGGCGAGCACCTCGAAGTCCTCGTCGGTCTCGCCCGGGAAGCCGACGATGACGTCGGATCCGATCGACGCGTGCGGCATGCGCGCGCGGATGTCGTCGACGAGCGCCGCGTAGTACTCGATCGTGTAGGGACGCCGCATCGCGGCGAGCACGCGGTTGCTCGCATGCTGCAGCGGCAGGTGAAAGTGCGGCGCGAAGCAGCGCGACGCCGCAACGAGATCCACGATCTCGCGCGAGCAGTCCATCGGCTCGAGCGACGAAATGCGGAAGACAATGCGCTCGGCGTTCGGCGCGGCGCTCCGCTCATGAAGACGGCGCAGCAGATCGACGAGCGAGGCGCGCGGCTCGAGATCGCGTCCGTACGATCCGAGATGGACGCCGGTCAACGCGATTTCCTTGAAGCCCGCCGCCGCCGCGCGCTCGACGTCGCGCAGCACATCGTCGGGCGCGGCGCTCCGCGGCGCGCCGCGCGTCGCCGGGATGATGCAGTACGAGCACGGCTCGGCGCAGCCGGTCTGGATGCGCAGCGTGTAAGCGGTGCGGCCGGCGACGCCCGGCACGACCGCCGCGCCGCACGGGCCGTCGAATGACGCCGAGACCGTAGAGTAGGCAGAGGCTGCAGAGATGAGGTGCAGCAGGCGCGGCTTGTCGTCGTTGCAGACGACGCGCGCGACGTTCGGCAGCGCGGCGATCTCGTCGGGCCGCCGCGTCGCGTAGCAGCCGGTGACGACGATGCGCGCGCGCGGGTTGTCGCGCGCGATGCGCCGGATCGTCTGGCGCGCGCCCTGATCGGCCGTCGCCGTCACCGAGCACGTGTTGACGACGACAAGATCGGCGCACTCGACCGGCGCGGCGGAGGCTCCCGCCTCGAGCAGGCGCTCCTCGACCTGCAGCGAGTCGCTCTGGTTCACGCGGCAGCCGAACGTGACGACGGCGTATTTCATGCCGCGCGCCGTCCCGCGTCAGCCCGCATACGCGAACGCCTTGCGCCCGATGTCGTGGCGAAACTGCATCCCGTCGAACGAGATCTTGAGGGCGGCGACATATGCGCGCGCGATCGCTTCGGGATAATCGAGCCCGCGGCCGACGACAGTCAACACGCGTCCGCCGGCCGTGACGAGCCGCCCGCCTTTGATCGCCGTGCCGGCGTGATACACCGATACCTGCGGAATCGCTTCCGCCGCGTCGAGGCCAACGATCTCCCGACCCGACTCAGCCGATTCCGGATAGCCGCGCGACGCGAGCACGACCGCTGCGACGCGTTCGGGACCGCGGCTGATCGACCGCTGACTCAGCCGTCCTGTCGCGGCGGCGACGAGCAGCGGAAGCAGCGGCTGGTCGATCAACGGCAGCACGACCTGCGCCTCGGGATCGCCGAGCCGCACGTTGAACTCGATCACTTTCGGGCCGTCGCTCGTCAGCATCAGCCCGACATAAAGAAAGCCGCGGAACGGATGCCCTTCCGCCGCCATCCCGGTGACGACGGGATCGACGATTTCGCGCATCACGCGCGCCTCGAGCGCGGCGTCGACGAGCGGGCTCGGCGCAAACGCGCCCATTCCGCCGGTGTTCGGCCCGCGATCGTCGTCGAAGATTCGCTTGTGGTCCTGAGCCGTCGCGATTGCCACCGCTCGCGTGCCGTCGCACAGACAGAAAAAGGAGACCTCGAGTCCCTCGAGGCATTCTTCGACGACCACGGCGTCGCCCGCGGCGCCGAACTTTCGATCGCGCATCGCATCGAAGACCGCGCGTTCCGCCGCCGCGCGATCCTGCGCGACGACGACGCCCTTGCCGGCGGCGAGGCCGTCAGCCTTGATCACCACCGGGACGCCGAATTCACCGCCGCGCACGACCGCGAGCGCGTCGTCGAGCGATTCGCACGCGCGAAAGCGCGCCGTCGGCACGAAGTGACGCGCCATGAACGCCTTCGCGAAGGCTTTGCTCGACTCGAGCCGCGCGGCGGCGGCGGTCGGGCCGAAGAGCAGCCGTCCTTCCTGCTGAAACCGATCGGCAACGCCGCGGCTCAGGGGCATCTCGGGGCCGACGACAGTGAAATCAATCTGCTCGCGATCTGCAAGCGCGTTGACGGCGTCTAAGTCGTCGAGGTTGAGCGGAACGGTGCGCGCCAGCCGTGCGATGCCCGGGTTTCCGGGCGCGGCGACGAGATCGCCGACGTCACGGTCGGCAGTGAGCCGGGCGACGAGCGCGTGCTCGCGCGCGCCGCTCCCGAGCACCAGAACTCTCATAGGACGGCCACGTTAGGGCGAGAGATCCGGCAGCATGGCGCGCGGCCGCGTCCGAGGTTATTTCGTTGACGTTGACGGGAATTGCGCCTAGAATCCGCCGGTCGCTGTGATAGCCTAGCATATTTGCATGAATCGCCACCCGCGAAGGGGGTGTGAGTCGCGTGGCTGAAGTGAAAATCCAAGAGGGCGAATCGATCGAAAGCGCTCTCCGCCGGTTCAAGCGTAAGGTGCAGCAGGAAGACATCATCAAGGATATCAAGAAGCATTCCTTCTACTTGAAACCGGGTGATAAACGCAGGGCCAAGCAGGCGCTCGCGCGGAAACGGAACCGCAAGAAGCTCCGGCGCGAATCGGAGTAACGACCCGACCCCGACGAGGTAGCGACCGATGGAGTTCCAAGACCGGATCCTCAGGTGCGTGGATTGCGCCACGGAGTTCATCTGGACGGCGGGAGAGCAACAGTTTTTCGCCGACAAGAACTTCAAGAACGAGCCGAAGCGCTGCAAGGCGTGCAAGAGCAAGCGAGCGGCTCGCCCGGCCGGCGCCGGGATGGCGCGCGAACGAGTGGAAACGGTCACCACGTGCTCGGCATGCGGCAAGGAAACCACCGTGCCGTTCAAGCCGACGCAGGGGCGTCCTGTGTTCTGCAAGGAATGCTTCCAGTCCCGCAAGTTCGCCGGGGCTGGCGGCATCTAAGCTCCACCGGCCGATCTCTCATCACGTTTTCCAGGCCCGCGCGCAGGTGCGTTCTGCGCGCGGGTTTGTCATCGTCGCGTCGGACGCGCGCGCCGCATGCGCTTTGCGTTGCGCGCCGGCGCAGGCGGGTGTTAAGCTCCCACAACAATCTGGAGCGTTTCCATGCAGATCGAGGAACGGGCCGTTGGCGACGTCGTGGTGCTCGACTTGAAAGGCAAGATCACGCTGGGCGAGGGCGACGAGCTGCTCAAGGACAAAGTCAACAGCCTCGTCAACCAGGGTCATAAGAAGATCGTGCTCAACCTCGCCGGCGTTCCGTACATCGACAGCGCGGGCCTCGGCGAAGTCGTCCGCACTTATACGACCGTCAGCCGGCAGGGCGGCAGCCTCAAGCTGCTGAACCTGACCAAGCGGATCACCGATCTCCTGTCGATCACGAAGCTGCTGACCGTGTTCGAGACGTTCGATTCGGAGAACGAAGCGGTCCGGAGTTTTTCGGCATCGGCCAAGGTCTAGCCCGTCTCCCGCGCAAGGACACCCCACTGCGCATAGTCCGCGCGGTCGGGGCCCCGTAGATGGCGCGCAGCTCTTCATCCTCTGTGGCAGCCTCCGGCACCGCAACCGACGCGGCGCCGGGGCGATCGCTCGCGCTTCACCTGCTCTTCTCGCTGCGTCCGGCTCAGTGGAGCAAGAACCTGGTGGTCTTTGCCGGGCTGCTCTTCGGCCGGCGTCTGTTCGACGGCCCCGCGGTCGTCGCCGCAATCGGCGCCTTCACCGTCTTCTGCATCCTCTCTGGCGTCGTTTATCTGGTGAACGACCTGACGGATCGCGAGAGCGATCGGCGGCATCCGCTGAAGGCGCGGCGGCCGATTGCGTCGGGCGCGCTGCCCGCACCGATCGCGATCGGCGCGGCGGCGGCGCTCGCGGTGGCGGGGCTGGCGGGCGCTTTCGCCGTCGGGCGTCCGTTCGCGATCGTCGCGGCGGTCTATCTCGTGCTCCAGCTCGCGTACTCCGGCGGGCTCAAGCACGTCGTCATCATCGACGTGCTGACGATCGCCATCGGCTTCGTGCTGCGCGCGGTGGCCGGTGCCGTCGCCGTCAACGTCGAGATCAGCCACTGGCTCTTCGTCTGCACGATTCTGCTGGCGCTCTTCATCGCGCTCGCGAAGCGCCGGCACGAAATCGTGCTGCTCGCCGGCAGTGCGCCGAGCCACCGGCCGATTCTCGGCGAGTACAGCGCGTACCTGCTCGATCAGATGATCGGCGTCGTCACGGCGTCGACGCTGATCGCGTACGTCTTCTACACGATCAGTCCGGAAACCGTCGGAAAGTTCCAGACCGAGTGGCTCGGCCTGACGATCCCGTTTCCGCTCTACGGAATCTTCCGATACCTGTACCTCGTGCATCAGCGCGAGGGCGGCGGCAGCCCGGCCGATCTGCTGCTTGCCGACCGTCCGCTGCTCGCCTGCGTGGCGCTGTGGGCGCTCGCCGTCGCGCTGATCATTTACAGACCGCTCTGATCAGGAGCGGATCTGCGCCAGCTGGCTGTGTATGGCCGAATTCAACCTCCGCTCCGATTCGGTGAACGTCGAGCAGATCATGGAGCAGCTCCGCGCGCGCATCCGCGAGAAGCGCGGCGTCGACTACACCGAGCAGCAGATTCGCGAGCTGGCCGCGGTGAAGCTCGAGAAGTTCCTCGACCCGCGCGGGGTCCGCTCCGATCTGCTCGAGCAGTTCCGGAAGGCGCAGCCGGCGTACGAGCCGCCTGAGCTCCCGAACTTCGCGTTCGAGGACTCGACGCTCTTCGAGTCGCACCGCGCGGCGATCCGCTGGCTGCGCAAACTGCTCCTTCCGATCCTGAAGCTGTTCTTCAACCCGAACCCGTTGATTCAGGCGCTGCACATCCAGTCCCAGCTGAACACGATGAACGCCGAGCGCGAGGCGCGGCGCGAGGCGACGCGCCGGCAGCTCGATCAGCTGTACTACGAGCTGATTCACAACCTGGTTGTCGAGGCGACGAGGCTCGGGATCGAGGTGAAGAACCTCAAGATGCGGCTCGAGTCGGTGTCGAGCCGGCTCGAGTTCAACGAACGCCGCGCGCGCGCGCTCGAGAGCGTCGTCGTTTACAAGCCGAGCGGCGCGGAAAGCGAGCGGCCGCCACGGCAGCAGCCGCCGCCGCCGCAGTCGCAGCCGCAGCCGCAGCCGCGTGGCCAGGCGCCGCCGCAGGTGTCGTACGTGGCGCCGGCCGCGGAGAGCGCGCCGACGCCGCAGCCGGCGCCGGCGGGTGGATCGCCGACGGGCGTCGAAGGTCCGGGGCAGCGAAGCCGGCGGCGGCGCCGCCGGCGTGGACGCCGCGGCGCAGGATCGGCAGCGGCGATCATGGGAGCGCCCGCCGCGCAGAGCACGTCCGACACTGCCGGCACGATCGCCGGCGATGCGATCTCCGTGTCCGAAGCGGAGGCCGTCGACGAGTACGAAGGCGGAGACGAGGGCGGCGCCGCGCCGGCGCCGGCCGCGGAGGCCGCCGAGACGCGCCGCGAATCCTCGGGCGCCGAACCGCCGCCGGCGCCCGCGCCGGACCGCAGCGGAGAACCCGACCCGCAGTGAAGATCGCCGTCGTCGTCCAGCGCTACGGGCAGGCGGTGAACGGCGGCGCCGAGCTCCATGCGCGGTACATCGCCGAACATCTGGCGCGGCACGCGCAGGTCGAAGTCCTCACCACGTGTGCGAGCGATTACGTGACGTGGCGCAACGAGCTCCCGCCTGGCGTCGAGCAGGTGAACGGTGTGCCGGTTCGGCGGTTTCGCGTGAAGCACGAGCGCGATCCGCGCGTGTTCGCGAAGCGATCGGATCGCGTGTTCGACGAGCGGCACTCGATCGGCGACGAGCTCGACTGGCTGGACGCGGAAGGGCCGACGAGCCCCGCGCTCATCGATCACATCTCGAAGCACGCCGCCGACTTCGACTACTGCCTGTTCTTCAGCTATCGCTACTACCACGCGTACTACGGCGCGCGCGCCGCATCCGGGCGGGCGATCCTCGTCCCGACCGCCGAGCGCGACGCGACGATCGGGTTGTCGATCTTTCAGCCGCTGTTCCGAAGCGTGCGCGCGCTGATGTACAACTCGCCCGAAGAGCGCGCGATGATCAACGCCGTCTCGGGCAACGAGGCGGTGCCGGGCGTGGTCGTCGGCGTCGGGTCGAACGTCCCGAACAACGCGCAGCCGGCGCGCTTCCGTCAGCAGCACAACGTCCGCGGTCCGTTCGCGATCTACGTGGGCCGCGTCGATCGCAACAAGGGGTGCAACGAGCTGTTCGAGTATTTTCAGGAGTACCTGAAGGACGCGGCCGGCAAGCTGTCGCTGGTCCTCATCGGCCACTCGCTGCTCGAGATTCCGCCCCACCCGCGCATTCGCCATCTCGGCTTCCTCGACGACGCCGACAAGTTCGACGCGATCGCGGGTGCGGAACTGCTGATCATGCCGTCCTACTACGAGAGCCTCTCGATGGTGGCGCTCGAGGCGTGGGCGCTCGGGCGGCCGGTGCTCGCCAACGGCAAGTGCGACGTGCTGAAAGGGCAATGCATCCGCAGCAACGCGGGGCTCTACTACGACGACGGCGCCGAGTTCCTCGGCACGCTCGAGGCGCTCGAGCAGAACCGCTGGCTCGCTGGATCGCTCGGCCGCAACGGGCGGCAGTTCTATCGGGAGAACTATGAGTGGCCGGTAATCGAGCACAAGTACCTCGAGATGTTCGATCGGCTGAAGAAAGAGGCGCCGCGGCCGATTGTCGATCCGCTGCCAGGCTGGTTCGACCGGCGGCGCCAGGATCTGCGGCCCGCCGAAGAGGTGATCGCGGGCCTGCCGACCGGCCCCGCCGGACGCCAGACGGCGGCCGCGCCGCACCGCGCGGCGGCCGATGCCGCCGGGCGGAGACGGGCGTGATCCGGATTCACCAGGTGCTGGCGACGCTCGGCTACGGCGACGCGATCGGCCACGAGGTGCTCGGCATCCAGCGGGTGCTGCGCGGCGCCGGGTACGAGTCTGACATCTTCGTCGAGACGGCGGACCATCGCCTCGAGCCGCTGACGCGCGACTATCGCGAACTGGTCGACGCCAGCCACCGCGACAATCTGCTGCTGCACCATTTCTCGCTCGGCTCGAAGGCGTCGCGCACGGCGTACGCGCTGCCGGATCGGATGGCGCTCGTCTATCACAACATCACGCCGCCCGAATACTTCGTCGGCGTGCACCGCACGCTGGCGCGCCAGACCTTCCGCGGACGGCGCGAGCTGAGGGCGTACGCGGACCGCTGCGATCTCGCGCTCGGCGACTCGGAGTTCAACCGCGCGGACCTCGAAGCGCTCGGCTTTCCGCGCACTGCCGTCCTGCCTGTCGTGCCGGATTTCTCGCCCCTGGATCGCGAGCCGAACTGGCTCGTCGCGCGCGACTTCGACGACGAGTGGACGAACGTGCTGTTTGTCGGCCGGATGATCGCGAACAAGAAGATCGAGGACCTCATCCGCTGGTTCCACGCGTATCACACGGTCTTCAACCCGCGATCGCGGCTGCTGCTGGTGGGCGCGCAGACGCAGTTCGAGCGCTACGTCGCCTCGCTCCACCAGCTCGTCGCGACGCTCGGCACGCCGCACGTCCATTTCATCGGCCACGTGACTGACGAGGAGCTCGTCGCGTTCTACGACGCGGCCGATCTGTTCCTGTGCGCGAGCGAGCACGAAGGATTTTGCGTCCCGCTGGTCGAGGCGTTCTACAAGCAGGTGCCGGTCGTCGCGTACGCCGCGACGGCCGTCCCATCGACGATGGACGGCGCCGGCGTCCTCATCGACGATCGCGAGCCTCTGCATGTGGCACGCGTGATGGACGCGATCGTGTCGGACGCTGCGGTGCAGGACGCGATCGTCGAGGGGCAGCTGGCGGCCGTCACGCGGCTGCGCGCGAAGGATTTCGCCGGCACGCTGCTCGGCTTCGTCGATCGGATTCTCTCGTCGCCGCGCGCGGCACCGCCGAGAGTGGCCTTCGATTTCTGGGGCCAGTTCGATGCGGCGCAGGAGCTGGAAGAGCTGCGGATGTTCCGTCCGGCAGCCTATCAGGCGCTTCCGCTGGAGCCACGTCGCCATGCATAACAACGCGTTGCCACATCCCTGGCGGCCTCGGCACTCTAATTTTGCAACGCGCTTCAAATATTTCGTTCCGTCGCTCGCGCTGTGCGCGGCGGTGGGCCTCTTCGCGCAGGGCGCGCCGGCGTCGCGCGATCTGGCAGGCGCGATCGACATCCACGTGCACAGCGCGCCGGACAACGTCGCCCGCTCGCTCGACGGGCTCGAAGCCGCGCGGTTCGCGAAGGCCGCGGGCATGCGCGCGATCGTGCTGAAGAACCACTACGAGCCGACCGCCGGGCTCGCGTTCCTCGCGCGCAAACAGACGCCGGGGCTGGAAGTATTCGGCGGCATCGATCTGAACCTCACCGTCGGCGGCATGAACGTCGCCGCCGTCGAGCACATGGCGCAGGTCTCCGGCAGCTTCGGGCGCCTCGTCTGGATGTCGACGTTCGACGCCGAGAACCAGGTGCGGTTCTCGAAGGAAAACCGGCCGTTCGTCCGCGTATCGCAGCGCGGCGAGCTGCTGCCGGAAACCAAAGCGGTCATCGCCGCGATTGCAAAGCACAACCTCGTCCTCGCAACCGGCCACGTGTCGGCCGAGGAAGGGCTGCTGCTGCTGCGCGAGGGCCGCCGCCAGGGCGTGCAGCACATGGTCGTGACGCATGCGATCAACCCGCCGATCGTGATGACCGTGCCGCAGATGAAGGAGGCCGCGACGCTCGGCGCGTTCATCGAGTTCGTCGGCAGCACGATGCGATCGGCCGAGGCCCCCGCGCGCGTCGATCGCTTCGCGGAGGCAATCCGCCAGATCGGCCCGGCGTTCTGCATTCTCTCGAGCGATCTCGGCCAGGCGAACAATCCGCTGCCGGTCGAAGGGTTCGCGGCGTTCATCGCGGCGCTGCGGGCGCGCGGGTTCGCCGACCGCGACCTCGCGCGCATGTCGAAGGAGAACCCGGCGCGCCTGCTCGGGCTCCCGCCGGCATGATCGTCAACCAGTGGGTGCCCGCCGCGCACAAGGGCGACGCGATCGGCGACAGCGCGCGGCGCGTGCGGGACCTGCTGCGCGCGATGGGCCACGAGGCGGAGCTCTACGCGTTGACGATCGACGACGCGCTCCACGGCGACGTGCGCCCGTTCGACGATCCGTCGGCGGCGCGCGGCGACGTGACGATCTTCCACTACGCGCTGCCGTCGCGGATGACGGAGGCCTTCGCCTCGCTCCGCTCGAGCGCGCGCGTCCTGCAGTATCACAACGTCACGCCGGCGGCCTACTTCGCGCCGTACGATCCGGCGCTCTTCCGCCTCGCCGCGCTCGGCCGCCGCGAGCTCGCGACGCTCGCCGGCCGCGTGGATCTCGCCCTTGGCGACTCCGAGTACAACCGGCGCGAGCTCGAGTCGCTCGGCTTCGCGCCCACCGGCGTCTTCCCGATCGCCGTCGACACGGCCCGCATCACGCAGGCCGCGGCGCGTCCCGGGCTCGACTCGATCCTCGACGACGGGCTCGTGAACTTCCTGTTCGTTGGCCGCATCGCGCCGAACAAGATGATCGAGGATCACATCCGCCTGGCGGAGGTTTACAAGCGCTACGTCGACGCGTACTACCGCTTCATCTTCGTCGGCCGCTTCGACGTGGTGCCGCGGTACTATGCGATGATTCGCGCCTTGATGGCCGAGTACCGGTTCCTCACCGATCGGTTCGTGTTCACCGGCGCGATCCCCGACGAAGAGCTCGCCGTCTACTACCGGCACGCCGCCGTCTACGTCTCGCTGAGCGAGCACGAGGGCTTCTGCGTGCCGCTGGTCGAGGCGATGGCCGCCGACGTGCCGGTCCTCGCGTACGCGGCGGCCGCGGTGCCGGACACGCTGGGCGGCGCCGGCGTCCAGTTCGCGCCGAAGGACCTCGAGCTCGCCGCCGAGCTCCTCGGCGCGCTCGCCTTCGACGACGATCTGCGCGCCCGCGTGATCGCCGGGCAGCGGCAGCGGCTCACCGACTTCGGCGACGCGCGCATCACGCGCGAGCTCACCGCGCTCGTCCACACACTGTCGTGAAGATCGCCTTCATCATCCAGCGCTACGGCGCCGAGGTCCTCGGCGGATCGGAGCACTTGTGCCGGCTGGTCGCCGAGCGCCTCGCCGGGACGCACGACGTCGACGTCCTCACCACCTGCGCGCGCGACTACGTGACGTGGGCGAACGAGTACGCCGAGGGCGCCGATCGCATCAAGGGCGTCACGGTGCGCCGCTTCGCGACCGCCGCCACGCGCGACATCGAGACGTTCAACAGGTACTCCGCCTGGATCTACGAGCACGAGCACTCACGCGCCGACGAGATGAGCTGGCTGAAGCAGCAGGGCCCGTGGACGCCGGCGCTGATCGAGCACTTGAAACGGCACCATCAGCAGTATGACGTCCTGATCTTCTTCACGTACCTCTACGCGCCGACCGTGCTCGGCCTCGAAGTCGCGCCGCAGCGCAGCATCCTCGTGCCGACGGCGCACGACGAGCCCGCGATCAAGCTCGAGATCTTCAGG
>Ga0209474_10001126_pt1 | contig 26981 bp, 33 predicted proteins | sample GraSoiAngelo_145_FD_185902 | JGI IMG/M metagenome (GOLD analysis project Ga0209474, IMG submission 185902) | Grasslands soil microbial communities from the Angelo Coastal Reserve, California, USA - 14_1009_05_20cm (SPAdes) (version 2) | ecosystem: Environmental > Terrestrial > Soil > Grasslands...
GCAAACCAACCGCCCCTAAGATTCGGCCCCAAGTGCCGACTGGGCAATTATTGCCTACGGGATGGTTTCGATATGGTTAACGAGGGTTAAGGGCTGGGGCCAAACTTCGGAGATCAAAAAAATCGGCCTCCCAAAAGAAAGCCGATTTTAGTCGAATGCCGGCGCGTTTGCGCAGGTTATTGGCGATATTGCTGGATGCGGGTGGTGCGCAGTCCCGCCAGCCCATGCTGATCGATGGAAAACTGCCAGGAGAGGAATTCGTCGACAGTCAGGGTGTAACGGCTGCAGGCCTCTTCAAGGGAGAGCAGACCGCCGCGGACTGCGGCAACGACTTCGGCTTTACGGCGAATAACCCACCGCTTGGTTCCGGGCGCGGGCAGATCCGCAATCGTTAGGGGACTGCCGTCAGGCCCGATGACGTATTTTACCCTCGGGCGATGGGGTTCTGTCATGGCGTACTCACAAACTCTCAACCACTGAACTCACGGTTATGAATGTACGCGCCGCGACTTAAAATTTGCCTAAGCCTAAGGCTTCAATACGAATTTGCTGGAACTCTCGGAATTTTCTCTGGCCAGGCCCCGCCAGCTACGCTCGCTGCCTTATCACGTGACCTCGGCGTCCCCTTTTCCGGCAGGGAACCTTCTACATAGCTCGCGCTTAGAGCGATGGACCCGCTGTTTGTATCGCGTTCGCTGCGTGGTCCCGGCACGGTCCGGCCTGTCTTGCCCCAAGCCCTGGGCGGGGCCGTGCCTTTCTTACTTGATCGACCCGTGTCCGCCTCAGCAGTGTGCGCACTGCGGGGCTTACCCCGTGATGCTCTTGATCTGGCTGACCGTATAGGTCTGGCCGTTGATCGTCAGCAGAGGCGGCGACTGCGTGAGATCGACCGAACTGACGACGCCCTGAATCTGTTTGGAAACCGCGACGGAATTCCCCGCGCTATCTGCGGCGGTGGCGGTCAACTTGTACTGGCCGTCCGGTAGCACCGATCCGTCGTTGTTCTTGCCATCCCAGCCAAACGCCTGGTTGCTGCCGGCGCTGACGGCGTAGCTGTTCGTGAAGACGGTTTGTCCGGCGCTGTTGGTGATGGCGATGTTGACATTCGAATCTGTCGGAACACTTAGATTCCAGGTGGCCAAACCATGGCTGAGGGCCGCTGTGTCGCCATCGACGACCGCCGTCTTGCCGACGAAAGTCAGCGCCTGAGTAGATTGGGCGGTCTGCTGTAAGGAAAGCAGCGCGCTTAGCTGATCGTTGGTCCTGAGTTGCTGCTCCACGCCTGCAAATTGCACCAGTTGCTGCGTGAACTGGTTAGTGTCCAGCGGATCGAGCGGATTCTGGTTTTTCAACTGAGTCGTCAGCAGCGTCAGGAACGACTGAAAGTTTCCGGCGAGTGTGCTGCCGGTACTTGAATTCAGCGAGCCCGAGCCGCCTTTGGACGGTAGGGGCGTCGTTCCCGAAATGACGTGATTGGCTACGTTTGCTGAATCCATCTTCGTCTCCTCAGACCCTGATATCCACGCCGGTGCTCGATCCGAGCAGGCGGCCATAGCTTCTTCCGGCACCCACTGCCGGAATGGCGTCGTCATCGCTGATCACCAGCCGCTGGGCATTGCGGCTGGTCTCATTGCCATTGTTACGCCCGGAAGAAGACTGGTCGCGCAAACTGAATTGCAGGCCCCCATCGCCGCTCTTGAACCCGGCGTCGTCCAGTGCGCGCTGCAACTGCGGCGCATCCTGACGCAACATTGATAACGTTTCGGGTTTTTCGACCCTCAAATGCGAAGTAATCTGGCCGTCGCGATCGACATCGATGCGAACATCGATACGGCCAAGATCGGCGGGATCGAGCCGGATCTCAAAATGGCTCTTCCCGCTGTGCGCGGACGCTGCGATCTCCACGGCGAGCCCGCTCAAAGTTATGGGCGCATTGCTCGCAGCCGCTACGTTCAGTGATCCTGCCAGTGCGGGGCTAATCGGCGCCGGGGGGAGTTGCGGGGGCAGCGCGCCACTCATTAGGCTGCCGGTCTCGGTTGAATCGCTCAGCGGGTGGGCGGCGGTGCTGATGGGCGAATGGTCATGCACGGCTGGAGCAGGCACAGGTGCGGCTGAGGCACTGCCAGCGCCCTCCGGTTTTGGCGCGTCATCGAGATCATTGGCGGCCTTGGCTGCCGTCGCGACTGGCGCGAGGTTTGGCTGCGCGCTCAAAGCTTGTGTCGGCTTCTCGGACGGATCCGTTTTGCCCAACTCCGATTTGCCCACCTTGGCGTCCGATGTGCCCGACACCGGGGTCTTCTGCGGCATCGGGAGCTGCGTTCCGAGCACTGCGGTTGTAACACGCGATGGTGCCGTGGCAGCGTCCGCCTCTCTTAGCTGCGCTTCTGCCGGCGCGGCATCGGTCTGCACAGCCGATTTTCCGATGGGCACGGCCGCGGCCCCTAGCGCCACCTCTGTAGAGGCTGCTGCTGTGGCCGTATTTGCGGCGAGCGCTGAGGGCGCGATATCGGATAGCGGCGGGGCGGCGGCTAATGATTCGCGGCCAGCAGCATCGGGATCGATGTTGGTCTGCGCCGTCGGAGCAACCGGTACCGGCGCGGCGGGAGCGCTGGCTGCGATGGCCGCTGCGGCCAGAGCAAGCGGGGCCGCGGCGCCACCGATTGCGGGGATCGCAGCCGGAACATCCACAAGGATGGTAGCAACAGAGATAGCAACCGCGACCGCATTCGGTGTCGCGAGCGAGCTTTCGCCTTGCTGCGCGGGTGCGTCGGGGTCAGTGGCGGAGTTTGCGCCGGACGACGGCGTTTCAGTGGATTGCTCGGTATCGTCTTTCGAGCGGGCGGACTTTTTGGGGGCCCGTTCGACCGCCGTCGCTTTCGGATCGGCGCTGGCGTTTAAATCGGAAGTCTCGCGCGCGCCGGAGTCGCGATCGTCCGAAGCGCTCTTTGCAGTCGGGCTCGCCGGATCGGGGCGCGATGGCCTATCGTCAGCGCTGCCGGCATTCTTGGCGCGTCGCTGGGATGTGAATGGCTGCTGGGTTGAGTTGGCGCTATCGCTGCCGGTGTCCGCGGCAATGCTCGAATCCACCAACGCCACGAAAGCTTCGTTTTGCTGTGACGCCTCGGGCCGCCCGGTTTTTTGCCGCGCTGCCTGGAAAGGCAGGGGTGATGCTGCTTCTGACGTGACGCTGAACACGGGGCGCGGCCTCTCGAAATGAACTCGCCGATCTGAACAGCAAGGACCGGGCCATCCCAAAGATGTGAAAAATACCGTTCTATTTCAGGCGGATAGCTGTTGATGGGTAAATCAGGAAGCTGCGGCGGCGGAGCCCCTTTTCTGCCCGGCGGCAAGATTTGCCGTTCCCGGAACGCAAAACGGAGGCAGCCTTGATTGCCTGACGGGAATACGGCCTATATTAAAGAGCAGTTTTTCAGCCCTGCCGATGGTCCAAGCTCGCTCTGCCGGACCCGCTCGGAGTTCTCTGAGCGAAAACGGGCATACTGAACGCAACCTGGCTTCCTCGGCGGAACGCGTTTTATGCCGCCCGGATCGCATCAATGACCGGAACGATGTTCAACAGTCTCGATCTGCAAGGCCGTCCTCAGGACACAAGAGTGGTCGTCGCGATGTCCGGCGGCGTCGACTCTTCGGTGACGGCTGCGCTGTTGAAGTCCGAGGGCTACGATGTCGTCGGCATCACGCTACAGCTTTACGATCACGGCGCGGCCACACATCGCAAGGGCGCCTGCTGCGCCGGGCAGGACATCCACGATGCCCGCGAAGTCGCCGAGCGGATCGGAATTCCGCATTACGTGCTGGACTATGAGAACCGTTTCCGTGAGTCGGTGATCGACAACTTCGCTGACAGCTACGCGTTGGGCCAAACACCGGTGCCATGCATCGAGTGCAACCGCTCGATCAAGTTTCGCGACCTTCTGGCAACCGCGCGCGAACTCGGTGCCTCCGCGCTCGCGACCGGGCATTATGTCGCGTCGCGCCGCACCGCTGACGGATCGCGCGCGCTAGTCTGCGCCGCCGACCCTGATCGCGACCAGAGCTACTTCCTGTTCGCGACCACGCGCGAACAGCTCGATTATCTGCGTTTTCCGTTAGGCGACCTGAGCAAAGCGCAGACGCGCGAACTGGCGCGGCGGTTCGATCTGACGGTCGCGGACAAGCAGGACAGCCAGGATATTTGCTTCGTGCCGACCGGCCGCTATACGGATGTCATCGGCCGATTGCGGCCGAATGCGATCGAGCCGGGCGAGATCGTTGACCTCGATGGGCGCGTCATCGGCAGACATCAGGGCATCGTCCATTTCACGGTCGGCCAACGGCGAGGCCTGGGTATCGCCTCGGGCGCGCCGCTCTATGTGGTGCGTCTGGACGCGCCGAGCCGTCAAGTCGTGGTCGGCCCGCGCGAGGCGTTGCGGATGGACCGCATCTTGCTGCGCGACATCAACTGGATTGGCGACGGCGCGATCGATCGCGCGATCGGCGACGGACTCGAGATTTTCGTGCGGGTGCGCTCCACCCGCGCGCCTCAGCCGGCTTGGCTGCGCGCCAGCAATGGGGAGTATCAGGTCGAACTTGTCGCGGGCGAAGAGGGCGTTTCACCCGGTCAAGCCTGTGTGTTCTACGATGCACCCTCCGGGCAGGCGCGCGTGCTCGGCGGCGGATTCATTCAAAGCGCGTCCGCGAAGAGCGCGATAGCCAAAGGCGCGGTACGACCGGCCTTGGTCGAAGCCATGCGCGGATAGAGTTTTCAGGACGGGGGCATGGCTTCAGATATCGACCGGGCGGGGGTCGCAAAGGCTTATGGGCGCTGGGCCCCGGTTTACGATCTGGTATTCGGCAAGGTCTTCGAGCACGGTCGTCAATCGACCATCGCAGCGGCGGACAAGATCGGCGGACGAATTCTCGACGTGGGGGTCGGTACTGGCCTGTCATTATCGGATTATTCGCCGAGCACGAAATTGTGCGGGGTCGATATCTCCGAGCCGATGCTGCGCAAGGCGCAGCAGCGCGTGCGAGCGCTGAATCTTTGTAACGTCGAGACGCTCGCGGTCATGGACGCGAAGAACCTGGCCTTCAAGGATGGTTTTTTCGACGCGGTGGTGGCGCAGTATGTGGTCACCGCGGTGCCGGATCCCGAGGCGACGCTTGACGATTTTATACGAGTGCTCAAACACGGCGGCGAACTCATCCTGGTCAATCACATCGGTGCCGAGAGTGGCGCGCGGCGTGCTTTCGAACTGGCGTTTGCGCCTTTGGCGCGCAGGCTTGGCTGGCGGCCGGAGTTTCCATGGGTGCGACTGGTCGACTGGGCAGCCAAACACGGTGGCGTTACTTTAGTCGAGCGCCGTTCGATGCCGCCGATGGGCCATTTTTCGCTGATCCGCTATCGCAAATCCTGAACGTGTGTCCGGATTCGGCGCGGAACATCCGCAAGCGCCGGCCGTTTCCCCGCATGCCGAGAGAAAATCTGCTCTACGTCTGCTGTGTACTGATGGCGACCGGGCCGGCGATGGCGCAGGCGCCGCCAACGCCGGCGACCCCGCCGGCTCAAACCGCGCCGCCTGCATCCGTCAACAATTGCGGGCCGGTGCGACCAGTCCCGCCGCGGGGCACCTTGGCGCCAGAAGGTTCGACCACGGGGGAGAGAGCCGAGCCGCTGGGTGACAAACTGGCGAAGTCCGATGGCGTGCTATGTCCGCCCGCCGGCGTCGATCCGGAAATCCGCGCGCCGACGCCGGATACCGGAAACACGCCGGTGATCCCTCCGCCGGGTAGCCCCGGTGGCGATCCCACCGTTCGGCCGAAATAGCTGCTCAGTGCAAGTGCTTGGCGGCAGCGCCGGGTTTGCTTGACATGGCCTTGACCGGCTTCTTATATGCCGCGCGTTCGCGACTGCGGTACAGATAAAGCCGTGACGACGGATGCCGTGGCGGGGTAGCTCAGCTGGTTAGAGCACGGGAATCATAATCCTGGGGTCGGGGGTTCGAGTCCCTCTCCCGCTACCAAATTTCGTCGTGCCTGTTCCTGTCCACCGATTGCCGCCTGGAAACAGGTTCTTGCGCGCCTGCCGCCTCGGAGCGCGCGTGGATTGGTCAATCCCCATCTTAGCTAGCGAAATGCCAGAGCCGTTTTGAGGGCTTGCTCGGCGGCTCAAAGTCGACGCTTGGGATTTTCGTGAGACAGCGCGAGCAAGTTTCCAAACAATTCAGGCTTAGAGTCGCGAGCCGAACAGACGGTCGACTGTTACTAAACCTATGATGGTTTAATCATCCGCCGCCCAGGCCTTTCCATGAAGCATCCATCCGATATGGCGGTTTCACCGCTCCGGACGCAAGCCGCCGACGCGCTCCGGCGCGCGCGCAAGCTGCCGGTCGGGCCCGATCGAAATGATCTGAGACAGCTGGCCGTTGGCCTTCGGTTTTTGGACAAAAAAAGACTGAAAGCAAACGTCGGGGATCGCTCGGCTGCCTCGCCGGAGATGAAGTAGCCGAGAGAGACCTCTGGCCCCCGCTATGGAACCTTCTGCACAGCATCGGCTTTTAGCGCCGCGCTACTTTGCACGCGCTACTTTGCAGAGGAACGAGATATGCCCAATTTCAATTCCCGGCGCTGGACCAAGGAGGATATCGCCAAGCTCAAGAACCTGGCCCAGAAGTATCCGACAGCATCGGTTGCCGGACAGCTTGGTCGAACCGCGGCAGCAACGGCCATAAAGGCTCACGAACTGAGACTCTCGCTAAAGATGCGGCGGCGGAACACGGAAGGCGAAACGCCGATGGTCGTCGACCCAGGGCCATCCGGGATGGATTTGCCAGAGTAGTTGCGGTGGGAGCGCAACCTGCATTCACGCTAACCGCCTCGCGTCCTCTACGGCCGCGTCAGCGATCTTCATGGAAGCGTGGCGGCTCGTCATAGCCACGGCGGCTGCTGTAGAAGACAAGCGCCATTAATCCGACGCCGATCAGAACAGTGATCAAAGCGCCAAAAGCCAGCGCGACATATCCCGCGGAGGGCATCGGTTCACCGGGCGCGGTGATACCAGCAAACGCAAACCAACCGACGGCGGCCAACAGCCCGAGCAAGATGGTTATGACAAGAATGGTCCCAACAGAGCGCATCGCCCTCTCCACTGGCCGTTAAACTGACCGAGAAGGTTTTCGTTCCTCGGTACGGTAATGCGAAAGCGCGCCGAACTTCAGCCAACCTGCTAATGGCGCCGGCAAGTTGCGGACGCCACCAGCCACCAGGAGTGCAGCGGTTATCCGACTGACAAGATCACGGATTGAGCGCTCTGCTCACCTGTTAGCTTCGTTCACCAGGATCAAGTCCGATGCCGGTGCGCGCTTCGGAGGCAAGTTGGCCGGTATCGCGGCAGGCCGCCTTAACCTCTCGTAGTGGTGAGAGTACTGCTGTGCCATCTGCTTCACCGTGAACCGTTGCTCGAAGCGCCTGCGGACTTGGTGGCGGTCAAGCTCGCGGAGGTCCCTGATCGCCTGAACCGCTTCTGCTTCTCCGTCGACGACAAAGCCGGTCACGCCGTGATCTATTACCTCGGGGACGGATCCACGGCGAAAGGCGACTACAGGCGTGCCGCACGCCATGGCTTCGATCATCACCAGGCCGAAGGGTTCGGGCCAGTCGATTGGAAATAGCAAAGCCGCCGCATTTGCGAGAAAATCCTGTTTGGCGCCATCATTGACCTCACCGATCAACTGGACCTGCGCGCCATCGATTTGCGGTTCAAGCCGCTGCTTGAAATAGGCTCTTTCGCCACGCGGCACCTTGGCCGCTATGCGAAGCGGCATTCCCGCCGCCTGCGCGATGCGGATTGCGACTTCAGGACCTTTGTCGGCCGTAAGTCTGCCGAGAAAAGCAAGGTAAGAACCGCGTTTGAACACGGGCCGGAAAGCATTGGCAGGCAGGCCATGATATATCGTGCCGAGCCAATTCGCTTGGGTAAGCGGTACGCGCTGGTTGTCGGATATCGACATGAAAGGGGCGTCGGGAAAACGTTTGATCACCGCGGACAGGCCTCGCAAATCCAGACGGCCATGCAAGGTGGTAAGGAAGGGCACGCCGAGCCGGCTGAGCAGCGGCAGGTGCAACCAATCGATATGGGCATGAATAACGTCGAACTCGGAGGCGTGCTCGGCTACTGCCCGCCTGAGCCGCTATCGGGTCCGTACGCGGCCGGTCGAGCCTCAATGCGCGGGGCACCACCGGAACCAGCTTGGCACGAGTGACAGAATCGCCGCTGGCAAACAGCGTTACATCATGTCCGAGTTCTACCAATTCCTCGACCAACCAGGCCACGACGCGCTCTGTGCCGCCGTAAAGCTTTGGAGGTACGCTCTCAACCAGCGGCGCGATCTGCGCAACCCTCATTGCCGTTCCAGTTAGTATTTCCAACGACGGGACCGCTCCGTCCGATTCATGTGTCCTCTTTCAACTGTCGCGCCTTGCTCCGGTTCCAGCGTGTCTCGGCTTTGCACGTGACCGTAGCTGGCCAGCTTGGTTGCTGAGAGCGGTTGAACTCCGGTTTTCTCAACGCGTTTCCTTCCTCCACCTCTCAGTGAGTGACGAATGGCCGTTAAGACACGCATCGACCCGATAACCGAGGCCGTGCACCTGTCGATCGACATGCAAAACATTTTCTCGCGCGGAGCGGTTTGGGAAACGCCGTGGATGGAACGCGTCTTGCCGGTCATTGTGGATATCGCGGCGCGATACGCAGTACGCACTGTTTTCACCAGGTTCATAACTCCTTTGCATGCTACAGACCGGCCCGGAAGATGGCGGCGCTATTTCGAAAGGTGGCGATGCGCGACCAGGGCCAAGCTTCCCTTGTCGGAACTGGAGCTCGTTCCGGCGCTACAGCGGTTTGCCCCTCCGGCCCAGATAATCGACAAGCCGGCCTACTCGGCGTTTACCGAGTCGTCGCTGGGTTCGTTTTTATTGGAAAAGGGCGTCCGCACGCTGGTGGTTACCGGGTCCGAAACAGATGTTTGCGTATTGGCCACCGTTCTCGACGCGGTTGATCTGGGGTTTCGAGTGGTTCTCGTCGAGGACGCCCTGTGCAGTTCATCGGACGCCGGGCACGACGCGTTGATGACGCTCTACCGTAATCGATTTTCCGAACAGATCGAGCTCATCAAATCTCAGGAATTGGCGATGCTCTGGGCAGAGCACGGGTGACTTCGCTGCCGAAGACATTCGCAGAACTCAAGAGACCAAGCGGTCGGACGGCGTAGGTGTGCTAGCGCGTCTTGACGATGACGCCTTCGTCCGGTCTCAACAGCAGCGAGCGCTTGACCGATATATCCTTGCGATCGAGATGGGTAGATAACACGAGAGTCCCTTCTTCAAGCCAGTCGACGCGGCGCGGCTCATGAGTGAGATTGAGCGCAACCTGGAATTTGTCGGTCGCGGTAAACCGCTCGAACGCCAGAACATCGTTGCGACTGCGCAACGGCGCGTAGTCACCGGAACGGAAGGCCGGCGTCTGCTTGCGGAGCAGAATGAGCTGCCGGTACAGGTGCAAGATCGAGCGCTTGTTCTTTTGCATGTCGCAGACATTCCGCGCGCTGGTCCCTCCCATCGGGAGCCACGGCTCGCCGGTTGTGAAGCCGCCGTTGTTGCTTCCGTCCCATCGCATCGGTACACGCTCGGGATCGCGATTGAGATCATATCCTGGAACAAGCTTTTCGAATGGATCCTGCACTGCTCGTTGCGGAATTATGCCTCGCTCCGTTCCGAGCTCATCTCCGGCAAAGAAGAAAGAGGTGCCTTTTAGCGTTAAAACAAGCATAGCGAGGCACCGCGCCTGTTGCTGGCCCACTTTGCCAGCCACGCGGTGTTTGTCATGTCCGCCGATCACCCAGTCGGGCCACGCCTCATCGGGGATCGCGTTCAAATAAGCGTCGATGGCCGCCTGCAGCGAAAGCGCGTTCCAGGGGCTGTCCAGCAGCGCGAAGTTCAATGGCAGATGCATTCGCGGGCGGTCGTCGCTTCCGTAGAAATGACCGATGCGGTCCGTCTTGCCTTGAACTTCGCCACACAGCATACGACCTTCGAATTCGTCGATGACATGCCGAAGTTCTTCGATGTAGCGCTGCGATTCAGGACGATCATCTGAAAACACCCGCATCAGTCGTTGCGGTGGCGGCGTACTTTCGTCGGCGTCCGGGTCAATCGGGTCATCTCGCAGCAATGCATCTTCAGCCAGGACGGCGCTCGCATCGAAGCGGAAGCCGTCAACGCCCCGCCGCATCCAGAAGCGCAGCACGTCCGCCATGGCGGAACGAACCTGCGGATTGCGCCAATTGAGGTCGGGCTGCTCCAGCAGGAATGAATGATAATAGTACTGCTCGGTGTTTTCGTCCCATTCCCAGGCGCTGCCGCCGAACCGGCTCTGCCAATTATTGGGCGGTCCGCCATTCGGCGCGGCATCCGCCCAAACGTACCAATCGCGCTTGGCGCTGGTTCGAGACGACCGACTTTCGGTGAACCAGGGATGTTTGTCGGAGGTATGGTTCGGCACGAAATCAATTACGACTTTGATGTCCTCGCCGTGCAAGCGCTCGACGATCCGGTCGAAATCTTCAAGGCTGCCGAAAATCGGGCCGACAGCGCAGTAATCGGCGATGTCGTAGCCGAAATCCAGCATCGGTGAGGGATAAAAAGGAGTTAGCCACACGGCATCGATACCAAGCCACGTCAGGTAATCGATCCGGCGTTCCAAGCCTCGCAAGTCCCCTTTGCCATCGCCATCGGTGTCTTGAAAGGAGATCGGAGCGATCTCGTAGATTACCGCGCCTTTCCACCATTCCGACTTTTTTTGCAAAGCCACGCATCTGTTCTCCGACCGGGCATGAAAACTGCCTATAGGTGGAAATGGTTCCCGCTAGCTCCGGCTGGACGAACTGCACGGCTGCTAACGTACCAAAGCCGAGGCAGGAGGGTGTGGTGTGCTGCCGAGTTGCACGGTCTGCAACGCTTTTATGTTGGGTGGGTTAGCAAAGATGTCTCCGATTCAACCGCCGCCCACACTTCATGTGATGAAGGACTTCGATCCATCCGAGCCCGCGATCCTGCACGACCGAGTGACAGACACGATCATTGCGTGGAGCGGGGAAGAAGCGGATGCGTTTCGTCGTGAGGCAATCGTGAACGAGGATGGCACGATCACGTGGGATGACTTCGTGTTTGACGGTTGGGGAAATGTGCTCGGCGGCTAGTGCTGGAGCTGTAAGCATCCTGCCTGTTCCTCCTCGAAAGGTTAGCGGCGCAATGGTGACGCGACCACATCTGGAGCTGCGGTTCTCGCTTCGCTCCTCACGGCAAGGACAATGTCCGCCCGCGTACCTGGGTTACGTTGAATTTCACGCCAGAGCTGTTAAGATCGTCAAAGCGGAACTTCACCCATGGAATAGGTTTATAATAGCGTCGTCTTCATGTCCGGTGGTGAACATGAGCGCTGGCAGGTTTTTCAAAGGTAGTTCGGCAATGCTTTTGATCGCGGCCGCCATCGGTACCGCAACGGCGCGCGATGATGGCCGATATTCGGGATCGCCGCTTAAACCTTGGTTCGACACACTCAAGAGCGGTAGGGGACTGTGTTGCTCCGACGCGGATGGCTTTGCGGTGTTAGATCCCGATTGGGAATCCATCGACGGCCATTACCGTGTCCGCCTCGAGGGCGTGTGGATCGTCGTTCCGGAAGATGCCGTTATCACAGAGCCAAACCGCGCGGGCAGAACGATGGTATGGCCGATCAAAGGCTCACTTGGAACGTCAATTCGCTGTTTCCTTCCCGGCAGCATGAGTTAAATCTCCCGGCGAACGGCCAAAGTAAGTGGAAGCGCGCTGTTCGGAAAGCTTTGTAGCCGGCCGGGCGCTGTGCGTATGGAGCGGAACGATGTGCGCTTGAATGAGTCTATAGCGCGGTTCCGGTTCTTCCGCCCCCCTGTCGAGCCGGAGCCTCCAAGGACGGTCCCGACACCCGTCGGGACCGTCTGCCTTTGCGCACTTCAAGCACGTAGGTCTCGCTCCGCGAGCAGCGGAGAGCGGTGCTCTCGGATGCAAGGGTTTTCAAGCGTTGAGCTTACTGCCTTTGCGGCGACCTGAACTCTGTCGAAATGGTGAGTCCATTACGACGGCGCTCGATGGACTCCCGTTCAAAGGCTTCCCGTGCCAATCGGGCCGCCTTGACACCTCTCACATCTGGAAAGGGCCGGCCCAATTGTCTTGCCTTATTTTGTACTGCCAGCTTTGGACGCTTCAGCACTACTGAAGCCCTGGCCGCTGAGGCCCCGCTCTCCACGAGCGCTCGAAGGAGTTCAATCTGTTCGGCGGTCCACCGTCGGCACATGACGCGAGTCATTCAGATACTCTACAAATGTTGGATTCTGTTTTCCCGGCCGTTCAAAGCCTATCGCGGTTGAGTGCATCGATCTGTTCGATGCCCGACAGAAAATTTGCTTTTTTCCAAGGCTGAGACAGAGCAAGTTCCCTCGGCCCGCGTTGTCTTCACCTGCGGCGCTCACCAAAAATTTGCGACCTCGCTGGGTGCTGCGGCATGCGCCAGAATTGTTCGAAACCGCGATAGCGAGTCGTCGCGACGGTTCGCCGCCAAACCTTTGATTGCTGCGTCAGCTTGGCCTTTCCACCGTCTCATCCTTGGCATCTTAGAGGAACCAAACGCCTGCCTTGGAAGTTCAATCTCGGATCAGGGCCGGGATAAAGGATTCACGCCATGGAACAGACGGACACGCGTTCGCTGCAGCAGATCAAGCTTGAAACCGAGCAGACGCGGGCCAGCCTCACGCAAACCGTGGAGCAGCTTCGTGCCACTGTGGCGGAACGTATCAACCCCGATGCAATCAAGGGGGAGGTATCGCAATATGTCCGGAGCAGGGGAGAACAGCTCCTGGACGACGCGACGGCGGCTGTGAGACGAAATCCTATGCAAGCCGTGGCCGTTGGGGCGAGCGTAGCTTATCCGTTGCTGCGGCTGGCGCGAGCCATTCCGGTGCCAATCTGGTTGGTCGGTGCAGGTCTGTTCTTGGCTAGCTCCAAGACCGGACAGTCCGTCAGCCAGAAGGCAGCCGATGCGGCCTCTGATCTTTCGAATTCGTTGATGTACCGCGCGAGAGACATCCGTGATCAAGCCGCCGGCGCTGCCGACAGCGCGAAGTCCTTTGCATCGGAAAAAATCAATCGTCTAACCGACGCAGTAACCGGCGGAACAAACCAGCTAAACAGCGGCGCCGGGACCGAGGGAGGTTTCGTCTCCGAACAGTTTCAGGACGGTGCATCCGGCGCCGCATCGAGCTATCGAACCGCAGAGATGGGCGAGCAGGACACACAGGGCAGCGGTATCCGTGACATGGCCGCTGACGCAGCCTCTGCCGGTCGCCGAGCCGTGGAGGCAAGCAAAAATATGGGCCTGCACGCCGCCAGGACCGTTCAGGAGACCGCATCGACTGTTCGCGAGCGCGCGGGAAAGACTTTGTTCGAAACCGTCGAACAAAATCCACTGCTGGTCGCTGGCGTCGGGTTGTTTGTTGGCGGGCTTATCGCAAGCGCGCTCCCCCGCTCTGACATGGAAAATCGAGTGGTCGGGAAGGCCAGCAATTCGGTCAAGCGCCGAGCCGATGAGGCCGCGGCCGGAGCCGTTCGTGCCGCCAAAGAGGCCGTAGGCGGCGCCTTTGAGGAAGCCACCAAACAGGCCGAGGCGGAAGGGCTGACTCCGGAGGGAGTAGCCCAGACCGCGCGAGATCTCGGAGAACGCTTGCGCCACGTCGCGGAAGCAGCCGTGACGACGGCTTTCGAGCCTGCTCAAAATGGAAATGAACATCAACAGCGAAACACGCACGGGGAGACCGATCATGGCTGACCAAACATTCACGACCAGCGATAGAACTGCGTCGAGCTCACCCGGCTTCGAGAAATCCGGCGAAGCCGCGCAAGACGTAAAAGACCAGGCGCTTTCCGCTGGACGCGACTTAAAGGACAGGGCGAAGGAGATGGCCGAGTCTTCTTCAGAGGCCATCAAGGAGCGGGCATCGGATTTCGTCGATGCCGCGAAGGGTAAGCTCCAGCAGGCCGTCGACGGCCAAAAGAATGCCGGCGCCGAATACGTCGGAAGCCTTGCCGATACGATGCGCCGGGCGGCACGCGAATTTGACAACGACCTGCCGATCGCCGGGACTTACATCCGAAAGGCGGCGTCCCAGGTTGAAGTGGTTTCCGACTCCATCAGGAACGGAAACTTCAACGATCTGATGCAGGGCGCGCAGTCCTTTGCGCGGCGGCAACCAACCGCGTTTCTGGGAATGGCGGTGCTTGCCGGTTTCGGGCTCATTCGATTTCTAAAGAGTTCGGCGAAGGGCTCCAACGGCGGGCAGTCCGGCTGGAGCGTGACCAATGATCTGAATACCACTAGCCGAGCGGATGCGGGAGGACAGGGATATGGCAATCAGTTCACCAGATAGCCGATCGATACCCGAGCTGTTCAGTGATGCAGTGGGGCAATTGGGCAAGCTAGTCGGCAACGAGTTCGAACTAGCTCGCGCTGAACTTTCAGATAAGGCCAGCCAAGCCGGTCGGGCGGCGGCGATGATAGGTGCGGGCGCGGTGATCTTGATCCCGGCGCTGGTGGTTCTGCTTTTCGCAATTGCAGCCGCTTTGATACGCGGCGGGCTTTCGGAACCGGTCGCTTATCTCCTGACCGGAGCAGGGGCGGCCGTGGTTTCGGCAGCATTGATCGCCATCGGACTGAATCGGCTCTCGGGCGATGCTCTCAAGCCATCGGTCACTATCGATCAGGTACAGCGCGACAAGATCGCGGCGAAGGAGATGGTCCGATGACCGAGCTAATGGAAAAAGGATCGAGCTTCGTTCGGGATTTAGGCGACGCGGCGCGCGAGAATCCGATCTCGGCTGCACTCATTGGCATGGGTATTCTCTGGATGTTCGGCGGCAGCGCTGCCTCGGTGGCGCGGCGCGCGCGCGTTGATCGGATGCTGGATCGCGCAGGTGAGGCATCGGAAGCGACAGGCTCGATGATTCGGACCACGGGTGCACGGCTTGGCGAAAACGTCACTTCCGCAACCCGAAAAGTCCAGAGCAGCGCCTCCGCCGCCATTGAGGAAGCCACTCGCTTTGGCCGAGAGCAGATCGAGGGAGCCAACCGCTTCGGCCGTGACCAGATGGAGGAAGCCCGTCGCTTTGGCGCAGAGCAGACCGACACACTTGGCCGATATGCCAAGTCGCTTCCGGAATATGCGAGATCGATCCCGGACTATGCGAGAGCCATCCCAGAGTCCGGCGGTGAGATGATGCACACCCTTCGTTCCAATTTGGCCGAGCTTTTTAAGGCGCAGCCCTTGGCCTTGGGTGCTATCGGCCTTGCCATCGGAGCTGGCATTGCGGCGGCGTTGCCGCCGACGAAAGCGGAATCAGAATATCTCGGTGAAACGAGTGAGGCGGTGCAGGAAAAAGCCAAGCGGTTCGCCGGTGAAGCAAAGGAAGTCGCCGAGGACGCTTTCAACGCCGCGGCCGAGGAAGCGCGCAGGCAGCGGCTCACGCTTGAAGGCGCAAAATCCGCGGCCGACGAGGTTTCGCAAAGAGCCAGTCGGGTTGCCGGTGCCGCCACGGGAAAGGGAGAGTCCGAGCCGGTGACTCCGAATTTTCAGTGATCACCGGCAAGTAGATCATTTTATTAGGGCAGCCGGAAGGCTGCCCTTTCCGCGACAGCGCAGCCTCTCAGCTGCTCGGATCGCATTCTTCCGACAGAGAATTACGCAGATCGCCGTGTTTGATTCGGGCCAGGGCCAAGCGGCGGCGAGCGCGTGTTGTCCACCACGAGTCGAAGCCTTGGCACAGCCGGTTGCGCTGCTCTCGGCAGGCGTGCGGCAGAACTTGGCGTTTCCAGCCAATTTAGAAACTCGCGGCCCGCCTCCGTAATTTGCCAGCCATTTTCATCACGCCGGACAAATCCTTCAGCGACGATGTCGAGGTCGGGTGCGCGAGCGGCCAGACCCTTCATTCGTTCGGTCCAATCTGATCCGCTTGTCATCAGGATGCCAACATAGTGCCTTAGGTCCGCAACGGAGGCGCGTCCGTCAGGATGACCTGCCAACACTTTCAGCAAGGTGATCTGAAAGCTCACGCTTGAGGCTCCGACACACGATAACTGGACAGCAGTCCAAAACTCCGAAGCACGGCCTTGGCCCGAGGGATAGGGGCGTTCAAGGCCCAGGCCGTGCAGGCCAACTTTTCATCGATGACCCGGCAAACCAATTCAATCGAATGTACGTTGTTCCCGGCGGTCGCAGCCCCATCGCGTCCAAAATCGTGCGATTCTAAAATGTTGCTGGTGAGTCGGATAGCGGACAGACCGACAAATCGTGAACGGAATATTGTTTTTAAGTTGGGTAGGGTGATGCGTAATTCATTTTCCACTGTTGATCGGCCGATGTGTCCGACCTGTAAGCACAGGATGGGACTAGCCCGAATTTCGCCGGGCAAGCGCGGCTATGAAGAACGTACCTTTGAGTGCAGCACCTGCCACCGCATCGAGAAAACGAGTTTCTCCATAGATCCCTTGAAAACTGATGCTCCGGGTTGGCTCGCGGGCGAACTCAAGCCGCCCCGCTGAACGCGGCTCGGTCGGACGAAGCACATTATTGCCAAAGTAATTTTGAGTTGAGGAATCGGCCATGAGTGTCGAACATATGCCCGACGAACGCTTGACGTTTTTTTACGAAAATATCCGGCGGCAGGTCGAAGCAGATCGAGTTTACAACCATCAATTTATGGCAGGGCGCACGGTCCGCGACTACGCTGACAGCCTTCGAAGCGAGTTGATCAAACGCCGCTTGAAGCACTCGCCAATTGAATGGCCGTCCGAGGCCACGCCGGAACAGTAACGAATCTAACCTGTTCAGAGCAAAGTGCCTCGAGCAGCTCGAACGATTAGCTGGTCCTGGCTGAATGTCGGTCGAGGATGCATCGCCCAATTTACCCAAGGGTACGAAAAGTGATGGAATATCGCGCGTGAGATATCGGCGGAATGCTGTGTTGCCATGACCATCGCGCATCGCCGCTCAACAGGTACAAGGAACGCGACTCGACGCTCAGGGTGAAGCGCTCCCAGCGCGAGCCGATCTTTCTTCGCAAACGAAAGGGGCAGGCGGCCCCGAGCGATAACCCCATGATGATACCGAACGCGTTCTTGTCTCGGTGCCAGCCGATACCGGCCCCGGGCTGATACTCCGTGACCAGTACTTGCGCGATCTTGCCCTCTCTTGCGGCCGATAGGCGCTCGACACGATCGATGTACATGCCGAGCCAAGAAGGAGGACAAGGAGCGGCTTCAAGACGCTGCCGGGTGAAATCGTAGGCTCGGCCAAAGGAAGTGACGCGCCGCTTTCCTTCGTAAGCTCCGAACTGAAAAGGTCTCAGTTCCAGTTCGGCGATGTGCTCAATCAGTTCTCGCTCCTCTGTCGGGGTGACGAACTCCGGCCAGTATTGCAATCCGTCGGGCGGCAATGCCGATGGGGCAAATAGCGAGAGCTGGTTCATTTTGCTTTCGGACTTTCGAACGAACGTCGTCCATTCCTTTGGCTTGGTCCGGATGAACAGAAAAGCAAGATCGCTGTTCCAACCGACAAAGAAGGTTCCACGCAATTACTTGAGCTCTTAAGCTCGGCCGGAAGAACCTGAGAGGGAGTCTGAACTTGGCGCGACATTTTGTGTTTAACCCTTTGGCAGGGAGTTTAGAGGGCCAATGGTGTTGGACGGGATTTCAGAAGCCGGACCTCCTGCAGACGCTGACCTGCTTCGACTGATATTTGAGAGCGCGACCGACTTCGCCGTGTTCGCGCAGGATCTGTCGGGAAAGGTGATCAGTTGGAATATCGGTGCCGAGCGTCTCACCGGGTATTCCGACCAGGAAATTCTGGGCCGCAACGGCGACGTCATTTTTACGCCCGAGGACCGCGCCGCAGGGGCCCCGGAGCAGGAGCGCTCGCGAGCTTCGCAGAATGGTCGAAGCGAAGATGAGAGATGGCACCAACGAAAAGATGGATCCCGATTTTGGGGATCCGGCCTCATGATGCGGCTTCATACAGGGGACGGTTTTGTCAAGATCATGCGGGACAGGACGGCGCAGCACGCCAAGGAGCTCGAACTGGCCCAAAGCGAGGCACGCTTCCGCATGCTGGCGACCTCGATACCTCAACTGGTCTTTCGATGTTACAGCGACGGCGCACGCAGCTGGGGCAGCCCGCAATGGGAAATCTACGCCGGGCTGTCCGATGCAGCTAGCCGCGAGTCGGGATGGCTGGAAGCCATACATCCGGATGACCGCGAATTGACCCGCAGTTTCTGGCGGGACGCGCAGCAGTCCGGTGAATACTACGCAGAGCACCGCATCAGGCGGCATGCCGATGGTCAATATCGTTGGCATCAAACGCGGGCCAAACCCGCCGGACAATCTTCCGCTGAGTGGGTTGGTACTTCAACCGATGTCCACGAAATGCGCGGTCTGCAGGATCGTCAGCAGGTGCTGCTGTCGGAACTCCAGCACCGCACCAGAAATTTGCTGGCGCTGGTGCAGGCGATTGCTCGACAAACGCTGAAGTCCAGTACCTCACTGCAGGATTTCTCCCGAGAGTTCGAAAGTCGTCTGGGCGCATTGTCCCGGGTGCAAGGCGTGCTGGCGCGCACCGATCAGGGACCGATTGAACTGGAGCAGATCGTCCGAGCGGAACTGGAGGCGCACGGGGCTGGCGAGGTGGCGGAGATCGGAGGTCCTCACATTGAGCTAGTGCCGAGTGCTGCCCAAGCGTTGGCGCTGGCACTGCACGAGCTTGCGACCAATGCTGTAAAACACGGCGCGTTGCGCCAGCCGCCAGGCAAGCTCGAAGTGAACTGGGATCTGAGAGGGCACCAGGGGGACAGCCGCGTCGTGTTGAATTGGCGCGAGAGGAACGTCGCGATGACCGAAACGCCTCTTGTGCCGCGACGCGCCGGATACGGGCGTGAGCTGATCGAGCGCGCGCTTCCGTACCAGTTGAATGCGACCACAAACCTGGAGTTCACCGCCGAGGGTGTAAGCTGCTCGGTGGAATTGCCGTTGGAGCAAACGAAATGAATTTTTCGGCTGAGAAGCTAACTGGGCAGCATGTACTCATCGTGGAGGACGAATATTTTCTAGCTCAGGACCTGGTGGACTTCTTCCAGGACCTTGGCGTGCAAGTTCTGGGGCCTGCCGCGAGCGTGTCGGAAGCATTGAAGCTGCTGGAATCCGCCGAGGTGCAGGGAGCCATCCTCGATGTCAATTTAAGAGGTGAGCGGGTCTATCCGGTTGCCGATGCTCTCAGGCAAAGGCATGTGCCGTTTGTGTTCGCGTCAGGGTATGGCGGCGAACTGGAGCCGCGTGCTTACGCCGACGTCCCTCGATGCATCAAACCGGTGGATTTCGGTGTTCTGGTACAGACGCTTGTCGAGCAGATGGACGGACAGCGAGCGCCCCGGCTAAGCGCGTGAACTCGGCTCTGTCAGTATTTGACATAGCGCGTCCCGAATATTCTAGCTCCAAATGTCGGCTACCGGGCGTACCGGTCCAACAGCGTCGGATATCCGTTGAGGCACGGATAGCTCAGACGTGTTTGCGCTCCCGTCTGTCAGGAGCAGCGCCTCGCGATGAATAACCTTCTCCTCGAGCAGCTTTCGGAGGGCGACCTCAAGCTGCTCGAACCGCATCTGAAGCCGACCCATTTCAAGCAGCATCAACTGCTGTTCGAGCCAGATGAGCAAATCGGCAGCGTCTACTTTCCTACCGGCGCTGTTGTTTCATTAGTGGTCACGCTTTCAACCGGGGAGATGGTCGAAGCCGCGATGGTCGGCAGAGACGGGGTTCTCGGCGGATTAGCCGCGCTTGACGGCAAGATGACGTTGAGCCGAGGGGTCGTACAACTCGCCGGTGAAGCCGTAGTGTGCGATCCCCAAGTGTTGAGGTCCGTTGCCTTAAAAAGCCCTCAGCTACTTTCGCTGCTGATCCGTCACGAGCAGACGGTCTACGCGCAAGCACAGCAATCGGCTGCGTGCTTTGCAACCCACCACGTGCAAGCCAGGTTGTGCCGCTGGCTGTTGCGGGCCAGGGATTTGTCCGGGAGCGACACGCTCTCGTTCACGCAGGAATATTTGGCGGAGATGCTCGGGGTAAGACGCACAAGCGTGACCGTGGTCGCCCACACGCTCCAAAGCGCGGGCTTCATAAAATACGCCCGCGGCAAAATCCAGGTGTTGAATGAAGAAGGCCTGCAGGAAGGCGCGTGCGAATGCTACGAAACCGTTAAGCGACAATATCGGCAGCTGATTGGAAGAGAGACCAACTTCTGAAAACGTCTCGGGCCGTTACTTCGCCAGATACCCTATCGTGCCAAGAATGGCGGCAGCGCTTCCGGCCAGCATGAGAGCGGCGGACCACGCGCACCGGTTAAATTGCTTTCGATTCAGGTGACCTTGCATGACTATTTAATCAAGCAGGGGCGCTTCCGTTCCCGCTGCTCCTCAAGCTGACGTCGGGAGAAACGTCGGAAATGGAACCAACCATTCTTTCGGGAATTTACCGAGGCTTAGCCCGCCAGTCGCGATGGTTTCGAACAGATAACCGCCATGCAAAATCCTCCGGCTACCGTCGCTATGGTTTTTGCCGGCGGTCTTGGACTGGCCGCTTATCACGCGGGAGTCTACCAGTCCTTCTCGCGGCGATCGCTTCCCCTGCACTGGGTGGCCGGGTCCTCCGCCGGAGCGGTCACGGCCGCCCTCATTGCCGGCAATCGCAGCGCTGACCGGGTGAGTCGGCTTCACGCCTTTTGGAACTTTCCACCGGTGGAGAGCGACACCGCCATCCCCTTTCGGCATCTGTCTGGCTGGATGGGCGCTGTGCGCACCAGGCTCGTTGGGAGCCCGGGACATTTCCACCCCCGAATTCCGTCCATGAACCCGTTTGGCTTTCGCAGCCTTTACGACTTGGCGCCGATGCAAGAGCGCCTGAGATCGTTGATCGATTTCGGCCAGCTCAACAGCGGAGAAATCAGGATCTGCGTCGCGGCAACCGATATCGAGTCCGGTGATCCCGTCGTCTTTGACTCTCGGAAGGAGCGAATAGAGATCGATCACCTTATGGCCAGTTGCGGTTTCCTGCCGGAATTCGCGCCTGTCCAGGTGAACGGCCAGCTTCTCGGTGACGGCGGATTGTCATTGAACGCACCCTTCGATCCGATTTTGCAATCTGAAACGGATGGCGATCTCTTGCTGTACGTGATCGATCTGTACGCCCGCGATGGCGATCGCCCGGATTCGTATGAGGCAGCTTCGGAAAGAAAGAACGACCTGCTATTCGGAAACCAAACCTACATCCGGTTGAAATATTGCATGGAGTTGAGCAGGCTTCGTCGCAAGCAAAATGGCGGGGGCGACGGGCAGCGCGAAAAGGTGTTCCTGCTGAGCTATCGCCCGGGAATGGAAGAACCTGGCCCCGAGAAATCGTTCGAATTCTCCGCCTCCGCGCTCGCCCAGCGTTGGCAGGCCGGGATGCTCGATATGGAATGTTCGGAGCATGCGCGTTCAAACGAAGAAATTGTCGTCGTACGCCGAACGTAGTCTCGTTCAGAACGAGGATTGAAGAGAGCCATCGCGAAATTTGAGCCGTGACGGGAACCGTTGCCTGAGTTGCCGGCCATGATCGACGTGCGCTCCGCAACCGGGCAGGAACCCTCGGCGTCAACCGGCGTTTCTAGCTACGTGCCAAAGTTTCTAGCTACGTGCCAAATCTGCCGAAGCGGCGATGGGTTTCCAGTTATGAGTTTTCCGTGGCCTGTGACCGATGATGAACTCTTGTTGAATGACGCGTTGGAAATCGTGATGCGCTATTTCGACCTGCCGCTTGATGAACAGGATTATACCAGCGTCGAAAAATTTGCGGCTGAGGCGATCCTTGAAGAATGGAAGCTTGGCACGCGACACAAGATCATGCTGGCCAATAAGGCGATTGCCGCAGTGGAAGAGCACCATCCCTTGGCCAGCAAGCTGCGACGAATATCGAAAGCCTCCTGAACCGGGGTTACTTCGGGACCGTCGCAATCAAGCAAGAAAAAGGGGGCCAGCGCCCCCTTCAGTGATTTACCAGCGGCGCCAGCCGTGGTGCCAGCCGCGGTGCCAACCACGATGGCCGAAGAACCGCGGTCCACCGTAGAAGCCGTAGGCACCATAATAGTTGGGTCGCCACCAGCACCGGCCCCAGGGATTACATACCCAGCGCACTTGAACAGTGGGGTTGGCGAGGCCGTCGACATGGGGCAATCCATTCGGCATCGCTGACGCGGCTCCGGGGGCGAGAGCGGCGACGCCACCCAGCGCGACCAAGCTGATAAGGGCAGTTCTAAGTTTCATCCGAGATCTCCTCCAAATCTTTACACCGGTAAAAACGCCCAAGGAGTGGGGGAAGTTTCAGTACTTTTCGAATTTAGTTGCTGATCGCGCAGTAGCTTAGTCGCCGACGCACCCTGCTGAAGCGACGCCACCAGAGCGGGATGCGCCGGGAACATCGCGAACAAGATGCGGTTGAACTCCCTGAGAATCTTCCAACCGGCTGGCAATGCATGGTCGATCGTCTAACCGGGAAGACCGTGGTTGTGATGGGCGTGTCGAGCGGCATCGGTCAGGCGACTGCCGAGGCATTCGCTCGCGCCGGTGCGATCCTCGTGCTCGCCTCTCGCAGCACTGATGCCTTGGAGGCATTAGCGCGTAAATGCCGCTCGATAGGAGCGCCGAACGCGATTGCGGTTACAACTGACGTGACCGACGCGCAAGCTGTGCGGAATTTGGCGGCTCGGGCGAGGTCGCTCACGGGCGCGATCGACACTTGGGTCAGCAATGTGGGGGTCGGCGCAGTCGGTGGCTTCGTTGAAACGCCGATTGCCTCACACGAACGGGTTATCCTCGCAAATCTTGTTGGACACATGAATGACGCCCATGCGGTATTGCCCGTCTTTTTGCAGCAGGGGCGAGGCGTTTTCATCAATGTCATTTCGCTTGGCGCGTTCGCGCCGACGCCTTTCGCAGCCGCCTATGGCGCGAGCAAATACGGACTGCGAAGCTTTTCCGAAGCGCTTCGCGCCGAATTAGCCGGCCATCCTGGGATACAGATCTGCGACGTCTATCCGGCCTTCATCGACACGCCGGGAATTTCCCATGGAGCCAACTATATCGGTCGCGCATTGACGGCGCCGCCGCCGGTATATGACGCAAGGCTAGTCGCCCGCGCGATAGTGGACGTTGCGCAGCGCCCGCGTGCTTCGACAACGGTCGGAGGGGCGACCAACGTAATCCGGTTCGTTCATTTTCTGGCCCCGCAATTGACGACCAATCTCGCCGCGTTCCTGATGCAGGCTTACTTCGCACGGGCGAAGAAGGTGCCGCGAACCGATGGCAATCTATTTTCGCCTCCCGCCAGAGCCGGCGGTATCGACGGCGGACTGCGCTCCACTCGGCCGAGGCTTCCTTTGATGGCAACGGGATTGATCGCCATTGCTGGAGTAGGCGCGGTCTTGCTCATGCGTGATCGCCGGAATCGCCTGCGGCACCCAATGTGACTTCACGCGACAGAAGCAGTTCGGAATCCTTGGCTAGCGCCAAGTGGCAAGCCGGTCGCGCCTTCCAAGGCCAACCCCAGGCTATCAGCAACTTCGTTTGCCGCACGCAGACCGCTTTCGTACGCGCCGTGGGCCGTTGAAAAAAATTGCCGAGAGGTAGCCTCCCCGGCGAAGAAAAGACGGCCATCAACGGGTGCGGCTAGACTTTCCCGATCTTGCGAATGGCCAGGAAGGGCATGCGAATAGGAGCCTTTGGCATATCTGTCTCGCGCCCAGCAAGACGTGGCGCATGGGCGCACCTTGTTGCGAAAAGTGGTGCCGAGCAGAGCCACGAGTTCGTCGATCGCGAATGAGGCCAACTCGCCCGCAGCCTCCAGTTCGCGCGCAAAACTGCCGCCGAAAAAAGCCTCTATGCAGGGTTGTCCGAGCGGCCGCAGGTCGTAGCTGCCTGTCGCGGTCCGGTCGGTCGCGCCGAACAGATGACCTTCCTCGGGAAATGCTTCAGGTTCATTTATTGCGAGCATGACCTTTTCCGCGTAGCCGAGCGGCAAGCCCATCGAGGCCGCGATCTTCGCTGGAAGCGCCGGATGAAATCGCACGACCTGTTCGACCGTGAGCGCCGTGGAAAGTGTGTAGATGACGCGGCGCGCACGGAGCGTCCCGCGCGACGTCTCGACCTGGATCTTGCGAGCGCTGTAATCCACGGCGCTTACGTGGGTGCCCAAAGCCACGTTGCAGCACGCGCCATAGGCCGAAATCAGCGCGCCATAGCCCCGGCGCACTCTCCAGTTCACGCCAGTTTCGAAATAACTCTCGACGTCGTGCACTGAGACGCCCGAAAGCTCGGAACCATTGACGTAGCAGCTCACGGCCTCGATCAGGGGATTCCACCTGTTTCCTTGCTCCAGCCAGACAGCCGCCGAGCTATCGTCAGGAATTTGCGCGGCTAGTTCCAGGCGCGCGTAAAACGCCTCGGAGGCAGCGTAAAATTCGCGCTGTTCGGAAAGGGGAAAATTGATGTCGTAAGTCTGCTCACCCCAATGAACCCCGGCATCAGCCACATCGAAGTGCGAGGCGCTCGCAATTTGTACAAAGGCATTATGATCTGCCGAATGGAGCCATTCACAGCCTGCGTCGAATACGATCCCTTCGGGTAAGTACCTCGTAAGTGCGCGACCTCCGATGCGATCCCTGGCTTCAAGAATGATGACGGACAGACCGTGATCGGCGAGCGCGCAGTATGCACCCAAACCGGCTGCGCCTGCCCCGATAATCGCAACGTCCACCTCAGAACTGAGCTGCATCGGCATCGACCTAGGCGGTTCTTCAGCGGCACGCGCCTAACTGCATGCCGCTGGCTGGAGCTGCTGTCCTGCAAGGCAGGGGGATCAGGCAAAGAAGATAAACAACAAACGTGTTTGCTCATTCAATTCAGGATTGTTCGTGCTGTTCCCGAACGGCACGGCATCAATCGAATGCGTTGATCTATGTTGATCACCGAAAAATATCGCGGCGCAGGGAACGCCCAACGCCTGCCCCGATTGAGCGGTAATGACCGCACAAATCTATTCCCGCGCAGAGTCTCCGGCCGAAGACGCTTTCAACATAGCCTTGGACTTTCTGGAACGCGCAGGCGCCGTTTACGATGAAATGCCGGTTTACGTTTTCCTGGCACGAGAGATAACACGTCTGCTCGATCGAGGTGTAAAGAACAAGATCAAGCTCGCTAACCTGGCTATAGGCGCCTTCTACAATCGTTTTGAAATTGACGAACACTCCTGATAGCGGCGGAAGCAAAGCTCATGGCAAACCTTGCAGGCATTCGAGAGCATATGGAAGTGATCGGGGCGGACGGTGTTCACGTCGGCACTGTGGACCGGGTGGAGAATAACCGGATCAAGCTCGCAAGGACCGATAGTGAAGACTACCGCCACCACTTCATAGACGCGGGGCTGGTCGCAGAAGTCGAGGGAGACAGGTTGCGGCTATCCGCGAATGCGGACGTGGCAGTTAGCCTTGAGGAAGACTTCTAAATCTCCTCACTCTCCCCTCACGCGTTGGCTCTCCTGCACCCGCACCACTTCGGCGCCCCGGGCGCCAGCGGGCGAAAGTCTGAGCATGCTCAATGCCGCCCCGAGGACTGCAAACCCCACTCCCGCAAAAAGCGAAAGCTGAGTGCCTTGTTGCCCAAAGCGTGCCAACAGCAGCGCCACCAAAGCGGCGCCGATCGTTTGCCCGAGAAGGCGAGCCGTGCCCAGCATGCCACTGGCGCCGCCGCTTCGCTCGCGCGGCGCCGCGGCGATCATGGTCCGATTGTTGGGTGTCTGGAAAAGACCGAACCCCAAGCCGCTAAGTGCCATGCGCCACACGACGTCCGCAGCCGACGGATCTGCGGGCAACAACGCCAAAGTTCCCAGGCCGGCCGCGAACAGTAACAGGCCGATCCCGCCCAGAAGTCCGGCAGGGTAGTGCTCGACCAGACGACCTGCGATTGGCGCCGCCAGCGCCACGGCAATCGGCCAAGGCGTAATCAGAAGCCCCATCTGCACCGCCGAATAGCCGAAGCGGCTCTCGAGGTAGAAGGGTATCGCGACAAATGCCAGCATCTGTGCGCAGAACGAGGCGATGGAGGTGCTAATCGACAGAGCGAATATCGGAATGCGCAGGAGGTCCACGGGCAGCAATGGCGAAGCCATGTACCTCTGCCGCTGTAGCAGCATCAGGCCTGATATCGCCGCGATCCCGAATTCCAGCAGGCATAACGACAGCGGCTCGCCGTGACCGATACTGTCGATCGCGCCGATACCGAGCCCGAACGCAGCTGCGCTCAGGAGCGCACTTTGCCAGTCAAAGGCGTGAAGGGCCGGCCGAACATGGGGCAGACAATGCCAACCTAACGCCAAGGCCACGAGGCCGACCGGGATATTGATGGCGAACAGAAATGGCCACGTCGCCACCGCCAAAATGGCCGCGGCTGCGGTGGGACCCACCGCCGCCGACACCGCTACCACCAACGCATTTAGGCCAATGCCGCGCCCGAGTAGCGAGCGGGGATAGGTAAAGCGCACAAGCGCGGCATTCACACTCATGATTCCCGCTGCGCCAAATCCCTGGGCGATCCGCGCCACTGTGAGCAGGAGCAGCGTGTGCGAAAGCGCACAGAAAAGTGACCCGAGCGTAAAGAGCAACAGTCCTGCCAGGTATACCCGGCGATAACCGATGATCTCGCCCAGTGAAGCCATTGGCAGCAGCGAAATCGTGATCGCCAGCTGATAACCATTGACGATCCAGATC
>Ga0209474_10001127_pt1 | contig 26973 bp, 32 predicted proteins | sample GraSoiAngelo_145_FD_185902 | JGI IMG/M metagenome (GOLD analysis project Ga0209474, IMG submission 185902) | Grasslands soil microbial communities from the Angelo Coastal Reserve, California, USA - 14_1009_05_20cm (SPAdes) (version 2) | ecosystem: Environmental > Terrestrial > Soil > Grasslands...
GGTGGCGGCGCCAGGTTTCCCCAAAAACTCCATGTACTACGTAGGCTATGACGGCGCCTTCGAAGGACACTTTAATCGCATCTATCTGGTGAGCGACACCGCCAACAAGGTCGTCGCCATTCAGCTCGTGGACGAGCATCCCAAAGGCCGCTGGAAATCTGCGGCTGCGCTCGCGGCAGCTACCTGGAGCACTTATAATTTCATTAACGCACGAATGCGGGCCAGCGATACCGCGCGTGTGCAAGCCGTCTCAAAGCGGCAGGGCAACATCGTCGTGATCGACACTCAGGTGTTTCAGCGCGTTCGGACGAGAGTCGGCCGAACGAACGTTGACCGCTACGAAGAGCAGGAAAACGCGAAACTATTTATTCCGATCCCATTCGCCCGCATCATTCTTCATTGTGCCCAAATCGGGTTATCCAAGACGTGATTCCCCGAACAATATTGAGCGACGGAATTCTTTTTACATCACTCCAGTTCAGTCGGGTTATTTCTTCTTTCCATTTGTGAACACGATTGCATTCCGCTAAACATCAGCCGTGTTCAGTTTGACCATGCTCGGCAGCGGTAGCGCCGGGAATAGCGCCCTCGTTTCCACCAGTCATTGCCACATTCTGATCGATGGCGGACTGAGCGCGCGCCAGATCGTCGTCCGGCTTGAGCAGTGTGGCGTTGCCCCCGAGCAACTCGATGGATTGCTTCTTACGCATGAGCATGGCGATCACGTTTGCGGGTTGGAGGTGCTTTGCCGGAAGTTTGCCATTCCAATTTACTGCAATTCGCAAACGGCCGAGGCCATTCGTTGCTTCGGGCTGGGTGAGCACAAAAACTGGCGCATCTTTCGCACCAGTGGCGAATTCACTATCTGCGATATTTTGGTCCAAAGTTTTCCCGTCCCACACGATGCGGTCGAGCCGGTCGGCTACGCTTTCCATGCCGGCAATCGCGGACTCGGTTTCATTACCGATCTCGGATATCCCACCAAAATGTTAATCGAAAGGCTGCGCGAAGTACACACTCTGGTCATCGAAACCAACCACGACGAAAAACTTTTGCAGAGCGATCCGCATCGACCATGGCCGGTAAAGCAACGGATCATGTCGCGGCACGGTCATCTTTCTAATCCGGCGGCGGCTAGCGTGATCGAACAATTGTTGCCGGGAAAAATTGAGCGCGTCGTTCTCGGCCATCTTTCGCGCGACTGCAATACGCCCGAGCTCGCGATGGAGACGGTGCGCAAGGAAATCGAACGCGTCGGCCGATCTGATCTGGAAATTTTTTGTGCCAGCCAAAACGCGATTAGTCCCCGTTTTCAAATTGGTGAGACGGCGCGCGGCGATTTTCAACCGACGTTCGAAAGTGCACTCTTCTGTAGCGGCGGTCGAAGCCTGCAGTGAGCGAATTCGAACTCGAAGCCGACGCTGAAACTACTAGGGTGCTGGAAGCGGGTTAAAAAGCCGGGCGGACAGACTGCAGGCCTATAGTGCGCGCGCCAAATAAAAGATTCGCTTCCACGAAGGCGGCAGCGAACGTTCAGGTCGCAATTCCCGTGAGCCAAAGACATTTGCTTTCACGTATCTGGTCCCCTCGCGGCAAAGGAACGCCGCCGCTCGAGTCGTGGCCACTGCCGTTATATGATGTTTGGGATGACGTGGCCAGCTTCGCGGCCGAAATGCGGACCAGCGATTTCATGGCTGAAGTGATGCGCAGACGCACGGCGCACGGCAGCCACGGACTGATGGCAGCGCTCGATTGCGCCACACTCTACGCGCTAACCCGCTGGCATCGACCGAGCGTGATTGTGGAAACGGGTGGCTTCGTCGGTTTATCGGCGACATTCATTCTGAAAGCGCTCGCAGATGCAAACATGGTCAACGCCAGGCTTTACAGCATCGAATCAGACGAAAATTGCGAACACTGGGCCCTGGTCCCTGATGACCTGCGTCACTCGCTAGTGCCGCTGCGTGGAAGAGTAGAAGACATTGTGCGCACCGAAAAATTACCGGCCAAAATCGACATGTTCCTGCACGACAGCGGGCACACCTATTGGCACATGCGGTGGGAATTTCGTGAATTCTGGCGCCGGCTCAGCAACGGCGGGCTACTCGTTTCGCACGACGTGCACATGAACGCTGCGTTTGCAAAGTTCGTGACCGAGAGATACGCCCATGACAAAAAAACCGGTCTCTTGGATCGATCGCGCAGTGAGCATGAAGAATGGGGCCGCTGGGGGTACATCGGCTTTACGATCAAAAAAGGTGATCCCGCGAATGCTTGAGGAGCGATGTTGCCGAATTTGGGATGGGGTTTCCGAAACCGTCGCTTCCGACATTCGCGTGCGCGACGCAGGAGACGTTGATCTTGCCGCAATTACCCGGATTTACAATGCGGCGATCGCGAGGCGAAACGCCACCGCGCAACAGGAACCCGTCACAATCGATCATTGCGGCGCCTGGTTACGCAGTGGTTTTCCGCTTTGGGTCGCGGAAATCGAGGGGCACGTGGCTGGTTGGCTCAGTTGCAAACCCTTTCTGCCGCGTTGCGCTTATCGTGGCACGGTCGAGATCAGTGTGTACGTTGATGAAAACTTTCAACGGCGCGGTGTCGCTCGACGATTGCTTGAACACGCCATCACGCATGCCTCGCACCTCGGCATCAGGGCAATGGTGGGGCTGATCTTCGCAGACAATGCAGCGAGTGTGCGATTGTTCGAGCGGTTGGGGTTCGCCCGCTGGGGATCTCTTCCCCGTGTTGCCCGCGCAGATAACATCGAGCGCGATCTCGTTATTATGGGCCGGCATCACGACACGCACCGTCCTGGCGCCATAGTCATGAGGCCGGATGCGCAGTTACATGACGTCTTCGAGTTGATGCACACGCTCATGCAGTACCGACAGCAGCCCGTCCACGGCGAGCTCGACAAAATTCGGAAACGATACTCGATGCTCCATCTCGATGTGCTCATCCTCATCTATCATTTCGCAAGGATATGTTCCGGACAGATTTTGGAGATTGGCGCCTGTCTCGGCGGAGCGACAATCGCTGCCGCGCGCGGCATTCGCGCGTCCGGCAAACGGAAAACACTGATTACGGTCGAACAAGGCGGGATTTTGGAACACGAGCATCTGGGTACGGGCAACATTCTGCGCGACCTGAAGCGCAATCTCGCAAGGGCGCGCGTTGCTGATCTGGTTACACTAATTGCGGGCCACTCGGGCGATCCGGCAACAGTCGCGGCCGTGAATCAAAAGCTCGGTCGCGAGGAGATTGGTTTGCTCATCCTCGATGCCGACGCGGCCAAAGGGCGCGACATCGCCTGCTATCGCGGCAAACTCGCGGCGGACTGCTGGATGGTTATCGATGACTACTACGGTCCGGGTGAGAAAATTGCAGCAGCGCGTGCTGATGTGGAGGCGTTAGCTGCCTCCGGCCTGCTGGAGCCGCTCGGGTTCTATGGCTGGAGCACCTGGATTGGTCGCTGGCGCGGAACCAAATTATAGATCGGCACGCGCCATAGAATGAGTAATACGGCACTTTATCACGAGAGCCTTTCGCTTACCGAAGCGCTGATGAATTACCGCCATCAACCGATCTATCGCCGATTGCGCAGACTCGGTAAACGCGAATCGACGCTGCACCCGGACGTGCTGCAGCGCCGCGGCGTTGGCAAGAGACTGTTGCGGGAAGCGATCGCGCGCGGTCCGCAACTGGAGGTGCATTCGCTCGTCGGATTAATTTTTGGCCACAACCAGCCGAGCATTGCCCTTTTCCGCGCCGCCGGCTTTGAGCGCTGGGGCCTCCTCCCCGGCGTCGCCCCGCGTTAACGAAACGCCCAGAGACCTAACGATCTTCGGACGCCATATCTGATTGGAGGGACGTGCTCTGTCGCGTCCCAATCTTGTTGGGGCGACACGGCGGTCGTCCCTCCAGCCTCGCCGTCACGCTTCCTCGTGCCCGATGACGAGATGAATGACTCCGTTGGGCGCGGAGATAAAAAAGCCATCGAAGTCCTCGCGCAATTGTTCCACTTCATCGCGGCGCGGGATGCCGTTAATTTTCAAAAATGACGCCGCTGCTTCGGTGTCATTTGTTTCCAATTCGAGCCAGACATCAGGCTGGCTCAGATTCGGGACCAGATCGACCCAAAGCCGGTTCGGCCCGAACTGGAAAATGCAACCGTCCGTTTCTTCTTCAATCAAAGGCAAGGCCAGAGTATCGCGATAAAAAGCGACGGTTTGTTCGTAAGTGTGAGCCGGACATTTGATCGCGATGTTGGCGCCGCCGGAAAACTGCGGACCGTGAACGTTCGCTACCATGACGCCGAGATGTTAAACCCGCCGGCGTCGGACACAACCAACGAGCTTCCTTGCAGCTCCGCAGAGCGTCGCCCTACAGTGAAATCTACGCGAGGACGCCTTGGTAGGGCGAGACTGCGTCGAGCCGCTGAGCCTTTCGAGGCTCTTCTTATCGGGTTCATCCGCGTAATCAGCGGCTAAGACTTACAATTGCGCCAGGATTTTTTGCGCTACTTGTTTCGCTTTTTCCAGCCCTGCTGCTTCATCCGCTATTCCGCCGATGCCGATGGTGATGAATGACCTTCCCTTGACGACGTAAAGCATGATCACGTTAGGGGGTAATCCATTGTCTGGCGCGCCATTGAACATGCCCGCTTTGTCGCCCAGGCCCTCGATCACTTTCATTTTCCCGCCACTGGACGCGATCTGATCAAATTCGGTTAATGGATCGACACTGCCTTCAGTTGCCTGGCGAACCCGCAACAGAAGCGAGCGGACGGATTTCGTGCCGTAGTAATTGCATTTCGAATAATGGCCGTCCTTGCCATTGACATTCAGCGGACTGGGCTTTCGCACTGGCTCGCCCAGAATTTTCTCGGCCTCCGCTTTCGGAATGATCGCCGAAACATCAATCGGTTTCTCCGCGGCGAACAATGAGATCGTCAGCAGGCTAACGATCACGCCGGCCAAGCACAAACCCGCGCGCATTTTTTAGCCGCCGCCAGATCCGGTCCAGCCCGGTTGCGTCATCGCCACCGGATCGAGTGTGCCCTCAAGTTCGTTTTCCCCCAGCAGCTTTTTCTCCCGGCAAATTTCTCGCACCGTTTTGCCGGTTCGCGCACTTTCCTTGGCGATCTCAGCTGCGCGATCGTAGCCGATCTTCGGCGCCAGACTCGTCACCATCGCCATCGAGAGCTCGACCAGTTCGCGACAACGTTCTTCGTTCGCTTCAATCCCTACCACACATTTCTCGGTGAACGCGTCGGCCATATTTCCGAGCAGCCGGATCGATTCCAGAATGTTGTGCGCCATCACTGGCATCATCACGTTCAGCTCGAAATTTCCATTCGCACCCGCCCAGGTGACGACAGCGTCATTTCCGAAAACCTGCGCGCACACCATCATCATCGATTCGCACAAGACCGGGTTCACTTTCCCGGGCATGATCGAGCTGCCCGGTTGCGTCGCCGGTAATCGAATTTCGCCAATACCGCAGCGTGGCCCGCTGCCGAGCCAACGAATGTCGTTGGCGATCTTGAATAGACTGGTGGCAATCGTTTTTAACTGACCGCTCGCTTCCACTACGGCATCCTTGCCGCCTTGTGCTTCGAAATGATCGCGCGCTTCGAAAAATTCGAGCCCGGTGCGCTGATGCAAATGCCGCATCACCTTCGCCGGAAAATCCGGATGCCGATTCAGTCCCGTGCCCACTGCCGTCCCGCCGAGCGCGAGCTCGCGCAAAACCTCGATCGCCTTTTCGGCGCGCGTTTTTCCATATGCCACCTGCTGGGCGTAACCGGCGAATTCCTGGCCCAGCCGCACCGGCGTGGCATCCATCAGATGGGTGCGGCCGATCTTGATGATGTGGTGAAATTCTTTCGCCTTGCCCGAAAACGCACTCCTTAATTTTTCCAGCGCCGGCAGCAGACAGTCTTGCAATTGTTCCGCGGCGCTCAGGTGAATGGCCGATGGAATGACGTCGTTACTCGATTGCCCCATGTTGACATGATCATTCGGGTGGACCGGGTCGCGCGAACCGATCGGCTTGCCGGCCAGTTGCGCACAACGATTGGCGATCACCTCATTTGCGTTCGTGTTTGTGCTTGTGCCGGACCCAGTCTGAAAAATGTCGAGCGGAAAATGCTGGTCGAGTTTGCCCTCGATCACCTCTTCCGCCGCCTGCACGATGAGGGCGGAACGATGGGCGTCAAGTAGACCAAGATCGTGATTGGCCTGGGCTGCGCCCCATTTGATCAAGCCGAGCGCACGAATGAAGGGGCGGCTGAATCGATAACCGCTCACCGGAAAATTCAAGACCGCACGCTGGGTCGACGCGCCATAAAGCGCGTCTTTCGGCACGGCCATCTCGCCCATCGAATCTTTTTCGATGCGCGTTTCTACGCTTTTCATCGCGCGTAGTTCGAGGTAAACCGCGATTCGGCAGGATCGATCGCGCCATTTCCATTAAGCTCGCCCGCTTTACGGAAAACGGTGATGAACATTGGCGGAATATTTTGCAGGAAATATTCGGACTCGGAGTCAGGCGCAAAATCGGTCGCGTGCTGGCGCAGTTCGTTTGTCACTTGATAAATGATGAACGCGCCGCCCGGGGCGAGAGCATCATGTGTTTGGCGCAGGAGATTGCGTTTCTTTTCGATCTCCAAAATACTGAAGGGAATTCCTGAGATAATGTAATCGCAGTAGGCGATACCTCGTTGCGCCAGTTCCGAACGAATAGTCGCGGCGTTGGCGTTGATCACTCGCACGCGCAGGTCGTCGGCGAACTGCCGGGCCAGGTCGCGCGAAAAGTGCGGATCAAGCTCAAACAAAAGCAACTGTGCGTCCGGCCGCATTCGCTGTGCCAGCGCACGCGAATGCACCCCTTCGCCCGGGCCGTACTCCGCAATTACCCGCGCTCGATCAAAATCGATTTTGCTCGCCACTCGCTCGACCAGCGCTTGCGAGCTGGGCATGATCGAGGCGATTTGGAACGGACGTTTCAGAAACCGCTTGAAAAAAAGAACGCTCATCGCGAATTCGAATAGTTCACCGCGGCATTTCGCTTGTCCAGCCGCGAAAGCGGGTGCCCTCCGGTTACCGGCCCCAGCGGGGAAAGGCGATTTTGGCCTTTCCTTAAAAGAGCGTTTGACATTGATTCTAGTCTTTATAATGATGAAATCGTGAATAAATCTTGCGTGAGCAGGCGCAAGTTGATGAATAGTCCACATGCATAACCTGCTCACCGTTAAGGAAACCGCCAAATATCTCCGAATTCCGCTTCCCACGGTTTATTATCTGGTGCAGCGCGGACAGCTGCCCGCGATTCAAATCGGTGGTCGTTGGCGAATCAAAAAAAACGCGCTCGATAAAGATATCCTCAAGGAGGAAAAGTCCGGACAACCCACTGTGCTCGTCGTCGATGATGATGAGAGTTTGCAAAATCTGTTTAAACTCTTCCTCAAGAAAATTGGCTTTAGCCGCGTCGTCGTTGGCACGGTCAAAGAGGCGATCGCCGCGCTGGAGAAACAAAAATTCGATCTCGTCTTTCTCGATCTCAAACTTCCCGATGGTCCCGCCGATGACGTTTACGATTTCGTCAAGCGGGATCAACCCGACTGTCCCATCATTATCATTACCGGTTACCCCGATAGCGAAATGCTCGATCGCATTCTGGCGAAGGGACCAATCACGGTTCTGAAAAAGCCGCTCAAGACCGAGCAACTGCAACAAACGGTAAGAATTCTTGGCCATAAGGACGCCGTAAAATTGGCCGCGTAAACTTCTGGGTCATCCCGAGCGGAGTCGAGGGATCCCGTCGCGCTACCTTTTAAGGGAGCGTCGCCAGGGCGCGGACTGCGTCTTCCACCGTCACCGCAATCAATTCCCAGCCCGCGCGGTCATTGGTCGTTTGCGAAAATGACAACGGCTTTCCAATTGTGACGCAAATTTTTTTCCAGCGCGGCACGCTGCCCGATGCCGGTAACGCGGCAAACGCTCCATACAAATAACAAGGCACGATCGGGACGCTCGTTCCCGCCACCAGCCGTCCCAGCCCGGGTTTGAAAGTCGCCATCGCGCCGGTGCGAGTGCGCGTTCCTTCCGGAAATAAAATGTAAACAGAGCTGCCTTTCAGTAGCCGTTCGCGCAAATCTTCCAGCGAATGCGCGCCGCAGCTTTTTCGCCAGATCGGCAATGCGTTCATAAACGCGGTCGCGAAAATGGACGAAGCCCGTTTCGTAAAAAATGTGTCGCCAGCCGCGATCGGGAAAACCGCACCAACAAATCGTAAGGGCAAAATTCCCCCCAGAATGATGGCATCGAGATGACTGGCGTGGTTTGCCACCAGGATAAACGGCGGGCGGGTCGGCAAATTTTCGCGGCCGCGAATTCTCAATCGATGCGCGATGGCAAGATAAAGCCGCGTGATTGATCGCCAAAGAAAACAGGAGATCGCACTCTCCAATCCCACTTCGCGGCGCAGGCTCAGTCGCCGCTGTTCGGCGCTCAATCCGAAATCATGCGCTGGTTCGAAGCGCCACTCTTCCATCGTTAACCGCCGCCGGTAAAAATCCGCGTTGGCTGATCGAGCCCGAAGCCGCGAAAAAATGCGATATAATGAAAGACTGCGGGCGCGACCAGCAACATGCTATCGAAACGATCGAGCAATCCGCCATGGCCTGGAATCGATGCTCCCATATCCTTGATCCCGATGTCGCGCTTGATCGACGAGACCATCAGATCGCCGAATTGTCCGGCCACGCTCACGATCAAACCTAGCCCGATCAATTTCACAGGGGTATCGACACCCGAACCGGCGAAAACAAAATGACCAACGGTTGAAACAAGCGTGGTGGTCAGTACCAAAGCGCCGAGCGCGCCGCCCAGTGTTTTATTTGGGCTGGTCTGTGGGGTGATTTTGCGGTGCCCAAAAGTTTTGCCGGCGATGTAGGCAAAGACATCGTTCAATTCGACCGTCAAAATGATTAGCATCACGATGGGACGAAAATCGGCGTCATTCGCCATGTAACCAAGATGACCGAGGCAATGGCCGAACAACAGAAAACCAATGACCCCAAGTCCAACTCGCTGCGTATAACCACGCGGTTCATCGCGCAGAATCGCGACCATCGCCAACAGGACCATGGTGAGTGGTGGAATCGCGACAAAGAATCCGTACCAATGATCCGCGATTGCGAAGGTGGTGGCAATGATGCCAAGCACCACCACGATGCTGAGGGAGCGGTAACGAAAAAATCCAGTGGCACGCGCGAACTCCCTATAACAAAGGACACTCAGAATCGCGACTGCCAGAATCGTCCATGCCGCCCCCAGTAAAACGGGACCGAGCAGCAACGGCGTCATTACCGCCCAGGAAACGACGCGTTTCACCAGTTCGTCGTGCAGCTTGTCGCTAGTGCGTCCGCGAGCGTGCAGCAACCAAATGACAACGAACGCGATTAAGAGTGCGGCGATGACGGCGATCGTGATCCAGAGCGTCACCGGCGAATCGAACGCGTGCCGAAATCCGAAGAGTCTGTCGCGTGCAATTGGATCCATCTCAACGATGTCGCAGCGTCGCACTAATCCGTTGCAACCGGCGAACAGTGGTGATGATGCAGCCGGCAATAATTAGCCAGAGCGCGAACATCGGAACCTGCCACTCAGTCGCATCCGGGATAATGGCGCAAGCGATGGCGGCGAGCGTGACAGTGGCCATTCGTTGTTGTTTCGCCATCGGCCCGCAAAATTCCTGGTGCGCGCCTGCCACTTTCCCCTGTGCCCGCAAATACGCGAGAAAGATCGCGAAAATGGTGGCAACTAAACCAAGCAACGGATCCGATCCGGCGGCATAACCGAAGCCAATTAATGTTCCAGCATCGCTCACACGATCGGGAACTTCGTTGAACAACTCGCCGACCGGTGACGCAACCTGACGCATAACCGCGACCATGCCGTCGTAAAGGTTGGCCAGCAGTCGCAATTGGACGAGAACAGCGCCGCCCAACCAAAAAATCCATGGATGCGAAACGCGCGAGGTTTCGAAGAACATGATGCCAGCAGCAATTCCACAAAGCATTCCAGCAATGGAAATCGCGTTTGGCGTTGCGCCGCGGTGCGCCAGCAAGCGCGCGATCTGTTCTGAAATTTTCCAACTGCGCGATGCGAGCGGGCGTCGATCCCCGATTTGATAGGAGTTCATCAACGTCCCAGCAGGTACATTCCTGCAATCAACAGGGCGAAACCGGCGAAATGTGGCGCGCGAATCGGTGTGCCATAAGCGAACCAGGCGATGATCGCGGCGAAAATAAAAGTACTGGCGTAAATCGAGTACAGCACCGTCAATGCGCCGCCGCGTTTGAATGCGGCTACGAAAAGCACCATTACCGCGACGTAGCAAACTACCCCAGCGAGAAGGCGCCCGTTGATAATGTAACTGGCGAACGTGCTGTCTGTTTTTTCCGCGCCGGATTTGTAGAAAAACTGACCAAGCGCACCGAGAAAGGCAGCGATGATGAAGAGGACTATGGCTAGAGGCGACGTTCTCACAAAGTCATGCGAGCGTAAGCGATTTCTCAAGTCGAGCGCAAACGCATCGTCGATCTTGACTCATCACTTATCACCATTCACTTATCACGTCTGCGGCACGCGCGGTTAGCTCAGTGGTAGAGCACTACCTTGACACGGTAGGGGTCACTGGTTCGAACCCAGTATCGCGCACCATCATAAGTCGCCGCTGCGCGAGGATTCCCGTTCGGACGCAAATCACACTGTCCGCTCGAAAGCTCGATCGCATCAGCGGCTGGGTAAAGAAGAACCTGTAGAAGGAGCGCCTGTAAACTGCCGCACAAGGCGGCCCAAGACAGCGATAGCTCGCTCGATCTTAGGCGACCATGGAATCCCGCAGCTTAAGCGGATGAAGTTGGCAAACTGCATCGGCCGCGCGGAGAAAAGTCGGCCGGGTGCGATCGAGATGTGGTGCGCCAGCGCACGCGTGTGCAATTTTACTGCGTCCACGCCGGGTGGTAACTCCACCCAAAGAACAAAGCCGCCTTGAGGACGCGAGAGTCGGATCTCGTGCGGGAAAAATTCCGAGACCGCCTCGGCCATCCTATTAACCTGAGCGGCATAACAATGTCCCATGTGACGCAGGTGCCGGTCGAATCCGCCGTCGCGAAAAAACTCGGCGACCGCGAGCTGCGGCGGTTTTGATGTCGTCACGGTGCTGCTGGTTTTGAGTTGCTGGATGCGATCGTAGTAACGTTCGCCGGGAACGACCCACCCGACGCGCCAGCCGGGTGCGAGAGTCTTGGAGACCGAGCCGCAAAGCAGCACGAGTCCTTTCGTGTCGAAACTTTTCACGGTACGCGGACGAGTCGCCGGAGGAAACGGCAGATCGCCGTAAACATCATCCTCGATGAGCGGAATCTCATGGCGGCCTAACAAATCGATCAGGGCCTGGCGATTCTTCGCCGGCATGCAGCTGCCGAGTGGGTTGCTGAAACTGGGCACGGCCACGATCGCGGCCACTCGGTGTCGCCGAATCACCGATTCGAGGTGTTCCAGATCCATCCCTTCAGTCGCCTGCATCGATACTTCCAAGGGCCGGAGCCCGAGATTTTCGATCGCCTGAAGCACACCAAAATAGGTAGGCGATTCAACGACTACGACGTCGCCCGGTTTTGTCGTGGCGCGCAGGGACAGGAACAGCGCTTCCATTGTTCCACTGGTGACGATGAAATCTTCGGGCTCGAGATTGCATCCCCAGTCGAGCGAACGCCGCGCGAGTTCACGCCGCAGTTCTTCGCAGCCGGCGGGATGTGAATATTCCAAAGCGGAGGCGCGCGCGTGACGCGATGCACTTGCCATCACGCGGTTTAGTCGGGTGACGGGAAGCAGCTCGGGAGCGGGCGCGGCGGCGCCTAGGGGAACGATGTGGCGCTGGGATGCTATCTCGAGGATGCGCGAACGCAGATCGCCTGAGCCAATCCTCGCAAGACCCTTTCGCGGTCGCGATGTTTTCGGCGCCGGAATGTGGTCCAGCACACGCGGGCGAACGAAGAATCCACTCTTAGGTCGCGCGTGGATAAGACCGCGATTCTCCAGGGCCAGATAGGCTTGGGTCACGGTGGAAACGCTGACGCCGTGTTGAAGACTGGCACGCCGCACGCTCGGCACGCGATCTCCGGGCCGCATCGTTCCGGCATCGATGTGGCGGGCAATCGAAGCGGCGATTTTCTCGTACAACGGTAGAGCGGGCGCCGGCATGTTTTGGACTATCCACACAGAACGTCATTTTTCCAAACTGTGTTGGTCGGTTATTCGCTGATCTGAACTGTTGGAGCGACAAGATCGGTTGCCCCAGGCCGGGCAACATCTTCAACTTCAGTTCGAACATGGAAACAGTGATCCAGGATTTGCGTTACGCAGCCCGCGCTCTGGCCAGGAGTCCGGCCTTCGTCACGATCACGGTGTTGACTCTGGCGCTAGGCATCGGCGCGAACGTCGCGATCTTCACGCTGGTTAACGCCGTTCTCCTCCAACCGTTGCCCTTCTCGCAGCCCGAGCGTCTCGTTCGCCTGTTTGACGACCTGAATGGCGCCGGAGCGACAGATGTCGGGATGTCGGTTCCTGAATTGGAAGACCTGCGAGCTCGCTCGGACGTTTTCGAGCAGATCAGCGCGATCTGGCCGGTCAGTACCGCGCTGACGGGTGGCGAGCGAGCCGAACGAATCGAGATGCTGGGAACGAGTCCGAGCTACTTCGAGATGTTGGGCGCCAAAGCAGCGCGGGGACGTGTTTACACTCAGGCTGAGTGGGTGCCCGGCTTTCTCGACGGCGTGGTTATCAGTGACGCGCTCTGGAAGCGGCAATTCGGCGGCGATCCCAATGTGATTGGCCGAAGAATTCGAGTCGATGAAGACGGCTACACGATCATTGGAGTCATGCCGCCCGATTTTCGGCATCCAGGAAAAAGCCTGAACGGCGAGGTTGAGATTTGGGCTGCCGCCGGGTTTCTGGCTCCGCCGGCGCCTGTGCCTCCCGTGCGCAATCTGCGGTTGTTACCGGGAGCGATCGCGCGGCTGAAGACCGGTTTGACAATTAAAGAGGCGCAACAACAGCTCAACGCGCTGGTGTCGCAACTCGACAAAAGCTATCCAAACGATTATCCGCAACAATCGCGTTGGTCGCTCAGACTCGAGCCGCTTCAAACTGATCTGACCGGCGACGCGCGTCCTATTCTCCTGCTTCTGCTCGCCGCGGTCTGCTTTGTCCTGTTGATCGTGTGCGTCAACGTCGCGACTCTCGTGATCGCACGGTCCCTGACGCGCATACGCGAATTCGCAATTCGCCAGGCCTTGGGAGCATCGCGCACACGACTTGTGCGCCAGGTGCTGACTGAGTGCGTGTTCATTTCTTTAGGCGGCGGCGCGGCCGCTCTATTGGTGCTGCGCTTCGCGCGAACATCGCTCCTGGCCTTAATGCCCGCGGATTTGCCGAGGCTGAGCGAAGTGCAGGCTGATTGGCGAATGATAGCACTCGCGATCTTTCTCTCGGTTCTCAGTGCCCTCTTATTCGGAGTAGCTCCAGCCCTGCACGCGACCGCCGTCGATCCGAATCGCGACTTGAAAGAAGGCGGCCGAAGCGGACAGGGACAAAGCATGCGCCACAACCGTTCACGAGCTGCGCTAGTCACGTTGGAAATCGCTTTGTCCATCGTACTCCTAATTGGCGCGGCGTTGTTAATCCGCAGTTTCTCCACCATGCTCCGTGAAGAACCGGGACTCGATCCCAAAGGCCTGACTATTGCCCAAGTCTGGATTCCTGTTCCGAATAATCCAGAGGCAAACAAGTACCTCACTCCGGCGCAACGCGCCTCACTCGCTCGCGAATTACTTCGCCGCCTTGCGGCGTTGCCGGGAGCCGAGAAGGCCGCTCTCGGCCGAGCCAACGACGTTCCGTTCTTAAGTAACGTCAGAAATCCGGTGGCGTTTTCGTTTCCCGACGAAAGCTCGGCGAGCCAGGATGAACATTCCGCCGAGTTCGGCGCCGTCAGCCCCGATTACTTCGCGGCGCTCAAGACACCGCTGAAGCACGGCCGCGTTTTTGACGATCGTGACAATGAAACGGCGAGCAAAGTGATCGTGGTGAATGAAGCTTTCGTTCGAAAGTTTTCGGCGCTGAAAGATCCGGTCGGCCGGCGGGTCCACGAGCGCTCCGGCGCCGATTCTCAAATCATGGGGGTGGTGGGAGACGTGCGCGATCAAGGACTCGATCGGCCGGCCCAACCGCGCATCTACGCGTCGATTTTTCAACGTCCGAATTATTCGGTCGCGGTTTTCCTGCGCATGCGGTCGGATCTCAACACAATCAAGGAGACAGTGACGCAAACGGTGCGAACCCTCGATCCTGAACTTCCCGTTTACGGTGTCAGGACAATGGACGAACTAATCTCAGCATCGATGGCCCGGCGCCGTTTCGCTCTTTCCCTGATGTCGATGTTCGCAGGCGTGGCGTTGTTTCTGGCGGCGCTTGGGGTTTACGGTGTGATGGCGTTCCTAGTGAACCAGCGCGTCCAGGAATTCGGGATTCGAATGGCTCTCGGGGCGCAGACGCGCGACATCCTGCTTCTCGCTTTGCGGCCAGCTGCGGTCCTGCTCTCCGCTGGAACAATCATCGGCGTGGGCGCGTCAATTTTTGTTACTCGTTTGATGTCGAGTCTTCTCTTCGGCGTATCCGCCAACGACCCGTTCACTTTCGCGATCGTTCCATTGCTCCTAGGGATTGTCGCAATGACCGCTTGTCTCATCCCGGCACGATACGCTACGCGTGTTTCCCCAGCAGAAGCGTTGAGATACTAAAACCGGAACAATTATGCCGAACCGCACCTACGAATTCGTTCAGCTCGACGTGTTCACCCGCGCACCGCTCACGGGTAATCCGCTGGCTGTGTTTCCCGATGGCCATGGCCTGAGTGCCAAAGAAATGCAAGCCCTGGCCCGCGAGATGAACCTTTCTGAAACGACTTTCATTTTGCCGCGCGAGCCCGCGATTGAGGCCAAGCTAGGAAAGAAGGTCCGCATCTTCACTGTCGCGGAAGAATTGCCATTTGCCGGCCATCCGACACTTGGCACCGCGCTCTACCTGCAGGCCGCAAATTCTGCCGTCGACCAGGTCAGTCTCGATTTGAAGGTCGGAAAAATTCCTGTCCGATTCAGTGGCGATCATGAGAATGCGAATCGTAACCGAGCCGATGGCCAGCTTTTTGGCGAGATGCGCCAGCGCGATCCTGAGTTTGGCGCAATTCTTCCGCGCGAAGAGGTTGCTCGGGTGATTGGGATCGACGTTGGCCACATTGGTTCTGAGGCGCCATGCCAGGTCGTCTCGGCTGGCTTGCCCTACGCGATCGTGCCGTTCCGCGATTCGCAAACGTTAGTCGCCCTGAAATATGATTCTATGCGAGGCGGGAGTCTCCTGGAATGTACTGGTGCGCGCTTTTTCTATTTTCTGTGTCTTGAACGTCGTGAAGGACGGCTCGCCGTGCGCGCCCGGATGTTTTTTTACGGCGGAGAAGATCCCGCTACTGGTTCCGCTGCGGGCTGTGCGGCAAGTTGGCTGGTTAAATATGGATTAGCCAAATCCGATGAACAGGTAGTGATCCACCAGGGCGCAGAGGCCGGCCGGCCGAGTGAAATTTTTATTCGCGCCAAATGCGAGGACGAGCGCGTGACGGATGTTCGCGTCGGTGGATACGCTGTCGAAATTTTACGCGGCGCCGTGACGCTATAACCATTGCATGCCATGAGTAAGCCAAACATCGAAATCATCCTGAGACAATTTGAACAACCAGACGAGGTTCGGACTTTTCCCAAAGGCAGGTTCGAGATTGTCCACTTGGAAGGACTCACCATCGGGCGCGCTATTTATGAGCCTGGGTGGAGATGGAGCGAACATGTCGGCCCTGGCGTGGGCGCGTCCCACTGTAATGTAGAACACATTGGGATGGTGCTCTCAGGCAGAGCAACCGCGGCATTTCAAAATGGCCTCGTCCACGAAATGCGGGCCGGCGATTTATTCTACATTCCTCCAGTGCCGCACGATAGCTGGGTAGTTGGCGAAGAACCCTATGTCTCCTTGCATTTTCTCGGTGCTGCCCACTATGCGACGTAGATTATGAGTGACGATAGCCGCGAATATTTCGAAAGTGTTGCCCACAAATGGGAGGAAATGCGCCGCACCTTCTTTGGTGAAGGTGTTCGTGATGCGGCCATTGCAGCAGCGGATATCAATTCATCTAGCATAGTCGTCGATGTTGGAATTGGGACCGGCTTCATTGCCGAAGGTGCTCTGGCGGCCGGCGCGCGCGTAATTGGTGTCGATTCCTCCGATCACATGCTCGAGGAGGCGCGACAGCGCTTCGGCGTAGCTCGCTTCGAAGCACGATCAGGCGATATCGAGTCATTGCCGGTTGGCACCGGCGAGGTAGACGTCGTTCTGGGAAACATGGTGCTACACCACGCGACGGATCCGCCGCGCGCCATTCTCGAAATGGCTCGGATTCTCAAACCGGGAGGGAGAGTGGTCATAACCGATGCTGATACTCACCAACACGAGTGGCTTCGGATCGAGCAACACGACCGCTGGCTCGGGTTTGAACGCGCCAACATCATACGCTGGTTTCAAGATGCGGGTCTCGTTGACGTGACGGTAACTGACACATGCGAAACATGTCGTCCTACCTCAGAGTGCGGCACCAAAGCTGAGATCACAATTTTCTTAGCGCGCGGTCTAAAGCCCGCAGGCGTTTGAGTCCGCGGCCCAAAATGATTTTCCCCGATCTGGCGGCAACGGTCGGCAACACGCCCATGGTGGAGTTAGCGCGCATGACTGCGGGTTTGCCCGGACGCGTTCTCGCCAAGTTGGAAATGCGAAATCCGTGCGGCAGCGTGAAAGATCGCGTGGCCGTGGCGCTGATAGAAGACGCCGAGCGTCGCGGCGTTCTGCGGCCTGGGATGACTCTTATCGAAGCGACCGGTGGCAATACCGGCATTGGCCTCGCCTTCGCTGCGGCAATTCGACAGTACAGGTTGATTCTGACGATGCCGGAAACGATGTCCGCGGAGCGGGTGGCGTTGCTCCGGCATTTGGGCGCCGAAATTGTCCTGACGCCCGGGATTTTGATGACCGACGCGGTCGCCCGCGCTGACGCACTCGTGCGCGAGATTCCGCAAGCGATTCAATTAGATCAATTCAGAAATCCAGCTAATCCCGAAATCCATCGGCGAACGACCGCTGTCGAAATTTGGGAAGATACCGGCGGAGAAATTGATGTTTTCATTTCCGCTTTCGGAACGGGCGGGACAATCACCGGCGTTGGCGAAGTCCTTAAGCGGCGGGGGCTGAATGTGCACATCGTCGCAGTCGAACCGGCAACATCAGCGGTATTGTCCGGTGGTCCGGCAGGCCAGCATTCCATGCCTGGTATCGGCGTCGGCTTTATCGCGGAAGTCTTTAATCGCGCCATTGTCGATGAAATCATTACCGTAACGGATGAAGATGCTTTTGCCCGGACGCGTGAGCTTGCGCGCAAAGAGGGAATAGTGGCTGGTGTTTCCTCAGGAGCGGCATTGCACGCAGCGCTGGCGGTCGCTTCACGCGGAGAGATGGCCGGAAAAACGATCGTCGTAATTTTGCCGGATACCGGAGAGCGCTACATCACCACCGCGCTATTTCAGCAGTCAACGTAGCGCATCGATCGCCCCCACCAGGAGAAGATGAAATGAGAATCAGCATTATTAGTGAGTCACAACGAAAAGCCGCGAAAGTCGTAGGACTGACCTATCTGCCATCTGGGACTGCGCTGACGGCAGATGCGGTGACTCATCCGGTCTAGAGAAGAGCGACAGCGCGCAGGTCTAAACTGCTAAACGACCAGCAACTCTTGAGTTGCGATAATTCGGCAGGAATTTCCTTTGACGGATTCGGACAATACGATATCGTAATATCCTGATGAAGACTTTATGGGTGATTTTGGGAATTGGATTCCAAGTCTGGCTGGTGAGAGCTGAGCCAGGTCCTGCGGTGTCGCTGGAACAGCGGACCCAATCGTTCGCGATCATATTGAAAGGCTCGGTCGCCGAGGTGACGCCTCTTTTCGGGCCGGTCCGCGAGGTGGAATGGTCGCCGAGCTGGGCGCCGCGTTTCATCCACCCGCCAGAAGGCGCCCAACGCGATGGTGTCGTGTTTACGACCTTAACCGGCAATGGAAAAGAACGACTTTGGCTGCTTAGCACCTATGACGCGAAAGCAGGCCAGGTGGCGTACGTGATTCTGACGCCAGGGTTCACCGCTAACGAAGTTAAAATTCGAGTCATTCCCGACGGCGAGAGGCAGTGCAAAGCAATTATCACATATCGGCATTCCGCGCTTGGTCCCGAAGGTAACGAAGAGGTGGTCACTTTAGACGATCATTGGGCGGAACAGCAACGCGTTCACTGGGAGAGCGCGATCAATTCGGCCCTGGCGAAGCGAGGCGCCCATGAATGATGCGGAATTGACGCGCGCGCTCGAGCGGGGCGAGATCGATAACGAGGCGTTCCATCATGCTTCGCATTTGCGCGTCGCCTGGGTTTACCTTTCCGAATCGGGGTCGGTGGACGAGGCCGCCGACAAAATGCGCGATACGCTGCGAAGATTTGCCGCTTCCGCCGGTAAATTGGAAAAGTATCACGAGACGATCACACTCTTTTGGGTGCGCTTTCTTGGTCGAGGCTACGCGACCAACTCCGTCAAAACCTTGGAAGAACTTGTTCAGACGAATCCGCAGTTGCTGGAAAAACGCTTCCCACTCGCTTACTATTCGGCGGAGCGGCTTTTTAGTGATCATGCCCGGACCGCCTGGGTGGAACCTGACCTGAAGCCGCTATCCTTCGATGCCACTGCACCTTGTTCATCCAATTCACCGGGCGACACACCGGATCGGACTTTACCTCGATGAATTGGGTGAGCCCGGATTGACTCAGGGTGAAGCGCATATTCTAGCGTTACTTGCGCATTCCGCACCGGCCACGGTTGCCGATCTCCACCGTGGCCTGGCCCACAAACGATCGACGTTGACCAGTATTCTCGATCGCCTCGTCGATCGCGGTTTAATTACGCGACAGGTTGGCAAGGCAGATCGCCGAACCTTCGTCATCATGCCGACAGCAAAGGGGCAAAAGCTAGCGCAGCGCGTCAGCCGCCATTTGTCCAAGCTGGAGCAAACAGTGGTTCGGCGCGTGCAGGCCGCCGATATCAAGGGTTTCAACAAGGTTGTCGAGGCATTGGAACAAGAAGCACACCACGCGAGCCTTGCGAAACGTCGGTGACGCGCCATGTACGCGCCAGACTTTGACCTGCCTCTGCGCACAACCTCAAAAAGATATCAAATCAGGTTGGTCTCACGAGAAATCACCGTTTTCAGCTGGCGTTGCGGCTGAAAGTTGATCTGATATCAGAAAAAGGTATCGGACCGTTTCTCTAGGAAGCCCTCAGCCATCTTGACACGGTAGGGATCACTGGTCACTGCCACGGCGCATCGACGACCGGTGATCTCGGAGTACTACGAGGCCTATTTGAAGCGGGTCTTGGCCATTTAGAGTCACTCCGCGCCCGCCCGCAACGCTTCGCGTAGCGATGCGGGCGGGGGTTCGAACGCAGTATCGCGCACCATCATAAGTCGGAGCTCCACGGGCACTTGCACTGGAACCTGCGTGCGTTGGCGGGAACAAATTTTGAACCGAAACATGTCACCGCTGCCAGCGAACAGGGGGGCTCATGCGACTGTTTACAGAGCTGAAGGCGATGTGGTTTACTAAATCATGGATTTTTTCCGTCGAATGGCTGGCTGAGCCATCCGCAATAGCATATGCTCTTCAACGCGCAGTACCTCTTCACCGGCGGACTTTTGGCGGCTCATCACACTGAGATCACCACCGCCGTGGCGGCCTTGCTGGTCGGCATCGTCGTTGGTATCACAGGGATGGGGGGCGGTGCGTTGATGACACCGGCGTTGATCTTTTTAGGCGTAGGCCACGTTTCATCAATTGTGACCGCAGACCTGACCGCCGCAGCAATCTACAAGAGCGGCGGCGCTGCTGTGCACTGGCGGGACGGCTCGCCCAATCTGCGGCTGGCGGCGTTACTCATCTTTAGCTCAGTGCCGATGGCATTCCTGGGACCACACATTGTCCGCTGGATTAATCCGCATGGGAACCTCGACGCATTCCTAGCCGGATGCATCGGAATTGCATCATTGCTCGCTGCGACAACATATGCGGTGCGGCTCTACGCAGGTCTGCGACGCCGGGCGGGGGGTCCTCACCGGTGCTGCGGGGAATGCATCATCCAACCACTTCCGACCATTCTCATCGGAGCGTTGGGCGGACTCCTCGTGGGCGTCACCTCGGTCGGATCAGGGTCGCTTATTATGATTACTCTCTTGATGCTGTACCCCGCGCTGCCCGCCGTGCAGCTCGTCGGGACAGACCTTTTGCAAGCGGTCCCGCTCGTGCTCTCAGCTGCGATATCGAATATACTGGTTAATGGCTTGGATTTGAGCATTGCGATTCCGCTGACCCTGGGTTCGGTTCCTGGTTGCATGATTGGCGCAAAGATCGCTCCACGTATGCGAGCATCGTACGTCCGTCGAGGAATCGTTGTTGTGCTGACGATGTCCGGTCTAGCTCTGCTCGAAAAGGCTGGTTGGGTGCGTCTCGGCACAGGAGACGATTACTCACACCCGAAAACCATTGTGCTAATCGGTCTCTTGATGCTGTGCTTGGCGCCAGTGGTGTCCACACTGGTGCGGCGAAGTCACGAGCGATCAGTGTTCCCTAAGCGAACGATCGGCCCGTTGGAGACTTTGAATGGCAAAGGTCGTTCCACAGTGGTTTCGGAGATTGGGCAGTAGCGCTCCTCTAAATCACCGAAGGAGGAGCTGCAGCAGTCGTTTGGTTTCTGCTGATCTATCGGACTTCTCACACGCCGTTCTTGATATGTCATGGACTCGGCGGATGCTGAGAATTCGTCGCAGCGGCTCCCGGCGCGCTGGCTTTGTTGGGACCGTGAATCCATTAGAATGATTCATCGTTAGGCGGCGCGAGCGAGCCGAGAGTTTGTTTGGATGTTGGATTTTCCGGTCGCGCGCTCGGTTCGATTCGCGGGCGGCATGAGCCCGGCCAGAAACGTGCCTATGTGTTGGCTACCCTTGGCCTGAACGTCTGGATTGCTGAAAATCAGGACAGAGGGCCGCTCGCTCAGGCAGAATTCAAATGTCCCTGGTGTTTTTAAAGGTTCACCGTTAGCAGAGGCGGCCAGATCATCGCAGGTTCGCCGTGGCTCATCGCGGTAAGAGCCGTTGGTGTCAGCGATGATTCTCGGGCCTCGAACGTTCGGCAGCCAGACCAGACGGCCTCCTTCATCTTCTGATTGTAATTGGAATCCGACATCGCGATATGAGCGGGGGCTGCACCCGGAGAACAATGGTCTGACGGCAAGGTGCGCCTGCATCGGAAAGGGGCTGTGCAATTGCCATGAGAAGGCTGCTGCCGACCTGTCATGCGGCAAGAACATCTGCTGTTCAAGGATGACTCCAGGTGAGAGCTGGAAGCGCGAACGCGGCCACGAGATAGCCCCAAACAATGCGCCGCTAAAAGGCGAATGCGAACCGTCCATTAGTTCTTTGGAACAGATTTTGTAAACGCCCGTCGGCGTCGTCAGTGTGGCTTCTAAAGCAACCGGAACCGGTGCCGAGGAATCTGCGGAAGAGTGAATCGTGATCATGACGTGAAAGTTTAGGAATGCGTCGCGATTCCGGCGGATTCCTTACAACGCCTGTAGCGGGGGCGATGACCCAAGCTATAGCGGCCGAGATTTGTAAGGGTTGGGATGCCTGGACCGACATATCAAGGTGGAAAGAATAAACGCAAAGGTGAAGTGTATTCGGCGGCCATGGCACTTGCCTGACTCGGCGCTTACGCCCGAAGCGCATTGTTATCGGCGTCGGGAATTTCTGCGCGTCTTCGAGTTCGGCGTGGCCGCATCCGCAATTTTACCGGTGACGTCGCGCGCCGCGTCTGCCGGGTTTCCAGACACGCTTAACCCCGGTTACAAACTTGAGGGAATCAAACTTACGCCTGAAGACCTGGTCACCAGCTACAACAACTTCTACGAATGGGGCACTGGCAAGGGCGAGCCCAAGGAACAGGCCAACCGCAGTTGGAAAACCGCGCCACGGACACTCGAGATTAGCGGATTGTGCGCGAACCCGCGCAAGATCGACATAGATCAATTGGTTAGCCTCGTCGGCGGAATCGAACGCCGGAACTACCGGCATCGCTGTGTGGAAGCCTGGTCCATGGTGATTCCGTGGGACGGATTTCCGTTGGCGAAGCTTATCGATCTTGCGCAGCCAAAATCTGAGGCGAATTACGTGAAGTTCGTTTCGTTCTTCGACCCAGCGAATTGTCCCGCACAACGGACGAACGAACTCCTCTGGCCGTATACCGAAGCGCTGACTTTGGCCGAAGCGAGCAACGAGCTGGCTTTTCTAGCCACAGGTTTGTATGGCAAGTCATTACGCAATCAGAACGGCGCGCCCATCCGTCTTGTCGTGCCGTGGAAATACGGATTCAAGAGCGCGAAGCGATGGCAGAAGGCGCGCTTGTAGTGTTATTCCCTGAAGGAACAAGCTCCGATGGTTCGGGTATACTACCGTTCAAATCGGCTTTGCTTCAGCCGGCCCTCGATCTCGGCTGCAACATTACTGCCGCCGCGATCGATTACTCTCTTTCGCGTGGTTCAGTGGCAGATGAAATCTGTTACTGGCGGGACATGACTCTGGTTCCGCATCTGCTGAACCTGTTCACCAAGCCAGTAATCAAATCGAAGCTTGTCGTTGCTCCTTTCCTATTCCGCTGCAGCGATCGCAAAGGGATTGCACGTACACTGCGTGAGCAAATCGTCGCGATGCGATCATGAACACGCAAATCATCCAGGTCTTCTATCCTGCTGATGGACCGAAAATCTTTCTACGTACCGAAGCGGATTGGGATCGGAATGTGGAGCCGACGCGATCAGACGAAGGCGGTGCCCAGTTCCTGATCGAGACCGATCGACCTTTCTTCTACTTTAAGCCGGTCCTTCGGCGGAATGGTCAGCTCGAGTGGTCGCGCGGCGAAAATTTCCTGGCCGTCGCAACATCTGCTACGCCTCTCGATATCTATCCCTATTTCTCTGACGAGATGCACTGCAGCGTCTGCGAGCTGATGTCGCCTTTGCCGACCGACACAGGTGTTGAGCACCGGTTCCGCGTCTTTCTGCCGCCCGGCTATCGCGAGAACACACTGAAGCGCTACCCGGTACTTTACATGCACGACGGTAACAACCTGTTTCTGAAAGAAGAGGCTTTCCTCGGGAACACCTGGCGGACCGACGAAGTGCTAAACGTGCTGGATCGCATGAACGCGATCAACAATGTAATCGTCGTTGGAATTTTGCCGAACGACCGAATGGCCGAATACACCGCACCAGGTTATGAAGGTTACGGCCGCTTTTTGGTTGAAACGCTAAAGCCATTAATCGATGCGAAGTATCGCACCCTCGTCGGCCCCGCAGATACCGCCGTGATGGGTTCGTCGTTAGGCGGTGTCGTGTCGTTTTATCTCGGCTGGCAATGGCCCGAAGTGTTCGGGAAAGTTGCATGCCTTTCGAGCACCTTTGGTTATCGGGACGACTTCGTTGAGCGGGTCGCAACTGAGTCAAAACGAAACCTTAGAATTTATCTGGATAGCGGTTGGCCGCGCGACAACTACGAGCCGACGAGAGCAGTTAGAGATCGCCTGCTTTGGAAAGGATACAGCCCTGGTTCGGAGTTGTTTTATCTTGCGTTTCCAGAAGCAAAACACAACGAAATGGCTTGGGCCGAACGTAGTCCAATTCCGTTCCAATTTCTGTTTGGCAACATGCCGGTGTTCAAGCAGCACACAAGTCGCGCCTAGAGGTTGTTGAAATGCTGCCGCGCATCGCGGCGAGCTACTGTAACCGGGGGCGCTGGCCCCGGCGGGTGATTCTTCTGTGTCCTTCCGCTGGGGTCGGCGCCCCCCGGCTACAGCGGCTCTCCTCTCAGAGTAAAATTTTGATACAGCAAGAGGCTATGCGGCCGTGAGTCCCGCGCGAATCACCGCGGATAGTAGCACCGTCGCAACTGCGGTTTGGTCGCCCAGATTCCGCAGTGGTTTGCGCGCGGCGTTGAATGCGTGACGCGTGAGCGCGATCGCTTCGCGCGGATCATCGGTGAACCGGCTGGCGAAACCGTAAACGGCCGGGTAGTAGCGAGCAACTAAGCTATCGAAACGTGAGTTTTTCGTTTTCATCGGTTTTTTACGTTGCCGATTAGTCGAGAAGAAACTCAACTCCTTACAGCTTTGTGGGATCCGCGCCTCGTTTGAACCCGGGCTCAAATCTGCGGGCACTTGCGGAAGGGCTTCGCGCTGTCGTTTCCGTGGAAAAGGGGGGAATGATAGATTCCGTTCCGTCGTTTCCAATTTCACCGGCCGTCCGGCCTCTGCCCTCTGACTTCCCTCGCACGCCGTAGTCTTTAGCGAAGGAGGCTAATTTCTAATTTTCCTTTCCCCAATCCCGTGATTTTTTGGACGAGTGAAGAAACAATCTCGCTCCGCCGTTTTTGGTGAACTTTCAACCCCGCTCGTTGCCGACGCTGCACTGCGCCTGAAGATTGCGTTCCGAATTGCACCTCCCGGCATTAAGCCTGTGGTTCCTGGCGCTCGAATCGCCGGTGACGCGCGACCGGTCCAACACTTCGGCAGCGTAGATGTTTTCCTGGAAGCGATGCAATATAGCCAACTGGGCAACGTTTTGGTAATCGATAATGGCGGCCGGATGGATGAAGGCTGCATCGGCGATTTGACCACTCTGGAAGCGCAAGTGTCCGGGTTGGCTGGGATCGTGGTCTGGGGCGCACATCGCGATACTCCCGAGCTTCGAGAGATCGGCTTTCCCATTTTCAGTTACGGCGCATGTCCCTCTGGCCCCCAGCGCCTCGATCCGCGCGACGAATCAGCGCTCCGGCGCGCGCGCTTCGGTGATTTCGAAGTGCAAGAGAGTGATGTCGTTTTCGCAGATGACGACGGCTGCCTTTTCGTCAGGTCGGAAAATGTCGAGCAGTTACTTGCAACCGCCCGGAACATTTGGGAGCGGGAGCGGCAACAAGCAGAAGCAATTAAGGCTGGCCGCGCGCTGCGCGCACAACTGGACTTCGCCCGTTACCTCCAGAAGCGAACGGCCGACCCCAGTCACACATTTCGCGATCACCTGCGAAACATCGACGGCGCCATCGAAGAATAGGATTTCTTCTAATCTTCTACCCCTTCCGTTCCTCCCGGCGTTTTCTTCTTCCTCGACCTCGAACCCCAATAGCTGACTCATCTCGCGCCAGGGGACGTGCATCCGCTCCATCCCGATATCGATCCGACGTCGAGCACAAGATTAGGGTCGAGTCTGACAATAAGCGGTGCGTGTGAGGGACGGAGATGGCTTTAAGTCAATCCAGAAAGGTAAAATATGAATACATTAATAACATGGAATCAGCTCAGAGAGATGGAAGAAGCGACGCAAAATCGTTTCAATCGGTTCTTGGGCGGATTTCCGAACCGAATAAGCAGTGGCGAGACCCACAGCCTGACGGTGGCAGATTGGTCACCAGAGGTTGATATCAGTCAGGATGATCACGAGTACCTGCTCAAAGCAGACCTGCCTGAGATGAAGAAGGATGACGTTAGGGTAACAGTCGAAGATGGCATCCTCTGCGTTTCCGGAGAGCGCAAAGGCGAGAAGGAAGATCAGAAAAGAAAATTCCATCGCATTGAGCGATCCTTTGGCAACTTCCGGCGCAGCTTCACCCTGCCGGAAGATGCCGATAGCACGAAAGTGACGGCGGAGTTCCGCGACGGAGTGCTGAAAGTGCACCTCCCGACAACAACGAAAGCAAGATCAAAAGCTCTCGACGTTAAAGTGCAATAACGCACTAACACTGACGGCGAGCGTGCGGAAAGTTTCGTGCGCTAGCCTCGGTGGATTGGTAGGCTTAAGTTCGTTGCCGCTGCGCAGTAAGTAATAGGACAGTCATGAAACCCGCGGTAGATGATCTTTGTCTTGTCATGGCCGGAGTAGGGCGGATTAATCTGCAGAGCTCGGCCAAGCTTCTTGACCAACTCCGCGTTAGAATCGACTGGGCGGAACTAAGGGAGCCGGTATCCTCTACACCGAGCGTCGCAGCTTCGGAAGCGATTCGCGGAATTGGGTGGGAGAGCGACCGACAATTCGCCGGAACGCGCGATTGAAGTTCGTCATAGATTGAAAGCCGCTGGCGAAAGCAGCTTCACTAATTCTAGAGTTGGGATTGAGCAAAAGCGTCTTCGATTTCTCTACTCGGACTCTCGAGAGATAGTCGATGAAATTCATACCCGTGGCTTTCTTGAACATCTTGCAAAAGTAATGTCGGCTGATATTAGCCGCCTGGGCTACGCGCCCGAGGGAGAGCGGTTCCGCCTGATGCTTCTCGATGAATTGCCGTGCTCGCGCCATATTGGCGGACTCGTCTTTTTCGCGCCGGACCACCAGTTGATTCGACAGAATAGAAAGGTGTTGCGCAAAAATATTGAGCAACAGCAACATCGCGCGATACCGGTCCGGCGATAAAACGCACGACCGAAAATAAGCCCGCTCAAGTTGCTTCCAATCCGCCTTGTAGCCCCATGCTCGGAGTTGCCGGGTAATGCTGGCGAAGTGTTTCTTGGTCGGATTCTTGAGCATCACTTCGCCTGTCTCGAGAAAACCGAGAATGTGGTCACCTACATACACCGGCACAGCACTTTCGGAGAGTCCCGCAAACCAGGTAACG
>Ga0209474_10001128_pt1 | contig 26962 bp, 20 predicted proteins | sample GraSoiAngelo_145_FD_185902 | JGI IMG/M metagenome (GOLD analysis project Ga0209474, IMG submission 185902) | Grasslands soil microbial communities from the Angelo Coastal Reserve, California, USA - 14_1009_05_20cm (SPAdes) (version 2) | ecosystem: Environmental > Terrestrial > Soil > Grasslands...
CTGAGAGCCTGTCGGAGTAAACGATTCCCGAACCAGGAATCAACAACCTAAGGCCGAGAACAGTTTGCAAGTTGTTGATTCGTTGTTTCAGAGAATCTATCTCCGACAGGCTCCTGATCCGCCCCAGGTTCAAATCGGCAAAGATTCTAGCGGAAAAATAGGGCTGGTCAGGCTGTCCCTCTTTCCGTCCGCATCTACAGTCCCAAAACAGGAATCAGAAACGAAATAAGAAGAAGGGCGTGCCACCCGTCCATGTTACGATTTGAGGAATTCTCACAACGGGAACGTTGACCACTAGCATTTCTGGTGTATTCTTTCCCGGCTGACACGGTTTGCTTTAGCTTACTAGCATTCGCCTGAATGCTTGCGCATCATAAGAAGGGCTTTGTAAGCGCAGCAAGAGGAGGAATCGTGACAAATCAACCTCTGTTAAGAGTGAGTGCTTTCTCCACTTGCTTAATTGTAGCCCTATGCTCGGTAGCTGTGTTCTCTCAGGAATCTCCTCCCAAAACGTTGCGAGACCAAGTCCACGAGAAGGGATCGGCAACCGCAGGTACCTTCTCAGACAGAGTAGTATTCGGACCTTACAAGTTTGGCAACGTAGTTAAGGAGAGCAGAGTAATAGTCGAAGGCCAGGTTGTCGCGCGAGAAGCACACCTAAGTGGTGATGAGCAGTCGGTATACACAGACATTGGGTTCACTGTTTATCAGATATTGAAGGACCCGGACCATCTCGTAAAGCCAAAAGACCGCATATCCGTCATCACTCCCGGCGGCGAAACGAACGTGGATGGAGGCAGTGTCAAAGTTGAATCCGGCACGATCCGGCCACTAAAAACTGGGGAGGTTTACATACTCTTTCTCAGTAAACCTTCGACTGCCACTTCTTATCTTCTGAGTAATGAATTTGGCGCTTTTCATGTTACTCAGAACACTGTTGAATGCCAGGGGCACAAATTAGCGGACTCACCGTGCGGCAAAAAAGTCGGGGAATTCTACGAGGTGTTGAGCAAGACCTTAGCCGAAGGCAAGAATGCACAGTAGGTGAGGAAAGCATGGCAAGAAAGTTACGGATGTGGTTAGCCCTGCTGTTTATGGCGGGTGGCACACCCTATTTTCGGTCAGAGTTTTAACTTTGTAAGTGGTACCAAGCTGCGGGTGCCGCACTCCGCGTGTCTTTCGCGGGGTGACCGGTGGCAGGGTCCTTTTTCTTCTCCGCCTCTCCTGATGATGGACTGAAAATCCCCAGTCGATATTACGGGAGCTAACGGAGGCGATGACAAGTAGAATCATCGCGCATTCTAAGTACTGCAAGCATCCTCGATTGCGCACCCCGTGAAAACCGCACGGAGTGCGGCACCCGCAGCATAGGTGTGGTACACGGAAACAAAATCAGCGTCGGCCACCCGCCCTCGTTTGTGTACGGGGCCGGCGGGCAAGTAGTAGAAAATACGTCAGGTCGACTTTACGGGCCCGCCACGGGAATGCGCGGGGCAGGAGTGAGCGTTACCTACTCCGTTTGCGGACATTGAAAATGATCGACTTTTTGGGCGCGATACTTTGCACCACAGGATTGGCTCTGGGTATTGTAGGTTTGGCGGCTCCCCAACGGCTGATGGAAATGCGCAAGCGATTCATGGGAATTGAAGATCGCAGCCGTTTCTTCGATTCCCATCCGTTCCTGGAAAGAATCGGCTCACTTGGTCTACTAATCTTGTGTTTGCTTGGCCTGATCAAGATTGTGCTCCGAATATGAATCGGAATTTCGCAATCGGACGTGAAAATCTCCGTTTTGTTCCGCCGAAACCGGCTCAGGCAGGAGCGACAGCTTTTCTCTCTTTCGCAGAACGAGTTGAAAATGCTCGGGCATTACTACATAACCCAGCACCTCGAAGCGGTAACGCGCGCGCACTCTATCGAATACCTCTACGAAGACATCTCGCGCATACGCAGATCCCATGAATGGCTTTCTTTGATAACAACTGCAGGTGATGCAGTGGTAGTCATGAAAACCGTAGATTCGAATCAGATCGCGCGGCACGCGGCGAATTATAGGCGAGACCTTCTGGATAACCCACTCATCGAACACCGCGATGAGTGGGGCACCCGCGCAAATCAAAGCCGATTAGCGTACTCCGGCAGTTGTGAGTCGAAACGCGTAGAGTGCCGTCACGATTAGCGTAATCCAGAAGAACGGACTAGCGAAATACGCGACAAGCGCACCTCTGCCTGTGACCTTGGTCTTCGACGTTACAACGAACAGGGTGTATACCGAAACGACAAATGCAGCACCCAATGCAGCGAGAATCCCTTTTACGTAGATCACTGGAGTGGCTCCTTTTTGGTTTAACCGCCATCGTGCCCCGGTTGCAGTCTTTCCCTTTAGAAGTTCAGCCGCTTGCGCCGCTCCGTGTGGCGCCCAGCCGGCCTGGAGGGCGGGTTCTATAAGGCGATGCCAAGCAACTCCTCTCCGATCTGTTCGGGAGATGTGTTTGCTCTTGACATCGCCTTATATAGAACCTGTCCTATGCCCATTTTCGCTGCTATCAGGCTAGGCGCCCGGCAGAGCCGCTGGCATTTCACGCGATTCATCGATAGGCGATCACCAAACGATCGAGGCCAATCTCGGGAGGCGCTAGTTCGACTCGAGTGAAGCCGGCGTTCTTCGAAATACTCTCGAGCTCTGCGAAGGTGTAAGCATCGCCGGCGGGCGTGGTGGTTAGCATCATGATGCTAAAGGCAGCAGCCGTGGGCGGTGTAATGCGATCCGGATTGGGAACGAATTCGGCGATTGCGCCACGGCCACCTCGCTTCAGTGTGGCGTGCACTTTGCGCATGAAGGCGGTGCAGGTGGGCGCATCAAAATGGTGCAGGAAATTGGTGATCAAGACCAAATCGTAGGCGTTGCCAAGCTCAGTTTCGAAGGCGCTGCCCGGAAGGAGATGGTAGCGGTCGGCAACTCCCATGCGCTCGGCATTGTTGCGCGCGACTTCCAGCACATTCTTCCAATCGGCCGCATAGATGTGAGCCGCGGGATTCTGCTTGGCCACGGAGATGCCGAACATGCCGTGACCCGCGGCGATATCAAGAACCTTGTGTGCCTCGCCGCCTTTGCGAAGCTCGGTGGCCATAATCTCTGCGGGCATGTACATGAGCGGCACCATCGCTTGCGCAAATTTCACCCAATCCGGATTCTCCGTTTCCAGGATCCCTTCACCAATTGCAGTGCCTCCCCGGCGCACGGCTTCCGTCAGGCGGGCGTTGCCCTCGCGCAAGCGTGGGGTGAGGAGGAAGTCAATCGTCCCACCGATATATGCAGGCGAATGCCGGTCGAGGAACAACGCTGAATCGGGCGCAAGAGCGTACTGGTTTCTCTCTTTGGTCAGGAAGCCGTGAATGGTCAGGAAATCGCACAGGATTCGCACGCCGCGTTCACTGGCCCGGCAGCGCTTGGCAATGCTCGCTGCGGTGGTGTCACCTTTGGCGATGGCGGTAAAGATTTCCAGTTCGACGGCGGCCTTCATCGCCTCCGTCTGCTGATAAGCGTTTATCGCGTTGAAGAAGCGCTCCGGAGTGGGCGATTGATGCAGGGTTGTGCCGGTCATGGATTCCTCCCTGAGGCGCGCAATTGTAGCGCATGAATGACTCCGGACGGATGGCACAGCCTTAGATTGAGCAGGCCTTTGTTTCTAGGTTTTGTTTCTCAGCAATCCGCCACAATGCGTGTGTCGCACTCTGCGCGGTTTGAGGCTGTTACGAGACTCAAGAATTTGTTACATATTGTGGTCGCAGTCCAGGCGAAGCGCAACATGTTGCGGTTTCAAAAGGGGAATTTAGAGTTTCGTAACAGCCTCGGTTTTCGCAGGGTGCGCTTCACGCCGACGCCGACACGCCAGGTTGATTCCTCGACGCAATCCTCTGGGTCGGCATTTGGGGAAACCGCGCAGAGTGCGGCACCCGCATCTACCAGTCCCAAAACAGGACTCAGAGAAACGAAATAAGAAAGAAGGGTGTGCCACCCGGCCTGAAGTTCATAAGGGACACCCAAGAGGTTTCAAAGAGCCCCGTGGCTTAGGTGGTGTCTTGCTACTCCACGGCGGCCACCCTGGCGGTCTTTCCCTTTAGAAGTTCAGCCGCTTGCGCCGCTCCGCGTGTGGCGCCCAGCCGGCTTGGAGCATTCGCGAGGGTCGCCTGAAACTCCTTCAGTGCCAATTCGGGATGGTTCTGCTCGAGCAATAAGGACCCTAGCTGTTCGCGCGCGGGAACGATTGGCCCGGGAGTTATCGGCAGCTTCTCAACTGCGTCTTCTTCATCCGCAGCCTGGCGCATCAGGCTTACGGCTTCGTCGGGTTTGCCCTGCTGCTGGGCGCACCATGCCGTGAGTTCCCGCCCAAGGATGCTTGTCTGCGTAACCCAGTAGTCTTGTCCTGAAGAGCGCAGCTGACTTTCGATTTGCGCCAGACGATCGATTTGCGCGCGAGCCTCGTCGATACGGCCGCGTCGCGCAAGTCCGAGCCCGCGAGCCCAAATTGCGACCGCCGCCACTTCCGGCGGACTGCTGGTGGCGGCCGTTATTGCGCTTGCTTCATCCCACCGATGAAGCTCAACGGCGTAGCGCACAGGCATCGCGGTTGCGGCGTAAAAACTCTTGAAGTCTCCGGCCAGGGTGCTCTTGCTCTTCAGTTGATGGATAATTTCAGCGGCTTGTGGGTCGCGTCCACTTTGAAGATAGGCATACACGAGATAGTCCATCGCGTGAAGCGCTTCACCGGTGTCTCCTTGCCGATCCGCCGCATCTCGCGCAGCAAGGTTGCTGGTGATGGATTCATCCCACAACCCAAGTCTGGTAAAAATGTGCGACGGCATGTGCAAAGCGTGCGGAGCCGAGGGCGCAATGTTCGAGTATGCGTTCGCGACAGCCAAACCACGGGAAGCGAGTTCCGCGTTGTCGTAGGCATGGATCAGGTAATGCGGGATTCCGGGGTGCTGTGGATGAACCCGATAGAGAGGCTCTAGCAAGTCCGCTGCTTTCTTTTGATTTGCGTGCGTCTTGTCTGCAGGTGAAGCGGTCGAGAGAAGAGCCAGTGCATAAAATACCTGGACCTCGAGGTTCTCTCTCTCGTCTCTCGCCAAAGCGGTCATTGCATCCAGGTACTTCATCGCTCTCCCGCGGTACTGAGCTTCACTCGCATCATCCAGGAGAACACTCAGTGCAGCGATGAGCTTCCGCTCCCGTTCCGAACCAGACCCGAGCCGTTGAGCCTGCTTGATTTCACTCTTCGCTTCCGGAATTTCCGAGTCGGGGAGAGGTGGCTCCCACAGTTGATGGAAATGCGTCATGGCGATGCCCCAATGAGCGATTGCGCACTGAGGATCTTGTTTGGCAACGCCGCGGAAGGCAGTCTCCGCCGGAGCGTAAGCGAATGAGTGCAGCAAGGCAACTGCGCGGTTGAAGTGCTGCTGCACGGCCGAGTTACACGACACGGGAAACGAGACCTCTCCCAACTTTTCAGGCATGCCATGGGAGTGAGTTTCCTGCGCGGCCAGGCAAGACGCATAAGTCAGAAGACCAGCTAGAAATAATCGCCACATGATTTGCCAACCATAATCGCGATTCGGTACACGTTCAGAGTACGCGGAGACAGCGCGAAAAAGTGTATCGCCGCTCACTCAAGGGATAGGACTAACCGAAGATGGTCCCATGACGCCGGATGCCCTGCCCTTGGAGCCCATGTTCTTGGCTTTTGGGTGGGAGCCCACGCATACCGGGGTCCCCAGCAAACGTCGTTTGTTTGCTGGGGTGGATTCATGCATGGGAGAGGTTTTCAAGCCTCGCCAACGCGCATTCTACTTTTTCCCCGGCTTTAGGCGTGGGGTTTCAGATTGGGAAGCCCCGGGGCTAAAGCGCAAAAATTATTATGCGATCGTTTCTTGCAACGCTGAAGCATTGCCCCCGGATAAGTCCAGGGGCTCCCACCCTAAACCAAGGCCCTCACCTGACTGCGCGTGGACGGATCGCGTCCGGGTACCCTGCCTTTGGCTTTACTTCATCGCCGAACATAGTTCGGTGCTACCACGAGTCAAGATTGCGAGTCAACCAAAATTGTCATTTTGGAACTCAGGCGGCTGTGGGAGAGCGCTGGTCGCAATCACCCGACGCCGGCGCGAGCAACTGATGCGAATTTCAGAATTCACTGCTTATTCACTGTTATTCACTGTTCTTTTTGGAGGATAAGAATCGCAAATTTCCCTAATCCCTGACGTGGCAGGCGGTTGCGCGGAATCGTCCGTTGCTCGCCACCCTATTTAGAAAAAATTCGCTGTTAAATTCGCTGATAAATTCGCTGTTCCGCAAACAGCAGTGAATTAAGCCAGTTTCAAGCTGAATCCGTTGCTCTCGCGCACGACGATAACGTCAATGTCTAGTCACATCATGATTTTCGACTTTTGATCCCGAGATTTGCTCAAACTTTGGGAGCAGCGCTACGTCTAACCCCGGACGGAATTTCTGAAAGCGGATCACATAAGGAGCAATCTCCAATGAAGCGGTCTTCCCTTGCGCTAGTTGCGGTCACTCTGCTTGCTGCCGTCGGAATGAGTCTTCACAGTCCCGCCCAAACGCAGAATCAAGCTCCGAGCCCGGCGCGATCTCGATCCGATGAGATGTTGGACAGGTGGAACGATATTGGGAACAAACTCGTCGCGATGGCGAAGGATTTTCCCGAAGACAAATACGACTTCAAGGTGCAGAAGGACCAGCGCACCTTCGCCCAGAATCTTCTCCACGCCGCCGCCCTGGATTTCGTTCTGATACGCAGGGTTTCCGGATCAAACGTCGGGCCTGACTTCGGCGAGGGCGACAATCCTTCGCGCGACGCTTTCAAGACCAAGGCCGAAGTCGTGAAGTTCGTGCAGGAGGCCGTCGCGGACGGAGCGCAAGTCATTCAACAGCAGGGCGATGCGGGACTGGACAAAACATCGAAATTCTTCGGGAACCGGCTGGCCCACAACTCCTCCATCTGGACGTTCGCCATCGAGCACAGCGGCGAACACTATGGCCAGCTTGTGGTCTACTATCGCGCGAACAGCCTCGTGCCACCGGACTCCCGGCGATAATGCGGTAATAACGTCCTTGAGGTTCAAAGCAATTCCTGACTATTGTCGGCAAAACTTCCATGATCCGATTGGGGAAGGCTTGCCCGTGATTCGCGCAGGATGCACCTGCATGCGCTTTCATCCACGCATCGATAGCAGGATCCCGCTCGACAGCGCCGTTGAAATGCAGGAAGTCCGTTCTCATCGTCGCTCCACTTTTTGCTTCGAGATCGGGAGTTTGGAATCAGGTGGGGTTTTCTCTCATGGCGTCTTGAGAAGTACCCGGTGATTCCAGGGCGCCACGCTTTCCTCATACTCCATCGGATCGCCGAAACCTTCGGTTGGGACGCCGAGTTGGCGTAGAGCGTCCAAGGCCATCAATCGGCGATGCGCGTTGAATGTCATGATGTGGGCGAAGACGCCGCCGAAGGTGAAGGTCTCAGCCGGTTCGCACAGAGCGTCGACGAACGTATCATCCCAGGCGGAGCGGTTTCGAACCTCACTCAAAATACGATGCAGTTCAGTATCGGTCTTTTCGAGCCTCTGAAGCATCACTTGCGGAGAGCGCTGCGATTTGGGAGGGCCGTTCATATCCATATCGGCTCCGGACAGCGCGGCGGTCCAGACTTCTTTGGTGAAGATAATGTTTTCCAACAGCTGCCGTAGAGTCTTATTCGACTCCCGCCAAGGCAGCAACTCTACGACCGTGGGCAGGGGCCGATCCAATTGTTCCTCGGTCAAAGTACCGGCGTATTCCAACAAACGTCGCGTGTGCCACGAGTCGTTGCCTGCAAAACGATCGAATAAATCCATGTCTCTTCCTCCTTTTGTTGAGGAACCAGGGGCAAAAAAGTGAATTTTGTTGGACGCCGGCAAGTGAAAGTGCGGATCACGCATGCGCCGGTAGAGGCTGGGGGAAATCCGAAAGGCTTTTCGGAAAGCGCGAGTGAACGCCTCCAACGAACCGTAGTTGGCGTCCAGGGCGACGTCCGTGACCGACATTCCCGTATGCGCCAGTTGATATGCTGCTCTTTCCAACAACAGCCGTCGTCGCATGGCTCCGGGAGTTTCTTCGACTACTGTTCGGAACAACCGGTGGAACTGGGTACGGCTTTGGTAAGCCTGGCGCGCCAGATCTTGCGTTGTCGCCTGAGTGTCCAGCGAGTTCGCTACAATCGCAGAGAGGCGCTCTGGCGTGTCCTGACCATCCGCTTTATTCATGCGTCCGGTTCCTCATCTTGAACGAATCATAGACAAAGATGACGCCTCCCGCCTGATCGTACGTACCAATCTGCCACCTTAAACGTAATCTACAGAGTCACCCGATGACCGCAGCAGAGTTTCGCAGAATTGCACTGAGCATGGAGGGCGTGGAAGAGTACTCCCACGCAGGACTGCCGGCTTTTCGTGTAGCAGGCAGGAAATTTGCTTCGCTGGCCTCACAAGCAGATGGATACGGAAATCTGATGCTTACGCTGGAGCAGCAGGCGGCGTTTGTGGAGGAGGCCCCCGAGATTTTCCTGCCGATTTCTGGCGGCTGGGGAAAGATGGGACACACTCACATTCGCCTGGCGGCGGCGAGCGAGGATGTACTGACGGGCGCACTCCGAATCGCGTGGAAATTGCGAATTGACAAGAACGCAAAGACAAGCCGAAAAAGACCCCGCGGCGGAGCGCAGCGGAGGAACAGATAAGAGAAGCGGGAAGCGACCACTCTGAGAGTAACAAGAGCGCCGCGTGCCCCACTCATCGCGGTGTTCGATGAGTGGGTTGGCCTTCCCTCGGGATTATCCAGGCATTCGAACGCGAGGCTTTCCCAAACTGTATGGCGGGAAATACCAATGCATCTTTACAGTTCCTCGTTCCTTAACCGGGCGGGTGGCCGACCCTTGCACTCGGCTTTGGTTCTTCTGATCTTCCAAACTATGAGTGGACGGGTGGCACAGTCTTAGACTGAGCAGTGCTTTGTTTCTATTTGTTTTCTCAGCAATCCACGACACTGCGGGTCTACTAGTCCCAAAAGGGAATCAAAGAAACGAAATAAGAAAGAAGCGTGTGCCACTCGTCCGGCGGGTGGAGCACTTCCGCAATCCGGCAAATTAGCTGCGGCAACAAATCCTCAACCCTATTTCAGACCTATCACCATTGTGTGCACCGTTCCATCGTCGAGATGCACCTGCAATTGCCAAGTGCCGGTTGAGAGCGGCTTGGTACTGAGGTTAAACACATATTGCGTGCCGTCGTACCGGAACTGATTTTCAGCATCGGCGCTGCCGGGCGGAGTAGCGTCTACGGGTGTGCCCACCGGCCCACGACCAGCCAACATCTGCAACGTAAGTTTGGCAACGGCGCTCGGAACCAAAGCTCCATTGGAATCGATGAGCTGGAACTTCAGCGGAACGGTGCTACCCAGCTTGAACACACCACTACCGTCGTTCGGCACCGGCGGCAGGAATGCACCAAAGCGGTAGAGCACGGCAAACGTGGCGGTCTGACTTGCCGAGTTGCCGGCCACGTCTGTCGCGGTGAGCATGAAGGGGTTGGTTCCGGGATGATTCAAGGTGAAGCTGCTTCCACTCGTGGTTTGATTGCCGTTGAAGCTCGCCTGTTGCGAAGCTAGACCCGAGAGCGCGTCCTGCGCTCCAAAGGTCAGCGTCAGCGGCGCGTTGTAGGTGTAAGTGGCCGCCAAAGCTGGCATCGTGAGGTTCGGCGCTGTCTTGTCGAGGCTCATGACCTTGCTTGCCGAAGCGGGATTGTCGGCCTGATCGCGTGCCGTCCCGCGGATGACCTGGTTTGCGCCCTCAGTGCTGACCAGCACCGGAGCAGTACACGATGCGATTTCCGAGAGCGTGTCGGAACAGTTGAAGCTCACCGTTACGTCGCTGTTGTTCCACCCGGCGCTATTTGCCGAGGGCGACTGCGATGGCGTGATGGTCGGGGCCGTCTTATCAATCTTCACGGCCAGCGCGTGTGCAGTTTCAAGGTTACCGGCGAGGTCGGTTGCGAAGAAATTCAGTGTGGTCACGCCTTCATTCGTCATGGTGAAGCTGGCGACATTCCCTGGAGTTGCAGTGCTGGCGATTGGCTGGGCACCCGTTGCGGTCGCCGTGATCTGCTTCACACCGCTGCCTCCGGTATTGTCCACTGCAGTGAGTGTCACGGTTGTGTCGCTGTTATTCCAGCCGCCGGCGTTCGGCTGGGGCGAGACGGCAACCGTCGTGCCTGGAGAAACGACATCCTTATTGCCGAATTGTTGCAGCGCTACGGGCGAGCTTACCGGATTTTCCGACGTAGGTTGAAAGTGCAGGAGCTCGGTGGCTTCACTCGCCACTCCGGCTTCATCGTAATGAATCATTGAGACGGTAGCGTCAACGGTCAGCCGCTGAATGCCCAAGGCTGACGCCCGCGTGAATGCCTGAGAGGCATCTACAACGAACGAGACGGGTACATCATCCGGCACGGAGATCCATTGCTGCGGCGTATGTAGATCGCCGGTCCTCGCGCCGGGTATGGTGATGTCGTATGTGTCCGTACCAGGATTGCGGAGGACGTGATTGCCGTTCGCGGCAAGAACTTGCAGGTCGGTCGGCAGATGCTCGTCAACTCCTCTGCCGATGATGGTCATCGGCATACCACCGAAATCGACGTTCCCGCTAGTTTCCATCCTGACCACGGTGCGCGAGTGCGGGCTGTTACGTATTTGCAGGACAAGGTCGGAAGTGAGAGAAAATTCAACGCCCGCATCGTCATCCATATATGTTGATCCGCCCGGCTCCAGAGTAACGTTCGTCAGATCTCCAATCTTGAAGAGGCAGCTTCCGAACTCTGGGTCGAAGATCGGAGGCGGCGTGTGCAGCGGGGGAGGCAAGTGGAAGTAAAGGAGCAAATGGCTGAAGTAGAACATCGGTAAGCCATGAAGCGTGCCTACGCCGCAGGAAGGTATGTGTGCTGGGATGCCGGGAGCGTCGTGAGTCTCCCGCTTGCCGTAGATCACGACTCCGGTCTTATGCTTAACCGCGGGTGCAAGCTGCCCGGGAGCCCTCGGGACGTCATCAGCGGATTTGCGGAGCTCAAAGATGTACCAGTCATAGAAGCCTCGAGGCGGCTTGTAGCGGAGGACCTGATCGCCAAACTTGAGGTCACTGATGGGAATGAGAAGCTCGCTGCCGTAATCGCCCGCAGCGATGTCCTTGTATCCAATCCAACCTTCGATGGCTTTGTTGTAAGCGATGATGGGGGCGGGAGGATCGTTATCAGCGCCCTTTCCCATCAGACCCCACGAACCGACGTCTCCGCGGACAAACGGCTCCTGTGTGCCGTAGTAATCCCAGAATGTGAACAGGCCGTGAGCCAGTTCGTGGGTCCAAATGCCAGTGGGATCGCCATCGCCAGTAATCGCGAATCCCTGTCGCAGGATCGTGTCTTTCACCGCAAACAACAAGGTCTCGGTCGGGCCGCCAATGGCAACACAGGTTCCCAGCGCCTCGCTTGTAACCAGGCACTCGGCGCCTTCGAGCATCCCCCACACGAGTCCGGCAACGCCCGGGGCGAGCGCGTTGACATTCGGATTTTGTGTTATGCCGCGTCCCAGCGCCGAAGCGGTGAATCTTCCTTCAATGACAGCACCGCTGGAATCAGTGATCAGGTCTGTTTGGTCTGTCTGTTTGGGACGGGAAAACGGCGCGGCGATCGTTAGTACGGCATCATACGCGCTGCTTTGCTGTTGGAAACCGAAGTCGCGGTCTCTCAAAGACGCGACCGCAAACGCGTCTTCGGCGATGTTGAAGTTGCGAGTAAATGTCGCTCGCGTGCCGAAATCGCGCGGAATGCTCGTGTACTCCTGCAGCGTCCGCGGCAGCTCAAACCAGCCGTCGGTATCCGGGTCGCGCGCGATGTACGGGACCAGGCGCACCGAGCAGAGCGACTGCTGGAAATAAAAATCTGCAATGTAATCCACGCGCTCCTCGACCTCGTCGAATGTGAGCCTCGGCAAGGTGCCCTTCGCCCGCACCGGCAGAAAAGCAGCGCTCAGCCTGGTCTCGGGAATCGGCGGCAAGCCCAGGAACTCGGGGCAATGAGTGGCTTCCCAGCGCGCGAATTCTGATTTCCAGCGACGCACGCCTTTGGCGCTGAGACTGGCGCCGTCGGTCTCGGCATAGGCGACGACATGGGAATTTGCCGCCGCGCTGAAGCCGTCGGGATCGAGCACGGTGATGGAGGATTCTACCCTCTGCTCGACGGCGATTTGGAAGCTGTCGCCGACTCGGAGCGCGTGTCCCGTCAAACCTTCATAGGTCGGGCCTAGATCGACAGTACCGCTTTCACCTATAACCTGGTATCCGGTTGAAGCCCAAGTTTGCTGGTGAAGCGCAGGCGCACCCAAGTAAGGATTGAAGGTCAACCAAATCTTGAGTTGAATGAATCCATGATTGATACCGAACTCTTGGCGCGCGAATGATCCCCCAACCGACCATTTGACCTTGGCTATAACTGCGGTACCCACCGGCAAAGTATCGGAAGCGACCGCATACGTGTCAGACATCCGAGCGATCGCTCCGCCGGACGACACTTCGCCGCACCCTGCTACCTTCATTGTTGCGGCGTTCCCGACCGATCCTGTCAAGTTGCCGGTTCCAGCATTGGCAGAGGCCTGGCTCACCTCGCTCGATAATTGTTCGGTAACGATCTGACGATAGTCCTTAGCGTTCAAGACGCCATCGCCACCCTGCAGAACAGGACCCGTGGTTGAAACGTAGCTGCCGTAGTTCTGTCCAGGGGGACAGCCGCCCGCATTAGAACCTGCTGCGCCAAAGATGTCCGTTTCTGTGCCCACTCCGGACGGAAAAAATTCCTGCGCATGGACACTGCAGGGTGCGAGGGTTAAAGCGAATCCAGTCGCAATCGCCAAGCCAGCAACGCGTCCTATTGCAAGAACAAAATACTGGAAACTGATGATCAAGCCCCTCTTCTCGCTTCGCATGTTGCCTCCTGTTTGTCTGTCGCATCGTGCCTCTTAACTGAGAGTGGCCTTCGTCCTCTCTGTTCAGCACCGCTGATTACTTTCCACTGTGTCGTACTACGGTCCCCTGTTTCAGGGCTCGGCTTTTCGTCGCTGTGACGCCCGCTCGGAAAGATTTTGTGCATCATTCGCCATGGAGATTCGTGCGTCGACTGACGCAAATGTCCTGGCTGCCGACTTCCTCCGACACGCGTGGAGTTCGGTGCAATCTCACGAGATTGCTGGCGGCTAAATCGGCCGCTACGCTGTTCACCACTGCTCCCAGATTTTCGGGCCGCGACCATGGATCGGAGGCTCGCGCGAATAGCAACGCAAAGATCCAGCTTGCCCAAGCCTGCCGCCCGGTCGGAAGCAAAAATCACCGCGCGCGCTATGAATTGTGAGGATCTCTCCCTCATCGGAACTCCTCCTTCCCGTGTCCTTCCGCTGCTCATTCCGGAGCCAGCGAGCGCAGCGGCACACTCGCCGATTTCGCTTCGTAGCGTCAATGTGCTCCAGATGAAAAACAAGTGATTGATTTATGGGCGGCTAAACCGTTGAGCAGCAGGCAAAATCAACACGCGTCCTAGCGGCGCGATCATTGCCGCCACGACACCTTTTGCTTGCTGCTCCTCATCCGCGTATCTCTATAGCTTTACCTTTGCTGCGGCAGATCAAGGGTTCACTTCAATGTGCTCCGGCACATCCGGCGCTCGCGCTTCCGCCCGCCTTTTCAACGGGACAGGGGTCCGCTCCATCGAATCAGAGCTGGCACCCGCACGGAAAAACGTCCCCTTACGCGTGCCAGCATCGAGCTGCGTTCCTGCGGACCAAGCCCATGGCATCCGGAGTTTGTCGCCAGCTCGAAGCGAGACCCAGCGCTCTGGGTCGCTGGCGTGCACCGCGTCGCGGAATGCTCGCGAGAAGGTGGGCGCACTAATGCCTTCTTTGGCGCGTCAATCTGCGTGGATTTTCGTGCGCTTGCTCAGGTCCTGATCATTAATCACAGTTGCGACGGCTGCGTGCGCGACCGAGTCGAGCCGAAGTAAAGCTCAGTACCGTTCCAAGACAGCGCGGGTCTTTGGTCGGCGGCGCTACTGTTCACAGTTGCTCCCAGATTCTGCGCTGTCGACCACGGATCTGACGTCAGCTCTGTCCGGCTCCGCGATCATGAAATGAAAATGCTCGGACATGACGACATAACCCAGCACCTCGAAGCGGTAACGCGCGCGCATTTTATCGAATACCTCTACAAAGACATCTCGCGCATACCCAGATCCCATGAATGGCTTTCTGTGATAACAACTGCAGGTGATGTAGTGGTAGTCGTGAAAACCATAGATTCAAATCAGATCGCTCGGCAGGCGGCGAATTATAGGCGAGACCTTCTGGATAACCTACTCATCGAATACCGCGATGAGTGGGGCAACCCGGCTAAGTCAACGGCAAAAGGCAAGGAGTAGACGTTCTACACTGATCGGGAGTAGGATATCTACATCTACGCGCTTGGTATTGCTTGATGCCAGCGCAGCCGGCGATGAATCAGATGAAGGCGCGATACCAGAATCGCATCGAGATACTGCAAGGGACTCTGGATCTGCTGATCCTGCAAACGCTGCAGTGGGGACCTCAGCACGGCTATGGAATCAGCCAGGTAATTCGATTCAAGTCCGGAGAGCGGTTCGACGTCGAAACTGGGTCGCTTTACCCTGCCCTGCACAGACTTGAACGCAACGGCTGGATTCGATCCGACTGGAAAACATCGGAGAACAAGCAGCGTGTGAAGCAGTACCGCCTGACTGCTTCGGGAAAGAAGCAGCTCGTCAACGAGCGATCCCGCTGGGAGAGGCTGGCGGTGGCGATTGCGGGCGTTCTTAGTCCGCAGGAGTGAAATATGCGTTTCCCGAACTGGCACCATCAAGATGACGAGCTGACGGAGGAGCTGCGCAGCCACTTCGCGATAGCCGTACAAGAGCGAATGGAACGAGGCCAATCCAAAGCGGAGGCGGAAGCGGCGGTACGGCGCGAGTTTGGCAATGAACTGCAGGTGCGGGAAGCGACCCGCCAGCAATGGGGTTGGCTGTGGCTGGAGCAGCTGATGCAGGATCTGCGCTATGCCGGCAGATTGCTTGTACGCACTCCGATGCTGACTGCGGTCGTGGTGCTCACACTCGCGCTGGGGATCGGCGCGAATTCGGCCATATTCAGCATCGTCTACGGCGTCCTGCTTCGGCCTCTTCCCTACCCACAAGCCGATCGCGTAGCCATGGTGTTTCTGCACTTCTCACCGCAGAATGCTGAATTCGGCACGATGTCGCTGGCTGACTACTTTGACTGGCGCAGCCGCAATCAGTCCTTCGAAGATCCGAGCATCTTCACTTTTGGACGCTTCAATCTTGCAGGCGTTCCCAATCCTGAACAGGTCAGCGGCGCCTCGGTAACTTCAGGATTCTTTTCCACACTGAGGCTGAAGCCGCTTGCAGGCCGCTTTTTTGCGCCCGGCGAAGACGCGCCCAGCAGTCCGCACCTTGCCGTATTGAGCGAAGCACTCTGGCGTCGACGGTTCGGCAGCCGCAAGGATGTGATTGGCAGCGCGACCAACATCAACGGCGAGCCGGCTACGATCATCGGCGTCGCTCCCGCGCAGACTCACTTCCCGCGCGCTGAGAGCGAGCTGTGGACGAATCTGCAGCTGGTGCCGCCGACGCGTCGTGGTCCTTTTTTCTATCGCGGCATTGCGCGACTCAAGGCTAGCGTGGCGCTTGCGCAGGCGCAAGCCGAGATGAACGCGATCGCGCGGCAGATCGAGCACGCCAATCCGGGCACATATTCCCAGCTCATCATGCCGGTCGTTCCTCTTCATGATGCCATTGTGGGAAACGTGCGGCGAGCATTGCTGGTCATTTTCGGCGCTGTGCTGTTCGTGCTGCTGATCGGATTGGTCAACATTGCGAGCCTGTTACTCGGCCGGGCAACAGCACGGCAACGAGAAATGGCAATGCGCGTAAGCCTCGGCGCAACACGCTCGCGATTGTGGCGGCAGCTCCTCACGGAATCGCTTCTGCTCGGCGTCTGCGGTGGCGCAATAGGGATCGGAGCAGCCTGGGCCGGCGTGCGGCTTTTCCGGAGTTGGAATCCAAGTGGACTGCCTCGACTCGATGCTGTGCGGCTCGACGTTCCCGTAGTCATCTTTACCATGGTTGTCTCTCTGGTGAGCGGTGTGCTGTTCGGCACAATTCCAGCCCTGCAGAGCTCACGACCCAACTTGAACGCCGCACTCAATGAAGGCGGAAGGAACATGAGTGCGGCCAGAGGACGTCGCGCACGCAACGCGCTGGTGGTGGCGGAGATCGCGTTGTCGCTCGTGCTTCTGGTTGGAGGTGGGCTGTTGCTTCGCAGTTACCTGCGGCTCAGCCGTGTCGATGCTGGATTCCAGGCCCCTGCGGATCAGGTGCTGAGTCTCCGAATCTCTCGTACCGAGACCAAGGCGGAGAAGGCCGCGGTCGGAATCGCTTTCTTTGAACGCGCGCTCGATCGCGTGCAACATTTGCCGGGAGTAATGACTGCAGCAATCGCTGACGGCTTGCCGCCCGATCAACAGGCAGATTCGGACACCTTCGTTATCGAAGGCCAGCCCTGGACCCAAGACCGATTCCCTTCGACTACGCTGGTCTCCGTCAGCAGCGATTACTTTCGCACGTTGGGTATCCCGCTTCTGCGTGGCCGAACTTTTACTAAGGCAGATCGCGAGGACTCGCCCTGGACTGTGATCATCAGTGAAAGCGTTGCACAGCGGTACTTCCCCGGAGAGGATCCGCTTGGCCATCACATGAAAATGAGCAGCCCCACGCTGTCGCGCATTCCCTATATGGAAATCATTGGTATCGTCGGCGATGTGAAGTACACGGCGCTGGACAGTACGTCTGCGCCGGCGTTATACCAACCGTTCACACAGAATTACGACAGCCGTACCTGGCTGGTCGTGCACTCGTCGATTCCGCCCGCAACACTAACTCGCAGCATCGAACGTGAAATCCACAATATCGACCCGGAAGTTATCGTCAATCGCGTCAACACGCTTGAACAACTCATGTCCGATTCAGTCGAGCAGCCGCGATTCCGCGCGCTGCTGGTAGGAGCATTCGCGATGATTGCTCTCACGTTGGCAGCCATAGGTATCTTCGGGGTAATGTCCTATTCGGTCGCCCAGCGTACAGGAGAAATCGGTGTTCGCATGGCGCTCGGAGCGCGACGTATCGATGTATTGCGGATGATCTTTCGAGAAGCCATAGCCCTTGCTCTTCTAGGGATCTTCTTCGGCACAATCGGCGCTCTGGTTGCGACGCGTTCCATGACCAAATTGCTCTTCGACATCAGCAGCACTGACCCGACCACGTTTCTAGGTGTCGGGCTCCTTCTTGCAATCGTGGCGTTGATCGCGAGTCTTGTACCAGCTCACCGGGCAACGCGAATCGATCCCATGAATGCATTACGCTGCGAGTGAACGCGCCACCTCCGCGAGAAATCGGTCGAAAAAAGGTGACAGATGGGACGTGAACCGTTCAAATCCCTCATGACTCTGAAAAGCCCATTTTGAAAATGGGTTTAGCCCTGGCCGGCGCCAAAGGACGCACTCGGTTCAGTTCCGCATTGCTGGGACTAGCGCATACGGAACTGCGAATGCCTGGGGTGTCCCAGTTGGGGTCAGGTTGGGCGGGTGGCGTGCCCTTCGGGGCTTTTCAGTTTCCTCCTTGGACGGGTGGCACAGTCTTAGACTGAGCAGTGCTTTGTTTCTATTTGTTTTCTCAGCAATCCACCACAATGCGGTGCCGCATTCTGCGCGGTTTTCGCAGGGTGCGCTTCACGACGACGCCGACCGTTCCATACGAGCGGCTATAAAGCAGCCCCGTGTTGATTGCTCGGCGCAATCCTTTGCGCCGGCATTTTGGGAAGCACGGGAAGGTGGATGGACTGGTTGCTGGCATCTTCTGTGTTTCGAAAGACCAAACGACAACAGCCTGAGTCTAATGCCCGCATTGGAGCCGTCGGGACTCAACCATTCCGTCGTTACGCGCGACGCCAAAGGTACCCTGTGTCACTAAGGAGCTCGGTCACCAACACTGTAGTCTTGAATGTCGCCTAGGCTACTGGTGCGTGAACACTCCTCTGCTTGACGCTGTCAGGACGTTCGCCGATTCTAACGAGTGTCCGTACATTCCGAGCAATGTCCAGGATCACGAGATAAGACTCCGCAAGAAGATAGAAGAAGAGAAGAACCGCGAAACCGCCGATAAAGCCTCCCACGAGCAGCTTCATTCCATCCAAAAATGGACCACTACCCGAGAAGTCCGAGCCCGTTAACAGCGCGAAGGGTCCGAGAAACTGCATGGGCGAGCTGCCAGTGAACCAAACAAACAGGCACGCGCCGACGCCGATCAAAACTAGATTCGTGGCCCAGATTTCGCCGATCGCACGAAACCAAACCGAGACGATGGGAATAACCGGAAATGGGGAATCCTCCAGCGAATCGAGGGAGGCAGCGCGATAAAAAAATATAAGGAGCGCTACACAGCCCCAAGCAACGATCAGTATTGCGAGGACCAATCCTGCAATCGTCATTTGGGACTGCTTCAATTGCATTAGTTGTGTTGCCACTGCGATTGCCAGGAAAAGCGCCGCGAGAAGCGACAGCACCCCCAAGATCCTGAGGAACAGCGCCATAATCGTTCGCATCACTGGGCCTTCTTCGAGAGACTTCAGAACAGGTCGCACAAATCCAGCAATGCCGGACTCTAGCTTCGGATGCGTTAGACGAGGCAGCTTCTGAAGAGCAGCTGCGGCTGCGCTAGTCTTTGCGGGACTTCCAACCGCAACTGGCGGGTGTTCCGTTTCAGTGCTTCGCCCGCAATATGGGCATTGGGCCACTGAATCCGATATTGTGTGTCCGCAATTCTCGCAAAACATACATTGCCTCCGTTTACTTCCGAATACTGCTTAGGGCATCAGCTGCAGCCTGGATCGTTGCTTGATCGGCCATAAAATCAAACTTCCCCGATCGCAATCCAAGGTGGAGCACGCCATCGTTCTTCACTTGAATTTCCTTAATGTCTTCACCGGTAAGAGACAAATGATCGCAGCGACCCCCTGCATCAGCCCGCGTACAATCGAACTTCGCCGCTCCGTCGGGTGTAATGCGCAACACCCCTTCGCAATATCCGTACGCCGCATTCAGGTTCTGACTCTGCAGCCCCAAGAAATGTCTGTGCCGCAGGCGGAACACCTTGGTTTGCGTCTTGAATTCCGCTGCTTTGCGCTGTAGCTCAAGTTGGCGAGTGTAGAGTTCCTCTGCTGCCTTGCGCTGTTGTTCAAGTTGGCGAGTGTAGAGTTCCTGTGCCTTGCGTTGTTGTTCAAGTTGGCGATTGTAGGCCTGCTGTTCGTCTGCGAGGGAACTGCCCATCTGCTGAAGCTCCGTTCGATCGGGAAACAGCTGTATCAGCCGAGAAAGCAGCGTCGCGGCATAATCGTAGTTTCGGCTTGCGCGTTGCGCTTGCACGATTGCCTTCACTTGCTCCAGCACCCGAAATTCGATTTGGGACGCTCCAGGATCGCCTTGCTGGCTCGCCATCCTCGCCCAATAGAGCGCGCTATTGTTTGGAGGTTCGATATATTGCGCAGCGGCGAATGCCTGTTCTGCATTTGTGTGGGCCTGTTGGTACACAGGAGGAGCCACAGCCGCTCGCTGGCTGGCTGGCGCGACTGCTCTATTCCGGGATGGAACAATTCCTGATCGGATTGGGGATGGCGCCGCAGGTGGACTTTCTGAACCTCCGCTCGGAGTTTGCGCTTCTTGGGCAGGATTTTGCGCCTTGGTCGTTTTATAGGTTGTCACTCCGCCAGTTGGCTGTTCCGACGCTTGTGGATTGATGGCAGCATCAATAGCCGGAGCAGTAGCGGGAGCAGGAGCAGGAGGCTGGCTCGATGCATTCTGTGTTGAGGTCGCTCGCTGCGCGTTATTACGGTAGATAAGTTTCCAATACGCCGCCCCTGCCGTGCCCAAGATGAGGACTACCACTGCGCTCGTTACCACAAAAGTTCGTGTCTTCGATTTGGTTGATTGGGGCTTAGCGGAGGACAGCGCATCGGGGGGGCGCGTAACAGAGGGAGGGGCTGAACCCCCCGCACGGTTCGGGGGCGTAAGTGCGGGAGATAGCTCACTTGGCAAGCGAGATTTTCCGCAAGTCTTGCAGAAATTAGCGCCCTTGCGAATCACGGCACCGCAATGCGGGCAACTGTCTTCGTCTGCCGTTTGAACGGGCTGCACCGTAACGGTTGCCGAAACTGTTCTGGGAAGTGAACCTACTGATGTCGCTGAGGCGGCCGCGGCCGCGGAACGCACCTCGTCAAGACTCGCCCCGCATTTCTTGCAGAATTTTGCACCTGATGTGGCCGGGTGGCTGCAAGCCCTGCAAACAACCGACGCCAATGGTCTAGCGAGAGTTGCGCCACAACCGGAGCATATAGTTGCTCCAGTCACAAGCTGAGCGCCGCAGGTTTTGCAGTACATAGTTCGCGCCCCTAGTTATAACGAAGACTCTCTGGTTATGTGACTAGTAATGACTAGTCACACATTCGTCTGTTCGCACCTCGCGAACACTGCGCTAGAATGGCGCGCAACCTGTCTAGTTCCATAATGGAACCAGGAACAACGGTCGGGTCACCCGGCGCCTCGGATTTGGGAGTTGCTAACACCTGAGAGCTACTTCCCGGCAAATCTACTGCGCCTTAAGCACACCTGGAGCCCGCGCCCCAGCGGGAGGGCTGGAATTTCTGAATATATGCTCTTCGGAGAGGCGGACGCATGATGCTCCGTGGTTAGGAGGAAGTCAACAGAAAAACGGTAATCGGTCCGAGTGACCACAGCAGGCCAGCTGGCCCAGCGCGAAAATCGCTATTTCCCAAATTGGCAGCTTCATCGCTGGCACTTTTTGCGCCCGTAACATCCTGAGCTCTGGGTTTAGGCCAGAGTGTTATTCTTCACGGAACAATGCTGTGCCCGTGTTGTCCGATGAACGTTCCTTCATCAACTTAATCTTATAAGTGGTGTGGATAGTCCGTTCACCGAGGAAATAAGGCATGCCAAGGTCACAATTGGTTAACAAGAAGCGGCACATATCTACGGTCCTAGGATCCAATCGCGCTGTTATCTTTGCGACTGTCGCAGTTTTTTTGCCGCTGGCAATAGCGGTTTTCCCGAAACCGCCGGCGTCAATCCAATCAAATCAGTCGCGACAAGAGCCTGACCGGCGAGTCGGCGCGGTGCTCGACATTCGGCCACCTGCTGTTTCGTTGTTGAATCCTCCTTTGCTTCCTCGTATCGCTACGGCCAGATCGGATCCCCAGAATATCCAGGGAACAGTTGTCATCGAATCCGCAGGCAGGGACTTGGTCATTCGTTACCCTAATGGCGACAGATTCGTACTCCCGGCAACTCTGTATTCCGCAGGCGACCAACTCCTGATTAATTCCCTTAAGAAAACCGAAACGCTGGAGATTTATTCAACAGTTGCCTTGGATCAGCAACAGTATAAAAGTTGGCCACTCGACCTCTCGACTAGCTTGATGCGAGACATCAATGGAGACGGCTGGCCGGAAGTGGTCCTCCGCGATTACTCAGGCGGGGCGCATTGCTGTACGCGTTTGGCAATTCTCTCGCTTCACCCCAAAGGACCGGTCTGTGTGTTTTCTGAAGAGCTTGGCTCGGCTTGGGCGGATTTTTCCGATCTGGATCGTGACGGCCGCCTCGAAATCTCAACTTACTGGTTGGACGAATACGCTCTTGGCTCGTTTGCCTCTGGTACCTACGGCATTCCCGTTATTTATGGTGCGGATAAGAATGGTGCCTACCGACCCAATACTCGCGCCTTCACCAAGGTTATACAGGCTCAGCTTGAGAAGAGACTGGATGAGTTGAAGCAGCGGAGCCCCGACTGGCAAGCGGAAGAGCAGGACAGCACGCGAGTAGACTTGTTTTTTCTTCAGTATCTCGCCGGACATCGAGAGGACGCATATTCATCACTGAAAGAACTTGTACCAGCCAATCAGATGAGTGTTTCAGCGATATTGGATAAGGTTGAAGAAAGCCTAAAGTCCAAAGCGGCAGAAGTGGTAAGTGAGCCGGAATGGCACTCATTACGAGGAGCGGCAGCAGGCAAGTAGATAGTAAACAGGCAGCCGTGATCAGCCAATACTTACCTTAGCCATCGATGCACGCCTCGTTGAAAATATTCAGTGGCTAACATTAGTTACCGACGACATACGTCAGCAGGCCTAAACAGCCCCTCGGTTATCTTCGAGCGCATTCCAGAGAACAGAACGGTCGATTTCACGCGTGATTCCGAAATCGCATTGAACTAGCGAAAAAGACATGAGTTCAGTTCATTCGCTCTGTGCGTCAAGCTAATTACGACTTGCAGTTACCTTTTTATCGTTGACACTGCCTCACTAGAAGGAATCTGTTGCAGCGGGCGGGTGGCGTGCCCTTCGCGGCTTCTCAATTTCCTCCTTGCGATACTCAAGAAGTGGGTGCCGCACTCTGCGTGGTTTTCGCAGGGTGCGCAAAGGCGAAGTGTGGGCCTCCTTGGTTTGGATCTTGTTTTTGCATCGGTCGCGCGCGCACTCTATCGAATACCTCTACAGAGACATCTCGCGCATACACAGATCCCATGAATGGCGTTCTTTCATAACAACTGCAGGTGATGTAGTGGTAGTCGTGAAAACCGTAGATTCAAATCAGATCGCGCACGGGTGCCCCGGCCGTTCCTGTTCTCGCTTGAGACTTACAGAATTCGGGTGCGCCGTTCCCGCGAGGGGTTCGTGGGGGCGGGCTTAAGAGACTGTCTGCAATTCCGGGTTTGACTTTGCCTGTTCGACACCATTCGTCAACCGCCCATTCCCCAATTCAGTGACTACTTCGTCGAACAACCAATTCTGCCGGCGGAATGGGAGCCAGCATCCAGGCGACTACTGCCCCGATTTGGGCTTCGGGATAAAAAGTAATCTGCCCGTTTTGGGACCGGCAATGGCCGAAGGCCAGGGCTCCTTCGGAATTTGTAAGCACCAGGCGTGGGGACTGTCGCAACGACTCACCTTGTACTGCTGAGAACGGCGGCGAGGTGGTAGCCGAGTGCCAGGTTTGGTGTCCCACGCGTTTTATCTGCATCTGGCGGATCATCAGGAACCATAAAGCCGCGAACAGAATGAGCGGAGAGAGATTCAGCAGGTACGTGGACCAGCCGTTACTGGAGTTGTCTTTTACATTGATGTTCACGCCTTTGTCGCGCAGATTCTTAATCATCTCAGGGTCGTTGGCATAGGCAATGGTATGGAAGCCCGCTCCATTGTTCTTGTACTTACCGTGCACTTCGCTTCCGGCAATGGTGACTTCGTATACATCTCCATGGTCTACATCCTGCATGAACCTCGAAAACGAGATTTCCGCTTCTTTGTTCCCAGTGCCACCCGCCTTCACGACCTGCCACAAGAGCACACCAGAAAGCAGGATTACCAGCCAGAAGACGATTGTCTTAATCGGATTTGACACACAAGAACTCCCAAGTTGGAATGCGGGAGGATTATAGCTGCGTCCGCTCAGGACGCTTTTGCAACGGGGCGGGTCGCGTGCCCTTCGCGGCTTCTCAATTTCCTCCTTGCGATACCCAGGAAGTGGGTGCCGCACTCTGCGTGGTTTTCGCAGGGTGCGCAAAGGCGAAGCGTGGACCTCCTTGGTTTGGATCTTGTTTTAGCATCGGTCGCGCGCACTCTATCGAATACCTCTACAAAGACATCTCGCGCATACACAGATCCCATGAAGGGCTTTCTTTGATAACAACTGCAGGTGATGTAGTGGTAGTCGTGAAAACCGTCGATTCAAATCAGATCGCGCGGCACGCGGCGAATTATAGGCGAGACCTTCTGGATAAACCACTCATCGAACACCGCGATGAGTGGGGCGCCCGGCGCCTGCTCTCCCGTTGTGGGAACGTGCATTGGCTTGGGAACGGGAGCGCTGCCGGGGGCTGCCTTCTTGACAACCTCAAGCTTGTCGATCGCGATATGCTCATCTTCGACTTTCAGATCGGCGCGGATTTCATCTCCAGGACCAACCTGCTCGAGCATCGCATTGTCAGCGACCGGATATGGCATGGTCATCGCTTCCATGAAGCCGGGAATGGCATCGTGATCGATGATCAGCTCGTGCCCGAGCTTGTCGACGGATATGATCCTGCCGTGCAGCGCGTAGTGATGGGCCTCAGGCTTTTTGCCGCAGCCAACCAAGGAAAGAGCGAACACGAAGGTCACGAGAGGAAAAGCAAGGTCACGAAGCTGGCGTAGAAACGCAGCATGCTGCGTCTCCACGACGATGATCCTCAGTGCCATGCTCGCTGAATTATTTCGGTGCATCGTCAAGACGCAGCATGCTGCGTCTCTACCTTTCCTAATAATGGAACCTATATCTCACCTGTAGCGAGATCTCCCTTGGATTGGCGAAGTGTGATCCGCCAAACGTGTTGCTCAGGTCGATGAAGTAGCGCTTGTTGGTCAGATTCATGGCGCTCACCTTCGCTGACCAACTCTCTCCGAACGATTTGCCGAGCGAGAGGTCGATAGTCCGATAGCTGGACAGATGGTCTGGCCCGTTGCCATTCAGGAATCCTGAGCCGTAGGTGAAGTTCGCCGATAACCAGCTCCGCCACTTCATGGTGGTCGTAAGCCCGGTGCTCAGAGTGTCGCGCTGGTCATGGTCGAGATAGAAAAAGCTGTCTGGAGGCGGACTGAAGTCGGTCAGCCCTCCGGTAACTCCCCCGGTGCCTTCGGCCGATTGATGCGAGTATGCAAGGTGAAAATCTACCCGTTTGAACACCCGCGGAGAGCGCACGGTGGTTTCAAGACCGCGAATGCGAACGTGATCGATGGTGAGAGGAAAAAAGATATTGGAATCGCCGATTACATCGTGATCAAAGAAGTTTCGCGCTCCGGTGCGGAAGTAGGCGACGTCAGCGGTCCAGGATCGGATCGGAATTGTTAGTCCAAATTCGTGCTGTTCGTCTCTTTCTCCTTTGAGAGGCAAGAATCCAAGGTTTTCTGCTGTGGCAAACTCGAGCAGCGGACCTGAGATTGTCGAGAGCGGCGGCGCCTGGTAGTAGCGACTATAACTTACGCGCAGCACCCAGTTGAGATGTGGCAGGCGGATCGCCATTCCCAGACGCGGATCGGCGGCGTTCTCACTGATGGCCCCGGCGAAGTGTGTGAGCCGGACTCCGCCGTTCAACGTAAGCCATGATGTGAGCTTGAATTGATCCTGCAGAAAAAGCGCTTCCAGTTGGCCGCTGACGGAATCGCGCGCTGCGATGTCGTCGCCGCTGCCGTCATTGGCAATTAGTCCGAATTGCGTGTTGTCGTGCTGTCCAAACCCATAAATGCCGGCGCTCGCGTTGTGCTTCCCGTAAACCGCGCTTACCGACAACTGTCCGCCCGCATAGTTCGAGGCGCGATTCACGATGGTGCTGGGCACATCATTGGGTCCGCCCTCGAACGCAGCGCGATTGAAGTGGTAAAAAGGCGTGGCGGTGAGCACCAGGTTGGGCGACCAGGTATGAATCCAGGAAAAGTTCCCAAATGCATCCTGCTCGCGTTCGCGATCGCTGATCAGCGCCGCCTGTAGATCGGTATCGTTCGGCACCTGATAGTGGTCCTGCCGCGCTGAGCCCACGAAGCGCAACTGATCGGACGGCGTGGAATTGAAGATCAATGACGTAAAAGCCCCAAAGCCGTTCGCGCGATCGTGAAGCACCTTCGATGTGGGAGTCTCCAGTCCCAAATCGGTCCGGTTACCGTTCAGGCTCGTATAGTAGGCGAAGCGGTCGGTATGACTGCCGAAGCTGAGCTGATCGTCGGTAGAGTTATAGCTGCCGTAGCTGGCCACCAGCTCCGCCTCTTTGTTGCGCTCGAAACCAGAGCGCGTGACCACGTTGAAGACTCCGTAAGTACGATCGCCATAGTCGGCTGAAATGCCGCCGCGTTCTGCTTCGAGATAATCGATGTCCTTCGGATCAAACTGTGGGCCGACATTGCCGGCGATATTCGTATTTGGCACAGGTACGCCATCGATCGCCCAGGTGATCATCGCGAGCGAGTTCGCCTGATCGGCTCCTGGCGTTGCGAGAATTTCATGACGGCCGATCATCGTTTCCGTGGTGCTCGAGGACGGATTTACAGCGGCAACTTCGCCGGTGACGTTGACGGTCTCCTGAACCTTGGCAATCGCGAGCTGGAAGTGCAGATCCTGAGCATCACCGGCCGTGACGGTAATGGTTGCGATGCGCCTCGCGAATCCGGGGGACTCAACAGTTACTTCGTAGTCTCCGAGTGGAACAGTCTGAAACAGAAATTGCCCAGCGTCGTTGGTCGTAGTCTCCCTTTTCCAGTCACTTGTCGCGGACTTCAATAACACCCTCGCTTTCGCGATTGGGCGATGTTGGGGATCGTGAACAATGCCCTTCACAACTCCGAAGACGGAGGCAAAATTCAGGCTGGGAATGAATAGCAAAATGAATAGAAGCAACTTACGCATGACGCAGTCCTCGTGAATACAGGCTAGATCCCAAGTCTTTGGAGAGAATCAGCTCCGCGCTAGCGGCGGGATGGTGAGCAGCTGCCTGGCGAACTGGTTCCGCATTTGGGAAGTGTCTAAAGGAGGGCTGGAGGACCGCGTTGATGGTCAAGGCGAATCGGCGTGAGGTGTCGGCGAGAAACCGCTCTGCCGATTGACACCTGGCGGGCGGTCTCAGTTCGGGCCGAGGCGGAAGGCGG
>Ga0209474_10001129_pt1 | contig 26935 bp, 25 predicted proteins | sample GraSoiAngelo_145_FD_185902 | JGI IMG/M metagenome (GOLD analysis project Ga0209474, IMG submission 185902) | Grasslands soil microbial communities from the Angelo Coastal Reserve, California, USA - 14_1009_05_20cm (SPAdes) (version 2) | ecosystem: Environmental > Terrestrial > Soil > Grasslands...
ACACTCAGGAATTTCTCGGCTTCGCGCACATCGCTTGTGAAAATCGAGGACGTTAACCCTTGCGGCACGTTGTTGTGGATCGCGATCGCTTCATCAAAATCGCGGTAGGTCATCAGATAAAGAAGCGGCCCGAACGTTTCGTGCTGGACAATTTCAAAATCGGGCTTCGCGGTTGCCAGGCATGGCTTCATGTAACACTCGCCGGGAACGCTCAGCCGTTCGCCACCGTAAAGGATTTCGCCACCCTCATCTTTCAATCGTTGAATCGAATGCTGGACGAGATCGACAGCGTTCTTATCGATCAATGGTCCCATCACCGTTTTCTTATCGAGCGGATTTCCGATCGATAAACTCTTGTAAGCGGCGAAGAGTTTATGGCGGACTTTCGATGCGACCGATTCGTGCATGATCACGCGACGCGTTGAAGTGCAACGTTGCCCCGCCGTGCCGACGGCGCCGAAAAAGATCGATTGCGTGGCCATGTCGATATCGGCACTTGGCGCGACAACGAGCGCGTTATTGCCACCAAGCTCCATGATGGTTCTTCCCAATCGGCCATGGGCCGTTTTCGCGACGTTCAAACCCATGCCTACCGAGCCGGTCGCGGATACCAATGGGATGCGGCGATCATCGGCCAGTTTTTGACCGACTGTCTTTCGATCGCCGATCAATAAAGTGAAAATCGCCGGATCAGCGCCTGTCTCACGACAAACGCGCTCGGCAATCTTCGTCACCGCAATCGCGCTGAGCGGAGTTTTCTCCGATGGCTTCCAAACGGTGGCGTCGCCGCAGACAGCCGCGAGCGCGGCGTTCCATGACCAAACCGCGACTGGAAAATTAAATGCGCTGATGACGGCAACGACGCCGAGCGGATGCCATTGTTCCATCAAACGATGGTTCGGGCGTTCCGATTGAATCGTTAGCCCATAAAGCATCCGGGATTGACCGACTGCCAGATCGCAGATGTCGATCATCTCCTGCACTTCGCCTTCGCCTTCAGCGACAATTTTGCCGGACTCCATCGTCACGAGCTGACCGAGTTCATGCTTCGCGTCGCGGAGCGCGTTGCCTAAACGTCGGACCGTTTCTCCGCGCACCGGCCCAGGTGTGACGCGCCATTTTAAAAATGCTTCCTGCGCCGAGCTAATCGCGGCTTCGTAATCTTCATCGGAAGCGGTGCGAACGCTGGCCAGTTTTCGCCCATCGATCGGCGATATCTTGTCGATCTTTCCGCCGCCGCCTCGCCATTCACCGCAGAAGACGCCGGGATTTTCGTCAGCGATGTCGAGTTTTTCGAGAATAGATTGCATAATACGGATCGGGGCGCTCGGACTCCCCAACGTTGAAAATTATTTGCGGCGCTCGCGGCAGTATTGCCGCATCAAGTCCATCGCTTCATCGATAACTTCGGCCGTGATGTCGAGTGCGGGCCGGAACCGGATGGAGTTTTCACCGGAACGGAGCGTTAGCACACCAAGATCGAAAAGACCTTTCCAAAATGCCTCGCGCGTTCTTGGATCGGGAAGATCGAAAGCGAGAAACAGCCCTCGTCCGCGCGCGGCGGAGATCGTCGGCTCTTCGCGCTGTAGATCGCGAAGTTGGTCGAGGAAATGAGCACCCACTTTGCAGGCATTCTCCACGAGATGTTCTTCCTCGATGATGCGCAGGTAATGAGTCGAGCGCACCATGTCGGTGAAATTCCCGCCCCAGGTTGAATTTAGCCGGCTCGATAGCCGAAACGCGTTATCTGTCACTTCATCGAGCCGCGGTCCGGCCATCACGCCGCAGACTTGCGCCTTTTTTCCAAACGCGAGCAAATCAGGCACAACGTTGAAATGTTCGCAGCACCAGGTGCGACCGGTCGCGCCCATCCCGCATTGCACTTCATCGAAGATGAGGAGGATTTCATTTTCATCGCAGATGCGCCGAAGCGTTTGCAGCCATTCACCGCGAAAATGGTTATCGCCGCCCTCGCCCTGGATCGGCTCAATGATGATGGCGCAGATGTCGATCTCGCGTTCATCAATAAGTTTTCGAATCTCACCTTCCGATTTCTTTTCGCGGTCGATCACGTCGCGCTCTTGCTCCGATTCGGGCAAAGCGAAGTTGATGTGTGGGCAGGAAACCCGTGGCCAATCGAACTTGGCAAACAAATCCGTTTTGCGCGGATCCGTGTTCGTCAAGCTCATGGTGTAACCCGTGCGCCCGTGAAACGCGCGACGGAAGTGCAGAATCTGAGTCCCGAACTCACCATGACCGGCGCCCATGTTCTTGCGCACCTTCCAATCCATCGCTGCCTTCAAGCAATTTTCGACCGCGAGTGCGCCGCCTTCGATGAACAGGTAGCGTTCGAGCGGCCGGAGGCCAACGATCCGCGCAAAAGTTTCTACAAATTCCGCGTAGCCTTCCGAGTAAACATCCGAGTTCGCGACTTTGACTTTTGCCGCGCGCAAGAGATCGCGCTGGACAGCCACATTGGCGAAGTATGGATGATTGAAACCAACCGGCATTGAGCCAAAAAAACCGTAAAGATCAATCAGCCGGCGATTACTGGCGGCATCATACAAATACGAACCGCGACTTTTTTCGAGGTCAACAACAACCTTGAAACCATCAAGCAGGACATGCTGCCCGATGGTCTGCAAAACCTTCGACGTCGGTATGTGATTCTCGTCTTCGCTCTTTTTGAGGCGGCTTCGAGGCGAAGCCGCTTCCGTGAGCACGGGCGGCATACTCATCCGCTGAGGGTAGCTGTCGCAGGTCAATTGGTCAACCGTAGTAGGACGGATGCGGGAAATTGTAGGAGCAGACGTGCCGCCTGCGAAATATTTCGAATGCAGCCGACATGGCTGCTTCCACAGTTAAACGATGCCGTCGCGCAACATCGCGTATTTACCGGCGAGCAATTCTTGCGTGAGCTGATAACCCCTCTTGTCGACGTTGCGCCGCGTCCCGGCGAAATGAGTGTCGATCCGTAAACGCGCGGACCGGCAAAAATAATCCGCGAGCGCCAGGATTTCGTTGCTCGGTTTGCCCTGGCCGAGCAGCCACTGCGCATAGGAACAGGTCGCGCTGATGGCAAACAACTCGGTTGCGATACCGACAAAACGCGAGAGCAATAGTTGCTGTCGATCCAGCTTGGGACCGAATCGCGCCATCGCATGAAACAAACCCCGCGCGAGTTTCTTGCTCCCTGCGGCTGCGTAATCGACATGCTTTTGCAGATCTTGATGGAGATTGTCGATCTTGTTGGCGCCATTCGGCAACCACTGCCGTGGATACCAACCGGCATAGAATTTTCCGGAACTGAAGACCGCCTTGAGTCGTTCCGATTTTGGCAATTGCGTATTGAAGATCGCGCCGCCGACCTTTAAGTGCGGATCGAGCGCTTCGCGCGCGATGAACAAGCGCATGATTTCGCTCGAACCCTCAAAAATCGTATTCACACGGCAATCGCGCAGAAATCTTTCCACTGCGATCGGCGGTTCACCCCGCCCGCCCAGCGATTGCGCGGTTTCATAGCCGCGACCACCGCGCACTTGCATCGCGTCATCGGCAATTTTCCAGGTCGTTTCCGTCGCCCACATTTTACACATGGCTGTTTCAATGCGCAGATCGCCGGCTTTACGATCGAGCAACGACGAACTGAGAAATGTCATCGCTTCCATGGCAAAAACGTTGCCGGCCATTTCCGCTATTTTGCCGGCGATAGCGGCATGTTGACCGATCGGCACGCCCCATTGAACGCGTTCGCTCGCCCATTTGCGCGAAATCTCGAGCAACCGTTTGGAAACGCCGACGCATGCAGCGGGAAGCGTGAGCCGGCCAGTATTTAACGTTGTGAGCGCAACTTTCAGACCCTTGCCTTCGCCCGCGATGATATTTTCGCGCGGCACACGCACATCTTTGAAGGTGACGACTGCGTTGTAGAGCGCGCGCAATCCCATAAACCGGCAGCGGTAAGCGATCTTCAGCCCTGGCGTAGCCACGTCGACTATGAACGCGGTGATTTGCTTCCGCTCTTTTCCGCCCACCATTTTCGGAGGCGTCCGCGCCATCACTACGAGCACGCCCGCTTTCACGCCGTTGGTACACCAAAGTTTCTCGCCGTTGAGAACGAACTCAGAGCCGTCCGGCGTTGGCTCGGCACGCAAGCTCATCGTCGCCGGATCGGAGCCGGCGTGCGATTCGGTCAGCGCAAATGCGGAAATTTCTCCGCCCGCAACGCGCGGCAAGTATTTTTGCTTCTGCTCTTCCGTGCCAAACAAGAGCAGTGGTTGGGCCACTCCGATTGACTGATGCGCGGAGACGAGCGCGGCCACATTTCCGTCCCAGCTGCCAAGCAAAACCGCGGCACGCCCATAATTATACTGCGACAAACCGAGACCGCCGTACTGCTTCGGTACTTTGATTCCGAATGCGCCGATCTCCGCGAGTCCCTTAAAATTTTCTGGTGGAATTTCACCGGTCCGATCGATTTCGTCCGGGTCGACATGATCACGCAAATAACCTTCGAGCTTGCGCAAAAAATCTTCGCCGGCGGCGCGATCTTCCGCGCTTTGCGCCGGCCAGGGATAAATTCGATCGAAATCGTAGCGCCCGATGAAAAGATTGCTCGCAAAACTGCCGCGGTCATCCAGTGGATCGCGTGAGGCTTCGGCTAGGTCGAGTGCTTCGCGCTTGCCTTTCGACATCTTCGACGTGTCGATCGCAGCGGATGTCGGCTTTGCCGTCCTGGCGCTGGTTTCCGCGGCAACCTGTTTTTCGGGAGCCTCGAGGGGCGACTTCATTAAAGGATAATCTTCCAGATTGCCCTGGCCAGCGGATTTCCAGCCTGACGTGAACCGACAGGCCGCGAGGCCTGTGGGCCGAGACAGACAAGACGACTATCTTCCGCGGCGATTTCAGCTTTCATAAAATTTCGTCCCCTCGCGCGCGTGTTTCTTCAATATTTCGCACGGCGCGAACTTATCGTCGGTCTGTGTCAGCCGTTCCACTTCTTCGACAACTTTCTTGATTCCGAAATGTTCCGCGAAGCGTAATGGCCCGCCACGGAATGGTGCGAAACCCGTCCCCAAAATCATTCCGTAGTCCGCATCCTCCGGTGATGCGACGACTTTCTCTTCCAGGCAACGTGCGGCTTCATTGACCATGAGAAAGACAAGGCGATGCGCTAGGTCGGTCTCATTGAGTCTTAATCGCGGATCGCGATGCCGGTCCGGCGGAATGATCGGCCCTTCAGCGCCTTCCGGATCGCCATGCAATCCGCGCCGCCACTGCGTCAGCGCCTCGCTAGTTGATTGCGTTTTGCCTTCGTATTTGTAAAAACCAGCGCCGCTTTTGCGGCCGAGCATCTGGCCATCGCGCAACCAAAGCAGGACGGCGGGAACGTGATCGCGTCGCCCGTATGCCTTCTCAAGGGTATTGCCAATATCAATCGTAATGTCGACGCCGATTTCGTCGATCAGCCTCAACGGTCCCATTGGCATCCCCCATTGCACAAGTGCATTGTCGATCTTGTCCGCGTTCAGGCCGCTTTCGAAAAGCTCTGCAGCATCGAGCAAATAAGGAAACAAAACGCGATTGACGAGAAAACCCGGGCTGTCGCGGACAATCACGGGCAGTTTCCCGACTTGCCGCGCGAATGCGAGCGTCCGCTCGCGCGTTTCATCTGAAGTTTGTTTTCCGATGACGACTTCCACGAGCTTCATCCGGCTCACCGGATTGAAAAAATGGAGACCGATGACGTGCTCGGGCGAAACCGTTGAATCGGCCAGTTCGCCGATCGGAAGTGCGGATGTATTTGTAGCAATAATCGTTTTCGGACCGGCCTGCATCGCCAGCTCGCAAAAAATTTCCTTTTTTATTTCGATCTTTTCCGAGGCGGCTTCGATGACAAATTGGACATCGCGTAATTCCATCGGCGCGGTCGAGGCTACAATCCGGGCGCGTCCCTCCTTTGCTTTTTCCTCGCTCATCAAGCCGCGCTTTACGGCGTCGGCGTAAGTTTTTTCAATGGTGGCCAGACCGCGGTCGATTTGCTCCCGGGCTATATCGCGCAGAATCACAGTCACGCCGTGGGAGCTGAACCATTGCGCAATGCCTGAGCCCATTACGCCGGCGCCAATCACGGCAGCGTGCACTACCTTCTGCGCAGAGACTTTTGAGGTTCCTTTCCGGTATTTGTCATTCAGAAAAAAATTGCGAATCAAATTTTGAGTCGACTCGCTTTTCCCAAGATCGACAATAGCGTCGAGCTCAAGCGCAAGCGCCTGTTCGATGGAACTGGTAAGGCCGCGCTTAATGACTTCGAGCGCGCGACCCGGCGCGGGGTTTTCGGTCTCGCGCGGTATGGGAATTTCCTTTTCGATTCTTGGAACCGAACGCGCTGCGCGTTTTCCATCGCGCAATTTTTTACGAGCAGCTTGGAGAAGTTGATCGCGCGATGCCACCTCATCGACCAAGCCGAGCTTCAACGCTTCCCGAGCGGAATACAGTTTCCCTTTCAAGATCACGTCCGCAGCGCGTTCCGGGCCAATCAAACGCGGCAAGCGCGTGCAGCCACCCCAGGCCGGAATTAAGCCGAGCGTTGTCTCGGGAAGTCCAATTCGAGTGGCTGGATCATCCGTCGCGATTCGGTGGTCGCATGCCAGCGTGATCTCATAGCCGCCACCGGCGCAGGCTCCGTGAATAGCGGCGACAGTTGGAACTTTCAACGCGACAATCCGATTCAAGATTCGCTGGCCGTGGGCGATGAAATCACGCATCTCGCCGGATTGAGCTTGCTTCAACAACGTCTTCAAATCCGCCCCGGCAATGAAGATCGATTTTTTTGCCGAGGTGATGATCAGCCCGCGTATTGAACCGTCGTGTTCGATAAGATCGAGGTGTTCGTTCAGGTCATTGAGAGTGGCAGCGTCGAAAATGTTCGCTCCCGAGTCCGGGCGATCGAACGTAAGCAGGCAAATATGATCGTCGTCGATCTCAGACCGAATTATCGAGCTGGATACAGTCGCCGGCATTGGACTTATTTTCGCTCCTTTCGGATGAATGCCAAGCGCAGACACAATCGCCGATTGACTCGTTCGTCTCTCGACTCACTCGCCGCTACCCTCGCGGCATTGCCGTCAATGTCACTCGCCCCGCTCGCTCCATTCCGCGACTTCTGGGGAATGACAAGGGGCGATTGCGCTCTCCGAGTCGCGGTGTTAAAACTCGGCGGCGTTCGCGCGTAATACTCCGCTTATGGTTGGCAAAATTTTAGAGCCTGAAATTAAGAGCATGATCGACGCCCGTAACTTCGGAGCGCTGCGTGAAGTGTTTCGGGAGTGGCCGCCGGCCGATGTTGCGGAAGTGATCCTCGATCTGCCGGAAGATGAACAGGTCATCATCTTTCGCGTCCTGCCTCATGCGCTGGCTGCGGATGTTTTTGAGTATTTCGATGTCGATTCGCAGCAGAAATTGTTACGTGCGATGGCGCACGAGCAAGTAGTTGGAATTCTGAACGAAATGTCGCCGGACGACCGCACCGCGTTGTTGGAGGAATTGCCGAGTGCGGCAGCGCGGCAATTAATCAGACTGCTGACCCCAGAGGAACGCCACGTCGCGCAAGCTTTACTTGGTTATCCGGAAGGCAGCGTCGGCCGTTTGATGACGCCGGATTTCATCGCCGTGGACGAAGATTGGACCGTCCAACAAGTTCTCGACTACGTGCGCGAACACGGCCAGGACAGCGAGACGCTTAACGTCGTCTATGTTGTCGATGAACGGGGCAAACTGATCGACGATATTCGCATGCGTGAGTTTCTGCTCAGACCACTCACAGCAAAAGTAAGCGACTTCCGAGACCGAACATTCGTCGCATTGAGTGTGAGCGATTCGCAGCAGGACGCGCTCAACGTATTCCGGAAATATGACCGCACGGCATTGCCGGTGGTTGATTCGAACGGCATTCTCGTCGGGATCGTAACGATCGACGACATGCTCGATGTCGCCGAAGCAGAAGCGACTGAGGATATTCAAAAGTTCGGCGGCATGGAGGCACTGGACGAGCCGTATATGCGAATTCCGCTCTGGCGAATGGTGCGTAAACGCGCCGGGTGGCTTGTGATTTTGTTCCTGGGCGAAATGTTGACCGCGACGGCGATGGCCAATTACCAGGATGAAATCGCAAAGGCGGTGGTGCTGGCGCTCTTCCTGCCGCTCATCATTTCGAGTGGAGGAAACTCCGGCTCGCAAGCTTCCACATTGATCATTCGGGCGATGGCGCTGGGCGAAGTAACGTTGCGTGATTGGTGGCGAGTGGCTGGTCGGGAGATTCGTGCCGGTTTTTCGTTAGGGGCAATTCTCGGCGCGATCGGTACAGCGCGCGTCGCTATTTGGTCGGTTGTGGGGGACCGTTATTTTCATCGGCAGTTGTACGGGCCGCATTGGCCGCTAGTGGCGCTCACAGTCGGCGTAGCGCTCGTCGGAGTCGTTTTATGGGGATCGCTTTCAGGATCAATGCTGCCCTTCGTTTTGCGACGCCTCGGCGCGGATCCGGCGACCTCGTCTGCGCCGTTTGTTGCTACACTTGTCGATGTTACCGGATTGATGATTTATTTCAGCATTGCGCTGGTTATCATGCGTGGTGCAATGCTCTAGGAGCGGTGGGCTTATGCTGTCGATTCAAAAAATTCTCGGGCGCGATGAAAAGTTTTTCGATTTGCTGGAGGCCAGTGCGCAAGAGGCAGACGCGAGCGTGCATCACTTGATCGCGCTTCTCGAGAGGCTTGAGAAAAAAGATTCGCCGCAGAGCCTGGAAGAATTTGTGCGCAGCCGCCGCAAAGACAAGCAAATCACGCAGGAATTGACCGAACAGCTTTGCAAAAAATTCATCACGCCGCTTGAGCGTGAAGATATTCAGGCGCTGGCGGCCGCGCTTTATAAAATCCCGAAAACGGTGGAGAAGATCGGCGAGCGCGTCTTGATCTGTCCGGAAGATTTACACGGACGCGATTTTCGCAGGCAGGTGGAACTTCTCGAGCAAGCTGCGGAAACCGTGCTCGCCATGGTCCGGCAATTGCGCAAGGGCACCGATGCGGCGACGGCGCGTGAGATGAATGCAAAGCTCCAGTCGATCGAAGGCGACGCCGATAAACTTGAGCTAGACCTGCTGCGCGACCTTTACCAGGGCGAGTACAAAACGAAGCAGGTGATTTTTCTGCGCGATCTGTTCGAGCTGATGGAAAAGGTAGTCGACCGCTGCCGTGACGCAGGAAATATCGTCCTCGAAGTAGCGCTGAAGTATTCGTAGCCGGCTGCGGCTATGCTTACGTTTTTTTCAGTCGTTCTCGCGGCGATCATCTTTGAATACAGCAACGGCTTTCACGACGCCGCCAATGCGATCGCCACGGTTGTTTCCACCCGAGTTCTAACGCCGCGCAAGGCAATTGCGATGGCGGCGTTTTTCAATCTCACCGGCGCGCTCCTCGGCGGCGCAGTGGCTTCGACAATCGGCAAGGGGCTGGTGGACACTAACGTGGTCACAATGTCGACGATACTCTGCGCGGTCATCGCCGCATTCGTATGGAACATCACGACGTGGTGGTTCGGTTTACCCTCGAGCTCGAGTCATGCGCTAATTGGTGGACTTTGCGGAGCAGCGCTGGCCGCCGCACGCGGTAATTGGTCGGTTATAAAATGGAATGCCGGTGTGTGGCCAAAAGTCGTTGTGCCGATGATCACTTCTCCAGTTGCCGGTTTTATTTTTGGCGCGCTACTGATGTTTTTGCTGTTCGTGACGCTTCAGCGTTTCACCCCCCACTTTGTCCATTCGCTTTTTGGTAAACTGCAAATTTTCAGCGCGGCGTGGATGGCGCACAGCCACGGCACAAACGACGCTCAGAAGACAATGGGCATCATTACACTCGCGCTCTTTACCGGCACCAAAGCGGGCAGCTTCGATCATCTGCCTGGCTGGCTTGATTTTCTTAAGACGCCCGTTTTCGCGCTGCCTGTGTGGGTGACGATTCTCTGCGCGGGGACCATGGCAGTGGGAACAGCCGCGGGCGGCTGGCGAATCATTCGCACGCTTGGCCATCGCATGGTGAAATTGCAGCCGGTGCACGGATTTGCGGCGGAGACGAGCGCTGCGCTGATTATCCAAGGCGCCAGTTACTACGGCATTCCTCTCTCCACAACGCACGTGATCTCCACGTCGATCATGGGCGTGGGTGCAGTGAAACGTTTTAGCGGAATGAAATGGAGAGTCGTCGAGCGAATCATCTGGGCATGGCTTTTTACCCTGCCCGCAAGCGGCCTTATCGGTTACGCGCTCGCACGCGCGGCAGCGGCGATTTGATTTCGCGCAATCTGTCGAATCAAAGATCTTTCGGTGGTTCGATCCCGAATTTCTCGAACATTTTTCTCACCCGTTCGCTTCCCTCCGGCGTGTTCAATCTCGATTCTTCCGGATATTCCGCCCAAAACAGCACGTCGCGATAGTCGCGCTTCGCCACAGCCACGTACTCGCGCAGCTTCGCTTCGCTTCCGGCACCGAGCGTTAAGATGGCGAGCTGCACTCGCTCGCGTTCCCGTTCGAACGGTTCCACGCCATAACTATTGAGTAAGTCGAGCACGCGAGCCCAACTACTCTTTGAAAAAGTCGCTTCGACAGATGCAACTACCTGGTCGCGTGAGTGCGTCATCTCATGTTGCCCAAGGGGGCAAAGATCGTTTTCTAATTTCTAATTTCGCCCGGACAGCGGCTACCCTGGGGCGATTGGTTAGGCCTAATAGCGTAGCGCGTCCCGTTGAACGTGTTGTTAGGCGGTTCCTTGGCACAAGATATCCTATTGCTTAGGGTGTACGGAGGTATGTGCCCAGCTTCTCGTACAATGCGAGTTGAATCTGACGATCTTCCTCGTTAATCTCATGTAATTTAAGCTGGTCGGGGGACATCTTGCTCAGGCTATCGCGTAGTGCTTCAACCCGTTGCAGCAACTCCTCGCGTTTACCCTGCAAAAGATATCCAGGGGGAACTGTGGTTTTAAAGGAGTCAGCAAAGATCACCACCCTTTCGCCAGGCTGCAGTTGATACTGTGGACCACCAGCCAACATCGGTGTTTTGTCATCATAGCTTGAGTATTCGACAGTAGCCTCAGAAGGCTTGGTGCTTGGACCTCGTGCGACGGCTGAGACGCTCACAACTGCCCGTGCCTTGATGTCGAACTTCGTTCGCGTCAGCAAGTGCACTTCTCTAACGGATCCAATGTAGACGACAGGCGCTTTTCTCCGAACAGCTTCTATGAAGCTGCGTATATTCGCGGCTATCGTTTGGCTAGCATCAGTTAGTATGAACAGGCATCCCAAGACTAGAATGTATCGCACAGAGCTCTTTCTGTTCATACTACCTCTTCGCTGGTCGAAACGGCGCGAAAAGCTGCATGAATTCAAGATTATCTTCTGCCGCGGAACCGGGCAAGATCAAATGGCTGGATGGCGTTCGGGAGGCGATTCCGCGCAATGAATCGTCCGTTATTTGCTATCGAAGTAGAGGAGGACAAACGCAATTCCAAGCAATGGTCGCAGGAGCGTCTGGACGAGACCGAGGATAAAGCCGACGAGGTTAAATCCTTGAGTCGTTGAGGTAGTTGTCAGGCCCTGAATGAGAGCCTGCGGATCCTGAGACGTGGTCAACTCATGAAAATAATGCTGAATCGAGTGCCATTCAGATCCGAGATTGATCGCAAACACAAACGCAAACCAGAGTGACGCAATAAAAACGCCTCGCCACATCGGGCGCCGAAACCACGGAAGATCGCGCTGGCTGCGTGCGAGCTCTTTACTCTGGCGCAAGGCATTTCCGACGTCCGCCCCTTCGAGAACCGCAAACTGTTGCCAGAACAAAAAATTTACGAACAAGCGGCCAACTATCCACACCTGAAACGCCAAGACGACGAGCGCGAGAAAGAACAAAAGAACAGAAGGACCGGCCACCATGACCATCAGAATGATACCGATCGGCAGAACGGTCCAAAAAAGGTAAGTGCCATAGACAAAGATGCAGAGCATCGCGACCCGAGGCCAAAATTTGCGCGCATTTTGCAGAAGAGGAAACATTCTTATCGAGCGACCGCCGGCCAGTTCAGCGGTGAGAATTTGAATCCCGGCGATAAAAACCGGCCACGCCGCAAGGCTGAGTAGGAACATGCAAAAACTCAACGCTGCCACGGTGAGCGTGCGGAGATTCGCTTCCATATTCGGCGACGCGCTCAACGTGGAACCGGTTAGTTGCGCACAAAGGGAAGGGACTGCGATCAGCAGCGCAAGCCCCAGGAATTGAAGAAACCCTTTGCGATAGATGCGAAATGTATCGATCAGGACCTCGCTAAAGCTGCGACGCGGTTGTAGAGGCGCTCGCCGCGGCGAGCGCTCGGCGGTAGGCGCAGCCGCTGTATCGACTGATTCGAAAAGACCGGGAATGTCCGCTGCTGTCGTCCAACGCTGAACATCAGTCCGGCGCGCTTCATTTGCCGGAAGCAGGCGGCCCTCCATTTTCCATTCGCGGAGCGTATCAACCTCCACCGGACCGTACTCCTTGCCCTGCACGCGCACTATCCATTCGTCGGTCATTCCGTCACTTAACCGTGAATTGCGCCAAGCGAAAGTAGCGTGAGCGTCCGGCTTTCGGCCCTCCAAATACAACCGGGACGGTTGCGCTAGGTTGCGGGCTTCGGCTACGGTAATCGGGTGAAGCTGCTGCTCATCGACGGTCATTACTACGTTTACCGCTCGTTTTTCGCGATCCAGAATTTGTCTAATTCCCGCGGGGAGCCGACGAACGCGATCTTCGGTTTTACAAAGACCGTTCGCCGGATGTTGAAAGATTTGCAGCCGGAACTGGGCGCAGTGGTTTGGGACGAAGGTCTGCCGCAAAAGCGAATGGAACTGCAGCCCGCCTACAAGGAAACGCGCAAGGAGATGCCGACGCCGATGATCCCGCAGCTCGACTTCATCCAAAAACTCACCCCTCTGCTCGGTTTTCGAAATATCGCGCTCGCCAATACCGAGGCTGACGATCTGATGGGTTGCTACGCGCTTGCTGCCTGCAAGCAGGGCGTGGAAGTGGTGCTCGCCACAAACGACAAGGATTTATTTCAGTTGGTCGGACCATGCGTAAAGGTTTACACGACCGCGAAAGCCGATCTCGCCTCACCGAAAGATCAATTCGCGCTTCTCGGCGAGCCGGAAGTGACCGCAAAATGGGACGTTCCTCCGAGGCTTATCGGCGATGTCCTCGCCCTGACTGGCGATTCGGTCGACAACATCCCTGGAATCGGCTTGGGCCGCAAAACAGCGGCGGCGCTCGTTCGCGAACACAATGGCTTGGAGTCTTTGCTGGCCAACATCAACAAGGTAAAAAATCAGCGCACGCGCGAGAAACTGGTCAGCGCGCGCAATCAGATTTCTCAGAACCGGAAAATGGTCGAACTAGACTGCGACATGAAGTTGCCGGTGCAAGTCGAGGAACTCAGGATTCAACCCGATTATCCCAAGCTGATCGCAGCGCTGGAGAAGTGTGAATTCAAGTCGCTTCTTCAGGAAGTCCGCGACGAGGCCGTGCGCGCGGGCGCTGGAGTGCAGGGAAGCTTGCTGTAGAGCCCGAATTTTACGACGGCAACAGGCCACCGCGACGCAGAATAAGACACCTGGCCGCCAGGCAGCCGGAATTTATTACATTTAAGGAAAAAAAATCGAACGCGGGCTAAGCTGCGCTGTCTATCTCAACAGGTTAAGGCGATTCGGGCGGTGGCACGTGTTCTTGTATTCATTGTTTCTCCTTAGCGTGCGCTGCCCGAATCTTTTTTCGCCCTAGTCAGCAACACAAATCGTTGTCGATCTCGGCGCAATCGTTTGTTACCCCAAAAGATCGACAGTCCTTGATCAAATCACGGCCAAGACGTGCTCGCGCTTTGCATTTACCGTGGCGCTTCACCCGCCAATTTGAGAACCTACGCGCGTGGGCGATGGGTTTATGAAACACGAGAAGCAGCCCAAGCCCATGAAGCCGAATCGCTATGACCCAATTGCCGCTGCACTCCAGGAAGACATTGGCGTGGGAGATATCACGACCGAATTTTTTGTGCCGGAGGGTTTGCACGCCACGGGACGCATCATTGCGCATGAAAAAGCAACCGTCGCTGGTTCCGGAGCGACAGCCGAAGTTTTCCGCCAAGTCGACCCGTCAACCGACACGCAGATTATTCGCGGGGACGGCACCGAAGTTGCCCCCGGCGAGGCGATTATCGAAGTCCGCGGATTGGCGCGTTCGATTCTGAAGGCGGAACGTGTCGCACTGAATTTTTTGCAACGTCTCTGCGGCATCGCAACGCTGACGCGCCAATTTGTCGACGCGATCAGGAATCATCCCGCCAAAATTTTGGACACGCGGAAAACAACTCCAGGCCTGCGAGCATTGGAAAAGGCTGCGGTCGTCGCCGGCGGCGGCGGGAACCACCGGTTCGGGTTGTACGACATGGTCCTCGTGAAAGATAACCATCTAACCACTTTCGAGGGACTTTCCAGCTTTGCCGAACGAATTCGCCAGCTTCGTCGGGAGCGACCAAACACCCGTATCGAGGTGGAGGCAGATGATTTGGAACAAGTTCGTGCCTTCGTTGAAGTTGAGGGTGTCGACGTCATCCTCCTCGATAATATGGCGCCGGCTCAAATTCGTGAGGCTGTCGCGCTGAGAAAAGGGATCATCGAATTTGAAGCAAGCGGAGGCATCACTTTAAAAAACGTGAACCGCATCGCGGCAACTGGGGTTGATTACATCTCGGTTGGCAGTCTCACCCACGGAGCACGCGCAATCGATATCGGCCTGGAAATGACCCATGTCCCCGGCTGAAACGTTGGATGGCTTAATTGTCGACGAGCTGCAGGCAGATCTTGGCGACACGCTCATTGGACGCGAAGTCATTGTGCTCCAGCAGACCGGCTCGACCAACGATGCGATTTTGGAAGTGGCGCGAGATTCCAAAGAGGGACTCGTTCTCTTTGCCGAACAGCAAACCGCCGGTCGGGGTCAGCGAGGCAATCGCTGGGATTCGCCCGCTCGAAAAGGGCTTTGTTTCTCCATCTTATTGCGTCCAAAAATCGATATCCATGAATCGGGAGGGCTCACCGCGTGGGCGGCGGGCGCCGTGGCGAACACGATTCGACGGGAATTTTCGCTCGAGCCAACGATCAAGCTGCCCAACGACGTCCACATTGATCGACGCAAGGTCGCCGGCGTGCTCGTTGAGATGCGCGCGCAAGAGGGAGCGCAGCATCTAGCCATTGTCGGTGTCGGAATCAATGTGAATCATTCGTCTCAAGATTTTCCCAGCGAGCTGCAGGGTCGGGCAATTTCGCTGGCGATGGCCCTGGATCGGCAAATCGATCGCCAGAAGTTTGCCGCGGCAGTTTTGAGAAGCTTGGACCGGACTTATCGTGAAATCTTCTCGCTGTAGTTTTGCAGAACGCGCGACTTGGCAAACGCGCGACCCAGCTTCAGTAGCTTCGAACAGTCAAGGGTCTCTTAACTTTTCTGTTGGGCCAGCCATTCGCGGTAGACCTGTGGCGAAATCTCGGAAGGCTTGATCTCGCTGCGTCCGCCCCAGAAAACATTCGTATAAGAAACCGGGATACCGATCGAATGAAGATGCCGATCTATGGCCGCTTTGTGTTCGAGGAGCGGTTGTTTGTCCGTGCCGTGTGCCACGGCCATGATGTTGACGTTCTTGAACTCGGGGCCCGCCTCGCGCCAGTAACAATGGGTGAGAATGTGATGTCGGCCCACTTCGCCTCCGGCTTCAAGTTCGCGTCCGGACGGCACCGCCCAATGAAAAAGTGCGTTGAATCGCGTGACACGAATACCGCCAGCTGACGGTTTGACATGTTCCAGGAATGTTGAAAAGCGCCCGATGATTTTTCGGGCGTTCAACTCTTCGGCGACACGATAAAATTCATCAACCGAGATCCCAGCTTCTTTCGCGCGGGTTGCCCAAGGGGTCGATCGAATTTCTTCCGGCGTAAATTCACGCTTGAGCGCGAGCAACACCTTCCATTCCAGTTCGTCAAGATCGACAACTTGCACCGGAATCATTTTTGCTGGCTTATCTGCTTTGCTCCCCGGTTCGATCGTTTTTCGCCGAACATGTCCGACGCCGAGCGTGAAGATTCCTTTCGCCGGCATCAGGCGAAAACGTTCCGCGCCGACTTTTTCCGACAGCAGCTCGCAATGTTGCTGCAGCGAAAAACCATGCGGCACCTTCACCGTTGTCCATAACTTGTAATCCGATCCGGCGGTAACTGCGTCGGTGGAGCGAAGAACCACATGACCCGAAAACGGATCGCACTGGAACATCCAATCGAAGGCATTGTCGATCTTATCCGCAGGAACTTTCCACGCGACGAGGGCACCATCGGCAAGATTGGTCGCGAGCAAAGTTTGCCGGACGCGGCGAATAGTGCCTGCGCGCAGCATCGCCGCGATATGCGCCATCACAACATCGATATGGACGCTCGAGCGCCTCGCAATTTCCTCGAATGGCTCGCGGACGAAGCCTTCGATTTTGTCCTCCGAAATCTCGAGAATCTTTGCGTTGATTGGATCGTTGTGCTCAACCGGCAACATGCGGATTAATCCGCTTGGCGATTGCTCTTGTCCAATCACGAGGCTCGGTCGCGCGAAAAATCTGATCGATTCAACCGGGTCGCCCTCTTAACTCGCGCAGCAGGAGAGAAGCGCGAGAAAATGGCAGCCCGTACCGGCGAGGACGAACAAATGCCAAATGAAATGGCTATAGCGCAGACGTTGATTCACGAAAAAGAGTACGCCTGTGGTATAGGCGACGCCACCGGTTACCAGCCAGAACAGCGTAGTGGGTGGAATCGCCAACGTGATCGGCCGAATCGCGATAAGCGCCAACCACCCCGTGCCAAGATAAAGAGTCATCCCGAGTTTCGAATGACGCGACGGTCCGCGCGTCGCCTTCAACGTCACGCCGAAAATCGCGAGCGCCCAAACAAGTACGAGTATGGTTGCGCCCCAAAAGCCACGAAGTGGGCCTAGCGTGAACGGTGTGTATGTTCCAGCAATCAACAAAAAGATCGCCGAGTGGTCCAGCATCTGCAAAAACGATTTCCCACGCGTTTGCGGCCACGCATGGTAAAGCGTTGATCCGAGATACAACATCGACATGGTGACCGCAAAAACCACTGTGCCGAAGAAAAAGCCGGCACCACTCCGATGAGCTTCCAGCAGCAGAATCGGCGCGCCGATTAACGCGGCACACAATCCGATTCCATGACTGATCGTATTCGCCAGTTCTTCGCCGGCGGATTGCGCCCGTTTTGGTGAGACGCGCAGCTCATCGCTAATGTTCATCACGCTACATCATGGAAAGCCGGCGCACTGATTTGCAAAGCAAAAAATGAATATGCCGCGCTGGGGCGGTGCTCTGCAGAGCGACGGCCATGCTCTCGATGCTGCCCGCTCCAGCTAGGACTTCGCTTAGGGAGGCGTTAAGCCTCACGATGTCGCTATGGTTCCGCTATGGTTCAGGAACGTTGAACCATTGCCCAAGGCGTTGCTTCCGTTCTTCCAGCATTTGCCGCAATCGTTCCCCCTGGTCCGGCGTCAAAACCGGATTCATTCGATCCTGCGCACGATCGAGAATTCCTTCTATCTCACGCAAGTCCAGCGCACGCAGGTTGCGCAACTCGTTATCCGCTTGCTCGATGATCGGCCTCAGCTTCTGATCCTGGTCCGGCGTGAGATGTAAACGTGCGAGCCAGCGGTCCACCGCAAAAGGCATTTCAAGTCGCTCCTCGCTCCGCCGTGGCGTTTCATATTTCACTGCGCGGATCATGAAAAATCCGCCGGTCACCGCGCCTGCGACAAAGATTGCAATCAACGTCAAAACGATTTTCCATCGATCAAGCGCGTTCATGGCTACTAAAAACAAAGAGAAACGGTTAAAAGCGATCTTTTTTGATGCGGTCGGAACACTCTTTTATCTAAGCAACACAGTAGGCGATCATTATGCATTGGTCGCCAAGGAAGTGGGATTGACGCTCGCTGCGCAGAAGCTCGATCGTGCGTTCTTCACCGCTTGGAAACGAATGCCGCCTCGCACCGCCATCGATGGGCCGCGCGACAATGACGACAAAGGCTGGTGGCGCGAACTTGTTAATCTTGTGCTTGATCAAGTAGCGCCTTCATTGAGCGAACCTGATCGCGACAATTTCTTCGAGGTCGCCTACGAACATTTCGCCGAGGCCGGTGTTTGGGAGCTTTATCCGGAGGTTTTTGGTGTCTTGGAGAAATTAGTGCCGTGCTTTGAGCTCGCGGTGATTTCAAATTTTGATGGACGGTTGCGATTTATTCTCGAACAGCTCGGCATTTCCAAGTTCTTCGCGCATGTTTTTGTTTCCAGTGAGATCGGCGCCGATAAACCCGATCCGGCGATTTTTCGCCGCGCGCTCAAGATTATTCGGCTTGAACCCGTTCAAGTGCTGCACGTCGGTGACGATGTCGAACGCGACTGGAAAGCAGCCGCTGCGGCTGGGCTGGCGATTTTCAAGTTAGACCGGGAAAAGAATTCGTTGCGCGATTTGCTGGCGATTGTGAACTGCTAGGAACAGGCCCCGGCGAGCCGCCTCCTGTGATCAGCGGTCACGGCGCGCCCGAGGATCGCCCCTGCGAATTCTTGCAGCAATGTTTGATCTGGCTTACAAGCTTTATTCCACGTGGGTCGGTAGCTCAATCGGTAGAGCAGCGCCCTTTTAAGGCGTTGGTTCCGGGTTCGAGTCCCGGCCGACCCATCTCTTATGGCTTGGGTTTACATTCTGCGCAGCTCATCGGGACGCCATTATATTGGCTCGACCGAGAATCTTGAGCGCCGCCTGCATGGGCATAAGTGTGGTGGCAATCACACCACACATCGCTTCGGCGAACTCACACTGCTCGCAGCGAAAGAAATGCCTTCAATGGCCGAGGCTCGAGGGCTCGAAATCCATTTGAAAAAGAAAAAGAATTCACGGCTTGCGATTTTCGCTTTGAATTCATGAGAGCAGCCCCGAATGCTTTCGGGGTTGGTTCCGGGTTCGAGTCCCGGCCGACCCATTTTGCGTCGTGTGCACGCGCGCCAAAACCGATCCAATATTCAAAACAACAAGCGGGCTGATGTGATTTGCCATAAGTATAAATGCATTTTTGTAGAGGTACCCAAGACCGGCTCTACCAGCGTTCGCGCCATTCTCGGTAAAGCGTGGAAACCGCATCTCAATTTGTGGCAGATCAAAAACCAAATGGAACACTACTGGACGCACTACGGGGGGAAAAAGAACCGTATTTTGGAAGTCCTGTATCTCACCCTGCCGAAAGAGCGGCGAATGAAGATCGGACGAAAACAATTCGAGACCTACTTCAAGTTTGGATTTGTTCGTAACCCCTGGGACCGCGCCGTTTCTCTCTATGAGCGCGCGGAAGCTGTACAGCTCAGAGACAAAATGACTTTCGAAGAATTTGTCGATTGGATCCATTACAGCAGCAGCACCTGCGTCCATTCTTCTCCGCATCGCTATCAATTGGATTGGTTTGTGGACCCGAATGGGAATGTGCTCGCCGATTTCATTGGGAAATTCGAACGACTCGACGAGGACTGGGCTTTTGTAGCGCAAAAGCTCGGCATCCCTGAGAACCTGCCCCATCGACGAGCTAATCCGCGGGCGCGACACTACACTGAGTATTACACTCCCAGAACAAGAGACGTTATCGCAACCAGATTCAAAGTAGATATCGACCGGTTTGGCTATGAGTTCGCCGGATAAAATAAAGGCGATCGTTCTGACCTGCGATCGATACCGCGCGATCACGCAGCATTTGATTTTCCAGTATCACCGGCTGTGGCCGGATCATCCGTTCGTCTTCCACATTCCGTATCAGGAGCTTGGCGGCGAGGATACTGAAAGGATCAAGTATCGCCAGGCACCATCCGACATCAAAGCGACGGTCTTACATTTGCTTGCGGATATCGATGACGAGGAATGGGTTTATTGGTCCGTGGATGACAAATATCCGATTCAACTTGTTACCAATAAAATCGCGGCACTGATTTCCCACGCCACTCGCTCGCCAGAGATAAGCGGGTTACTATTCTGCCGATGCAGAGTAAGCCTGACTAGCCCCAAAGTTGCGCTCTACCCCGGCGAAATAACTAATCCCTTTGGGGACATTTATTTCGAACGTAAAGCCTGGTACCAGATATGGATTCATCAGCTCCTAAAAGCGAAAGTACTCCGACATCTCTTCACCCATCTTCCCAGTCGCATCCCTAACGCGAAGGTGATGGACGAACTGAAAGATGACGTACCCAAATTGCCGGAGCATCACTTATTTGTAACCAAGAAAAATTTTGCAGTTTTTGGAGAAAGCACGCAGAGAGGCGTGATTACGCAAAATTGCTACGAAAGCATTCTGGCGAGTGGAATTGAGCTGCCGGAATGGTTTCGCAATCCGAACGGCCAGTACGTGACGCTCGGAAAATTGTAGATCTTATCGCTGCTCGAACGTATAATCAAAACGTTCGATCTCCGGAGCAAAGCGCTTTCTCACCAACTCACGAAGCTCATCATCATAGTATTTCGAATAACGTTCGCGTCTCGAACGGTTATACTGCGGCAACGGTACGGTCGGAATACCCAGCGTCGCACAGACGAGGCGAAAGTCGTCGGCCAAACTTTCGAAGCGGATAATGTAATCCACATTTGCGAACGGATCGTCGTCGCCTTTATCAAGCCGCAGGTAGTCCGCGACGGACAAGGCCTTTGAAATAACTTTTCTAAATTCTTTCCGATCCAGCTCGCCAACCTGCTGAGTTGGCGTGAAATAATACGAGACCATCCGGTCCCATGGATTTCGTACACAGGCGAATTTGTATAGACTGCGAAACTGTTCATCTCCAAGAGCAGCCCGATACTCGGCCAGAGTTGAGTGTTTCCGGATCTTGTAGTTGGGATTGCGCAGCCCAAAGCGTTCGATCCCATCCTGCTCACTGCGTAAAGCGACGATTTGATCCTCGGAGTAGTCTCGAAGAACGCTTTGAATCGAGTTACCAGCCGTCTTCGGTATATGAACGAAAAGAAATCGTTTCTGAAAAGAGATCATTGGAAGGCGGGTGGAAGTTGCGACTATTCTTCGGTTGCGCGAGTAATCGCCGGCATTTACCAATCGTCCGATAGATTACGCTGCGTTTCCAGTGTCCTCGGCACCGGGCGATGATCATTTCTCACAAATACAAATTTATCTTTATCAAGACGGCAAAAACCGCGGGCACGACAATTGAGGTTTTTCTTTCCCAGCAGTGCGGCCCCATGGACATCGTGACGCCGATCGCTCCTCCGATTGCGGGGCATAAGCCGCGTAACTACCAGGGATTTATCAATCCGATTCCCGAAATTCTTGAGACACCGGGCAAGCTCTTATCGGCGTTGCGATGTACAATCACCAGTCGCGGAAAATTCTACAACCATATGCCGGCATCTCTTGTCCAAAAGCGCGTTCCTGGCCGGGTTTGGAATAGCTACTTCAAATTCTGCGTGGAAAGAAATCCGTGGGACAAAGTTTTGTCGCATTACCACATGCATGCCGCCCGGGAAGGCGGATCGCTCTCGCTCGACGAGTATCTCGCACGCGGTAGGTTTCCCATTAACCATTTTCGCTACACCGATCGCTCCGGTGCGAAAATTATCGTGGATCGAGTTCTCCGCTATGAAAACCTCCTTGCGGAGCTTGGCGAAGTGTTTTCGCAATTAGACATCCCGTTCGATGGCACGCTTGGGATTAAAGCGAAGTCGGAATACCGGAGCGACCGCACACCGTACCAGTTGGTATTTAATGACGAGCAACGAAAGATCGTAGAAAAAGCTTTTGCGAGAGAAATTGAATTGCACGGATATCGCTTTGAGGCCTAGGTGTTGTCTGGGCTCAATTTAGATCGCGCTCGCCCCGATGCAGACTTGATTTCGGCGCGACTTTTTACTTGGATGCCAGCGTGCCTGCTGATGATCAGGTGACGTCACTGACTGGGGTCGGTGGAAGCGGCCCGGTCGCCTTTGCTACAACTCATTGGAGCGTGGTCCTAACCGCACAAGGCGAATCACCAGCGGCCCAGGAAGCGCTGGAGAAGCTTTGCCGCACTTATTGGCGACCGATTTATAGCTTCGTGCGGCGAAAGGGTATTCGGCCAGAGGAGGCGGAGGATCTCACCCAGGGTTTTTTTGCGCTGTTATTGGAGCGGAAAGATCTGAGTACTGTCCGTAAGGAAAAGGGGCGGCTTCGTTCTTACCTGCTTACATCGGTGAAACATTTTCTGGCCGACGAATGGCGTCATGCGATGGCGGTCAAGCGAGGCAAGGGACAGTGGCTGATTCCGTTGGAGGAGATTCGTGAGCGGGAGCGCATCGATGTTGAACGGAGCGACAGGCTGACGTCCGACCAAATTTACGAACGTCGTTGGGCGTTTACGGTTCTCGAGCAAGTGATGGCGCGGCTGCGGGACGAATATCGCAGCGCGGGCAATTTAGGGTTCTTTGATCAGATGAAGAAAATGCTCATGGACGAACCGGGCCGGCCTTCGCAAGCCGAGATCGCCACTGAATTCGAGATGACAGAGAACGCGGTCAAGCAAGCCTTTTACCGATTTCGTCAGCGTTACCAAATCTTATTGCGGGAAGAGGTCTCCCATACAGTTGCGATGTCCAGCGACATTGAAGATGAGTTGCGCCATCTAATTGCTGTGGTCCAGGCGTAACCTCTGATAAAATTTTACGCAGTAAAAAGTGCGAGAGTGGGAGCGACTCTCCGATAAATGACTAGCGTACTCAGATTTTGCCCGAAGTGCGGCGCGGAAATCCCAGCCGACGCGCCAGAAGGAGGCTGCCCAGGTTGCCTTCTCGCGACTGGCCTTGGGCTACTCCCGGACGCACCTGTTGCCGCCGGCGATAACGGCGGCTCGGCTGAAAACGTTGAAGCGAACGCGGCGGTCGCTGCTTCCCATAGTAAAAAAGCAGCGCGCGCCGCCGAGATGCTGGGAGAGTTGGGCGATTACGAATTGCTCGAAGAGGTTGGTCGCGGCGGTCAGGGCGTGGTGTTCCGAGCGCGGCAAAAAAGTCTCAACCGCACAGTCGCCTTAAAAGTTATTAGCCTTGGTCAGTGGGCAAGCAAAGCCCACTTGAAGCGCTTTCGCCGGGAAGCCGAAGCCGCCGCCAGTCTCGATCATCCATGCATCGTCCCCATCTACGAAGTGGGCGAGCGCGATGGCTCCTGCTATTTCAGCATGAAGTTTGTCGAGGGCGGTCAGCTTGACGAGGTAGTCAGGCGCAAGCTGATGTCGATCCGGCAGGCGGCGGAACTAATTGCCAAAATCGCGCGCACAGTTCATTACGCGCACGAACATGGGATCCTTCATGGTGACGTCAAACCGGGAAACATCCTGCTCGATGCAAAAGGCGAACCGCATCTCACTGATTTCGGGCTGGCGCGCTTACTCGAAACGGAAAGCACTGTTACGCGCACAATGGAAATTCTGGGCACGCCGAGTTACATGGCGCCGGAACAAGCGGTGGGAAACAACGCGGCCGTCAGCGGCGCCACAGATGTCTATGGACTTGGCGCAGTGCTTTACCAATTGCTGACAGGTCATCCGCCTTTTGCTGGCGGAACAACCTTCGAGACTATCAAGTTACTCCTGGATACCGAGCCGCGGCAACCGCGCCTCTTAAATCCGAAAATAGGTCGCGATCTCTCAACAATCTGCCTCAAGTGCCTCGAGAAAAATCCAAAGCGTCGTTACTCCTCCGCTTTCGCGCTTGCCGAAGACCTCGACCGCTGGCTAAAGCACGAACCGATTCTGGCCCGGCGCACTGGAATCTTCGCCCGTGGCAAAAAGTGGGTGCGACGCAATCCAACCGGCACACTCTTAGCGGCGTCTCTCGTTGCTTTAGCAACAGCCGCTGGCTGGATTTTTTGGAAAAGTGAATTCATCCGGCATCCGCTGACAAACGGCATTGCCGTGCTGCCATTTGAAAATCTAAGCGATGAAAAAGAGCACGCGTTCTTTGCCGACGGCGTCCAGGACGACATTTTGATCAAACTGGCGAAAATCGCCGACCTCAAGGTGATCAGCCGCACCAGCGTCATGCAATATCGCGGTAAACATGATGTGCGCCAGATCGCCAATGCGCTGCGTGTCTCCCACGTGCTGGAGGGTACGGTGCGGCGTTCTGGCGGGAAATTGCACGTAAATGCGCAGTTGGTGGACGCTCGCACCGACGCGGGCGTCTGGGCGGAGGAATACGACCGGGATTTGAATGACGTGTTCGCCATTGAAACGGAAGTGGCGCAATCCATCGCAAATCGGCTTAGAGCCAAGGTTTCAGCTCGCGAAAGGCTAGCCATGCAAGAGCGACCGACCCAAGACCTTGTTGCCTACGACCTTTATGTCCACGCTGCGTCTTTGATCGACGAGGCCACCTATGCGCCAGAGCAAGAGCGATGGAAGGATTATTTCCAAGCCGTGGAGTTACTCGACCAGGCGATCGCCCGGGACCCAGCTTTTCTTCTCGCATATTGCAGGCTGGCTGAGGCACACGATGAGCTCTATTTCCAAAACGGCGATCACACGCCCAGCCGTCTGGAGTTGGCGAATGCTGCAATAAATTCCGCTTTTCGACTGAAACCAGATTCGGCTGACGCACACCTTGCCCTGGCTAGGCATCTTTACCATGGCTACTTCGATTACGACCACGCCCGTGACGAGCTCGCCATCGCCGCCCGCACCCTGCCCAACGACGCGCGAATTTTTGAATGGACTGGATACATCGACCGCCGGCAAAACCGTTGGCATGAAGCGGTGCGCAACTTCGAGCGTGCAATCGAGCTGGATCCGCGAAACGTCAAGATTCTCACTGGTGCCGCGGTGACTTATTTGGTTATGCGCGAGTATAACCAAGCCAGAGAGACTATTGATCGCCTCATTACCCTCGAACCAAACAATATTCATGCACGGATACTTCGTGCTCGGATCGACTTCGATGAGCGAGCCGACACGCGACCGCTGCACGCTGTTATCGAAAAGATTCTCAGGGATGACCCCGCATCGGCGGGAAATCTGGTGGGCTCGTGCTTTTATCTCGCTTTGTATGAGTACGACTTCGCTTCGGCCGATCGCGCTCTGACGCCACTTACTGAGAATAAGTATACGACTTTTCGAGTAAGAGCTGATGAGATTTACTTTAGCCGAGCTTACGCGGAAGGTTTGCTTGCTCGCATCAAAGGAGACGCCGCCGCGGCGCGCGCCGCCTTTACCGCTGCGCGTGCACAGCAGGAGGAAGCGGTCCGCGCACGGCCTGATGACGGCCAGACTTTTTGCCTCTTGGGACTGATTGATGCTGGGCTCGGGCGAAAGGAAGAGGCGCTGCGCGAGGGTCGGCGGGCGCTCGAGCTTATCCCTGTTGCAAAAGATACCAACGCTGGCCCACAGGTCCTTTATTTCTTTGCCGTGATCTGTGCCTGGACTGGCGAGCGCGACCTGGCTATTGAGCAACTCGAAACCCTTGCGAAAATGCCCCTGGGCGTATCCTATGGCGACCTCCGTCTCGATCCCCATTGGGACCCGCTGCGCGGCGATCCGCGCTTCGACAAAATCGTCGCCTCACTCGCGCCGAAAGAAACAGTTTCCAAGTAGCGCTGTGCCGCAGCCGCGGCCGCTCTGTCGACGCTAGACTCAGCTTACCCTGAGCTTGCCGAATGGGAGCCGACGAATCGGATCAACCGTTATTCGTTAAGAAAGATTGAATCGCTACATCAGTTCCGCTTCAACGCTTTAACGGTTCAACGCTTTAACGCGGCGAAGGCAACTTTCCGCGTAACCTCGCGCCGAATTTTACGCACTACCTCTGTGAACGGCCAGAAATGACAACTCAAAAACGAGAAATCAAAGAAGGCCAAAACAACAAAAGGAAATTAGTTTATGAAAAATTCAAATATCGTTAAAGTTGCGGCGCTTACGCTCGGGACGCTAGTCGCGCTGCTTTCATTCTCAGGGCAGGCGCTGGGCCAAGTGCCCAGCGACCCTTTCGTCATTCTGCTGAAGGGGATCTATGAACCAGTGGTACATGGCCCCAATCTTGGCCTGTCCCAGGTGAACCTGAGTGATGGTTCGTACAGCACAACAAACATCTACCGCGTCAGCGGGCTTCCGGGTGGCGGGGGCAACCCGGTCGGAAACTTCTACGCGCGGTTCGATTTCAGTCTCCCCCCTTTGTGTGCCTACCAACTCCCGGGGGGCGCGATGACGATGGAGTTCACGGGCGGCGGTTTTGATGCCCCTATCCCCGATGGGGAAGGTGGAGTGTACCTGCCTGGAACCTTCGAACTAACGATCCTGGAGGGGACTGGGATTTATCAGTCTTTTGCAGGTGGTCATAACCACATGGTGGATCTACTGCATCTGTTAGCTGACGGCAGGGCGGATGAATACTGCTTCTGCAATATCAGCCGTCCATAGTAGCCTGCCGCAGAAGCTCGGCGCGAAGCTGGACGGTGCCGGACAGATCAAAGTGGATTCGTGCATACGCACAACGGTAAAGATCCATTTACTCCGGTTCTTATCCGCGTCATCCGCGGTTGTTCCCCCATTTTCCGCGTAACCTTTCGCCGAATTTTACGCATTACATCAGTGAACGGCCAGAAAGGACTTCTCAAAACGAGAAATCAAAGAAGGCCAAAACAACAAAAGGAAATTAGTTTATGAAAATTCAAGATATCGTTAAAGTTGCGGTGCTTACGCTCGTGGCAGCAGCACTGATGCCCATCCGTGCTAATGCCAACCCAGGTGATATA
>Ga0209474_10001132_pt1 | contig 26898 bp, 23 predicted proteins | sample GraSoiAngelo_145_FD_185902 | JGI IMG/M metagenome (GOLD analysis project Ga0209474, IMG submission 185902) | Grasslands soil microbial communities from the Angelo Coastal Reserve, California, USA - 14_1009_05_20cm (SPAdes) (version 2) | ecosystem: Environmental > Terrestrial > Soil > Grasslands...
TACTTCTTGTCGATCAGTTGCGCGACCGGGACCTTGGCAAAATCGGGATCGCCCATGAAGTCGGCACGATCCATGAAAGCGCGACGATAGGCTTCGATGGTGAGGTGCATCGCCTCGGCAGAGCCGCCGCCTAATGAAGGCAGATCGAATTTCTCGAGCATGTTCAGGATCTCGATGAGTGCAACTCCGCCGGAAGATGGAGGCGGAGCGCTGTAAACGTCGTATCCGCGATAAGTGCCGTGAACCGCCTCGCGTTCTTTAACTTGGTAATTGGCGAGGTCCTGAGCGGTGACGATTCCGCCGCCTTTTTGAATTGCGGCGGCGATCTGCTTTGCTAATTCGCCGTGATAGAAGTTCTCAGGATCGGCGGCGATTCGCTCCAGCGTGCGCGCCAGCTCGGGCTGCTTGAAGACCTCTCCGGCTTGATAGAAATTTCCATCGCGCTGGAAGATGCGTCGCGATTCCGGAAACTCCGTGAGTCGTTTGCTCTGAAAGCTGCGGACGTACTCCCACGGTATGGGGAATCCATCACGTGCCAGGCGGATGGCAGGCGCCATCACCTTTTGCAGGCCTAGCTTCCCCCACTTTTTCTCCGCGGTCGCCATTCCCGCAACGGAACCCGGCACCCCGATGGCTTTGTATCCCAAGGTGCTCAAATCCGGGATTAGATTGCCTTGCTTGTCCCAGTACATGTCGACCGTGGCTGCCGCGGGAGCTTTTTCCCGATAGTCGAGAAAATGCAACTTGCCATCGGCCATGCGGATCAGCATGAATCCGCCTCCGCCGATGTTGCCCGCCTGCGGATGAACGACAGCTAATGCAAACCCGGTTGCAACCGCGGCATCGATCGCATTCCCACCTTGACGCATCATCTCTACACCGGCGTCAGTCGCCAGCGAATGCACGCTGACCACCATCGCCTTTCGGGCATGCGTCGGATGCATTCCGGCTAGGGCGCTCGTGATAAGGGTTAGCCAGAGTGCGATAAGAACTACGAAGTTGCGCCGGAGACTGGAACTCAAAGAAGCCTTCATGAGATCAAAGCAAAGGAGCTCGGAATGCGGACTGAAAAAGCTGCAAATTCAGACGCTTGCAGTCATTCGCGAGTGAACTTTGAGGCTAGCCCACGCTCTGGGCGAGAGTCAAACGGCCTTGCTATGCGGCGGCTCGCGAGTAACTGCTTGTGTACCCCGTAGAGATCTCTAAATTCATTGTTCTTCTTTAGGCTAGCGTATACTCAGCGACAATTTTGTGGACCTGGAGCGCACAAAGCTCGGAAAACGCAAGACTTTGAGTCCCAAAAACCACGGATTGAGCGGCCGGGCAGAATCGGAGTCATGGGGATGCGAGTGAAATTCTGGGGTGTCCGCGGCTCAACGCCGACTCCTCAGGCGGAGAATCTGCGCTACGGCGGCAATACGTCGTGCGTGGAAATCCGTATCGCTGGCCAGATGTACATCTTCGATTGCGGTACCGGCTTCCGCAACCTCGGCAAACATCTGCTCCAGGAATTCGCGCAGAAGCCGATTTACGCGCACGTTTTTCTTTCACATTTTCACTGGGACCATATCCAGGGCATTCCCTTTTTTGGTCCGCTGTATAGCAGTCCGGATAACTACTTTTTCTTTCATTCGTCGAGCCGCACGCGTGGGCTGCAACGCGCCATTGAAGAGCAAATGTCGGACCCATACTTCCCCGTGGACATGTCGGAGATGGCGGCACATCGCAATTTTTACGACATAGAAGAAGATCGAATCGCATTTGATGACTGCACGGTGCAGTCGATGTGGCTCAATCATCCGCAGGGATGCCTCGGTTTTCGCGTCGAAACCAATGATAAGGTCGTCGTTTATGCGACCGATAACGAGCCCGGACATCCCGTATTCGACAAAAATGTGCGTCAATTAGCCGAAGGAGCCGACGTCTTAATCTACGACGCGCAGTATTTGCCCGAGGAATATGAGGCCAAAAAGCGCGGTTGGGGGCACAGTCACTGGCGAGAAGCGGTGAATGTAGTCATGGAAAGCGGCGCCAAAGAGCTGATTTTGTTCCACCACGACCCCGATCATGATGATCTTTTGATCGATAAAGTGGTGCAGCAAGCGCGGGAACATTATCCCAGAGTGCGCGCAGCGTCGGAAGGAATGGAAATTGAGCTCTAAATTCCGCGCACTTTCTTTCCCATTCCGCGGTCCATAGCGTCATTAGCAAGCCTGTCAGCATGTTGATTCTTAGCGCGCAAGACGTGTTCAATGGCAAATTTGTCGAGCTGACGGACGAGATTACGCGCTTTTTCGTACATCGGTTTCAGGTCTGGACTGTTCACACGATACTGTCCAGTCATCTGGCGAACCATTAATTCGGAGTCGCTAATCACCTTTAGGCCACGATAGCCGTGCGCAATAGCGTACTCAAGTGCCGCTAAAAGCCCCGAATACTCTGCAAAATTGTTGGTTTTGATCCCCAAATATTCGCTTAACTGCGCGATTGGCTTTCCATCAGCTGCACGAATGTAGGCGCCATAACCTGCAGGACCGGGATTTCCGCGCGCTCCACCGTCTACATTGGCTGTAATCCAGTCCACTGCTTGCGCAGAAGAAGGCGTCATAACCACAGATTCGGTCGTTTCGGGGAACAATGAAGGGGTATCAGAGCCTGGTTTGGATGACATTCCACGAGTGTACGTCAGCGTCCATCGGCCAGTCGTTCGGCAAGTCTTGGTGGTAAGCCGGCATCTAAAATCGTCTTTTGTGCACCCTCGATGTCATAGGGAAGCCGATAGAAGGTGACCAGAGTCTCATCCGTGTCGTAAAGCACAAAGCCGGCGCGCGGATCGCCATCGCGTGGCTGTCCAATCGATCCGGGATTGATAAGGTAAGTGCCGTCCGGCCGTAGCTTTAACTCGACGCGCTGGGGCAATTTAGGATCGCGAAACGCAGGTCGAATCGCGTGAATTTCCTCCTGCCGGAAGAATCCACCCTGTAAGTGCGTGTGCCCAAAGAATGTGCAGTGCGCTACCGGATGCAAAAGTGGCTCGCTGGCTTCATGGACGTTGATGAGGTATTGATCTTCATCAAGCGGCGAGCCGTGCACACACGAAACATTTAGCGCGCTGTTGGGAGTGATCGGCCCGTGAGGCAAGGCCTTCAGCCATTCAAGATTCTCTGAAGTGAGCTTCTTTTTCGTCCAAATTGCTGCCATCGCGGCAACCGGATTGAATCCGGCGAGATCGCTTACGCCGGAACAGGCTTTGTCGTGATTGCCGCGCACAAAGACACTGCCTAGCTCCCGACAACGAGCGATCGCCTCGTTGGGATTCGCGCCATATCCGACAAGATCTCCCAGATTCCAAACCACATCGTAGGCGGGAAAGGCTTTTATGCAGGCATCAAGCGCCTGAATATTTGCATGGATGTCACTGATAATGAGAACGCGCATCGATGGGCGGAAACGGCATTGTACAGCCTGACGACTGTCGCCCTTCGAGCCCTACATTTGCGTTGCGCCTGGTTGCCACCTGTAACGACGTCCGTTCCAGTAGAGGAAGGAGTTGAACACTCCGGTTTCCTCCAGATCGATGTCGTCGATGGTCTTTTTCTTCCGTTCCATGTGTCCGATAGAAATGCGATCGAAGCTGACGTTGATCACTACAAACCGCTCTTTCGGTTCCTTCACCCGCCAGGCTTCCTTCCCGACGCCATGGATAATCAGCAGGTAACGCGATCCTCCGGGGTATTGTGACGCGAATTGCGAAGTGATCTTCGGATCACCAATGCCGAAGTATTCGCTGGCAGGATCGATCACACGAAACCGGCTCGAATCAGTTTGTAGAGCGTCGTGCGAAGTTACAACCACCGCGATGTCTTCGACGCCGTCGCCGTTGAAGTCTCCCGTGAGGATCGGAAAAGCGTGCGCAAGCACAAATTGCGGTCCGAACTGTGCTGAGATGATCGCTTGCACCTCATTCTTAGTGGAAGCCTCGGGCGCACCCTGCGCGATAAGATTTGCGCAAAAGCTCAGCACAGCAATGCAAACCGCAGTTTTCTTCATGCGCTTACTTTATCTCTCCGCCATGCCTTTTCTAGTGCTCAGCCTGAGTCACCAAAGCCGCAGTCCTGTTGTGCCCGTCAGCCGCTGCGTCTCACTTTGAGATTTCCTGAATTTTGTGGAAAACCTTGTGGGAAAGGTCGCCATGTGCTCCTCACGTCTTCTGATTTCAGCAATTTACACTGTTTGCATATTGTTCGCAGCAGTCTTAAACCGCTCGGAATCAGTCACTTGCAAGACAAATACTGCATGAAGTAAACTCTCATTACCTTAGTTTACAAAATGTGAATCGCAGCGGTTTTGCACATTGATAACGATCATTTCTGCCGATTTGGGACGAGAGATAAGGGAGATACCTCACCTCGCCAGCCATGGAATGCTCTTCCAATGGCGCACCAAGATCAATGCAAGAAGTGCGACGGCCAGCAAAATCAGCCCTTGCGCTTGTCTGCGCTCGGCGTTCACCGCTATCTCAGCTCACCGCGATCGGGGTTGTAATAGAAGCGAAATCGAAGCGCGAGGTAAGGCCCATTGAACTCTCTCGGCAGCGGGGGAAACGGATTGGATGCAGTGATCCCGCCCCAGGCAGCGCGATCGAGTGCCACATCTCCAGATGGAGAAATGAGTTTCATGCCTTCCACTGATCCGTTCTTGTCGATCACAAATTGGATTGCCAGCTTGCCCTGTTTGAACAACGGGGAGCGCGCCTCTTCGGGAATGAGGTTGTACCAGTTTCTTCGAACTTCCTCGAGCACTCTGGATAGATAGGGACCGAAGTCTACTCCCAAAGTGTCGCTGAGAATATCGACAGCGCCTTGCGCATTCGTGTTCGGTGTGAGCGGGCCGATGCCGTAGTCGCCTCCTCCCCCACCTCTTTGAGCAGCCGCTCGCGTAGCCTGTTCAATCGCCGACCCTGCTGACCCTGCAGAGCCAAAGACATTGCGATTTGGAGCTCGCTCCTGCGGCGGCGATTCCAACTTGGCAACAGTGTTGGAATTGTCTGCGGGCTTCTGCGAAGCTTGCGCCTGTTGCTGCTGTGCCTGCTGCGGAGGAGCGGCAGCAGCGCTTTGTTGAGGGGGCGGAGCCTGCACGCCCTGCAATCCAGGTGCTCCTCGTCGGCGGGCATTTTGAAGTTCTTCCAGCGTGTGACGATCAATCGTGGGACGTCGCGCCTGCGCGATGCGATTCTTGTCGGAGAGAATATTCGTCTTTGGCGCTGGCGTTGGCTTTTGTGTGTCCTGTGGAAGAGCGAGAAACCGAATGTCCCGGTCCTGCAGGTTCTCTGGGACAAGGACAACCTTTTCTTTCGATGAAAAGAGATCAGGAAAGAATTTCGGCTGGATGATGATCGCCAACACGATCAGCAGGTGGAGGACGACGGAGATCCACACCGACTCGCGCCATCGCGATCGTTCTCGTTCGTCTTCGAGTTCCTCTATAAGGAGGTGCAGTTCGGCGGGATCATGAGGCAGGTCGCGACGCAAGGGGCGTTCGGACGGCGGCTTAGGTGGGGCCTCAGTGACTGGCATTCGTACTCGATTTCCCTGACCCGATTGTTCTGGCTGCAAGGGCGTAGGTTCTACGATTGTCGCATTACTCCTCCGGGCATGCACTCGGGCCGCCGCCCTAACACTCACGAAAGTGAATAATTAGACGTGTACCCGCCGCGCAAAGTTACGCATACTGCTGGGTTTAACAGGCTGGAAAGTACTGCACCGTAAAGAAATGTTAGTGCTGGGACAGAAGCTAACGTACTAGTTGCGGCCCGAAGTCCATCACAATACGCGCGTCAACTTCAATAGCTTGGCCGTCGAGGCGGTACGGCGCATACACCCATTGGCGCGCGGCCCGAAATGCTTCAATCGCCAAAGCGCCATTCCCGCTAATCAGCTTCATGCTCTTCAGCCGACCGTCTTTTCCGATAGTCGCAGCAATCACGACAGAGCCGCGAATGCCCGCAGTCTTCGCGAATTGCGGGAATACGGGATTGACGCGACGAAGCAATCGACCCTTGGTTACCTGACTGGCAGGTAGCGAGGCGTTGAGCAGCTTCACTTGCGGCACATTGTTTGGCAGGAAGTACGTAGTGTCCACTCGAAATGGCGCGCGATCGGATGCGAGTAAAGATGGTGGCGCCGGTGTTGGTTCGGGTCGAAGCAAGTGCGCTGCCAACCCCGTCGTGAAATTGGATTCGACAGAGTCATCGCGAAGAACGGCTTTACGTACCAAGCTCCGATTCGGAACAGATGCACTTGCGTATGAGTTAACCGATAGCTCTGTAGCAACGACGGACGGCGATTCCTTCGGTTCAGCAATCGGTGCAGATGCAGCTGGCGCCGACTGCAATGTGGGTTGGTTCAGTCGAGGGGCTGCGGGGCGCCGATGAACGAAATGCCAGTTCATGTGATCGCTGAAGCCGAAACCACCAGCCAGCAGCAGCGCTCCAAAAAGCAAACACCGAGATTTCCAGCCTGAATACCCACGCGATTGGTCGTCCGGACGATCTTTTCCGAATGCGTCTTCGACTCTCCCAGACACACTTTGTGTCGGGATAACGTCAATCGACTCTTGTCGTGGATCGCCGTCAGCAAGCTCAAAGCCTGCCGGCACAAATGGAGCAGAGAGATTTTCAATTTGTGGCGGCGCAGCAGTGCCTTCGGATGCAAAGTCCGCAGCTTTACTTGCTTGTGTCGAAGCGGAAGTGAGACCTGGAACGGACGAAGTTCCGGAATGACTCTTATCGTAGAGGTCGCCGACGAGTTCCGCGATCGAACTCAGTAGAAGAACGTCGCCACCTTCGAAATTTCCCGGCGTAGAGGAAAATACTTCGGCAACGCCTACGACAGTGTCCTGTGTCGATACCACCGGAACGATGAGCAGAGAGCGAAAATCAAGCTGCCTGCAGACCTCAGGCTTCATTCGCGAATCGTGTTCCGAATCCGCCAGCGAAACAATATTCCCGGTGCGGTAGCACTCGCCGCTGAGGCCCCACTCGATATTGAGCCTGACGCCTATCTCGGGAGCATTCCCCGTGCTTGCGCGGCAGATCACATCACTACCTTCACGCCAGGCAATGGCTGCTCCTGTAGCTCTTGTGTGAAATGCCATTCGTTCCACAACCAGCTTGAGCGCAGCCTCAGTGGTAAGCGTTTTTGAAGCCAATTCGGTGCGCAAATCAGAAATCTCAAAATGGGCTCGGGACACGAGAGCGGAGAATGGGGGTATGTGGACAGTGGGCTCGGCCTTCTGACCAGGAGCCGGAGAGGGCTCTCTCTTCAACCACCGCTTCAGCGCCGCCGTCGAGTCAGGCTTGATGCGGGTAAAGCGCACGCCGACGCGTCCGGAATTATCGCACCAGGCGACCACTCCAGCGGCTTCGATTACGGAATTGGGATCGGGAAATTCGAAGTCGAAATAGGTAGTGGTGCCTGGCTCAATGCGCGAACTGCCGGAGACAGAGAGACCGCCTTCGCTGAGATCGTAAAGCCAGACTTCTTTTCCCGGCAGGAGTTCAATCGGCAGCGGCGCTTCCACTTTCTTGCGAAGAAACAGACGCTGTTCCACGAAGCCTGGCGGTTCAGGGACAATGGGGGAGTCAGGGTGCGGACTCAATCAGCTCCTCACGACGGGTTTATGGAAACTGTTTCGCCGAGGCCCACGCAGTCGGCGTTGCTGCAGGTGTGGTCGCGCGAGGCGCCGGCGTAGTGGCGTAACCTTGCGTGTCGCGGGATGCCGGGGCGGCAGGTGCAGCAGTGGTGCGAACCTCCGCGCTGTCGTCGAGCAGCTTGGCGGCAATGCGCAGAGCTTCCACTTCTTTCTGCACGCGTTCGAACTCGATTTCCTTCTGGCTAAGCAGTTCGTAGATGTCCTTCACTTCGTATCGCTCCTGATGAAGAGAAATCTTTTTCGACTACCTCGCATAATCCATCAGTTTTGTCTGAGAGTAAAGAAATAAGTGAACGCTACTCATAATTCGCGTCCAACCAGGAAAAAAATCTTCGCCACTTCCAATGGTTTGGGCTTCCGCGCTCCACCTCTGTACTTCGCTGAAGCTCAACTGGCTGCTTTCGGTAAGCCACTTGCGTAATCAGCCGAACGGAATTTCTGATTTACAGAACGCGGTGGCGCGACAATAGCTAGAGCAATGCCGAATCAACGCAGACTTTGAAATTCTTCCACGCTGACGCCAAGCTGTACGCAGGATCTTGAAGAATAGGGGAGGCCCGATTTCTCGCCCGCCATGCAGAGGTATCGTGACACTGCGCCGGTCTGGATGGTTCCAGCGCTCGTGGCTTCCCGTCTGCCAGGTCTTTGAAAACCCCAGTTTCCGCGCCACTCTTTGAAAGTCTCGAGCTGTGGCACTAGGCATTCACGATTTCAGTTGAATCGGCTGGAAGAGGAATACCTTTCTGGGAGTATTCAGCAATCATTTTGAATACCGCGCTCAATTCGTGCAAGGCTTCTTCCCGGGTTAGCATCAAAGCGTAGCAACCCGGGATTGCGGGAATCTCGGCCACCCACGTCCTCCTGTCGATAGAGGATCGTCCTGTAGTCTTCTAATTGCATATCCATAGTGGCAGGATCTGTTGTTCTCTCGATGATTGTGAGTCAAAGCAGATAACGTGAGCATACAATCGAGCCGAACCGATCAAATCGCTTTATTTCCAAACACCCGAAAATCAAATAATTGCCAGGCGCTTACCCACTTCCTTGAATGTAGCCAGTGCCTGATCAAGCTGCGCGCGTGTGTGCTTGGCAGTCATGATCGTGCGAATGCGGGCTTTGCCTTCGGCAACTGTTGGGAATGCGATGCCAGTCGCCATTACGCCTTCGTTAAATAGCTCGCGGGAGAACTGCATCGCTAATTTTCCATCTCCGACAATGACCGGCGTGATCGGCGTCTCACTCGCTGGAGTGTTCCTTCCGCCAATATTGAAGCCCAGATTGCCGAGTTCCTTTTTGAAATAGCGCGTGTTCTCCCAGAGTTTCTCCATTAACTGCGGCTCCTGCTCAAGGACCTCGAAGGCCGCGATGCAGGTCGCTGCGACCGATGGCGGATGGGAGGTCGAGAACAGAAAGGGCCGCGCGCGGTGATAGAGAAAATCGATCAGCTCACGAGTGCCGCAGACATATCCGCCCAGAGCTCCGATCGCTTTCGACAGAGTGCCGACCTGAATGTCCACGCGACCGTGAACCTTAAAGTGATCGATGGTGCCGCGGCCGTTCCGGCCGAGTACGCCTGATGAATGGGCATCATCGACCATCATGATCGCGCCATACTTCTCCGCAAGATCGCAGAGCGCGGGCAGAGGCCCGATGTCGCCATCCATGGAGAAGACACCGTCGATGATCAGCAGCTTCTGTCCCGGCTGATCTTTCACCGAAGCGAGCTGTTCTTCGGCATGAGCGGTGTCTTTGTGGCGGAAGACCAGGATCTTCGCCCGCGAGAGTCGCGCGCCATCGATAATCGAGGCATGGTTCAACTCGTCGGAGATGATGAAGTCTTCCTTTCCCAGAATCGCTGAAACGGTTCCTGCATTCGCTGCGAATCCAGACTGAAAAACGACGCAGGCTTCGACGTTCTTAAAGCGCGCGATCTTCTCTTCCAGCTCAATGTGGATGCGCATCGTGCCCGCGATCGTGCGCACGGCGCCGGATCCGACGCCGTACTTTCTTGTCGCTTCCAGCGCCGCCTCGCGCAGCTTGGGATGCGTCGTCAGTCCTAGATAATTGTTTGAGGCAAGATTGATGACTTTCTTGCCGTCAAATGTGCACACCGGCTCCTGCTCGTCTTCGAGCACGCGGAGCTTGAAGTGAGTGCCTTTTTCCTTGAGCTGATTAATTTGATCGGTGAGGTACGAAAGCGGATCTACGCGGGTTGCAGTTGGCATGACGGAATAGGATAAACCGGGCGCTCGGCTATCGGCAGTCGGCGCTCAGCCGCACTACTCACCATAATCAGACGACCTCGATCAGCTTCTCACCTTTCGGCAGCACCTCGCCCATCCGCACCGCCGGCACTCCGGCGACTTCCATTGCGGCAATCAGGCCCTTAACGATCCTGCCCGGAACAGAAAGCAACAGGCCGCCGGCAGTTTGGGGATCATAGAGCAAAGTTTTCAGATCTTCCGGAATGCCTCTTTCGTAAGCGACACAGCTTTCTGCAAACTCGCGATTGGTCTTCAGGCCGCCGGGAATGAATCCGCGCTGCACGCATTCCAAGGCACCGCGCAGGAGTTCGATCAATTTGGATTCGATACGAATGCTAGTCTTGCTTCCGAGCGCCATTTCGCGCGCGTGCCCAATCACGCCGAAGCCAGTGATGTCAGTAGCAGCGTGAACCTCGAAGCCGCCCTGATGAATGACCTCGACTGCACGCCGGTTCAGTCTTGTCATCGAGGCCATGGCGCCGTCTATCCATTCCTTCTTTGCTTCTCCGCGCTTTATGGCGGTTGAGATTACTCCAGTTCCAATCGGCTTGGTAAGAATCAACGCATCGCCAACTCTGGCCTTCGCATTCGCCCAGAACTTCTTAGGATGGACGCGTCCCGTGACGCTGTAGCCAAGTTTCATTTCAGGATCACGAACGCTGTGGCCACCGGCAACGATGCAGCCGGCTTCCTGCATCTTGGAAAGGCCGCCGGCGAGCATCTCTCCAAGCACTTCGAGGTCTCCGGCTTCGGGAAAACAGACTATGGCCAGCGCATTCATCGGCTCCCCGCCCATGGCATAGACATCGCTGAGCGAGTTCACAGCCGCGATTTGGCCGAAGATATAGGGATCGTCGACGATCGGCGTGAAGAAATCGACGGTCTGCACCAAAGCAAGATCGTCGTTCAGGCGGTACACGGCCGCATCGTCAGCCGTATCAAAGCCGACCAGCAGGTTCTCGTCATGTTGCCGGGCTAATTTCCCAAGCACCTTGTCCAGCGCCGCCGGACTCAGCTTCGACGCTCAACCTGCGGCCTTCACCTGCTCCGTAAGGCGCAAAGGACGACGATCTTCCATAAATTCGATTCTACGCGTGGCGAATCGGCGGTTCGGAATGACAACAGCGGAGAGGAAATTAGATCAACTGGCGACGATGCAGGGCCCCGAGAGCCCAAGCAGCATTCTCTCTGGCGTGAGGTTCAGGAGACGTGATCAGCGTTTTGATCAGCGCGTCCGTTGACGATTTCCCAATATTGACCAGAGCTGAGGCCACTTCCTCGCCCAGGGTCAGCTTACGCACATCGAACGTATCCGGCTTGCGGTATTTCGAGACCTCAATGGGCGTCTGATCACCAAGAAGGTCTACCAAAGCGGGAATGGCTCGCTCAGCTGCAGTTCCGCGATTGCCGAGCCAATAAGCTGCGGCAGCGCGCTCCTGGGCTTCTTTCGACCGAAGCTGCGCGATGTGACGCGTAATGCTGTCTTCAGCGGATCGAACGCTAACCGACTCACCTCGTCCTACAAATCCGCAAAACAGGACCAAGCAGCTCAGCAGTGTCGAGAACAGAATGGCTTCCCGGTGTTGCTTCATGCGCCCTCGCAACTTCCCTGAAGAATTCCTTCCGGGAACAATACGCAACTGAGCTGCCGACCGGTTCCTACATGTAAGTGCAAGAAACAAAAAGCGGATCTTTGGGACCAAATAGCTTGCGCTCGCGCAACTACGCTTCAGAGATGGGACGCTCTGTCCGAAACCGGACGATGTTAGGGGTAACTTATAGCGATCTGCATAGCCATCTGCCAGTACTCGCATCGCGTTTGTGGTCGCTAAGACGTTGAAATATAAGGAAATCAATCATTGCTCTTATTGTTGACAGTAAGATACTAATATTTTATGATTCTGTTGTGCTTAGACAGCATCTAAGATAGTGAGCCGACAAGGCTAAACGTTCAGATTTTGTAAAAAACATCAGGAGGCTTGAAACAAATGGTTATCACGCGTTGGGATCCCTTCCGCGAACTCGCGACTCTGCAGAATCGCGTCAATGGCCTGTTCCAGGACTACGGACGTGGCCAGGATGAACTCACCAGCAGCGGCAGCTTCGTACCTGCAGTCGATGTCTATCAAGACGAACACAAGCTCACGCTGAAGCTCGAAATTCCGGGCGTGAAGCAGGAAGACTTGGATGTTCAGGTCGAGAACAATACGCTTACGATCCGCGGCGAACGCAGATTCGAGAAGGAAGAGAAGGAAGAAAACTTCCAGCGTATTGAGCGCCGCTATGGCAGCTTCTCCCGTTCTTTCACTTTGCCGAACACGATCGATACTGAGAACGTGAATGCCAGCTATGAAAACGGTGTACTGAAGCTTGAGCTGGCGAAGCGTGAAGAAGCCAAGCCGAAGCAGATCAAAGTGAACATCGGCAGCGGCAGCGTTGGCAGCGGCAAGAAGACGCTCGAGGGCACCAAAGCAGAGGGCAAGAGCGCAGCCTAATCAAAAAAGGAGTACATTTGGTTTGAGACGGGAGATTGGGCCCAGCGCCCGTCTCCCGTTTCTTTTTCGCTCCTCTCACCGCAAAATCTTTTTCAAGCACGCGTTTTTGACAAGGAATTTTTATGGCAATTCGTTGGGACAAATTGACTCTTAAATCGCAGGAGGCCGTGCAGAAGGCCAGCGAACTGGCTTCGGAGAATGGCAATCCTGAGCTCTTGCCGATTCATCTTCTCGCAGCGCTGCTGGAGGACCAGGAAGGTATTGTTGTTCCCGTACTACGTCGAATTGGCGTAGGGCCGGAGAAGCTGCTCAGCGAAGCCAACGCTGAGATCCGCAAGCTGCCAAAGGTTTCGGGAGCGGCAGCGCAGCCGGCCATGTCACCGGCTTTGCAGAAGGGGATGGACTCGGCGTTCAAGCAGGCTGACACATTTAAGGACGAATATGTCTCGGCTGAGCATCTGCTGCTGGCGCTCTCGCAGCTTTCGAATGAACCTGCTCAGCGACTGCTCAAAGGTGCCGGAGCAACGCACGACAAGATCCTGCAGGCGCTCACGCAAGTGCGCGGATCACAGAAAGTGACTGACCAGAACCCCGAAGCCAAATATCAGGCACTGGAGCGGTACGCCAAAGACCTCACTGAACTGGCCCGCAAGGGAAAGCTGGATCCGGTGATTGGACGGGACGAGGAGATCCGCCGCGTAATCCAGGTGCTCTCTCGCCGCACGAAGAACAACCCTGTACTGATTGGGGAACCTGGCGTAGGCAAGACTGCAATTGTTGAAGGACTAGCACGGCGCATTGTTTCCGGCGACGTTCCTGAGATTCTCAGAAACAAGCGTGTAGTCTCTCTCGATCTCGGATCGATGTTAGCCGGCGCGAAGTATCGCGGCGAATTCGAGGATCGTTTGAAGGCTGTACTGAAGGAGATCGAGGACTCATCAGGACAGATGATTCTGTTTATCGACGAGCTGCACACTCTGGTCGGCGCCGGCGCCGCGGAAGGCGCCATTGACGCCTCGAACATGCTCAAGCCGGCTTTGGCACGCGGAGAATTGCGTGCGATTGGCGCCACCACCTTGAACGAATACCGCAAGTACATCGAGAAAGACGCAGCCCTCGAGCGGCGCTTCCAGATCGTTTTCGTGGGCGAACCCAATGTGGAAGACACGATTTCGATCCTGCGTGGGCTGAAAGAGCGCTATGAAGTTCATCATGGCGTTCGTATCAAGGATTCGGCGATCGTGGCGGCGGCGACACTGTCGCATCGCTACATCTCGGATCGTTTTCTGCCCGACAAAGCGATAGACCTTATCGATGAAGCAGCGGCCTCGTTGCGCATTCAGATTGATTCCATGCCGACCGAGATCGATCAGCTTGAGCGCAAGGCGACATCGCTGGAAATCGAGCGGCAGGCGTTGAAGCGCGAAAAGGATTCCAATTCGAAGGAGCGCCTTGCCGACCTCGAAAAGGAACTGGCTCAAATTCGTGAGCAAGCCAACGCTCTGAAAGCGCGCTGGAAAGAAGAGAAGCAGGCAATCCAGCGGATTCAGGAGCTAAAAGAGCGCATTGAAAAGCTGAAGATAGAGGAGCAGACGGAAGAGCGCAGCGGCAATCTGCAGCGCGTGGCAGAGATCCGTTATGGTCTGCTTCGCCAAGCGGAGGACGAGCTGAAGCGTCTCAGCGCGGAAAGCGACGGAGTCCGTCCTGTAAGCCGCATGCTTAAAGAAGAGGTGGATGAAGAGGACGTTGCTCGAATTGTCTCCAAGTGGACCGGCATTCCCGTTTCGAAGATGCTGGAAGGCGAGGTAAAGAAGCTGGTCAACATGGAAGCGCGGCTGCGAGAACGCGTCATCGGTCAGGATGCAGCGCTGGAGCGCGTCTCGAACGCTATTCGCAGATCGCGCGCGGGTTTGAGCGATCCCCGGCGTCCAATTGGCTCTTTCATTTTTCTTGGACCAACCGGCGTCGGAAAAACCGAGCTGGCACGTGCCCTCGCCGAGTTTCTCTTCGATGACGAGCACAACATGATCCGAATCGATATGTCGGAGTACATGGAGAAGCACGCAGTTGCCCGCTTGATCGGAGCTCCTCCGGGGTACGTGGGCTACGACGAAGGCGGTCAGTTGACTGAAGCCGTGCGTCGCCGTCCATATTCGGTAATTCTGTTCGATGAGATCGAGAAGGCACACCATGATGTGTTCAATCTGTTGCTGCAGATCCTCGATGATGGGCGCCTAACGGACAGCAAAGGCCGGACTGTTGACTTCAAGAACACTGTCATCATTATGACTTCGAACCTAGGTGCGATGTACCTGAATGCCGACGCGTTAAAGACGCCGGAGTCGTTCGAGAGCGCGAGTGCGCAGGTGATGAATGTAGTGCAGGAACACTTCCGTCCTGAGTTCCTGAATCGGGTCGATGACATCATTCTGTTCCGTCCCCTGGGAGAGGCACAGCTGGTGCGCATCGTCGATCTGCGGCTGGCGGATCTTCGCAAGATGCTCTCCGATCGCCGAATCTCCATCGAACTTACTCAGTCTGCGAAGGAGATGATCTTCAAAGAAGGCTATGACCGTGCGTACGGCGCGCGCCCATTGAAGCGGGCTATCCAGCGCCTGGTGCAGGATCCGATGGCGATGAAGATCCTGGACGGAGAGATCCTGCACGGCGATCACGTCGTGATTGATGCGGATTCGCGAAAACACCAGTTACGATTCCAGGTGGAGCGTCCGGGAACGGGCGAGCGCTCCAGTCCGCTGGAGACTGTCGAGAGCCCGTCTTAACTAAGAAAGCATCCAGCACTCAGCATTTGGTCTGCAACAGGTTGGAGACGCTGAGTGCTTTTTGTGCAACGCCCTTATTACCTGATGGGGTGAAGCTAACTTAGCTGCGCGTGATGAAGACATGAGTTGGCGTGGAAATCGTGCGCGACCTTGGTTTGACCGAAGAACCTGATGCGTGAAATATTCATCAATTCGTAATAATGGGCGTGCTAACAAATGGTTCGATTCATTCCAAAGACGACGAAGTTCTTCGAAATGTTCTCCGAGATGGCCAATAACCTTACGGATGGTGCGCGGCTGTTGAAGGCGATTCTGCAGGACATGAAGGACGTCGAGACCCGAGTAGAACAACTAAAAACGATCGAGCATCGCGGCGATGAAATGACGCATGCCCTGCTGACGAAGCTCAATCAGACTTTCATTACCCCCTTTGATCGCGAAGACATTCACGAACTGACTTCTTCAATCGACGACGTGCTGGATTTTGTGCACGCTGCCGGCGAGCGCCTGGTGATGTACAAGATCACAGACTTTACGCCCTCCTCTCCTCAGCTTGCGGATGTGATCGTCCGTCAGTCGGAACAGCTCTGCCAGGCGGTGGCTCACCTGGAGAAGAAGAACAATGTGCTCCAGTATTGTGTCGAAATTAATCGTCTGGAGAACGAGGCCGATCGCATCGCTCGCGGAGCCATCGCTCAACTATTCGAAGTTGAGACCAATCCCATTACGCTGATCAAAAAGAAAGAGCTCTACGAAGTACTGGAAACTGCAACCGACAAGGCTGAAGACGCCGCTAACGTAATCGAATCAGTAGTTGTGAAGAGCGCGTAGCTCGAAACTCAAGCAGTTCGGAGACTCTCCCGCTTGGATACCACGACACTCCTGGTAGCGATTACCGTCCTGCTGGCACTTTGCTTCGACTTCTTCAACGGGTTCCATGACGCAGCCAACAGCATCGCAACCGTAGTTTCCACGCGGGTGCTCTCGCCGCGGCTCGCTGTTGTCTGGGCCGCAATTTTCAATTTCATTGCCGCGTTCATTTTCGGAATTGCAGTCGCAAAGACGATTGGCTCGGGCATGATTGATATCCACCAGATCACCCAATATGTGGTCCTCAGCGGTCTTGCGGGTGCAATCGTGTGGGATCTCCTGACCTGGTGGTGGGGTCTACCTACTTCATCCTCGCACGCGCTAATCGGCGCCTACGCGGGAGCGGCGATCGCCCGCTCAGGCTTCGCAGTGATCGTTCCTCATGGATGGACGAAGACTCTCATCTTCGTCGTTGTAGCGCCCATAATGGGACTTGTTTTGGGATGGGTGCTGATGACGATGATGTTCTGGATCTTCCGCGGCTCGGCGCCACAGCAGGTGGACGGCTGGTTCCGTCGTTTGCAGTTGCTATCGGCCGCTGCTTACAGCCTTGGTCATGGCGGGAACGACGCGCAAAAGACGATGGGGATTATTGCCGGCGCGCTCTACTCCGCCGGCATCATGACTCGATCCGAGTTCTCGTCCACCTGGGGACGCTTTCATTGGCCAATTATCCTCGCGGCGAACCTCGCCATGGGACTTGGAACGTATTTTGGAGGATGGCGGATCGTTCATACGATGGGATCCAAGATCACAAAACTCAAGCCAATCGGCGGCTTCTGTGCTGAAACTGCCGGCGCAATCACACTGTTTGGAACCGCGGCAGCCGGCATCCCCGTAAGCACGACTCATACCATCACGGGAGCCATAGTCGGAGTCGGGTCAACACAGCGGCTTGCGGCGGTGCGCTGGGGAGTCGCGGGAAAAATCGTGTGGGCCTGGATCCTGACGATTCCCGCTTCGGGACTGGTAGCGGCGTTATTGTTTTGGCTGATCCGCTGGTTTCATTCCACGGCCTAATTCAAATCCTGAGCTGCAATTCCTTGTGGAATCTCAGGAACCTTGTCACTTGCGTCCGTGGGGACAGCTGTTTCGGCCCGCGGTAGTGTGAAGAAAAAGCGCGATCCATGATGCAGTTCGCTTTCCACGCGAACTGAGCCACCGTGAGCGATAACGATATGCTTCACGATCGCGAGCCCTAGCCCGGTGCCTCCAGACTCGAGCGAGCGAGCTTTGTCTACGCGATAGAAGCGCTGGAAAAGTCTTGGCAGATGTTCCGACGCGATCCCAGGCCCAGTGTCGCGAACGAAAAACTCCACGTCATGATCGCGCATCCGGGCACCGATCACGATGGGGGTTCCAGGCGAAGAGTATTTGACGGCATTTGAGATCAGGTTGGAAAACACTTGGTGGACAGCCTCAGGATCGGCTTTCACCATTCCATCTTTGCCTAAGTCAATCGAGAGTTCGCTTCCCTGAAGGTGAGCCATTTCGCCGAAATACTGCTGCGCTTCGCGGATGAGTTGCGATGCAGGAATTTCCCGCATCCGAAAGCGCTGCTCGCCTGACTCGACGCGAGCCAGCGTCAGCAGGTCTTGGGTGAGACGCGACATGCGTGTGGTGTTCTTGCGAATAATTTCGAGGAATTCCCGAGTCGCCTGATCCGCAGTGTTGAGATCGAGCAGCGTCTCCGCGTATCCCTGAATCGATGTAAGGGGCGTGCGGAGTTCGTGCGAGACGTTGGCGATGAAGTCCCTTCGCGTCTTTTCGACGCGTTCCACTTCAGTAAGGTCGTGCAGCAGCACGACTGCGCTCCCGGCGAGCATCGGAGCAACTGTTGCTTCGTAGGTTCGGCCGGGAAGAATGTGGGCCCGAGTTGTGTGAATCTGGCGAGTCTGAATTGTTTCGCGTACAGCCATAAGCAGATCGGGTTCACGGATAGTCTCGAGTAATGCCGCATGCAAACGCACACGGTTGGGCATCAGACGATTCATCGCGCCATTTACCCACTCCACACGCTCATCGCGATTCACCGCGATCACCGGCGCCTGCATGCTGTTAAGCACTGCTTCTAGTTGTTGGCGACTGGACTCAACTTCGGTAAAACTTTGCTCCAGGCGCTCGGCCGTTATATTCAAGGCCATCGCAACGCGTGCGATTTCGTCAGCGCTGTCCACCTCGATGCGGGCAGAGAGATTTCCGGCGGCAATGCGTTCTGCAAAGCTCACAATCCGTTGCAAGCGACGGGCAATCAGGACCGCCGCCGCCGCGGCGAGGATTACCGCGATCAGCAGGGCCGGAAGAGAGCCGCGGATAAGAGATTTTTGAATTCTTTCCGAGCTTTCTTTGATCGCCGCCAGTGGGTAGGCAAGACGAACTGCGCCGTTCTTGACTGGCGCGGCGGTGTACAGGAAATCGATTCCCAGGGTCTTGCTCGTGCGGCTCGCCTCGCCTTCTGCGCCCTTCAGCGCAGCCACAAACTCGGGCCGCTGTGCATGATTCTCCATTGTTTCGGGATCAGCTTCGGAATCGGCAAGCACCTTCCCATTTCGGTCGATGATCGTGGCGCGCGCGCCAGTGGCCTCACTCACCTGCTTGACCATATTCTGCAGGGGATGCGTCGTGTCATTGTCAACGCGATATGCGAACAGACGCGTCTCTTGCTGGAGTGACTTCTCCAGCTGCGCAGTGAGCGATTGCGTCCACTCTCTGCCGATTTCAAGGTTCAGGACAAGTGTCCCCAGCAGAATGACAGCAAGAAAAGCTCCCAACAATTTGAGGAAGACGCTACTCTTCACTTCGGTGCCTCGAAGCGATATCCCACTCCACGAAGCGTTCGTAGATAACGGGGGTTCTCAGGATCCTGCTCGATTTTTTCGCGAATCCGGCGTACATACACATCGACGGAGCGCAAGGTCACGTAGCTGGTATCGCGCCACACCGCATCCAGCAGTTGTTCGCGCGTGAATACTCGTCCAGGGCGCGAGGCCAGATATTCGAGGAGGCGGAACTCAGTTGCGGTGGTTGTGATCGGTTTGCCCTGAACTTCAACACTCATGGCTCCGGAATCAATCTCCAGCTCTCCCATCCGGATCTTCTGGTGGGTTAATGGAGGCTCAAACCTGCGCAAAACCGCTTTTAGGCGCGCCACCAATTCCCGCGGGCTGAATGGTTTTGTGATGTAGTCATCGGCTCCCAGATCGAAACCAGCGAGCCGATCCACCTCCTCGGCCTTTGCGGTGAGAAAGATTACCGGAATGGGAGCAAGCTCGCTTGTGGCCCGGATCTGCCGACAGAGTTCCATTCCATCTTCACCGGGAATCATGATGTCCAGGAGAAAGGCGGATGGATGCTGGCGTATCGCTTCAGCAATTACCCCTTTCGAATTTGGGAAAAGACGTGTTGCGATTCCCGCCCCTTCGAGATGATGCTTCACCAGCCGCGAAATATCGGGATCGTCTTCGACGACAAAAATCGTGCGTTTCACAGGCGTATTCTAGCCGGAGCTAACTCCATTCATGGCCCTCGCCCCCGCAAATTCACTGGGTGTTCATGTTAATAATGTGTTAATTTTGCGAACCACCGCTGGTGCATCGCCTCAGAGTAAGCTATTTGTTTTCTTAGAGAGCCAGATTCGAGCTTGGCGTAAGATGACGTTTCCCACTTCCGGAATGGGTCGTCTTCGGTAGAATGAACCCGCGTTACCAAACAAGAACACTCGCGAAACAGAACAACAAGCACCGAGGCCATTTATGACTCAGAACAACCCTGCTCATTGCTGCGAATGCGCAAAGATTGACGCAAATACTCCCGCATGCGGTCATCGCGCGCGTTACGCGGTGGATGTGCAAGTGGTTCACGGCAGTTTAAAAGATGTTCATCTCTGCCCCGATCATCTCGCAATGCTCTGGTCAGCCTTGAGAAATCCCCTGGTGCATTCTCCGATCAGCGTAAAAGGCTTTGCGCGAATGCACGCGCAGTAGCAACCCTCCTGTCGTTTCAAGACAGTGCGCGGCGTTGGCTATCGATTTGACCGAAGTGTCGATTCTGCTGCGTAGCCAATAACGTCTTCTCGGACGATCATTTCACTCGCCGGAATCGGGCGTCTGCCACTAAAGTGGTATTCGCCCACCTGCCATTCGGCTTTGCCCTCCGCCCATCCTCAGAAATGTTGGTGGAAACTCCAGATTTTGCAGGAGTTTTTGCGCCAAGCTCCGTAAAATCATCGAGGTAACAGCTTCACATTCATCAAAGGTTACTTAACATTCCTTTACAATCGGCTTCTAATGTGGCAATTTTGGACACCTTAAGAGACATGATTCAGCCTCTCCTGACGGAAAAAAGCCAAGCGTCGATCAGGCTGTCTAACACTGACACCGCTTCGTCCCGGGGAGCGCGAGCCTAACCATGTGTGGAATCGTAGGATTCACTCACGTCAGCAAACGTCTACCGGAAAGAGTACTGAATTCAGCCCTGCGATCAATTGTTCACCGCGGTCCAGACCACCAGGGAGAGTTCGAATCTGAACAGGTTTCGCTCGGGGCAACGCGCTTGCGGATCCTGGACTTGAGCGCTGGCGACCAACCGTTGAAGAGCCCTGATGGAGATGTGGTTCTCGTTTTTAACGGCGAGATCTTCAATCATCAGGAGCTGCGCTCCCAACTTCAACGAGCAGGCTATTGCTTTCACACGCGCTGTGACACCGAAGTAGTTCTCAATGCCTTTCTGCATTGGGGCGATTCGTGCTTCGAGCGATTCCGGGGAATGTTTGCCGTCGGTCTGTGGGTTCAGTCGCAGCGCCGGCTTGTTCTTGCGCGCGATCGCATGGGCATCAAGCCTCTTTATTACTGTCTGCATGAGGGAGAGATTTTCTTTGGGTCCGAGCTGAAGTGCATCTTTGCTCATCCCAACGTGACACGGCATGTATGCCTCGAGGCGCTTGACGCCTTCCTGAGCGTCAACTACGTTCCGGCTCCGCTCACGCTGGTAAAGGGCATCGTCAAATTGATGCCCGGTCAGATGCTCGAATGGCAATTCGGCGGAGCCCGACTGGTCGATTTCGGGAAGCGTAATTTGCGCAGGGCGCCTGCAAGCATTGACGAGGCTTCCGAAGAGCTGGACTCACTGCTCGCCGATGCGGTGAAGGAACAGCTCGTCACAGACACTCCTGTAGGAATTTGGCTGAGTGGAGGACTGGATTCCTCCTCCGTGCTGCACTACGCCGCCGCGCAAAGCGATAAACCCGTCAAGACCTTTTCCATTACGTTTAAAGGAAGTTCCGGCGACGAAAGCCAGCATATCCGTCATGTGAGCGAGCATTACGGAACGGAGCACGTCGAGTTCGATCTTCATCCTGACGCCGATCTCGCGGAAGCGATTGAGGAGATGGCGTACTACTCCGACGAACCGGGCGCCGACGCGGGTGCTTTGCCCACCTGGTTTCTTTCGCAACTTACGCGACGAGATGCCACAGTCGCTTTGAGCGGAGAAGGCGCCGACGAGCTTTTTGCCGGATATCTCACCTACCAAGCCAATCAGTACAGCGCAATCGTTCGCCGCTTACCCAGTTTCCTGCGACGTGCGGCGCTCGCCTGTGCAACCGGATTGCCTGTCCAGGACGGCCGGATCAGTTTTGACTACAAGGCCAAGCGCTTCTTTGAGGGCTGCCTGCTCTCTCCCGAAATGGCACATGTCTTCTGGAATGGCACTCATTCCGAGAAGGAAAAACAGTCGATCTATTTATTCGCAAATTCCGGTCAAGTGGGAAGCTGGGTTTCTGAGATGCGACCCGATCGCGGACTACAGGGCTATCTCGATTTCGATCAACGGTACTACCTGGCCGATGACATTCTGTACAAAGTCGACCGTATGAGCATGGCGCACGCTCTAGAGATCAGGCCGCCATTTCTGGACCCCAGGATCGTCGATTTTGCCGCGAGCTTACCGGACAATTTCAAGCTCAACGGACGTACCTCGAAGTATGTGCTGCGCCGCCTAATGGCCGATAAGCTTCCGGCACGCGTTTTGCATCGTTCCAAAATGGGATTTGATATTCCGGTCCACGACTGGTTCCGCGGATCGCTGCGGCAATTCCTGCTCGATACGGTCACTCGCGATGCAGTTGAGGCCACCGGCCTCTTTCGCTGGCCGGCCATTGAAGGCTTGATACAGAGACACTTAGAGAGGAGAGAAAACGCTGGTTACCAATTATGGGGACTCATGGTGTTATTGATGTGGATGAAGCGCTGGAATATCGAGCTGCCGGCAACGGAGCAGGTATCCGAGGTGCTCGTCGAAGATTTGGAGCTGGCGGAATCGTCGTCGCCGCAGCTAGCCTTGTCTTCCTCATAAGCATCGCCAGTCCCCCGCGGCTCATGGACGACGTCGACGCCGTCCAGGCGCAAATCGCCCGCAACATGCTCGCCTCCGGTGACTATGTCACCGCGCGTCTCAACGGTGTTCCCTACCTCGAGAAGGCACCGCTTGTCTATTGGATGATGGCGGCTTCATACCGCGTCTTTGGCGTGCATGATTGGGCTGCGCGCCTGCCTCTCGCTCTTAGCGTGATCCTGCTGTGCTGGGTCACTTATCGCTTCGCACGCTGGGCGTTTGATGAGTCAGCCGCGATGTACTCTGGCATTGCGCTCGCTACATGCCTTGGACTCTTCCTCTTCACTCGCATTCTGATTCCAGATGCAATTTTGACGCTCACCATCACCGGAGCGATCTGGGCATGGCTGCGTTTGCTCGATCCCGATGAAAGTCCGCGGCAGCGGGACAGGGTTCTGCTTGGCGTCTGTCTCGGGGTTGGACTCCTGCTCAAAGGATTGATTGCAGTTGTTTTTCCCATTATCGCCGGCCTTGCGTATATGGCCTGCACGCGACAGCTATTCGCACGACTTTCGTGGCGCCGCTTACATCCTCTTTCCACTTTGGGAATCGCAGCCGTCATCGCTGCTCCCTGGCATATTTTGGCTACCCTGCGCAATCCGCCGTATCTGGCTTTTTCGCTGCACAGCGGTCCCGGCGAGTACAGAGGGTTCTTCTGGTTCTTCTTTTTTAATGAGCACCTGCTGCGCTTCTTGAATTTGCGTTATCCGCGCGATTACAACACAGTGCCTCGCGCTCTGTTCTGGCTCTTGAATCTGATATGGCTGTTTCCCTGGACAGCTTTCTTGCCGGCGGCGGCGAAACTTTCTTACAGCCCGGCTACACGCTCCGGCCGCGCCCGACTGATGGCACTTTGCTGGATTGGCAGCGTGATGGTTTTCTTCACGTTCTCAACCACGCAGGAGTACTACTCGATGCCGATCTACCCCGCGATCGCGTTGTTGATGGGCTCGGCGCTGGCAACCGAAGATTCACACATTCGCCATGGGATTCGCACCTTGCAGGTCATTTTCGGCTTGCTCTTTGTCGTGCTTGCTGCCGTGCTGGTAATGGTATGGCGAATTCCTGCGTCGGGTGATATCTCTCAGGCGCTGACTCAACATCCCGAGCTATACACGCTTTCTCTGGGCCACTTCGGCGATCTCACTCTGCGAGCTTTCGCCGATCTGAAGCTGCCGCTGGCGATTGCGGCTTCCGCCTTCGCGATGGGAGTGTTGGGTTTGATGATCTTCCGAGCGGCGACCTCGGCCAAGAGAGCCGTCGTTGTGATTGCGGCCTCGATGATCTTATTTTTCCAAGCGGCACGAGTGGCGCTCGTTCGCTTCGATTCCTACCTCGGTTCGTATCCACTGGCGCGCGCGTTGGAACAGAGTCCCCCTGGTCAGCTGATCGAGGCGGATGCCTATTACGCATTTTCTTCTGTGTTCTTTTACACAAATCGCACTGCGCTCTTGCTGAATGGACGTCGAGACAATCTGGAGTACGGCTCCTACGCTCCGCGTGCTCCGCAGGTTTTTATCGACGATCAGGCGTTCCAATCGCGCTGGTCACAGCCATCGCGATGGTACCTGCTCGCCTATGGCACAGATGTGCCGCATCTCGAGGAGTTGGTTGGCGCCTCAAGACTGCACATTGTCGCGCGCAACGCTGGTAATTATTTGCTGACAAATTTGCCCATTCGATGAGTGAACCTATGCAGCAGTGGCTGGAATGCTTTCGTCTCGCTGTGGCGGCGCTGAGAGCCGACAAGGTGAAGGCATCTCTCACCACGTTAAGTGTTCTGATCGGAAGCGCCTCACTCGTGCTGGTGTTGACGATTGCCGGGACAGGAAAGCGATATATCGTTTCTCGCATCGAGGGAATCGGCGCGAATCTTGCCTATGCGACCCTGAATCGGAATGGAAGTCCGGTCATCCTTCAGGACGAACTCACCTTCGGCGACCTTGAAGCAATTCGGAATTTACCAAACGTACTTGCAGCCGCGGGAACCTACGATGCCCCAGTTGATTTTCAAGTCAGCGGCCGGCCCCGACACGCTCGATTCGTGGGAGCGACGCGCGATTTTCTCAGGATTCGAAACCTGCAAATCACGTCGGGCCGCTACTTCGACGAACAGGATTATCAATGGCGATCCAAAGTCTGTCTCGTAACCGATCCGATTATGCAGCGGAATCCCACTTTGCAACTGGGAGAAGTGCTGCGCATCGATCAGTTTCGTTGCACCGTGATTGGCGCATTTAGTGAGGGAGTTCCTACTTTTGGTCAGTCGGAGATTCAGAAGGAGACCATTCTGGTTCCCTTTCCTGTGGCAAAGCTGGTTACGGGCGAAGCTTTTCTGCAGGTCATCTATGCTCAAGCATCGTCCTCTACTGAGGTCCACGCATTGACCTCGGATATCAAGAGTGTGCTCCAGTCACGGCATCGTCGCGAGGCTCGCTATGATGTGGACAATCTTTCTTCACTACTCCAGACCGCGGGAGACATTTCGTTGGCCATGACTCTGGTACTGCTTGCCGTCGGCTTGGTGACATTAACCGTGGGCGGAACTGGAATTATGAACATCATGCTCGCCAATGTCGCCGAGCGTAAGCAGGAAATTGGGCTACGCAAAGCGCTCGGCGCTAGATCATCGGAGATTCGTCTTCAGTTCTTGATGGAAGCGATCTTCATCAGTTCGGCGGGTTCCATTGCGGGAGCATTCTGTGCGGTTGCGCTCGTAGTTTCGGCAGCAGCCTTCTTCAGGGATTTTGTGAATCTCGACATTTCCTGGACTTCTGTCACATTCGCGCTGTTAGTCTCCAGCGCAGTGGGACTGCTCTTCGGATACCAACCAGCCAGCCGCGCAGCCGGTCTGAGTCCTGTGGAAGCATTGCGCACGGAAGTCTGAAGATTTTGCTTACGTGGTTCCGGCCGCCTTCAGCCGGTACAAGGCCGACATGTCTATGCTCTTGAGCAAGACTCCGATTCACCCGCTTAAAACTTGCGTTAGAAAGTTTCTTTCAGGAGGCGTTGCTCGTCTTGTCAGCCTCTGTAACGGCCGAGGACGGCCGCAACCCGTAAGCAAAATCGGCCTGCTTGGGAAAGTTAATTCTGTTTGCTGGAGGAAGATTCCTTGTAGTCGGCCGACGCACGTTCCATCTCGCCTTCATGCCTTTCATGCAAGTGCGCTACAAAGGCCTCGCGAAGCTTGCGCTCTTGTTCCAAGGGCGCGTTGATGGTATCCCCAAACGTAATTGTCGTCTGACAAGACGAGCATCTGGCGCGAACCGGTCCGCCACGAATGATGGCGGTCACGATCGGATGAATTTCTCCAGCATTATGCATTGCGCTTGTTCGGGCGCTCTCGATTGGGATGATGTTCTCGTCGCGATTCGTAAGATTAATCCTGGGTCTCACTTTGTTCTGTATCTCAAACTGTTCCGCTAACCATTGCTCCAGTTCCGAGCGGCTAGCCTTAGTCATGCTTACAAACTCGATCCCGAAAAGGCCCTCTCGCTGCCATGCGACTCTCCCGCTTGCGTGTACAGGTACGCCTCTTTCCTCTAGCGCGAATTCCAGTTGCACCTGACCCTGCAAGCTATCGCGGATCCCACTAATGCAAAGCCCACCCTGGCTGATATTTCGTATTCTTCCTTCTGCGACCAAAGCCCCCAAGCGAACCGTTACTGCCGACGTTGAGGGGAACCGGTTGTAACGACCGCGCTCGCGAAGCACCAGCCCGTAGGCCGAGCGCAGGGTCCCCATGATCTCAACTTCATAGTTGGCGTGCGAAACTACGAAGTTGGCACCGGAGTCAGAGGCATACTTCGTATGCCCTCGATCCCCGATGATCGCGATCGACACCGCCGAGCGATGCGTCCGACTCAACCGCATCTTGCGCAAAGCTGCGCAGCCCTGATCGAGGTCGGAACAGTCCACGATCACAAGGTCGAATTTGTTGCGTTCGAGATGCTTGAGTGCGTCGCTCGCGCCTAACGCAATGCCGGCGGTGATTCCGAAGCGCTCCACTGCGGCCCGAACCATGTGAGACAGTTCGGAATCGCTGCTTAAGATGAGGGCTTCGGGCGTCATCTACTCCGACATCCTCGGGGGGGATATAGCTCCTCCAATGCTATCCCGACGATTTTGAGCCTTGGCCGAAAACCGGCTTACGAGAATTACCGACGTAATAGCACGAAAGTATGGAAAGTGACATCCGATACGCGAAGACAAAGAAAAATGAGGTAGTAATGCCTTGACTATTCGCTATGAGGTAGTAATGCCTTGACTATTCGCTATTTGTTCGCTACACTGCCATTTCGGGACAGTAGCGACAACAACAGCCGCGTCACGGAACTGGGATTATCCCCATGCCTTTTAAAGTACTCGCTCAATTTAGAGCTG
>Ga0209474_10001134_pt1 | contig 26865 bp, 23 predicted proteins | sample GraSoiAngelo_145_FD_185902 | JGI IMG/M metagenome (GOLD analysis project Ga0209474, IMG submission 185902) | Grasslands soil microbial communities from the Angelo Coastal Reserve, California, USA - 14_1009_05_20cm (SPAdes) (version 2) | ecosystem: Environmental > Terrestrial > Soil > Grasslands...
AAGCGGCGCGCGTCGAGATCGAGGCGACGGCGGTCGTGCCGCGCTGAAGGGCTCACTTGTTCAGCGCATCCAAACGTCGATAAGCCGCGGTTGCGGTCCGCAACAGACGCTTTTCGCGTTTTGGGCCGAGGAAATACAAATCGGCGTGGGCGCCCTCTCGTTGCAGCTCGGCGGCCAGAGAATGCGCGTTGGCATCATCGTTCAACTGCCCGAGTGATCTTTGCACCTTTCGTAAATACTTCAATCCCGCCTGCAGCCTCGACAGCCTTTCATCCGAAAAAAGGTCTTGGAAGAAATCAATTGAATAGGTGAGCTTCTTGTTGAGCAATCGGAGCCTATGCCGTCTTTTCGGACTCATTTTCGCAAGTCTCCGGCTTTTGTTCAGGAGCTTTTGCCGCCAACGTGTGAGCTTATTGCCGCTGTATGCGAGGATGGGAGTAGCGCGTTTCTCTGCATGCTTGCCTTCTTTCGTCGACCAGCGTCCATTCTCGATCCAGTTGGATACGTTTTTGATCAGCCGACGATACTTTAGAGATCCTAGCACCTGCGCCAGCTTGCGATGGCTATCGGCGCTCTTCTGCTTCCACAACTTGTAGTGCGATATTGCTTCCGGCTTCTCTCTATTCAATTCGGTGAGCCGCTCGACCGCGACGTCGAGATCGCGGACCGCCCCCAATTGCGCGTTCAGCCACTTAAGCTCATCCGTTATTTCGGTTTGCTGGCTGTCGGCGAGCATCGGGGAAAAAAACAAGATGGCTGCGCGCAAGTGCGTGAGCGCAATGCGCATTCGATGCAGAGCACTGGGATCGCCTTTACGTGTCGCCTCATGATTGTTTGTCACATCCTCTAGATAGCGGCGGGCTATCACCCGAAAAGCCGTGTCGCACGTCATTGCTGCATTCAGCCGAGAAGTAGGACGGATCGCCCGGGAGGGCGCCAGCCTGGTGCGGGTAGCGGATTTGCTTGCTGATTCCGAAGAGGATGACATTGGCAATTAGTGAACCCGCGATCACGCTTCCTTCAGTCCGAACAGGCGAGCCGCGTTGCCGCCCAGGATCGCCATCTTCTGTTTATCTGACAAGGTAGCTGTGGAGAAGACGTGATCCACCGGATGCTGCTCCCATGGAATCGGATGATCGGTACCGAGCAGCACTTGGCTCGCGCCGACCTGCGTCACGAGGTGCCGCAAGCCTTCAGGCGTGAACACCATGGCATCGAAATAAAGCTGCTTCAGATATTCCGAGGGCTTCTTTTTCAGTGTGATGTTCGGATTGCAGTTCTGTGGTGAGACGAAACAGGCATGGTCGCCGCGCGCCGCATACGAGCCGAGATAGCCGCCGCCATGCGCGGCAAGCACCTTTAGACCAGGGAAGCGGTCGAGCGTGCCTTCGAAGATCAGATGCTGCAAGGCAATCGTGGTGTCGAGAGGATTGCCGATCGTGTTCGAGAGCCAGCCGTTGCCCTTAAAGCGCTTCGAAAGTTCCGGCGTGCTTTGCGGATGTATGAATAGCACGGCACCGAGCTGTTCGGCTTTGGCCCAAACGGGATGGAATTTAGGATCGGCAAAATCCTCTCCCAATACGCTTCCGCCGATCGCGGCTCCGCGCAGGCCCTGTTTCTTGATCGCGGTCTCCAATTGTTGCACAGCGAGCTCTGGAAACTGCAAGGTGAGCGAAGCGAAAGCCCCAAGGCGCTCCGGTCTGGATGCACAGAGCTCCGCCAACTTCTCGTTTTGAATCTTGACGATCGCAGCGGCGGTGTCGCGGTCCTTGCCGTACCAGAACGGATTTATGGAGAGTATCTCCATGTCGATGGCCATCGCGTCCATTTCCTTCAGACGCTGTTCAATGACGATGAAGTGCTCGGGAACTCCCTTCACCGGCGGCAGCACCTTATCCGCCGCATCGCCCATCAGCTGAAGCGCTTCATGGAAATAACAATGCGAGTGAACGTCGATGGTTAGGACGCGCTTGCCACCGACTTTTACCGGCGGGCGCGGCGGCCTCGCTTGGGCGTGGACCGCGCCACGAATCGCGCAATTGCAAAAGGCAATTCCGGTCGCCGCCGCGCCGGCCAAGAAGTTGCGACGGGTGGTCATTCACTTCCTCCCTCGGGCGTAAACCGGCCTCGCCATACGACCGATCGAAGCGCCAGCCGTTCTTGATTTCTTCCCGGACACATTGCCAATCCGGAAGCGAGAGGGCAATCATTCTCGAGGAATTGCTGACGGTAATTTCGGAAGCATTCAACTCAATAACCGGGATCCTCCATAATGCGCCTACTTTATGCGCTGCTCTCAGCCTCTGTGCTACTGGTCAGTTCTACTGCGTTCGCGCAGACGGCCTATCCCGTGCGGACAATCAAGATGATCGTGCCTTTGGCAGCGGCGAGCGCGGTCGATGTCGCCGCCCGAATCGTCACGCAGAAGATGGCCGACAACATGGGTCAGCAAATCGTGATCCTGAACCAGCCTGGCGCATCTGGGCTGATCGGGGCCGAACAGGTCGCGAAGGCCGAGCCGGATGGCTACACGATTGGCGGTTTCAACGACAGCGTCATGACCATGGTGCCCAACCTGCAGTCCAACATCCGTTGGGACATCCTGAGGGATTTCGAACCGGTGTCGCTGGTCGCCACGGTGGAGTGGGGGCTTATTGCCAGCAACAACAGCAGTTACAAAACTGCCGCCGACCTGATTGCCGCCGCAAAGGCCGCACCCGGCAAGATCGATTATGGTTCCGGCGGACCCGGCAGCCCGCAGCACCTCGCGATGGCGATGTTTGCGTCCGCGGCAGGGATATCGCTGACCCATGTGCCTTATAAAGGAGCTACCCAGGCGGCCACTGATGTCGCCGCCGGCCAGATTCCCGTCGGATTCCAGGGTCTCGGCACTGTCGCGGCGTTGGTGCGCGGCGGCCAGCTCCGGCTGATCGGAGTGACCACCGAGAAACGCTTGTCGCAATTCCCGGATGTGCCAACCGTCTCAGAATCTGGCCTGCCAGGGTTCTTCTTCAATTCGTGGTTTGCGATCATGGCGCCAGCCGGCACGCCAAAGGACATTGTCGCCCGATTGAATGCGGAGGCCGTCAAGGCGGTTGCTGATCCCGAGGTCCGCCGCAAACTTGAGGATCTTGGTTTCGCTGTACGTGGCAGCTCAGCCCCGGAGCTCGGCGCCCTGACGCGCGAACAGCTCGCCAAATATGCGCGCGTCATTAAAGAGATGGGCATCGCCAACGAATAGAGCGCGGCAAAACGGACGGCGCTTGCCCGATCGGAATACGAGCAAGCGTCCACGTGCGCCCCCTTTCTTGCGTTGGTCCTATGGAGGCGTATAAATTCAACTGCAAGGCGGATTGGCAGGACTGGTCCGGCCTCGTATTGGGCGCGATACATCGATCGACAAGGTGATAGGCGTGACCGGCCTGCCTCAGGACAAAACGGCTGAACCTCGCTCGATTTCGAGCAGCAAGCTTGCGGTCCTGCGCAAGCACCCGATCTTTTGCGATCTCGATCCCGAGGCGCTCGATCAACTCTGCCGTTACGCCAAGCACGCGATGCTGAAGCGTGGAGCTACCATCTTTTCCAAAGGCGATCCCGGCAACAGCCTGGTTGCAGTGATCAGCGGGACAGTGAAAATCAGTGTCTCTTCCGCGGAGGGTCGCAGCGCTATCCTGAATCTGATTGGTGCCGGAGAGACTTTCGGGGAAGTGGCGGTACTTGATGGGCAGGCGCGCACTGCCGATGCCACCGCCCACACCAATTGCGAGATCTTTCTGATCGACCGCCGCGAGTTTCTGCCCTTTGTGCGTAGCCAACCGGCGTTGGCAATGAAATTCATCGAGCTGCTTTGCATGCGCCTGCGCTGGACCAGCGACCAGGTCGAGCAGGTTATACTTCAGGATCTGCCCGGGCGGCTCGCCAGTGCACTTATTCGGCTGACAGAAAAACACAAGCTCGCGCCCAAAGGCCGGATGATCGCCATTACCCAGCAGGAAATCAGCGAGATGGTCGGCATGACCAGGGAGAGCATCAACAAACAGTTGCGGATCTGGGCAATGCGCAATTGGGTGCGACTGGAGCACGGCGCTATTGTGGTGCTGGAGTCCGGCCCGCTTCAGGCGTTGGCCGAGGCTGGTACCGAAAACGACTGAGCGTTTTCGGTCCGGTGGCTATCATTTGAGCGGGCGCATTGCGTCTCCCCAACAATCAAGCACCTAAAGGTATCCTCAGAATTCAACAATCTTTGATGTTCATGAATGTGAGGCAATTCACATTGCTCTCGCGTGTCATGGGCTAAACCATGCTGGCACATGCACAAAGTGGAGGCATCCATGTTTGGCCCATTCGATAGATCGCGCGAAATCGTCAATCGTTGTTACCAGAGCTGCGGCCTCGGAATTTTTCTGCTGCCCGTAGTCCTTGCAGCCATCATAGGACTCGCCGTAGCCCAGCCCGACCTCTCGAAGTTGATATCCGAAGCGGCCCAGGCGGAGTTCGCGGGCACTCATGTCTCCCCGCAGACCACTCCGGCGCAACTGGCGCAGCCTGCCAAGGCAGTTCGCACCGTTAAAGCCAACTGAGAGGCGAATCACCCCTGACGGGCTGCGAGGTTGGCGCCGCGCTCGATCGTAAACTCCACGTCGATCAGCCCGTGGGAATGATTCATGTCCGATTGCGACATCAGAAAAGTGAGGTCCTTGCGCTTCAGCGAAGCAAGGACTTCCGAAAGCCGCTCGGCGAGCGCCGGCGCAATTCCTTCGAACGGTTCGTCCAACAGCAGGCACTTTGTCCCAATGCCGAGCGCGCGTCCGAGCGCGACAAGTTTCTGCTGACCGCCGCTCAACAATAGCGCCTTGCGATGGCGCATCTCGGCGACTTCGCCGATCACCTCGTAGACGAAGTCGAGCCGCGCCTTGCGGTCCAGATGGCTTGTCACCCATAACGGCAACAAAATGTTTTCTTCGACGGTCAGCTGAGGCACCAGCCCGCGATCTTCCGGCATATAGCCGATCCCGAGCGCCGCGCGAGCATGACGCGGCCGCGCTGACATATTCTCGCCTTCGAAACGGATTGTGCCCTGCGTTGGCTTCAGATGGCCCATGATCGAGCGCATCAGCGTGGTCTTGCCGGCGCCATTCCGGCCGACGAGGCTCACCATGGTGCCCTGGGCCACGCGCATCGAAAAACCGCGAAGCGCTGGCATCGATTGAATTTCGACAACCAGGTGGTCGATCTCGATTAGCGGCGCGGAGACGTTCATTGCGCCCCGCCCGTAACGTAGCGGCGCACTTCGGCATCCTTCAGAACGTCGTGTGGATCGCCGTCGGCGAGGATCCGGCCTAGGTAGAACGCCACTACCCGGTCGGCATAGCGGCTGACGATTTCCATGTCGTGTTCGACGAAAACAATGGTGGCGGCATCGGGCGCAACAGCATGAATGACGCGATCCATAGTGACGAATTTCTCCTCGGCCGAGACGCCTGATGTCGGCTCGTCGAGCAGCAGCAATTTGGGCCGGCGGACCAGCGCCATAGCGATGTCGATTAGCTTGCGCACGCCGCCCGCGAGCTCCGAGACAGGCCGGTCGGCCAGGTCGCCTAGGCCAAACCGCGCCAGCAATTCGAGAACCTTGTCGCGGCGGCCATGCCCCTCCGCCGGCGAGTGAAATGAAAGCGCGCGCGTCCCGGCGCCGGAAACCGCTACCGATAGATTTTCGGCTGCCGTGAGCTCGATGAACAATTGTGGAATCTGAAACGACCGGGAGATTCCGAGGCGCGCAACGTTCCTTGGCGAGCGCTTTGCGATATCCATCCCCTCAAGCGCGATCGAGCCGGAGTCGGGCTTAAGATATCCCGTGACCATGTTGACGAAGGTGGTTTTGCCGGCGCCGTTGGCGCCGATCAAACTGACCTTCTGACCGGCCGCTATATCGAGACTCAAGGCATCGGCGGCGACCACCGCGTCAAACCGTTTTTCGAGCCCGCGTACCGAAAGAACCGGGGTCATTGCGCCGCCTCTTTCTGGGCCGTAACAGCCGTCAACGGCGGATCAGTTCTTTTGCGCCGCTGCTTGATCCAGAGCGATCCGATCCCGCGCGGCAGAAAAAGGATGACCCCTAGCAGGAAAACGCCAAGCACGAGCTGCCAAGTGTTGGGAAGGTACAGGTTCGAGAACGAACGGACCAGTTCGAGCGCCAGTGAGGCGACGAACACGGCCGCGACGCTTTGATATCCGGCAAGCACCGCCACAAACACGAACTCGCCCGAGGTGGTCCAATAGGCGAATTGCGGATCGATGTGGCGTTGAGCCATCAGGGCAAATGAGCCGCTGGCGCCGGCGAAAACCGCTGCGATGGCGAAATTGATCGTGACGACCCAATTGGACGAGATCCCAAGATACTCGACGCGCAAATTGTTTTCTCGAACCGCGAGGCTGGCGAGACCCAACTCGGAGCGGAATAGGATCGTTGCCGCAATTCCGGCAAGCCCGGTCGTGACCACCGAGACCGCATACAGCATGAAGTCCGCCTCGCGCGTGTCGGTGAAGCTCAAGCCGAACAGAGTTGGCCGCCCGATATTGAAGCCGTCGGACCCGCCGAGCGCGGTAGTCTTCACCAGCGCCCCATACAGCACCATCGAGAGGGCGAGCGTCAGCATGCCAAAGAAGATGCCGCTGTAACGAGCGAGCAGCGGACCGATCACAATTCCGAGCAGGCCGCCACAGACCGCGCCTATAAGCATTTGAACCAGCGCGTCGGTGATACCCCAGGCGTTGGCGATCAGTGCGACTCCATACCCACCGGCCGCATAAAACAGGCCTTGGCCGAATGAGACGTTGCCGGTTCGCGCCAGGATCACGATGCCAAGCGCGATCAGGGCATTGGAGGCGGCAATGGTGGCAAGCGACAGCGTCCATGTCGGAAGTACACGGCCGAATAGCGCCGCTGCAGCCACCAGCAAGAGCATGACGACAGGGTGGAGGCCTTGTTTCATCAGATTCGCCTTGCCGTCTCTCGCTTGAACAACCCTTCGGGGCGAAACATCAGCACCGCCGCCATGATCAGGTAGATCATGAACAGCTCGGCCTGCGGCATCAGATGCACGGAGGCTGCGCGTGCAAGCCCAACAAGTATGGCGCCCACCGCCGCGCCCTCGACGCTGCCTAAACCGCCGATCACCACGATGGCGAAGCTCAAGATAATCACATCCGAACTGAGCCCGGGCTGCATCGAAATCTTCGGTGCGGTCAGCGCCCCGGCCAGGCTGGCCAGCAGCACCCCGAATGCGAAGGCGACCGCGTAAACCCGGTTCACCCTTACCCCCATGCTGACGCTCATTTCCTCATTATGAATGACCGCCAGCACGATCTTGCCTTTGACAGTGCGATTGAGGCCGAACCACACCAGAAAGCCGATCGCTGCGGAAACCGGCAGCAGCACCAGGTCATATCCAACGTAAGAAAGGCCTGCGAATTCGATGTTGCCGAACAGCTCGTAGGGCTGCGTCGCATAGATCGGGTTTACGCCCCAGATCAGTTTTGTCGCGTCCTCGAGAATGAGAAAAACCGCATAGGTCACCAGCAGCAGCACTACCTCGTCGCGGCCATAGAACATTTTCAACAGGCCGCGCTCGAGCAGAAGACCGATCGCGGACCCGATCAGGGCCACCGAAATCAGCATGGCAACAAAGCCAAAGCTCGGCGGAAGACCGTGCGCGGCGACCGTGGTCACCGCAGTCGCTGCGATATAGGCGCCGAGCGCGTAGAAGCTGCCATGGGCGATGTTGAGTATCTTCAGTACGCCAAATACCAGCGTCAACCCCAGTGCAACGATGAAAAGCCAGGATGCTTGGATCAGCCCATCGAGAACGACTGTCAGAAAGAAGTTCATGGCGCTGTTTTCATGACGATCATCGATGAAGGCCGAAGTTCAAGGCGCGGCTTTCGCTCGCCAGTCGCACGTCCCAGGCAGCAGCCAGCCCAGCGGCGCGAGCATCGTTCTCACGCCGCTTCGCTTGCTTTAGAGGTCGGCTTTGTTCAGTTGCATTTGGCGCCTTGCATGCCGCCCTTGATCCAGTCGAGCGACTTCACGCCGGGTGGCGGATTGACGCATTCGGCCGGGAAGTACTGGATGTCAACCAGATCGACCCGCTTCGAGTCTGGATTATACTTGGTGCGGCTGATGGCGATCGGCTGGATCGCCTGGTGACCATCGGCGAGCTTCATCTGGATGAGGCCGCCGGGCGATTGCCATTCCAGCCCGGTCATTGCCGCGACCAGCTCATCGGTCGAGGGCTTCTTGCCGCCATTTTTGTCCATGGCCTTTTCGACCGCGCTCTTCAGTCCGAGGATTGCTTGCGACATGCGGTAGGCGGCCTGCACGGGATAAATGCCATTGGCGGCTTCGTACCCTTTGAAGAACCAGTCGTTGAGAGGTGATTTCTGCGACATCAGGCCATAGGCGCCCCGCGCACCGATGATGGTGCCGTCGGGCATCCTGTCGCTGAGCGGCGGGAGTACGTGATCGGCGGCGCTGAATACCAGCTGGCTGCGCTTCGGCAGGCCACGAGGTGAGGCCTGCAAGATGAAAGCCTGGAGATCGCCGCCCCACAGGCTCGAATAAACAACGTCGGAGCCTGCGCTGACCAGCGCGGATATTTCAGTGCCATACTGGCCGGCCCCGAACTTGGGCAGCAGGTCCGTCTGGACTTTGGCGTCAGGATAAAGTTGCCTTGCTGCGGCGACGAAGTCGGCCCGGCTATCCTGTCCCCAGGCGTAATCCTGGTTGATGAGCGACAGGGTGTCCATCTTTACGTTCTTCGCTTTCATGTACCGGATGAGACCGACATTATCCATCGTGGCGTGCGCGGCTGTGCGGAACACGTAGTTGTATTTGGTTTCCTCAAAGATGCGTGGCGTGCCGCAATCCATCAGCACCAGCATCTTTTTCAGTTCCTCGGCAATCGGGGCAACCGCCAGGCAATCGCCCGAGCCGATGTAGCCGAGCACGACGTCGACCTTCTCGCGCTCATACAAGTTGCGAAGTTCCTGGACCTGCTTGGTCGCCCCGCCGTTCTCGTCGATAACCACCGGCTCGACTTTCATGCCGCCAAACCCAAGCTTGTTGTAGGGAGCGGGTAGGGCCGCTTTGTTCAAGTTGTCGATGACGAATTGCCCGCCGTTGCGGGCAGGGATGCCGAAGCTATCGGCCGCGGGCCCGGACAGGAAGGTCACGATGCCAAGCTTGAAGCTTTCTTCGGCCGATACAGGCTCCGCCAAGGCCAGCGTGGCCGCGGTAACCGCCGATAGCAGTGCAGCGGTTCGGTGAATTCGCGCGAAATGGTTCATGATTTCTTCCCCTGTATGGCCGGCGTTGAAGCCTGAGCGTTTTGTCGGAGCCGATTGATATGGCCCGGCGCTATTAGGAGGAGTTTAGGCGGGCTTTTCCGCCCCGTCTACGAGATCAAACGCCTCGCCGGGCCCGATCCCGCAATAGCTCCCGCCAATGTCCCGTGACAAAGCAGCGTAGCTCGGGTTTGTAAAGTCTGATCCAACGATCAACGCGGATATGACCATTTCTTTGCGCGAAAGGGTGCCCGGTTTGCTCGGACGCTTTCAGAGGAAACCTGCACGCTCGCGGACGTCGCGCTGATCGGCTGCTGTCAGCAAATCGATGAGCGCCTGAGCTTGCCTGTTATGGGCGGCGCGCGCGGTCACCGCCGCTGTGTACATGGTTGCAAGGTCGCACCCTCGTGGCAGCGGACCCGACAGTACCACGCCGGCTGTGCTGATGATTTCGGTTGATTGCGTGCAGCCGATCGGCCGAAGCGCCTCCGAAGCGGCCAAATGGCGCATCGCGGTGGCGCCGTTCGGATACATTTTGAGCCGCGACGCTAATTCATCGGCAATCCCGAGCTGCCACAGAATCTTCGATACGTGAATCCCCGCCGTCGAAGTCATCATGTCGGGAACGAAAATTGCGTCGGCGGAAAGCAACGCCTTGCGCAAGCCCTCGGCGTCTTTGACGCTCACTTTCGCGTCGCCCGCGCGCACCGCAATCGCAGTCTCGACCATGCCGACGTCTGCAATCGATCCGGGGACAACCCAATCCTCTTGCGCGAGTTGGGCGACGATTGGCGTCGTCAAAATGACGACGTCGGCTGGCGTGCCCTTGCGCAATTTGTCGGCCATGACGCCGACCGCGCCGAATTCTCCCGCGATGTCGAATCCGGTCGCTTCCTTGAATTGAGAGGCGAGGCTCGCGACCAGCCCTTGGGCCGCGCCGCCGCTGAGCATGTTGAGACTGGTCATCCCGACAATTCCATTGCAGTGATCAGCCTGTCGCGCGTGATCGGGAGATCGCGAACGCGTATCTCCAGCGCATCATAAACTGCGTTGGCAATCGCCGCTGTGACCGGACCATGGGCGGCTTCGCCCGCGCCGAGCGGTTCACTCTCGGGTCGCTGAATCAATTCGATTTGCACTTCCGGCACCTCGCTGAAGCGAATGATCGGATATTCGCTCCAGGTGTCGCTCGTGATGCGGTGGCGGTCAAAGCGAACGCGCTCCTTCAAAGCCCAACTGGTGGCCTGGATCGCGCCGCCTTCGATCTGGTTGAGCACACCATCGGGGTTGATCGCCTCGCCGACATCCACCGCTATTGTCAGCCGCTTGACGATGATGTCCTCCGCACCCTCGACCTCCGCTATGACCGCACAATAGGCGCCGGTGTTCTTGTAGCGCGCAAAGCCAATTCCATAACCGCGGCCGGTTTGCTTGTCCGGCTTCCAACGCGCGCGTTTCGCGACGGAGCGGATGACATCCTGCGCCCGTGAATCCCTTAAGTGACGCAAGCGGAAGGCGAGCGGATCCTCCCCGCGCTCGCTTGCCAGTTCGTCAATAAAGGATTCGATCGCAAACACATTGCCCTGCGCTCCCAATGTACGCAGCGCGGAAGTGCGAATCGGCATCGTAAGCAGGCGGTGGCACTTGATCTGCCAGGATGGGAACTCATACAGCGGCACTGAGTTGCGATCGGCGCCGCCGCCATTTGCCTGCGGCGGATTGGTAGCGATATAGCGCGGGAACGGATTTTTCAGTTCTGTTGCGGCAAGCAAGGCAGGCTGCGCGGCGCGTCCCGGGCGCGCGGTGTGACCGTTGCTCCATATGCCATGCCGCCAGCCGACGATCTCGCCTTGCGCATCGAGATCGGCCTCGATCTCGATCGCCATCGCCGCCCCGAAGGGCGCATGCGACATTTCGTCTTGCCGCGACCATTGCACGCGCACCGGCCGGCCGCTGGCCGCTTTCGCCAGCAGAACGGCATCCAGCGCGACATCGTCGGCGGCGTTGTGACCGTAGCAACCGGCGCCTTCCATATGCTCGACCGTGATGTTCTCGACCGGCAATTTCAACACCAGCGCGAGATCGGCGCGCAGAAAATACACGCCCTGACTGTGAGTCCAGACGTGAACGTGCTCTCCTGTCCATTGCGCCATCGCGCAGGATGGTGCGATCGAGGCATGAGCAATGTAGGGCCGGGTATATTGGCGGCGCATGATGCGCTTCGTTTCACCCGGTACGGACGCCGCCCGCTCATCGATCAGCGTCGCCTCCGATGGTTGCGTCTTCAGCCACTCCGCCAATTCGCTTTCGTCGGGCAATGTTGCGCCGGGAGACCACACGGCGCCCGCCCGCAGCTTCTTTAGTGCGGCTTCGGCACCATCTTCGGTCTGGCTAATCACGCCCACGAAATTGCCGTCGCGCACGATATCGACCATACCGACAAGGCCGCAGGCGCTTTGCTCGGGGAGCTCAACGAGCTTTGCCCGAGCCATCTCAGATCGTAGTACACGCCCGTGCAGCATCCCCGGTAGCGACTGGTCGTGTATGAAACGCGGCTGCGCGAAAACCTTGTCAGGAATATCCAGCCGCAGAACCGAGTTTCCGGCCTGCGCGCGTCTTGTCGAGGGTTTTGGAACGGCGCTCCCCGTCGCCTCGCGATCCAGCGAAACTTCACTCGCTAGTTCCCAGTAGCTGGTGCTGATATTGCCGGGTCCTGAGATCGTGCCGTCCTTGATAGCGAATGTATCGCTTCCGACGCCGAGCCGATCGGATGCCGCAGCCAGAAATATCTGGCGGACTTCGGCGCAAGCCTGCCGGATCGCGCGGCCTGACTGCTGCACGGACAGGCTACCGGAGGTGACGCCCTCATTAGGGCTTGCAGCAGTTGACGCGCGCACCATTTGTACGCGCCCGATATCGACATCGAGTTCGTCCGCGGCAATCTGGGCGAGCGCCGTCACGATGCCTTGCCCGATTTCTACCTTTCCCGAAGACACCATCACATGTCCCTCCGAGAACCGGATCCAGGTTGACAGCAGCGGATTCACCGCGAGGCTGACCGGCAATTTCGGGGCGGAAGAAGACGGCGCCGTCATTGCGCGGCCATCTCGGCGGCTGCGCGCAGCACCGCCCGCACCATCCGGTTATGCGAACCGCAACGGCACAGGTTGCGGTCCAGCGCGGCTTTCACGTCCGCGCTGGAGGGATTGGGGTTTCGCATTAACAGCGCCGCGGCGCTCATCAGGATGCCGGAAGCGCAATAGCCGCATTGTAACGCCTGTTCCGCGATGAAGGAGCGCTGCAGCGGGTGCGGCGTTTGCACGTTCCCCAGTCCTTCGATGGTCATGACGTCCTTGTCCGCGACCGACCACAGCGGCGTATCGCACGCCGCAAGCGCGTGATGATCGACAATCACGTTGCAGGCGCCGCATTCGTTAGTACCGCAACCGAAATGCGCGCCGGTCATGCCGAGCGGCCCGCGCAGCACCGCCAACAGCGATGAATCGGGATCGGCTTCGACATCGGTCTCGAGGCCATTGAGCCGAAAGCGAATACTTGCCATCGAAAAAGGACCTCGACCTTGGTTCGACTTTACTGCTGCTTGTCAGCGAATGTCTTGACCACGTCCGCCCACTTCACGATGTCGGCACGCAGATACTTATCGAACTCCTCAGGCGTCATCGACATCGGAATCGCGCCTTGGTCGTTCCAGAGTTTGACGATGTCCGCTCGCTTGACAACCTCATTCAGGGCCGCATTCAACTTGTCGATCACAGGTTTCGGTGTCCCGGTCGGCGCCATCAAGCCGAGCCAAATGGTTGCCTCATATCCCCCGATGCCGGCTTCTCCGGCCGTCGGCACGTCCGGCAGGACGCTTGAGCGCGCCTTGCCGGTCGTGGCGAGCGCGCGCACCTGTCCCGCGCTGATGTTGGGAGCCATTGCGGGGACCGCGTCGATCATCATCTGCACCTGCCCACCGATGACGCCGCTGCGCGCTTCGCCGCTGTTGCGATATGGAACGTGCACGACATCAATGCCGACCATTGTTTTGAATAGTTCGCCGGCCATGTGATACGGCGTACCCTGACCGGAGGAGGCGTAATTCAATTTACCCGGTTGCGATTTGGCCAACGCGATGAATTCCTGCAGCGTTTTCGCAGCGACCTGCGGGTGCACCACGATGACAAGATCGGAGTAATTGACCGGCGCAATCGGCACGAGATCGCGCATCAAGTCGTATTTGCGTTGCTGTTGCGGCACCAGCGATTCGTTCGCGGTCTGGGTATTCGACATCATCAACAGCGTGTAGCCATCGGGCGGGGACTTGGCGGCCTCCAGCGTGCCGATAACGCCGCCGGCGCCGGTACGGTTCTCGACCACGATCGGCTGTCCGAACTTCTCTTGCAAATTGTTACCGATCAGGCGCGCTGCTACGTCGGCCGGCCCTCCGGCGCCGAATGGAACGACGATTCGGATCGGCCTCGCCGGATAATCCTGCGCGAAGCACGGCGCAGCAAGATTTGGCGTCGAAAGAACAACTGCCGCTAACGCAACCGCAAGCCTTGGGGCGGTCATTTCAATCTCCCGAATTGCTGTCTATTCCGTGGAGGGTTGTTGGCCAAATGTGGCTCTGAAGTCTAGCGGGAATGGCGATAAGCTGTCGACGAAAGACTGGCTATGCCCATTAGGAATAAAAGATAACTTCCGGTGTACCAAACTCTCGCCCGAGCAAAGGGATCATGGGCCAATGAAACATCCGAACATGTCGCGCCGGACCGTACTTAAGGGCTCAGGTGCACTGCTCGCGGGCGCTGCGTTCTCGACCCGCGTCATGGCCGCCGCGCCCCCGCCCGAGCCAGTCACGCCTGCATTGGTGGAGGCGGCGAAGAAGGAAGGCCAAGTCATCTACTACACCTCCACCGATCTGCCGGTGGCTGAGAAACTAGCGAAGGCGTTCGAGGCGAAATATTCCGGGATTGCCGTGCGCGTCGAACGAACCGGCGCCGAACGGGTGTTCCAGCGTATCGGTCAGGAATATTCCAGCAGGATCCATGCCGTCGATGTGGTGAATTCATCCGACGCCGCGCATTTCATCGTCTGGAAACGCGAAGGCATTCTGGCAACCTACGTGCCGGAAGACGTCGCGAACTATCCGGCCGAGCACAAGGATCTGGACGGGCAGTTCGCCAGTTTTCGCGTATGGCTGAGCATCATCGCCTACAACACCAATCTGGTGAAAGCGGAGGAAGCGCCCAAGAGTTTTGTCGACCTGCTCGATCCCAAATGGAAAGGAAAGATCGTCAAGGCGCATCCCGGCTATAGCGGCACGATCATGACAGCGACCTACCAGATGCAGCGCGATCTCGGATGGACCTGGTTCGAACAGCTTGCGAAACAGAACATCATGCAGGTGCAATCCTCGGCTGACCCGCCCAAGAAGCTTGAGCTTGGTGAACGCGCCGTGATGGCCGATGGCAACGAGTACAACATTTTCCAAATCAAGGAAAAAGGAGGCCCGGTGGAGCCCGTCTATGCCGTTGAGGGCTCGCCGCTCATCATCGGCCCGAACGGGATATTCAAGTCCTCCCCAAATCCCAACGCGGCAAAACTGTTCCAGTCGTTCTGCTTCAGCCGAGAGGCACAGCAGCTCATCATCGATATCGGCGGCTTGCGCTCGGCGCATCCACAAACCCAGGAGAAGCCGGGCCGCAAGCCGTTTAGGGATATTAAGACCATGAAGGACGATGCGGCCGCCGTGGAAAAAGAGGGCGACGCGATCAAGGCGCGCTATTCCAAGCTGTTCCGCGTCTGATGCGGCGGCAATGACATCCCAACCGCCAAAAACGTCTGTCGCCGAGCTGCTGGCCGATAAAATCGTCGCGCTGAAGCCTGGCGCGCTCCCGCCTGTGACCGCGCGCAAATGCGAAGATTTGCTGATCGATGTAGTTGGCCTGTGCGTTACCGCACGCAACCAGGATTATGTCGCCAGCGCGCTTGCGGGTTGGGACGATGAAGGCGTGTGCACGGTGATCGGCCAGAAACGCACGCTCACCGCAGCGGGCGCGGCCTTCGTCAACGGCACGGCCGCGCATGGGGAAGATTTCGACGATACGTTCGAGGGTGGGCCCGTTCATGCCGGCGCGGTGATCGTGCCGGCTGTACTGGGTGCCTGCGAGCGGCACAAGGCAGATGGGCAAATGGCCCTGATCGGCATTGCGGTCGGCACCGAGGTTCTCTGCCGTTTGAGCCTCGTCGTGCCCAAGGCCGTTCACAGGGCCGGCTTTCACCCCACTGCGATCTTCGGGACGATGGGAGCCGCGGCCGGCGTGAGCGCGGCACTCGGTCTTAAGGCCGGGCAGATCGTGGATGCGCTCGGGATCGCAGGCAGCATGGCTGGGGGCATTATCGAATATTTGGCCGAGGGCGCCTGGACGAAACGGCTGCATGCGGGTTGGGCGGCGCAATCGGGTCTGCGCGCCGCGCTGCTCGCGCAGGCAGGCTTTGTCGGCCCGCGCACGGTGTTCGAGGGCGTCCACGGGCTGTTTCATGGCTTCGCGCACACCACGCGCGGCGACTACCAGGCGTTAATTGGCGATTTCGGCACGCGCTGGGTGACCGACACGCTGGCGTTCAAGCCGTACCCCTGCGGGACAATGGCGCAGCCTTACATAGATTGCGCTCGCCGACTTGCCGCGCGTGGCGTCAAGTCGGAGGACATCAGCGAAATCGTCTGTGAGGTGGCGGAGGGGACGGTGCACCGGCTATGGGAGCCGCTCGCCGACAAGCAGCGCCCGCGCAACGGCTATTCCGCCAAGTTCGCCACGCCGTATCTGCTGGCAGCCGGCTTTGTCCATGGCGGCGTTGGGCTGGGCGCATTTACCAAAGCCGCGATCCGGAATCCAAAATTGCTCGCGCTCGCGGCCAAAGTGAAATACGTGATCGACGCCCAAAATCCATACCCGGACAGCTATACCGGCCATATCAGAGCCATCATGAAGGACGGCAGCGTGATCGAGGAGCGCCAGCCGCATCTGCGCGGCGGCGCGCAGGAGCCGCTGACCCGGCAAGACGTTATCGACAAATTCGCGCTCAATACAGAGCACGGCGGCTGGACCAAGGCGCAAGCCGATGCAACATTGATGTTGTTGTCGCGGCTCTACAATGGGTCGATCGATCTGAGCGTGATGCGCAATTAGTTTTCGTTCGTGTAGTTATCATCGTGCCAGGGATCGTCGCGGCATGACGGCGGAGAAATGGACATGGCCGGCAACACCGAACTGAGCGGCAAGGTTGCTATCGTGACGGGCGCGGGCCGCAACATCGGTCGCGCCATCGCGCTGGCTCTGGCCGAGGGCGGTGCTTCCATTCTGGTCAATGCTCGAAGCAACCGGCCCGAGGCCGACGCAGTGGCGCGCGAGGTCGAAGCAAAAGGCGGCAAGGCGCTGGTCCATATCGGTGATGTCGTCAATGGTGCCGCGGTGCAAGCTATGGCGGATGCGGTCGTGAAACGTTTCGGCCGCCTCGATATCCTCGTCAACAATGCCGCGCTGCGGCGGGAGAAGCCCTTCGCTGAGATGAACTATGCGGACTGGCGCGAAATTCTCGACGTCACCCTGGATGGCGCGTTTCACTGCACGAAGGCCTGTCTTCCATGGTTGAAGCAAAGTGGCGCGGGAACCATCGTCAATATCGGCGGTCTAAGCGCCCATACCGGGGCCAAGGACCGGGCCCATGTGGTGACCGCAAAGGCCGGAATCATCGGCTTCACCCGCGCGCTGGCGCATGATCTGGCCGATTGCGGAATCACCGTCAATTGCGTGGTTCCCGGATTGATCGCGACGCCGCGCCCAAAGGACGAGCCGGAACCTGCGCATCACACGACCCATCAGACCATTACCGGTCAGCGTGGCAAACCGGAAGATGTTGCGGCGGCGGTGCGGTTCCTGTGCGGCCCGGGCGCGCGCTACGTCAACGGCCAGTTGATCCACGCCAATGGTGGGGCGTACCTCGGCGCATAGCGTATGGCCAATAAATGCGCTCGGCGGTGCCAGTTTTTGATGGTAGCAATTGGCGCATGAACCAGCAGGCAAAAATCGAGATCCGGCATTCCACGTGCCCGCACGATTGCCCGTCGGCGTGCGCGCTGGATGTCGAAGTGATCGATGGTTCGACCATCGGACGCGTGCGGGGCTCCAAGCTGCAGAGCTATACCGCGGGCGTGGTCTGCGCGAAGGTCGCGCGCTACGCCGAACGCATTCATCACCCGGATCGCCTGATGCATCCGCTACGTCGCACCGGCGCAAAGGGCTCCGGACAATTTGCGCGGATTTCCTGGGACGAGGCGCTGGACGAAATAAGTGATCGCTTCAACGCGGCCGAACGCGAATTCGGCGCTCAATCGATCTGGCCCTATTACTATGCCGGCACGATGGGGCTCGTGATGCGCGACGGCATCAACCGCCTTGCGCATGTAAAGAAATATTCCCGCTTCTACTCCACCATTTGCGCCAACGTCGCCCGGGTCGGGTTTGCGATCGGCACCGGCAAGATTGCCGGCGTCGATCCGCGCGAGATGGGCGTCTCCGACCTCATCGTGATCTGGGGCACCAATCCCGTGAACACTCAGGTCAACGTGATGACGCATGCGATCCGCGCCCGCAAGGAACGCGGTGCGAAGATCGCCGCGATCGACGTCTACAATAACGACACCATGAAGCAGGCTGACATCAAGATCATCCTGCGGCCCGGCACCGATGGCGCCTTCGCCTGCGCCGTCATGCATGTGCTATTTCGCGAGGGCTACGCGGACCGGGCATATATGGATCGCTACACCGACTGCCCGGCCGAGCTTGAGGCGCATCTGGCTAGCCGCACGCCGGAGTGGGCCTCGGCGATCTCAGGCGTTCCGGTCGAGGAGATCGAGACTTTTGCCCGTTTGGTCGGTGAGACCAGGCGCTCGTTCTTCCGGCTCGGATACGGCTTCACCCGCAGCCGCAACGGCGCGGCGCAAATGCACGCGGCGCTGTGCATTCCGGCTGTGACCGGCGCTTGGCAGTACGAGGGTGGCGGCGCATTTTTCAACAACTACTCGCTGTGGAAATTCAACGAGTCGATCATCGAGGGCCATGACGCGATCGACCACACCACGCGCGTGCTGGATCAGTCCAAGATCGGGCGCATCCTGACCGGTGACGCCGAAGCGCTCAGCCATGGCCCGCCGGTCAAGGCCATGCTGATCCAGAACACGAACCCGATGACAGTGGCGCCGGAACAAATGCTCGTACATCGGGGATTTGCGCGCGAAGACCTGTTCATGGCGGTGCATGAGCAGTTCATGACCGAGACCGCGCAAATGGCTGACATCGTGCTGCCCGCGACGATGTTCATGGAGCATGACGATCTCTATTACGGCGGCGGTCACCAGCATATTTCTGTCGGCGCCAAGCTGATCGATCCGCCGGGCGAGTGCCGGTCGAACCATGAGGTGCTGCAGGGTCTTGCCCGCCGCCTCGAAGCCGTGCATCCCGGCTTCGAAATGTCGGCGCGCGAGCTGATCGACGCGACCCTGAAGAAGAGCGGCCATGGCGATATCGAACAGCTCGAGGCTGATCTGTGGCGTGATCTGCAGCCGGACTTCCGCACCTCGCATTATCTCGACGGTTTTGCCCATGCCGATGGCAAATTCCACTTCAAGGCCGACTGGGCGCACCCGCCGATCGGCAACGCCGGACTGATGGGCGCGTGGCAACAGATGCCGTCGCTTCCGGATCACTGGACCATCATCGAGGAGGCCGACGAAACCCATCCGTTCCGGCTTGCGACCAGCCCGTCGCGCAACTTCCTGAACACCACGTTCAACGAGACGCCGTCGTCGAAAGCGGGTGAGGGAGCGCCGACTGTCATGATCCATCCGGCAGATGCCGCAGCGCTCGGGATCGCCGATCGAGATCCCGTCACCTTGGGTAACATGCGAGGCGAGACCACGCTCACCGCAAGATTATTCGATGGCTTGCGGCGCGGGGTATTGATCGCGGAATCGATTCACCCGAACAAGGCGCATATCGGCGGACGCGGCATCAATACGCTCACCGGCGCCACGGCGATTGCGCCGATCGGCGGCGCCGCATTCCACGACAACAGGGTCTGGGTGAAAAAGGCCGCGCCTTCTGCCTCGCGGAACGTCTAAATCGCCCTTGCGGTCTCGCCCTGTCCTGCCGTTAATGTCGGCTCGACACTGGAAGTGGACAGGGCAATGACCGATAACAACAGCGTAGTGCTTGAAAAGCGCGGACAGGCATTCTGGATTACCATAAACCGGCCAGACAAGCGCAACGCCCTCAACGGCGAGGTGATTGCCGGCATCGCCAACGGTTATCGCCATGGGCACGACGACAGCGATGTGCGCGTTATCGTTTTGACCGGGGCCGGTGATAAGGCGTTTTGCGCAGGTGCCGATCTGCAGAACAGCGGCGCTGCGTTTGCGATGGATTTTTCCAAGCCGAATGTCGAGTACGCCGACTTGCTGCGGCTATCGCAGAACGCCACCAAACCTTCGATCGCACGGGTAGGCGGCGCCTGCATGGCCGGCGGCATGGGGCTGCTTTGCATGACGGATATGGCCGTTGCCGCCGATCGCGCGATGTTTGGACTGCCCGAAGTGAAAGTCGGCGTGTTCCCGATGCAGGTGATGAGCCTGTTGCAGTCGATCGCGCCGCGGCGGTTGGTCAACGAGTGGGCGCTGACCGGCGAACCCTTTGACGCGCGGACGGCGCAGACCGCCGGGCTCGTCAATTATGTCGTGCCACCGGCCGAGCTCGACGCCAAAGTCGAGTGGCTGATCGGCCGCATCGTCGACAAATCGCCAACCGCAATCCGGCGCGGCAAATACGCCATGCGCGCCATCGCATCGATGTCGTTCGATGAAAGCATAGCCTACACCGAAAGTCAGATTGCGTTGCTGGCAATGACGGAAGACGCCAAGGAGGGGCTCAAGGCGTTCGGCGAGAAGCGCAAGCCATCGTGGCCGGGGAAGTAGCTAACCCGCATTCGCCTTCAATCCGGCAGCCTCAATCCCCGCAATCGCGCAGGCCTCATCGTTGTCGGAAGTGTCGCCACTAATCCCGACTGCGCCGAGCAGGAAGCCGCCGCTTTGGATCAGCACGCCACCGGGCACCGGCACCATCCGACCCTGCGCCAGAGTATTCACGGCGCCGATGAAATAGGCCTGCTCCTGCGCGCGCTGAAATAGAGCCCGCGACCCCATTCCCATCGCCAGCGCGCCGTACGCCTTGCCGTGGGCGATCTCACTGCGCAGCAGGCTGGTGCCGTCCTGCGCGGCGGCGATTTTGACGCACCCGCGCGCATCGAGAACGGTGACAACGAGGGGCTTCAATTTCTTTTCGACGGCCTTGGCAAGCGCCGAGTCGAGGATCTTGCGGGCGACGTCGAGAGTTAGTTCAGACATGCATGATTCCTTTGCGAGGCGAGAGGGATTGGGGATTCGATTGAGCGGTGTCGAGGCTCATGGCCAGCACACGCGCGACGTGAAGGGCCGCACGGTCGGCACCATCGGCAATCTGATGGCGGCACGAGGTTCCATCGGCGACGATCAACGTGCCAGGATCAGCGGCCCGCACCGCGGGGAGCAGCGAGAGTTCGGCCATGTCGATCGAGGCCTGATAGGTCTCGGCGGCGTAGCCGAAGGCGCCGGCCATGCCGCAGCAACTTGACTCGATCGTTTCGACTGCAAGATCCGGAACAAGCCGCAACGCCTGTTCGACAGACTTGAACGCGCCGAAGGATTTCTGATGGCAATGGCCATGCACCAGGACTTTGCCGGCTATAGGACCGAGCCGCAGCTGCAGACGCCCGGCCTGCGCCTCGCGCACCAGAAATTCCTCCAACAAAAGCGCGTGCGCGCCAATGCTTGTTGCGGCGTCGTCTGATCGCAGCGAGAGCAGCTCGTCGCGGAGCGTCAACAGGCAGCTCGGCTCGAGCCCGATGATCGGCACGCCGCGCGCGGCGAACGGTCCATACGTAGTAACCAGCCGATCCAGCTCAGTGCGCGCGCGATCGACAAGGCCTGCTGAAAGGAAGGTGCGCCCGCAGCACAATGGCCTGGCGTCATCCGCGGGCCTTGGAACATGAACACGATAGCCACCCGCGACCAGCACGCGCAAAGCGGCGTCGAGGTTTTCGCGCTCATAGGCGCGGTTGAAAGTGTCAGCGAACAGGACGACTTCGCGCCCATCGGCGGGACCAACGATCTCGGCGTCGGGCTCGAACACATCGCGCCGCCACGCCGGCAGTGCGCGTCGTGCGCTGATCCCCGCCACTCGTTCGAGCAGCCGTCGCAGCAACGGACTGTTGTTGCGCCAATTGAGAAGCGGGGCGAAGCGCGCAGCCATGCCAGCATAGCGTGGCAGATAGCTCACCAGCCGATCCCTCAGCGAAAGGCCGTGCTTGGCCATGCGCGCGGCTAAAACCTCTATCTTCATTTTGGCCATATCGACGCCAGTGGGGCATTCGTGGCGGCAGGCCTTGCACGAGACGCAAAGCTTAAGGGTCTCCATCATGTCGTCGGAGGCGAGAGCATCTGGTCCTAACTGGCCGGAGATCGCTAGCCGCAGCGTGTTGGCCCGTCCCCGCGTCACGTGCTTTTCGTCACGGGTTACTCGATAGGACGGACACATAACCCCACCCTCGAGTTTGCGGCAGGCGCCATTGTTGTTGCACATCTCGATCGCGCCCTGAAAACCGCCGCCGGCGCCGGGATAGGCCGACCAGTCGAGCGCCGTCTTCAATTCGCCGACGCGGTAATCCGGCGGATAACGAAACAGAGCGCGATCGTCCATTTTGGGCGCGTCGACGATCTTGCCCGGATTGAGCACATTGTCCGGATCGAATCGGTGCTTGACCTCGCTGAAGTCAGCAATGATGCACGGGCCGAACATGGCTTCGTGAAATTCCGAGCGCACGAGACCATCGCCGTGCTCGCCGGAATGCGATCCCTTGTATTCGCGCACCATGGCGAATGCTTCCTCGGCGATGGCGCGCATCGCTCTGACGTCCTTTTCCAATTTGAGGTTCAGCACCGGACGTACGTGAAGACAGCCTTCGGAAGCATGCGCATACATGGTGCCGCGGGTGCCGTGTTTGGTGAAGATCGCATTGAGCCGCTCGGTATAGTCGGCAAGATGCGGCAGCGGTACGGCGCAGTCCTCGACAAAGGACACCGGCTTGCCCTCTTCTTTCATGGACATCATGACGTTGAGGCCGGCGGCCCGAAATTCGGCAATGCCGGTCTGCAGACCAGGATCGATAATCTCGACCACTCCGCCCCATGTGCGCTGCGGGTTGCCCCAGCCGAAACCAAGATCGGCCATCAGCTCGCCGAGCGCTTTTAACCGCCGGATGTTTTCGATCTGGTCTTCTTCAGCGAATTCGACGATCAGGACCGCATCGGGATCGCCGCGGACGGCCGTTGCGATGATCGGCTCAAACATTGCGATTTCGCGCCCTAACGCCAGCATGGTTCGGTCGACCAGCTCCACCGCAATCGGCCGGAGCTTCACCAGATGCTGGGCTGCATCCATAGCCTGATAGAAACTGCCGAAATGGCAGACGCCCAGTACCTTGTTGCGGATGACCGGCCACAGCTTCAGCTCGACTTGCGTGGTGAATGCAAGCGTGCCTTCCGAGCCCACCAAAAGATGCGCCATGTTGTTCGGCGCATTCCGCGGCACCAGCGCATCCAGATTGTAGCCTCCGACTCGGCGCTGCAATTTTGGAAACTTTTCGGCGATTTCGGCGGCTTCGCGTTCGCCGAGATCGAGCATGTCGCGAAACAGAGCAAGTCCGGCCTCGGTTGCGGCGATGTCGCGTGACACTTCGCCAAAATGCAGGATCGTGCCGTCGGCAAGCGCAGCATCCATAGAGCGCGTGTTGTCGCGCATCGTGCCATACCGAAGCGAACGCCCGCCGCAGGAATTATTGCCGGCCATGCCGCCAATGGTGGCCCGTGAGGCGGTAGAAATGTCGACTGGAAACCAAAGGCCATGCTTCTTGAGCTGGCGGTTGAGATCATCGAGCACGATACCCGGCTCGACCACGCAGCTGTGGTTTGCGACATCGAGCGCGACGATGCGGTTCAGATGCTTCGAGAGATCGACGATGACCCCGTGATTCACGGTCTGGCCGCATTGCGAGGTGCCACCGCCGCGTGGCGTGACCACCTGCCCGGCGTCACGGCAGACCGCCAGCGTCCGCAAGGCCTCATCCATGTTCCGGGGAATCACCACTCCCGCCGGCACGATCTGATAAAACGAGGCATCGGTCGCATAGCGGCCGCGGTTAAACGAATCGAACAAAACCTCGCCGGTGATTTCGCGGCTCAGACGCGCCGCAAGCGCGCGGTTTTCAGCCCAATTTCCAGTGTTTCCGGCCCACGTCGCCGCCATTGGTTAATCTCATGTGAAGCCCTTGATTGTCTTGCATCCCGGGTTTCACCTTGCAAGGCAAAGGCGACCATTCGTGGGATTGACCGGGCCAGCCGGGCAGGGGACAAGCCGGTCGAATAGTGATATTCGAGCCCAGCGAAACCAGAATACCCCGGGAAGGACGCCAGATGACCCCGCATACTGGAAGGCATTTTCTCCAGATTCCAGGACCGACCAACGTGCCCGACCGGGTGCTGCGGGCGATGGATATGCCGACCCTGGATCATCGCGGTCCAGAATTCGCCGAACTGGGTCATGCCGTACTAGCGGGTTGCCAGCGGATATTCCGCACCAAGCAACCGGTCATCATCTATCCGTCCTCGGGAACCGGCGCTTGGGAAGCCGCCATCGTGAACAGCCTGTCGCCTGGTGACAAGGTGCTGATGGCAGAGACCGGCCAATTCGCGGTGCTGTGGCGGGGCATCGCGGAGAAGTTCAAGCTCGAGGTCGAATTCTTGCCGACAGACTGGCGCCGCGGGGCCAGCGTGGAGCAAATCGAGGCCAAGCTAGCCGAGGATCGTCAGCACAAGATCAAGGCCGTTTGTGTGGTGCACAACGAGACCTCGACGGGTTGCGTCACTCATCCTCTCGAGGTTCGCAAGGCGCTCAACCGCACGCAACACCCCGCGCTGCTGATGGTCGACACCATTTCCGGTCTGGCCTCACTTCAATATGAACATGACGCTTGGGAAATCGATATTTCGGTCGGCGGATCGCAAAAAGGGATGATGCTGCCACCGGGGCTCGGCTTCAACGCCGTCTCGGAAAAGGCGCTCGCGGCCTCGAAGGCGAACAAGTCGCTGCGGTCCTATTGGGATTGGCACGACATGATCGCGATGAACAAGCAGGGCACGTTCCCCTATACGCCGGCCACCAATCTGCTGTTCGCGCTGAAGGAGGCCATCGCGATGCTCGAGGAGGAGGGGCTCGACAATGTTTTCGCCCGGCACACGCGCCATGGCGCGGCGACGCGCGCCGCGGTCAAGGCATGGGAGCTCGAACTCGTTTGCCTCGATCCGCACAGCTATTCGGGTGCGCTGACCGGCGTCATGGTACCGGACGGACATGATGCCGACGCTTTGCGCAAGGTGATCCTGGAAAACTTCGACATGTCGCTGGGCACTGGTCTTGGCAAGCTCAAGGGCAAGGCATTCCGGATTGGCCACATCGGCCATTTCAACGATCTGATGCTGATGGGAACGCTGTCGGGCGTGGAAATGGGCCTCGATCTCGCCAAGGTCCCCCATCGGGGCGGCGGCGTGCTCGCTGCCATGGAGGTCCTGAAAGGACGGGACGTTGTGTCGATGCCGAAATCCAAGGCCGCTGCCGGTTGAACGACCAAATCCCGGAGCGCGCCCAATGGTTGCGCTAGACGGAAGCTTGGAACGTAGGGAAAGAGCGTGCGATGAACGCCGCGGTACAAACAACTGAAGACCTGCTGTATGTCGTCGATGACGGCATTGTGCGGCTTACCTTCAACCGTCCGCAAGCGCGCAACGCGTTAACGTTTGCGATGTACGAGCGGATGGCCGAGATCTGCGACAACGTGAATGCCGACCGCTCGATAAAGGCGATGATCCTCACCGGCGCTGGGGACAAGGCGTTCGCGTCTGGTACCGACATTTCCCAATTCCGCGCCTTCAAGACCGCGCAGGATGCGCTGGATTATGAGTCCCGCATCGATCGGGTGCTCGGGGCGCTGGAAGCGGTTCGGGTGCCGACAATTGCGGCCATCGCCGGTGCCTGCACCGGCGGCGGGGCGGGGATCGCCGCCTGCTGCGATATCCGGATCGGTACCGCGGCGACCCGGATCGGCTTTCCGATCGCGCGCACCCTCGGCAATTGCCTGTCGATGTCCAACATCAGTCGGCTGGTTGCACTGATCGGCCCTGCGCGGACCAAAGACCTGATCTTCAAGGCCCGGCTGGTCGAAGCGCCCGAGGCGCTCGCGCTTGGCCTGCTCAACGAAGTCGTGCCTGACCTGGAGACGCTGCAGCGCCGCGCCGATGAGACTGCGAAACTTGTGGCGGGCCATGCACCGATCACGCTTGAAACCACCAAGGAGGCTGTGCGCCGCATCCGGCGGACCTTGTCCCGAGATGAGGGAGAGGATCTGATCCTGCGCGCTTATATGAGCGAGGATTTCCGAGAAGGGATGGATGCCTTCCTCAACAAGCGCGCGCCGAACTGGAAGGGCAAATAGAAGCTCTCACGGCTTGCAACCTCATGCGAAAGTCATAAGGGTCGCGTCCAACAGCCGCTTGAACTGCTGATGTTAACCCAGCACAATCACTCAACTGGAAAATCCGGAATTTGCCGGATAATGAAAACCATAGGGAAGAAACCGCGTGCGAAATATCATGAAAGCGACAGCCGCGCTGACAGCCATGTTGGCCAGCGCCCCGGCAATGGCGGCCTGGGAGCCGAGCAAGCCGGTTGAGATCGTGGTCGCAGCCGGCGCCGGCGGTGCCTCCGACCAGATGGCGCGAATGATGCAGGCGGCCATCCAGAAAAATAATCTGATGAAGCAGCCGATGGTGGTGTCCCTCAAGGGCGGCGCGTCCGGGGCCGAAGCGCTGATGTACATGAAATCCAGCGACGGCGACCCCAATAAGGTGCTGATCGCCTATTCGCTGATCTACATGTTGCCGCTGTCAGCAAAGATTCCGTTCAACTGGCGCGAGCTGACGCCGGTATCGGTGGTCGCGCTGGACCAGTTCGTGTTGTGGGACAATGTCGCCGGACCAAAGACGGTGAAGGAGTTCATTGCCGCGGCGAAGGCGGCGACTTCACCGTTCAAAATGGGCGGCACCGGATCGAAGCGCGAGGATCACGTTCTCACCGTGTTCATGGAGCAAAAGACCGGGGCGAAATTCTCCTATCTGCCCTACAAGTCTGGCGGCGAAGCGGCGACGCAGCTGGTCGGCAACCATACCGAATCCAATGTCAACAATCCCAGCGAAAATCTTGAGGTTTGGCGCGCCGGCCAGGTTCGCGCGCTCTGTGTGTTCGACAAGGAGCGCAT
>Ga0209474_10001135_pt1 | contig 26857 bp, 28 predicted proteins | sample GraSoiAngelo_145_FD_185902 | JGI IMG/M metagenome (GOLD analysis project Ga0209474, IMG submission 185902) | Grasslands soil microbial communities from the Angelo Coastal Reserve, California, USA - 14_1009_05_20cm (SPAdes) (version 2) | ecosystem: Environmental > Terrestrial > Soil > Grasslands...
ACCCATGCCCGTCATCCCGACTATCGCGCCCGATGTCGGCGAGCGCAGCGCTCGCTCGTACGTTCGGCTGTGGGGCACGTTCGCGTTGCCCATCGAGGGTGGCGCTACCCCCAGCGATCCCGATCTCCTACCTGGTGCGCCGCGCGACTATCGCGGCGGCATCCATGAAGGGATCGACTTCCCCGCTCCGAACGGAACGCCCGTGCTCGCTGCGGCGAGCGGGACCGTGGCTCGCGTCGACGTGAGCTTCCTCGACTGGACACGCGAGCAGCAGGAGATCGCCCTCTACGAGGCTCTCACGCTCGGCTATACCCCGGCGGCGACCCTCGACCGCATACGCGGACGGCAGGTCTGGATCGACCAGGGCAAAGGCGTGATCACGCGCTATGCGCACCTATCGGCGGTCGAGCCGCTCATCGTCGGAGAGAAGATCGAAGCAGGAACGTTGATCGGCGAGGTCGGAAGCTCAGGCTACCCGCAGGGTGGCCCGCACCTGCACTTCGAGGTTCGGGTCCGAGACGACTTCTATGGCGACGGGCTCACCGGCGATGATCTGGTGGGCGCGGTGTCTCGACTCTTTCGCTAGGACGCCGCCGCTTCACCTTCGAGGCAACAGCCCGCGCAGATACGCTCGCCGCCGACTTCGCTCAAATAACCCGTCTCATGGCAGCGATCGCATCTTCCCTCGAGCGGCTTTCGCCCGGTCACGCGATCGCCCAGACGGAGCCAACCGGTGACGGCGCGCTCGGATTCCTTGTCAATCATCGAGTTGCGTGACGTCGCAAATGAGGTGCCAGCCGGCGCTCGTCCGAGGGTACGCTCGCCGCCGTTACGAAGCCGTTACTGCTAGGCACACAAGGCCGTTACAGCCGGCTAGCGGAGACCCGTCCTCCGCGCGCGCAGCGCTGCCTCGAGAACGACCTCGACCGACTCCGATGCGAGCGGAGCCGGCAGTGTTCGGAAGATACCGATCTCGGCGACCTTGTCCTTCTCTGGGGAGTCGTACCACCACGAGAGGTGGCTCACCTCGCACATGTAGACGTACGCTGTCGTGCTCTTCGGCGTCTGATAACGGATCGCGCCAAGCAGATCGAGGCGGGGCGGAACGATGCGCGCCGAGTCCCAGAGCTCTCGCTTGGCGACCTCGAGGATCGTTTCCCCTGCCTTGCGGCCACTCGTCGGGAAATGCCAACCGGCAGCGTCGGCCTTTCGTATCCACACGGTCAGCTCACCATAGAAGGGGATGATCATGGCGAGCTGGGCGGACGCGGGTGGGTACTCGCGGAAGGTGTTGTCTCGCCGAGAAACGAATGAGTGTTCGGCCACTTTGTCGCACACTATGCAAGGGACAAAGCGAGCGTCAATAGCGCGAAGGGTTCTAATTCTCGCCAGACGCGAGGGCCTCCGCCAAAAGGAACGGATCTGCTGCCACCACGCTCGCGGCGTACAGCTCCATGCCACCGATGTCGCTTGTTTTGTTCGCCGGATCGCCGCGGTCGACCAGGCGGGCGTGTGGGGGGAATCGGCGCCAGTCGTTACCGTCGGCAATGAGCGGCGGGACCAGCAGCGCGAGGTTGTACGAGACGACACCCCGTCTGCGATATGCCGAAATGACACCCGCGATCGCCGCGGCGAGAGACGTGTCGTCTTCCCCGGGCCTGCCGAGAATGACGACCTCGCTCTCTTTGACCGGTGTGAGCGAGGCGAAGACGCGGGCGCCGTCACGCTCGTGGCCGAGGCCGAGGCCGTCGTGGACGAGCCAAAGATCGTCGAAATAATCGCGCCCGTACTGTTCGTCGTACTCGAGGGAGCGACGCCGAAGCATCTCGACACGGGGATAGTGCATGCCTCGAGTGACCGTCATCTGCATGTGGCCGTGGACGATCGACCCGCCGGCACGCCAGAGACAGTTCCAGATGAGGAAGTAGTACTTCGCGCTCGGATCCTGCTCATTCGCGGCAAGCGCCCACCGCCGCGCGGTGAGCAAGCGGTCATGGATCGTCTCGGCGTCCATCGGCACCAGCGGGTCATGCTCGTCGAACACCAGAACGCCGTGGTAGCCGTCGTACTTGGCGACGTTCGAAGCGGTGAGCCCATGTTTCCCACGGATGCGACCGAACGTATCGGCCGGCGTTCCGGTCTCCGGATGGCAGAAGGGATCGTTCCTGGACCGCTCGATCGTCTCGCGGAGCTCGTCGGCGCCCTTCACTTCGACCGGACGACGAGCGCGGAGATCGTTGAAGAGTGCGCCCTCCAGCATCACCAGGTTGGTGACCCGAACGATCTTCTGCGCTGTCACGGCGTCGATGGACCCGAATTGCTTGGTGATCCACTCGCGCATCTCGGCCGGCGGATCGAGCCGTCCCACGGTCGAGGACACCGCGAAGATTCGCTCGGCCGCGGCGCGCGCATCGGGCGGAAGCGCCGCGACGCGGTCCTCGAGCTCGGCGATGGTCGGCTGCATCTCGGTCTTCAAGCGGCGCGCCGGGCCTTCGCGGCGGCCGCGTACATCTCGACGTACCGTTTCGCCGCCGCCGGCCACGAATGGTCCTCCCGCATCGCTCGCGTGCGCAGCTGTCGCCACGGCTCCCCACCGGCCCTGTACCGGTGCAGCGCTCGAGCGATCGCATCGGAGAAGGCCACCGCCTCGTACTTGGTGAACGAGAAGCCGTTGCCTCGGGGATCGGCGTCCAGATCCCGGACCGTCGTCGCGAGGCCGCCGACCGCACGGACCACCGGGATCGTTCCGTAGCGCAGTGAGATGAGCTGGCCGAGACCGCACGGCTCGAATCGCGAGGGCATCAGGAAAAGGTCGGCTCCGGCGTAGATCCGCTGCGCGAGTGCCGCATTGAACCCGAGCGTGAGGACAAGGCGTCCTTTGTTCTTCGCGGCGAGCTCGCGCCATTTCTGCTCGTAGGCGGGGTCGCCCGTTCCCAGGACGGCGAGCTGCCCGCCTTGTTGAAAGAGCCACGGGGCGATCGCAGTGAGAAGGTCCACGCCTTTCTGCTCGACGAGCCGGCCGACGACGCCGAAGACCGGCGTAGCCGCATCGACGTCGAGGCCCGTTTCCTTTTGGAGCGCGGCCTTGTCGATCGGCTTGCCGCTCTGGTCGTCCGCGTCGTACTGCGCGGGAATGTCGGCGTCGTGCGCCGGGTCGAAGAGCTTCGTGTCGATACCGTTGGTGATGCCCCAAAGATCCGCGCGGCGCTTGCGAAGCAGACCCTCGAGACGCTCTCCAAATTCGGGGGTGAGGATCTCTTCGGCGTAGCGCTCGCTCACGGTCGAGACGATGTCGGCCGTCGCGATCGCCCGCGCCATCAGGTTGGCTTCGCCGCGATCCTCGATCGGAAGGCGAGCGCGCGGAAGGCCGACGAGCTTCAGGACGTCGGCGTTCGTTCGTCCCTGGTACGCGAGGTTGTGGATGGTGAACACGGTCGCGGCTTTGCGGAGCTGACGCGCCCGGGCCGCAAGCGGGACCAAAAGAGCGGCGTGCCAGTCATGCGCGTGGACCACGTCGGGCGGAGCCTCGATGAGGTCTTCCAGAACGGCGCGACAGAAGAGTGCGTAGCGCTTCGCGTCGTCGTCGTAGCCGTAGACCTTGTCGCGCCCGATGCGCACGCTGCGCACGAACACCGTTCGGACGCCATCGCGGGAGATCTCCGGATATTCGATGCGGGCGCGCGCCGCGCCGTACGGGATCGAGTGAGTCCGCGTGCGAGATGTCGGTATTCCGAACTTCTGTGCGTCTATCGAGCGGTGATACGGCATGTAGACGGTGACATCGTGTCCGAGCGACGCAAGCGCCTGCGGCAGGGAGCCGGCAACGTCGGCCAGGCCGCCGACCTTGGCGTAGGGGGCGACCTCGGCGGCCGCGAACGAAATCCGCACGGAGCGGTACGGATGTTAGCGGCGTGTAAGGACCGGACGCTGTGGCCACCCCGATGCCACGCTTTTGGAAACGGATGCGTTAGACAGGTGGTACCCAGGACACAGCGTTACCAAGGAGGCGGACGGAAATGAAGACGTTGCGGCAGAAGCTCATGGTGGCGGCGGCGGTGGGCGTCGGAAGCGTCGGCCTGTTCGGCGCGGCAGCCCTCGGCGCCTTTGGTCCGGATGCTTCCTCGGGGGTGGTCTCGGCGATCGCACCGGCGGCTTCGTCCGTGCTGGGCGAAGACAAGGCCGGCGACCGACTCAAGCAGCTCCTCGATGGTCTCGTTCAGAAGGGCGTCATCACGGCGCAGCAGGAAGACGCCATCCTCGCCGCGGCGAAGGACGCGACGACGGCAAAGGTCCGCACCGGAAAAGTCGTACGCGATCTCCTCGGCGAGTCGGCGACGTATCTCGGGCTCGCGCCGAAGGACCTCCTCGTGAAGCTTCCCGGCACCAGCCTCGGCAAGATCGCCGACTCGACGCCGAACAAGAGCAAGGCGGGTCTGGTGACCACTCTCTCGACGGCCGCCAATGCGGACATCACCAAGGCGCTCTCCGACAAGAAGATCACCGACGCGCAGGCCAAGACGCTGCGTGACGGACTCGCAGCAGAGATCAACACCTTCGTCGATCGCACCTGGCCGACGAAGCCCGCGGCCGCGCCGCGAGCCGCGCTGCCGAATGTGAAGGCTTTCCTCGGCGACATGCTCCAGACCGCACGGGACTACCTGGGTGGAGTGACGCTCAAGGACGTCACATCCGCGATGCGGAGCGGCAAGAGCCTTGGCGACATCGCGAACGACAAAGGCAAGAGTCGCGACGGCCTCGTCGCCGCGCTCACGACGGCGGCGAACACGCGGATCGACAAAGCGGTCGCGGATAACAAGCTCACGGCTGATCAAGCCGCGACCTTGAAGACCAAGGTCGCCGCCGAGATCGCGACGTTCGTCGACCGCAAGGCGCCCGCGAAGAGCACGACCGGAACAACGACGAAGACTCCGTAACGCAGGAGCTCGCATCGAGATGACGCCGGGCGAGATGCCCGGCGTCTTCATTTCGGGTATCCGTTCGGTCGCGGGTCAGAACGCGTCTTTGCGCTTCCCGTTGACGTAACGGCTGGGGAGTCGGGGGCGGAGGCGGAATCATGTCGAACCCGCTCACACATGTCGCAACGCGAAGTGTCGGCGTTATAGTCGGCGCGCCAGCGAGAGCAACGGAGTTGGGAATGGAGCGGGTTCTACAGGGTCGGTACAAGATCGAGGAGCCGCTCGGTGTGGGTGGATCTTCTCAGGTTTACCTCGCCCGCGACCAGGCTCTGAATCGCGACGTGGCGCTCAAGGTCCTCGATCCCGCCGCGGCCGCGGACGGCAACCTTCGCAGGATGTTCGTGAAGGAGGCGCGAGCTCTCGCACAGCTCTCGCATCCGAACATCGTCGCGGTCTACGACGTCGGCGAGGTCGACGATTCTCCGTTCATCGTGATGGAGTACCTCGCCGGCGGTTCCATGAAGCAGCGGATCGAGCAGATCGGTGCGCTCAAAGCCGCCGACGCGGTGCGGATCGCGATCGAGGTCGCGAATGGCCTCGGGTTTGCGCACTCCAAGGGGATCATTCACGCCGATCTGAAGCCGGCGAACATCCTCTTCGACGCCAACGACGTCGCGAAGATCTGCGACTTTGGTATCGCGCGAGCGCCTCAGGAAGACGCGGACACGCCGCAGCTTTACGCGACCGCGATGTACGTCGCCCCCGAGCGGGTCGAGGGAAAGAGCGCCTCTGTCCAGTCCGATGTGTACGGGCTCGGCCTCGTCCTGTACGAGGGTCTCGTCGGCAAGCCGCCGTTCACGAGTACGAACGCCGCCGTTCTGCTTCGCGATCACGTGGTCCGCCAGCCCGTCCCGCCGAGCCACCTGCGGCCGTCGCTTCCCCGTGAGCTCGACTCGGTCGCTTTGAAGGCGCTCGCGAAGCAGCCGAACCTTCGCTACCAGAAGGCAAGCGATTTCGCGACCGCGCTGCAGCGGATCGAGAACGTCGACAAAGAGCTCGCGACCACCCGGATGGTGATGGCGGACCCGCTCGAGGACTTTGTCCCCAAGACCGAGCAAAGCCCTGTCGTCGCGCTTCTGTCGAGCTACGGGCAGCCACTCCGGGGAGCCTTCTTCGCGATGTGCACGGCGCTTCCAGTATTCGCGATGGCGCTGCTCACCGGTTTTGAGCTTATCGGCGCGCTCCTCGCGGCAGGGCTGGTCGCGGTGGTCGCATTCGCCGGCCAGCTCGGCATCGCGATCGCGATCGCGTGGGTCATGGTGACCGCGTTCGTCTTCATCTTCGTCCCGGGCCTCGCACTGCTCCTCGCGATCCTCGGGATATTCCTCTGGGCGCGAAGCGCTCCGGCCGAACAGATCGCGGTGGCCATGGCGACTCCGGTCCTCACGCCGCTGGGGCTCGCCCCGGCGATGATCCTGACGATGGCGACGTGCTTCGGGTTGACCGGCATTCTGGCGGTCGCTGCGAGCGCGGCCCTCACGATGATCGTCGCGGTCGCGATGGGCGTTCAGTCGCTCGGCGCGTTCGCGCAGACCGGCCTGTCGTTGCGCCAGGAGTCGCTCTTCAATCCCGTGCGCGCGGCTGAGGTGAAGTCGGCGCTCCTTACCATGCTGCAGAACCCGAGCGACCGTTTCGGTCCGCTTGGCACACAGCTCGATCCATCGGTGCTGTGGTCGCAGATGGCCGGGCTCGTGTCGCGCCTCGCTACGGCGACACTCGAGACCTGGATCGCGACCGTCCTGGCCTGGACGATCGCGGCCCTCACGGTGTGGACGGTCACCCGTCTCCTGCGCACCTTCTTCGACACGCTCCTGCGCCGGCCGAAGCGCTGGTTCGCCCTCTACGTGATGGCCGCCGGCGCCGGCGTCGTCGCCGGTGCGGGGATCCTCTACATGCTGTCGGTGAGTCTCTCGATGCTGGACAACGCTCCCGACCGTCCGGCGAACGGCGTTCTGCTGCTCTCGGCGATCACCGGAGCGATCCTGTCGCTCGCGCTCGGCATCATCATCGGAGCGACCGAAAAGCCGGAGCCCGAGGCACAGGAGTCGATCCCGCTCTCCGCGCGGAGATTGCCGGTCCGGTAGCTAGCGCGGTTTCTTCGCGGGCGCCTTCTTGACGGGCAGCGTCTTCGCGTAGTCATGCGCGTGCTCGACCCAGGCGCGGAGCGTCGCGGGATTCTTGACGATCGATTCCGGGACCACGAAGAAGCCGGTCATCGGACGTCCAGGCATCGGCTCGAACCCTTTTGCGGTCTTCGCTCCCGGAATACTGCGGTCGTCGCCGAACTTCACGACGATCTTGTCCTGGAAAGTTCCGGCGAACATCTTCCCGTTCAGGAAGAATGCGGGATAGCCGAACATCGGTCGCTGCTGAACCGCCGGGTCCTCCGGCTTCGCTTTCACGAATGTCGCGATGAGCTCGGGCGGTGATTTCTTCCATGCCATGCGCTGAATTATTCGCGCGCGACGCTTGATTGTTCGCCTTGGATGTGATAGAACAGGTGTTCTAGAGGCTCGTTAGGCGGAGCGAGGGGCCGACCCCGACCTCAGAGGTCCTTCGTGACGCTCGCGCCGGCGCTCCCTCCGATCCAGCCTGCAACAAAGCGGTGCTACGACTGCGGACTCACGAAGCCGATAGATGCGTTCGCGTTCGCAAACAAGGTCAAAGCCACGCGACAGGGGCGTTGTCGTTCCTGTCACGCGAAGTACCGCCGTGAGCATTACATCCGCAACCGCGAAAGGTATGTCAGCCAAGAGGTCGAAAGGATCCGGCGATATCGCGAAGAGAACCGGCCACTTATCCGCGAATATCTTCGTGCGCACCCGTGCGTCGACTGCGGAGAGTCCGACATCGTTGTTCTTGACTTTGATCATCGTGACCCAGCGGCGAAGAAATTTAGCGTGATGGTCCTGGCCTCGCACAAGGCATGGGTCCGCGTAGCCGCTGAGATCGAGAAGTGTGATGTGCGCTGCTCGAGCTGCCATCGTCGCAGGACTGCACTTCAGTTCGACTGGGGCACCCGAGGTCGAAAAGCGCCGAGCGCACCCATACCATCGACTCCGACTCGTCTCATGAAGTCCGATTTCGTGCCAGCCGGAGTTCTGGCCGAAAAGAGGTGCGGGTCGTGTGGCTTCGTCAAACTCCTCTCGATGTTTCCGTTCAAGAACAAGGGGCTCGGAACGCGCGGCTCGACTTGTCTCGCGTGTATGGCCGCATACGGCCGCGAACACTACGCGCGGAACCGCGCGAAGTACTTGGAGAAAGCTCATCGAAGTCGGCGCCGAGTGCGTGCGAAGAACGACGAGCGGATTCTCTCGTATCTCCTGGCGCATCCCTGTGTCGATTGCGGTGAGACCGACCCTCTAGTGCTGGACTTCGATCATAGAGAGCCCGCGACGAAATCCAATGAGGTCTCACGGATTGTCTACCACCGACCCTGGCGAGTTGTACTCGAAGAAATCGAAAAGTGCGATGTTCGCTGCGCCAATTGTCATCGCCGCAAGACCGCCCGACAGTTTCGATGGAGCAAACTCGAGCGACCGGACGCTCTTACAATCTCACCGACGCGGGAGTAGCTCAGCCTGGTAGAGCATTTGGTTCCCAACCAAAGGGCCGCGGGTCCGAATCCCGTCTCCCGCTCCGAGCTGCCTTCCTACACTTGCCGCGACTGTCAGACTCATCAGGATGGACCGCGCCCTCATCCAATTCATCTGCATCCGTAAGACGCATCGTCGTAAGCCGCCGATCGATCCCTCGAGCCCGTTCAATATCGCGGAGCAGGGTGGATGGGCGTACTGCCCCGGCGGAGAGGCCGACGGCCACCGGTGGTTCAAGACCGGCGGCATCACGCGCGCTGCGCTCGCAAAATTCGAGTGGCCCGACGACGAAGAGGCTGAGCCCTAACGGGACGAATAGCCCCCTCTGCTGCCGTAACGACTCCTCGTGGCCTCGGTTCATTAACTGATGCGTCTCCTCGTAGTGCTGGTCATCATCGCCGCCGCAACGTTGCCGCCCACCGCCCAAAAAGCCGCGGCCGCGACTTGCGTACCGAGCGTCGGTCCCGGCATCGCGGCGCCTGTCGCAATACCCACCAAACTGCCGGGCTTTCACGCAGCCTGGTACGGGCAGAGCGGATACATGCGCCTTTGTCCGGGAGGAACCGCACAAGCGACGCTCGCGTACTACAACTCGGGCTCGCTCGGCTGGGTCGCCGGACGGATGGGCGAGGTGGCGTATCTCGGCACCTGGGGCAGCGAGCCGGGCCAGGATCAGCCGAGCATCCTCGGCGGCGACGGTCAGCTCGGATCGCCCGCAACGGGATGGCCGCGCTTCAACCGCATCGCCTTGCAGCCGGCCCCCTACGTCGGCCCGGGCCAGGTCGCGTGGTTCCAGTTCACCCTGCGGGCGCCGTCTCTACCTGGCACGTACCGCCTCTACGTGCGGCCGCTCATCGAGGGCGCGTCCTGGCTCGAGGACATCGGCGTCTTCTGGCAGGTGCTCGTGCTCAACCCGGACGGCACGATGCCGACGCCGACTCCGCCGGACCCCGTTGGGATCACGTTCCGCATCGATCCCGGCGTGAACGCGAAGGACATCGCGCTCGTGCATCAGGGCGTGCAGCACGCGAGTGCGTATCTCGACACCTTCGCGGGAGGAACGCGTCGGAAGGCTGCGACCGTTGAGGTCCTGGTCTCCGATGACTCGCAGCCGTATTGCTGCCTGACCATTGGCGATAGTTTCCGGATCGTCACCTCGAATCTGGCGTGGTCGGCCCCACCCGCGGCCGCTCCCGATACCTGGACCGCCGACACCGAGAGAATCGAGCTCGCGGCCCACGAATTCATACACCTCTGGCAATACGCGATCGGCGGGAACGCGTGCATGGTCGGCGTGCGGTGGATTGCGGAAGGAATGGCCGAGTCGTTCGCCTATCGTTCGCTCGTCGCGGATGGCGTGATCCCGGCCGCAAATCTCGACACCTTCACCAAACGCCAGCTCACGACGGCAACGAACCATGTCACCCTGCAGTCGCTCGAGTCGAGCTTTCCCGCTAACGCGAACCCGTTCGCGGTGAGCTATCTGGCCGTGGACCGGCTGCTGGCCCAAAAAGGCCTCGCCACCATCCGCGATTGGTGCGCGCGGGTGGGAACAGGTCAGGAGTGGCACGCGGCATTCGCCGCCGCCTTCGGCGAGACGACGGCCGCGTTCTACTCACGTTTCGAGGTGTTCCGCTCCGCGTACGTGCGCTAGCAGAATCCTCGCGGGTGGTCCGGCTCTGGTTACGCGTACCCTCTTGGTCATGCAGCTCAAGCCCGGCGACGAGGCCCCGGCGTTCACGCTGCACGACGAAGAAGGCAAAGTCGTCTCCACAAAGGACCTCAAGGGGAAGCGGTATGTCGTCTACTTCTACCCAAAGGACGACACGCCGGGCTGCACCACCGAGGCCTGCCAGTTCACCGACAACTTCCCGCAGTTCGAGATGCTCGGCGTGCCCGTGCTCGGCGTCTCGCAGGACGACGCCGCCGCGCATCAGGCGTTCCGCAAGAAGTACGGCCTTCGCGTGCGCTTGCTGAGCGATCCCGACCGCAAGGCGCATCGGGCGTACGGGGCGTGGGGCGAACGGCCAGGACGCGGCGAGGGTGTTATCCGCTCGACCTTCCTTATCGGCTCCGACGGGCGCGTGGAGAAGGCGTGGTACTCCGTGAAGCCCGACGGCCACGCGCTTGAGGTGCTTTCCGCCCTTCGCGCCTGACGTCGCGGCGGGGCGCGCCATCTTCCTCGAAACGCATCACCTTGAAGCCTTCGGCGTAGGCGTAGCGCTTCTTCTTGCCGGCTTCCTTCATCCAGCTCTTGATGAAGTCGACGCTGTCTTCGTCGATCTGCGACTTATGTGCGAGCAGAGCTTTGATCTTCACGTCGACGACATCACTGACGTCGACGACCGTGTCCGGCGCGCCGAACGCCATGAGGAAGAGCGCCTTCGGCTTGTGCGGCTCCAGTCGCTCCTTCTGCCAGAGCTCCGGCAGCATCTGGCGCGTCGACGCATCCGGGTTGATCGAGCGCAGGACCACTTCTGAGGCTGCGATGTGATCTGGGTGGTTCACGTATCCGCCGCCATAACGCATCGTCGGATCCATCGTGAAGATCACGTCCGGGCGATGGATGCGGATCTGGCGCGCGACCGCGCGACGCACGTCGATCGTCGGCTCCAGATAGCCGTCCTCAAACTCCAGGAAGACGACGTTCTTGACTCCCAGGATCTTGGCGGCTTCGCTCTGCTCCGTCGCGCGGATATCGCGGAGACGTTCGCGGGTCATATCCGGGTCCTGGGACCCCGACGCGCCGTTCGTGACCATGCAATACGTGAACTCGACGCCGGCCTTCGCCCACTTGGCGACGGTCCCGGCCATCCCGAACTCGGCGTCGTCCGGGTGCGCGTAAATCGCCATCGCCCGCTGAACGTCAAGCGTCTTGTCGAACCGCATCCTCTAAGTGTGCACGCGCAGCGGCGCGGCGGGTCCTGTCCCAAGGGGCAGGGGCCCCTGACGGCGTAGCCGCTCGGGGCCGTGCGCTCACCGCACCCTCCCCGCCGATGCGTCGTTCGCTGCGCTCACGCCGCTGGGCGGCTCCCCGGGCACCCGCGGTTCGCGCACAACCCTCTCGCCGGTGCCACCCGCCGCCCGGCGCTTCATGAATGCGGCTGCGATCGCGACGACGTTTATCGTGCGCGGGCAATGCTCACCGCGACGGGATTCGCGCCGGGAAGAATCAATTTGATCGGCGAGCACACGGATTACAACGACGGGCTCGTCATGCCAATCGCGCTCCGCTTGGGCGTCACGGTCGCTGCGACATCGCGCGACGACACCAGCGTCCGATTGACGACCGACGCCGCCGTCTCCCCACGCGATGTTGCGTACGTCCTCGGCGCCGAGGAAAGAGACGGCACCTGGGTGGACCGCGCGCGAGGCGTCACCGCGATGCTCGCACGGGAGGGCGCCGCGATCCGCGGGTTTGACGCTGAGATCACGTCGGATCTACCCGTTGGCGCGGGTCTGGGCTCGAGCGCGGCATTCGCGATCGCGCTTCTGCGTTCGCTTTCGAAGCTCTTCGATCTCGCCCTTGACGATCCCGCAAGCGCGCGCCTCGCCCACGCGGCGGAGACCGAGTTCGCGGGAGCTCGGGCGGGAATGCTGGACCAGCTGGCATCGGTTTATGGACGCGCCAAGGACGCTCTGCTCATCGATATGCGCGACCACGCCACCCAGGTGATCCCGCTTCCATCGACCATCGAGCTCGCCGTGATCGATTCCGGCACGCGCCACGAGCACGCGACGGGCGGGTATAACCGCAGACGGGCGGAGTGCGAGGACGCCTGCCTCCACCTTGGCATCGCGTCGCTGCGTGACATCGACGGGAGTCCCCTGGACGAATTACTTGAGCGGCTGCCTGCGCCCCTCGATCGGCGGGTTCGTCACGTCGTCACCGAGAACGGGCGCGTGCGTCGAGCGGTCGACGCCGTTCGCGCCCGAGATGACGTGGAGCTCGGTCAGCTCCTGAACGCGTCGCATCGTTCGCTGCGCGACGACTACGAGGTCTCGACGCCTGAGCTCGATGAGCTCACCGGGCTCGCGATCGGCGCAGGTGCGCTGGGAGCGCGCATGGTTGGCGGGGGCTTTGGCGGCAGCATCATCGCGCTCACGCGGCGAGGCAGAGGACACGACCTGGCGGCTGAGGCTCTCGCGCGTTATCGCGATGGCGGGCGCCTCGTTGCCGTCGTGCCGTAATGGGCATCGGACGGCTCTCGGACGGGCTCGCACCAACGCCACCGATGGGATGGAACAGCTGGAATCGGTTCGGCCCAAAGATCGACGAGACGTTGGTGCTGGAGACGGCCGAGGCGATGGTGACATCCGGTATGCGAGACGCCGGATATCGCTACCTCGTGATCGACGATGGTTGGATGGCGCCCGAGCGCGATCGGAACGGCGACTTCGTCGCCGATCCCGACAAGTTCCCGAGCGGAATGAAGAAGTTGGCGGATCGGATTCACGGGCTCGGGCTCCGCTTCGGCATCTACACCGACGCGGGCACGAAGACCTGTCAAGACCTACCGGCCAGCCTCGGCTACGAGTTCCGGGATGCGCGCCGTTTCGCCGAGTGGGGTGTCGACTACGTCAAGGTCGATTGGTGCCACACGGAGGGCATGGGTCCGCGCGCCTTGTATGCCAAGTGGGCCATCGCGCTCCGCGCCGCGCGGCGGGTCATGGTGCTTTCGATCTGCGAGTGGGGACGTTCTCGCCCATGGGAGTGGGCCGGCGAGATCGGGCATCTCTGGCGCACCAGCTGGGACATCCAACCCGAGTGGTCGAGCATTCTGACGATCCTCGATCGCCAGGCCGACCTGCATCGGTTCGCCGGGCCGGATCACTGGAACGACCCGGACATGCTCGAAGTTGGCAACGGCCATCTGACCGTCGCCCAGAGCCGCGCGCACTTCGCGATGTGGTCGATGCTCGCGGCACCTCTTATGGCGGGCAACGATCTGCGCACGATGACCGACGAGGTGCGCGCGATCCTCACGGCGCCGGAGATCGTGGCTGTGGATCAGGATGCCCGCGGCACGCAGGGACGGCGAATTCGCCGCGAAGGCGACGTCGACATCTGGACGCGCGAGCTCGCGGGAGACGGTCGGTGCGCGATCGCCGTACTGAACCGCGGGTCCGCGGATCACGAGGTCCGGGTCTCGCTGGCGGAGCTTGGGATTGAGCCGCGCACACATGTCCGAGTTCGTGACCTATGGCAGCGAACCGGTGTCGAAGATATGCGACGCGAGATCGTCATCGCGACATCGCCGATTAGCGCGACTGTCCTCGGCATCGCGCCGCAGTAGCCGAGCGGTACCGATAAGCCCGCCTCCCCCGATCGGGGGACGGGCGGGCGCTCCCCTGCCTGCACGCTCCTGGGGCCATGGGCGTGGTGGGACGCGTGTGCGTGTGTATTGGGTTGGGCGGGGCGCTGGTGCTCTCGTTCTTCGTCATCGGCTCCCCTGCCTCCGCCCAGTCCGCCCTGCTCGACGCGCTCTCGACGCGCGTGACTCTTGAGCATCCGGGCGGCGTCGCCGATGAGGTCGCGGTCGAGCGGGTCATCCGCAGCGGCGACACGGTCGCAACCGACGAGACGGGACGTGCGGTGATCACCTATCCGGATGGCTCGACCGCGCTTCTTGAAGAGAAGAGCGCTCTGACGATCGAGTTCGTTCAGACAGGTGCCGGCGATTACGTCGTGCGGATGCAGCAGACGCTCGGTCGGGTCTGGTACGCCGTGACGAGAGCCGTCGCGCTGGGCAGCCGGTACGAGGTTCGGAGTGCCGGAATGGCATCGGTCATCCGCGCCGGGTCGGATTCGTACGTCACCGTCTCGCCGAACGGTGAGACGACCGTCGTGACGATCTCCGGCACGGTCGACACGAGCGCGGGCGGTGCTGAGGTCTCGGTGCCGGCCGGGTCGTCCACAACGGTCAGCGGTCCAGGCGCAACGCCTCTTCCGGCGCGCACGGAATCGCCGCCTGCACGACCGGCCACTTCCACGTCGGGTCCGAACACGCCAGCGCCCGCGACCCCGGCGCCAACGCTGACGCGCACTCCGGCGCCTTCGCCAACGAGCGCATTCGTGCCCCCGGTCGCGACCCTCCCCCCGCTGCCTGTTAAGACCGCTACACCGAAACCGAAAACGCCGACCCCAACGTTGCCCCTCTCAACTCCAAAGCCGACCGCCGCGCCGACTCCCGCCGCGACCCCCTTGAAGGATCTCTTCGGCCCTCGCAAAGATGCTCCGGGTCAACCGCCTCCGAAAATCAAAGCGCTGTAGCGACTAATCACGCGCCGCGGGTGGCACGGCGACAGGGCCTGCTCGCGACGCGCGGGTGCCCCCAGGGGTCCCGTGCGACCGCGCATGCGCGGTCGCAAACGGGGAAGGGTGCGCGGAGCGAGCGGGCCCAGAGCCGGGACAGGACCCGCGGCATGACCGGGGACAGGACCCGTAGCACGGACCGAATTAGAGGCGCGTTGGTTAGGGGAGGCGGTTGAACCAGAGCAGCGAGAAGGCTCCGGCGAACACCGCAAGGACGGCGGCGGCGAGGGTCGCGTAGGCGGTGAGCTCCGTCTTCTCGTTCCTTACGACGAGCTCGGTGGTGAGATTCTCGTAGACGGCACGGAGGTCGGCTTCGGTGTTCGCGTTGAAGTACTGCCCATCGGTGATCTCCGCGATCTTCTTGAGCGTCGTCTCGTCGAGGGCCGTGCGCACGGCGCGGCCTTGGAGGCGAACGATCGCGCCCGCCGCGCTGCCTACGCCGATCGTGTAGATGCGTACGCCTCGGCTCGACGCCTGATCCACGATGTCGAGCGGCGCCGGGAACTGGTTGTTCTGCCCATCGGAGAGCAGCACGATCGAGGCGGCGGCATGCTGACCCGCAAGGTAGGCGGGGATCGTGGCGCTCGGACGTGGCGTGGCCGAGCCATCGGGCTGACCCGGCTGCTGGAGGATCGAGCTCGGTAGGTCCGCCTCGCTCCCTTGAGATTCCGCGATGGCATCGAGCGACACCAGGATCGCCCTGCCGATCGCGGTCGCCCGCTGGGGACGCAGGCGGTTGATCGCGGCGATGACAAGCGTCTTGTCGGTCGTCGGCGATTGCACGATCGAGGCGTCCCCTGAGAAGGACACGACCCCGATCTTCACGCTCTCGCTCTGTTTGTCGACGAACGCGCGCGCCGCGGCTTTTGCGGCTTCCATGCGGTTCGGCTTCATGTCCTCAGCGAGCATCGATCCGGAGACATCGATCGCAAGGATGACGGTGCCTTCCTGGCTCGGCACCGCTACGACCGCCTGGGGCCGCGCGACGGCGATGGCCATGAACGCCAGGGCGAGGATGAAGAGCGCCGGAGGAACGTGACGCCGCCAGCCCGGTCCTTTACCGATGGCTTCGCGAACGAGCGAAAGGTTCGCGTATCGGAGCGCATAGCGGTTGCGCCTCCGCTGCGCGAGCACGTAGAGCACGGCGAGCCCGGCGACGACGACGAGCAGCAGGAGAGCCGATGGCCAGATGAAGTTCATGCGGATGCTCCCATCGCCGCGCGCCGTCCGGCGCGCCGCTTACGCGCGTACGCGAACTTGACGATAGCGCGGACCAGGTCCTCATCCGTGCGCAGTACGAGCACGTCCACGCCCGCGCGCGCGAACGTCGCGTTCAGCATCTGTTCGCGCCGCTGCGCCGCCGCAGCAAAGCGCTCGCGGAATCGCGGATCGCCGGTGTTCACGCGGACCTGCTCGCCGGTTTCGCTGTCGGTCCTCACGCGGATCGGCCAGGCGCACAGCGAGAGTCTCGTGGCGGCGCGCGACGCGCTCGAGGCGATCTTCCCATCCGGCGGCGCTGAAGAAATCGGAGATCACGAAGACGAGCGACCGGCGCTTGAGTCCCCGCATCCCCGAATCCAGCAGATCGCTCAGCGACGTGAGCGGTGCGCTCTGGAGACGCGGCCGCTTCTCGAGCTCGTTCAGGATGCGAAGCACCTGGACGCGACCCCCGCGCGCCGGTATCGAACGTTCGACCCGGGATGCGTAGAGGGTCGCTCCGACGCGATTGCCATGTCGCGTCAGCAGGCGCGCCAGCACGGCGGTGAAGTCGACGAGCAGATCACGCTTGCGGCGGTCGACGGTGCCGAAGTCGACCGATGGCGAGAGATCCAAAAGGAAATGAGCGTTGATCTCGCGGTCCTCGAGGTACTCCCGCACGTAGGGCGCGTCGAGCCGCGCGGTCACGTTCCAGTCGATGTGCCGGACGTCATCCCCGAATACGTACTCGCGGATGTCAGCGAGGTCGAGACCCTGACCCTTGAAGATCGTGCGGTAGTTGCCCTGAAGCAGACCGTCCAGGCGTCGGATGACGGTCCACTCGAGGCGCTCGAGCCGGCGCTCAGGCGCGGAGGGCGACATGTCCCTGCAGCGGCTCGGTCGGTACGGGAATGCGCGCGAGCACGCGCTTCACGACGTCGTCCGCGGATACGTCCTCTGAGAGAGCCTCGAATGAGAGAACGATCCGGTGTCGGAGGACATCGAGCGCGAGATCCTGAACGTCCTGCCCGGTGACGTAGCGGCGGCCGCGAAGGTAGGCGAGCGCGCGGCCCGCGAGGACGAGATTGATCGACGCGCGGGGACTCGCCCCGTAGCTGATGTACTTCGCGACGTCGCCGATGCCGTACTCGGAAGGGTGCCGCGTCGCCGACGCGAGCCGGACCACGTATTCCATGAGCGTCGGGTCCACGAAGACGTTGTCGACTTCGTGCTGCAGCTGCAGCAGGCGGTCCGTCGTCATGACCGGGACGACCGGTGACATATGTCCGGTGACCCGCTCGACGACGACGAATTCGTCCATCTCGCTCGGGTAGCCGACGAGGACCTTCAACATGAACCGGTCCACCTGGGCCTCGGGAAGCGCGTAGGTGCCCTCGGTCTCGATCGGGTTCTGCGTCGCCATGACCAGGAAGGGATCCGGGACCTTGTGCGTCTCGCGGCCGATCGTGACCTGTCGTTCCTGCATGACCTCGAGAAGCGCGCTCTGCACCTTCGCCGGCGCGCGGTTGATCTCATCGGCGAGAAGGAGGTTGGTGAAGACCGGACCGAGCGAGGTCTGGAAATCACCGGCGCGCTGGTTATAGATGCGCGTACCGACGAGGTCGGCGGGCACGAGATCCGGCGTGAATTGGATCCGCTTGAAGTCGCCGGTGATCGCCTGAGCGACGGTCTTGACCGATAAGGTCTTGGCGAGACCGGGAACCCCTTCGACCAACAGGTGGCCACGCGCGAGAAGGCCGACCATGAGGCGCTCGATCAGGTGATCTTGCCCGACGATCACCTTCTTGATCTCGAAAAGGAGCCGGCCGGTGTCCGGCGGTACCGCTTGCTGTACCTCTGCCATCAGTCTTTCACTCCTCTTAGTCCGGCGGCACGCCGAGCGCGCTTGCCGCTGTATCGATGGTCACGGCGAAACCGACGCCGCTGAACGCCGGCTGTCCGGTGGGATTCACGAGGCCGGTGACGATGCCGACGACCTCACCGTCTCTGTTCACCAGCGGGCCGCCCGAGGACCCCGGGTTCACGGCAGCGTCGAACTGGATAAGGCCGGTCAGGGAACGATTCTGGTTCGGCACCTGGACCGACCGGTCGAGTCCGCTGATCACGCCGGTCGATAACGACCGCGTGAGGTTGAACGGGTTACCGACGACGATCGCGTCATCGCCGATCCGCAGGCCTGATGGGTTTCCGAGCGTCGCCGGCGTGAGTTGCGCCGGTGTGTTGGCGGGTCGGAGGGCGGCGATATCGCTCGCGGCCACTTCCGAAATGATCACCGCTGCCGACTCCGTGCCATCGGCGAAGACGACCGACAGGCTCGCGGCGTCCTGGACGACGTGAAGCGCGGTCAGGATGTCGCCGGCGTCATCGATGACCACGCCTGAGCCGGAGCTCACCAGCTTGCCATCTGAGCTCAGCGCTTTGATCTGCACGACCGACGGGGCGACCTTCGCGTAGACCTCGCTGGTGAGCGGCGTCGGTGTGGGCGACGGCTGGATGTCGGCTTCCCGGGGGGCCGGCGCGATCGAGATCGCGACGAGAAGCGCCGGAGCCGCGAGTGCCGCGGTCCAGGGAAGCACGCGGCGAAGAGCGGTCCGGATCCGCGTCCGCTCCGGCGGATGTTGAACGCCCGGGTCGGGCGCCACCTCGTGATGGCCGCGCGGGAACGCGCCGTAAGGCCGGTCCGCTCTGCTGGGCACGAGTCGGGTTCGAGTGTAGGCACGCGACTTTTGCGGACGGGTATGGGTTGAGTAAGAAGGACGGTCGAGACATGGTAAGAACAAATGTTCTATAGTGCACAAGACGGGAGCTCGCATGTCATCAGTCGTCTATCGCGAAGTCGAAGCAAAGAGCGCGCTCAATGCGGTCAAGGGCATGCCATTCGATTGGAGCTTGAATCCGTACGTCGGCTGCCCCCACGCCTGCCGCTATTGCTTTGCCCGTGCCTACAACGCGCGTTACCGCGATCGGGACGTTGGCGACGCGTTCGACAAGAACGTCGAGATCAAGTCGAACTTCGTCGAGCGACTCCGGGTGGATCTCGGGCGGAACCCTCAGGGTTCGGTGGCGATCGGCACCGCGACAGATCCCTATCAACCGATCGAGGGCAAATACCAGCTGACGCGGCGGTGCCTCGAGGCGCTCGTCGATCACCCGATGCCGACGAGCATCGTGACGAAGGGTCCTCTGGTGGTACGCGACATCGACGTGCTGCAGAAGCTCGATGAGAAGACCGAGGTCACCGTGTACTTCAGCGTCCCCTGCGTCGACGAAGAGATCGTGCGAAAGACCGAACCCGGCACAGCGCCGCCGCGCCAGCGACTCCGAGCACTTCGCATGCTGCGCGAAGCGGGCCTCGATGCGGCGGTGCTCTGCATGCCGGTGCTACCGGGCATTAGCGATAGCGAGGAATCGCTCGACGCCGCGGCCCGCGCCGCGAGCGAGGCAGGCGCGACCGCGTTCCGTCATCGCCCGCTGAAGATCGACGCCGAGATCCAGCAGTACTACTACGACTTTCTGGCGACAGAGTTCCCGGTCATGGTCCCCCGCTACGCCGCGTTGTACCGGGGCGGCGCGTATCCGACGAAGGACTACGAGCGCGAGCTAGAGGAGCGCATCCGCCGCGTGCGCGCCCGTTACGAATTCCGTGAAAGGCCCGCGCGGCCGGCGCGCCCGGCCGCGTCCGAGACCGTCCAGCTGCAGCTCGCTATCTAGCCGGGGCGGAAAGCCCCTCGCTGCGCGGCGTCGGCACGACCGCCTCTTCGCGACGCACGGTTTCGGCCGCTTCGTGGATCTCGTCGCCGAGCGCGATCGCGATCCCCGCGGCGGTCCCGATGATCGCAAGGAGCGACATCCACCACGGTGTCTTGATGCCGAACAGACGATCGATCGAGATGGGGCCGGGCCCGGCAACCATCAGCGCGACCGCGATCGTCAGGTTCGTGACCGGCAGCTCACCGCCTCCTTGGTTCGACCAGATCGGCTTGCCGCCGTGCGCTTTTCGCCACGCGACCACCATCGGGGCCGTCGAGATGATCGGACCGATCGGAGAGAGAAGCCCGAGCGCGGTGAGCGAGCCGCCCGCGACCTCCGATGCGCCGGCGACTTCGGCCCACTCGCGTCCGGGCTGGAGGCCGAGCTTTTCGAACGCCTGACCCGTGCCTTCTGGTCCCTTTCCGCCGAACGCGCCGACCAGCTTCTGGGCACCGTGACCTATGAGCAGACCGCCGGTGACAGCACGAAGCAACAGAAGAGCGGCCCAAGTCATCGTCACACCTCCGTTACGGTCGCGCCCGTTCGCAGCACGAACGACGCCACCGCGGAGGCACGAGAAGTGCGTGTTTGCAGGTCATGTCTACGCGGACGACGGCAGCGCGCCAGAACATCCGCAAGGCCGCGGCGGCGGCGAAACGGAAGCGGACGATCGCGCATCTTCCGAAGCGCACGAGGACCGCACTCGCAAAGCAGGCGAACAAAGTGAAGCGTCAGAAGGCGTCTCGATGAGCTGGATCGATCAACTGATCCGTCATCTCGAGCAGGTCACCTGCAGCGGATGCGGTGAGTACTACCACGGCGGCGACATCGCGGCCGTGGTCACCGAGCCATCGCGCCTCATCGTCAGGCTGCGCTGCCGATCGTGCGGGCAGGACGGGATCGCGATCCTCGACTTCGGCACGAGCCCCGTCGAGGTCGACCCGATCACCGCCGACGACGTGCTCGATTGCCACGATCTGCTTGCGCGGGCCGCGCGGCCACCGTCCGAGCTCTTTCCCGCTATCGCGGCGTAACTGCCTTCAGGCGGCGCGCCGGGCGACGCGCTTGGCCGCGCGTCCAAGCAATGCTGCGACCGCGGCTTCGTGTCTCGACAGCTCGTGACCTCTCTGGGCTTTGTCGGGTCGCTTGAGCGCGGACGGAAGATGACCGGTCAGGTACGCCTCGAGGATCGCCGGGTGTACGTAGCACTTCCGGCATATGGCTCGGGTGTTGCCGAGCCGCGCGGACACGATGTCGATGGCCTGCACGACGCGTTTACGCGCGACCCGCTCGCTGCGTGCCGGCCCGGCGTCGGCAAGCGCGCGCGCCGCGAGGACGGTCCCAGCCCAGGTGCGGAAATCCTTCGCCGTGAGATCCTCGCCTGAGACCTCGCGCAGATATTCGTTCACGTCCTCCGAGCCGATCGGCCGGAGCTCACCATCATCGCCGCGATACTTGAAGAGATCCTGCCCAGGAAGCTGCTCGAGGCGCGCGATCACTCGAGCCAGCCGGCGGTCTCGCACATCGACCTCATGATCCTTTCCACTCTTCCCCCGAAAACGGAAGGCGATGCGCGAGCCTTCGACGTCGACGTGCTTGGTTCGAAGGGTCGTGAGTCCGAACGAGCCGTTCTCGCGCGCGTATTCGACATTCCCTACACGCATGAACGTTTCCTCGAGGATCCGGATCGCCGTGGCCAGAACTCGCTCCCGCGGAATCCCGGCCTGAGCGAGATCTGCGTCGACGCGCGCCCGCACGCGCGGTAGCGCTTTCGCGAAATCGCCCAGCCGGCCGTATTTGGCCTCGTCCCGCACCTCGCGCCATCGTTCGTGATAGCGATATTGCTTGCGGCCGCGCGCGTCGCGCCCTGTGGCTTGAATGTGGCCAAGCGGGCTCGGCGAGATCCAAACGTCGGTCCACGCGGGTGGGATCGCAAGGCGGCGGATGCGACGGAGCTCCCCTGCATCCCGGATCGGCACCCCGTCGCGATCGACGTACGTGAAGCCGCGTCCCTTCCGCCGTCGGCGGACGCCGGGCTGCTCGTCGCTGGCGTAGCGGAGACCTGCGAGTTGCGCCGCCGCTACGCCATCGCTCGCGACATCGTTGCTCATGACGAGCGCTAAGCAGACCGCTGACCAGATCGGTGCGGCTGCCCGTTCGAGTAGCTCGCTCTTTCGGTCGTCAAGCACGCAGGCGAGCGCGGGGAACATTACTTCCGCGTATTGACTTCGTTACCGCGCCGTGACAAAAATTTTCGCGCGTAGCACTGGGGAGGCTCGTATGTCGACGATCGTTCACTACGAATGCCGCAATCTCGACCATCTCCGGGCCGGCTCGCGGCGTGGCAACGGCGGTCTGGTGATCCATCACGGTTCGGTGGGCTATTGCGACGGTCTTCACGTCGACGGGGCCCATCGCTGGGTCGCGACAGGCGGCGTGCCGATCGAATTCCTGGTCGAGAGCGCCCCCAGCATGGACGCCGGTACGTATCGCACGAGCGATGGCGCGCTCGTTCACATCCGAACATCCCCGACCGGAAAGATGGTCGTCGAGGCCGACGATCCAAGGGGCAAGCGCGCCGACCTCCGCGTCGCGGTCAAGCTTTCTGATGATCCCGACTGGCCCGACGGCTCGGCCGCGCACATGACGCTCCTCCACGCGGACTAGCCTCCCCGGGCTCACCAACCGCGATATCGCTGAGCTCCTCGCTCTTGAGGCGGAGCGCAACGAGGGGCGAAAACAACGCGCGCTACGCCGAGCCTCGCGTTCAGCACTCATGTGGCCGGAGGAGGCGGCGGCGATACAGGAATCGGGCCGGAGCTTGACCGAGCTTCGCTCTGTAGGGCCGTTCACCGCGCATTTCATCTCGGCTTGGCTGCGGGACGCGCCCGATCCCCCGGTCCCCCCGCCGCTCCGCGATGGCTTTATCACGTACGCGTACGCGCGCTTCGTCGTCGACGCGCACCCGGAGTGGCGCGACGTGGCACGCGCGGATCATCAGATGCACACCGACGAGACCGATGGCAGCTCGACGATCGAGGAGATGGCCGCGACGGCGGCGGAGCTCGGGCGCCAACGCATCGCGATCACCGATCACTCGAAAACGCTGCGCATCACCAACGGGATGGACGAAGCGCGCCTGCGGGCGCAAGGCGAGCATATCGCCGCCATCAACGCACACGACTCCCGACCGCTCGTACTCCGAAGCATCGAGATGGACCTGACGCCGGAAGGCGCGGGGGATATGGATCCCCAGACGCTGGCCGGCCTCGACCTCGTCCTGGGGGCATTCCACTCGAAGCTGCGGCTGCGCGACGACCAGACCGATCGCTATTTCCGCGGCCTCGACAACCCGGACATACAGGTGCTCGCGCACCCGCGCGGCCGGATCTACAACTTCCGGGCGGGCCTCTCCTGCGATTGGCAGCGGGTCGCACACCGCGCGGCCGAAACCGGGACGGCGCTCGAGATCGACGCATACCCGGACAGGCAGGACCTCGACGTCGCCCGTTTGCGGATCGTCGCGGCCGAAGGCGCCTGGGTTTCGATCGGCACGGATGCCCATACTCCGGCCGAGCTTGTCTTTCTCGAGATCGGCATCGCGGCCGCGATCCTTGCTGGTGTCTCCCGCGGCCGCGTTCTGAATCTCCTCTCGGCGCGTGAGCTTGCCGACCGAGTCGGTCTCATTCGTGCAACCAAGAAGCGCGATACGAATGAAGGGAGCACGACATGGCAGGGGGTAAGCGCGAGCGCGTCGACACGACACCTGGCAAGCCCGGAGGATCGCGCTTCGTCCGACGTGCGGATGGGGGTCGATTCAGTGCCGACCAAACGAGCGCCGGCCGCAGCGTCGCTCAGGACAAGCGGATCAAAGCCAAGAACACCGCGCCGAAAGGGATGAAGGATCGCGGCGACTAAGGAGCGGGCGCGCTCGCTCCGGGACTACCAGCGCAAGCGCGATTTCGCGAAGACGCCGGAACCGCAGGGAGGCAAAGCGAAAGGGCCCGAGCGGCTCTTCGTGGTGCAGAAGCATCGCGCGACCGCGCTGCACTACGACTTTCGCCTCGAGGCCGGCGGCGTCCTCGTGTCCTGGGCTGTCCCGAAAGGGCCGTCGCTCAATCCGGCGGACAAGCGCCTCGCGATGGCGGTCGAAGACCATCCCCTCGGGTACGCGCGCTTCGAGGGCGTGATTCCCGAGGGCGAATACGGCGGCGGGACCGTCATGGTCTGGGACATCGGCACCTACCGGTTGGAGGGAGACGAGAGCTTCGACGAGGCGTTGCGCAAGGGTCGCATCGTCTTCACGCTCAACGGGAAAAAACTCAAGGGGTCATGGACGCTCGTGCGGACCGGCGACCGCAAGTGGCTCCTAATGAAGCGCAAGGACCGAAGCGCCACCGCGGTCGACATCGCGACGGCAAAGCCGCGCTCGGCGCTCACCCGACGATTGCTTGCCGGGATCGCGCGCGACGAAGGAGGTAACGTCGCGAAAGCGTCGACGGGCGATCCGAAGTGAACCTCATCCGTCCGATGCTCGCGACGTTGTCGCCGACCGTCGTCGAGGGCTCCGAATGGGTCTTCGAGGAGAAGTACGACGGTATCCGCGCGGTGGCCGGTCGCGAGAGGGGCCGCGTGAGGATCTGGTCGCGGACGCTTCAGGACCTCACGGGCGGATTTCCGCACGTCGTCGCGGCCGTGGAGGCGCTCGGCAACGGTGATCTCCTCGTCGACGGCGAGCTCGTGGCGTTGGACCCGAAGGGCGTCTCTCGCTTTCAGCTGTTGCAGCGGCGCGGCACCGCGGGTGGATCGCCGACGCGGTACGCGGTCTTCGACCTGCTCGAGCAGGACGGCCGATCGCTGATGGCACGGCCGCTGACCGAGCGGCGCGCCGCACTCGAGACGCTCATCAGCCGGCGTACTCCTCCCGTCTTCATCTCGCGGCGACTCGTCCGCGACGGCAAGGCCGCGTATCGCGAAGCCAAGCGTCTGGGCTGGGAGGGGATCATCGCCAAGGACGAGCGCTCCCCGTACCAGCCCGGCGTGCGTTCGCCCTTCTGGCGCAAGGTGAAGGTGCGCAAAGAATCCGAGTTCGTCATCGGCGGTTACACGCTGCCCAAGGGCGGCCGCCAGCACCTCGGTGCGCTCCTCGTCGGCCTCTACGACGCACCGAAGCTCCGCTACGTCGGCAAGGTGGGCACCGGTTTCACGCAGGACACACTGGCGGTGCTCGCGTCGAAGCTCGAGAAGCTGCGCATGGACAAATCGCCTTTCGATCCGCCACCGCCGATGCGCGACGCGACCTGGGTGCGCCCGAGACTCGTCGCGCAGCTCGTGTACGCGGAATGGACCGCCGACGGGAAGCTCCGACAGCCCGCGTTCCTCGGTCTTCGTACAGACAAGGACCCGTCCGAATGCACGTGGAGGGACCGTGAGCGCTGACGCGGTCAAGATCGCGGGCGTCGCCATCAGCAACCCGGACAAGGTCTGGTGGCCCGACGAAGGGATCACGAAAGCCGATGTCGCGCGCTTCTACGACGGCATCTGGTCGCACGTCTCGCCATGGATGCGCGATCGGCCGCTGACGGCCGAGCGCTGCCCCGACGGCATGCTCGGTCCCTGCTTCTACAGGAAGGACTTTCCCGAACATTGGCAACCCGCAGGACCGCGCCTCGTCGTGAGGGCGGCGAGCACGGGCAAGGACGTCCGCTACATCATCGGCGGCTCGCGCGCCACGCTCGTCGGCATGGTGAACCTGGGCTGCATCGCGATCCACGTCATGACGTCTCATGCGAAAACGATCCACGAGGTCGATTGGCTCGCGTTCGACATGGACCCGCCCGAGTCGTTCGCCAACGCCGCCCTTGCGGGCCTCGCGCTTCGCAAACTGCTCGAGGAAGTCAAGCTGAGCTCCTACCCGAAGACGTCGGGGAGCAAAGGCCTGCACCTCTTCGTGCCGCTGCGCGCCGGCGTGACACAGCAGGAAGCGACCGCAGTCGCGATGGCGCTCGGCGAGGAGCTCGCGCGGCGAGAGCCCAAGGTCGTGACGGTGGAATTCTCCAAAGCAAAACGTGGGGGACGCGTGTTCGCCGACGCCATGCGCAATGCGTTCGGCCAGACAATCGTCGCGCCCTATAGCGTGCGAAACAGACCGCACGCCGCGATCTCCACGCCGCTCGCGTGGGATGAGGTCTCGCCGCGCCTGGACCCGGCGACCTTCAACATGCGCACCTTCGAAAAACGCCTCGCGGGAAGCGACCCATGGGCGGATTTCTGGCGGCACAAGCAGGGGCTCCCGAAGAAACTCGCGGGATGACCCGAGCGCAGCAGGTCGCGCGCGAGCGTCAGCCGATCAAAAAGGCCGCGCTCATTCTTGGGCCGGGATTCATCACCGGCGCGGCCGACGACGATCCCAGTGGGATCGGGACGTACTCGGTGGCCGGAGCGTCGCTCGGTCTTGCGACCCTCTGGACCGCGCTCATCACCTTTCCGTTCATGGCAGCGGTCCAAAACATCTGCGCGCGGCTTGGCCAGGTCTCCGGCAGCGGCCTCGCCGGGATACTCAAGGAGCATTACCCGCGGTGGGTGCTTTACCCGGCGGTCGCGCTCGTCGTCGTCGCCAACATCGTGAACGTCGGAGCCGATCTCGGTGCGATCGCCGATGCGGCGGGGATCATCGTCGGCACACGGGTCCCGTGGCTCGTCGTGCCGATCGCGGTCGCTCTCGTGGCGATGCAGGTCTTCGCGAGGTACCGATTCATCGAGCGTGTGTTCAAGTACCTCACCGTTGCGCTCCTCGCGTACGTGGTCGACGCCGTTCTTGTGAACCCCCCTGTGGCGGACACCATCCGGGCCACGATCGTGCCGACCATTTCGACGGATCACGAGTACATCGCGACCGTCGTCGCGATCCTCGGCACGACGATCTCGCCGTACCTCTTCTTCTGGCAGACGAGTCAGGAGGTCGAGGAAGAAAAGAGCGCAGGGCGTCGCAAACGTGCGCA
>Ga0209474_10001137_pt1 | contig 26852 bp, 29 predicted proteins | sample GraSoiAngelo_145_FD_185902 | JGI IMG/M metagenome (GOLD analysis project Ga0209474, IMG submission 185902) | Grasslands soil microbial communities from the Angelo Coastal Reserve, California, USA - 14_1009_05_20cm (SPAdes) (version 2) | ecosystem: Environmental > Terrestrial > Soil > Grasslands...
TAGTACAGCAGTCAGCAGGAGCATGGCGGCAAACGAGGTCATCGCCGGATTTCCACGTCAGGTTCCACCGCGCTATGCCCTTACGCGGAGCGGTAGCACCGGCCGTTCCACATCAGACGCGTGCGGCGCGCCCTTCAAACCTGCCTGCTGCCATGGGATGCGGGAGATGGGTAGGCACTAGGGGATATAGAGGGCCACCGAAGGATCCGGAATTGCGGGACGGATCTCCGGAGTACCGGAGGCGCCGGGCGAAGACCTTTGTGGGCCAGCCGCCTTTGCGTACAACTCGATCATCAACTTCGATCGACTCACGGTTGTTGCACGTTGAATCGTCCGGACTCGGGCATGACCAGCGGGTTCGGTCCGTGTTGCGGAAGAGCAACCCGGATGCGGCCACTCTCGAACTGCTCGAGGCGATCGATACCCAGTCGCCGACGCTCTTGCGATCGATGCGCACATGGTCAAGCCGGGAGATCTCCCCGAGTTGGAGCGACTGCTCCAAGGCGACCGCGCGGATTCTGATGCGTCGCAGCATTGCGCAGCCCGCGCCGCATCTCGCTTGCGGCGCGCTGGTGCGCGTGCTCGAAAGATTGGTTGCCGGCCACGATATTTCGGAGTGAGATTCCGGGCACGGTGTCTCAACGCGGGCGTTCCGCGTCCCGTTCATCGGCACAGCATTTGCGACATCTGAGGGAGGTCGAACTAAACACTCCCTGCGAACGTGTTGCCGATGCGACTGGTGTGGATTGCGGCGGTGCTGCTGACCGGTGCGGCGCCATCGGTCGCGAACACCCAGAACATCGATAGCGCCGCTCCGCCGGCGGCCACTTCGCCGATCGCGCGTGTCGCCGTTGATCTCGCAGCCGGTGCCTTCGATCGCGTGCTGCCGTTCGACATCCCCTTCTTCATCACCGGACGGCCGCCGGTCGGTACGACGAATCTCGACGTCCAGTTCGCCGCCGTGCCCGCATCGGGCGATCTGTCGGCGCTCATCTGGCTGCCGCAGGGTGGGGCCCGATGGCAGCCCGACGCGCCGTCGACGGCGGACGACACGTTTCTCGTGCTTGTGAACGCGCTGCTGAAGCCGGGCCACGCGTACCGCGTGCGCTTCGTCGCCCGCGGCGAACGCTCGGAGACGGTGACGAAGTTCGCCGACGGCCGAACGGCATGGAAGAACTACGCCAGCGTCGATGCCGGCGTGCTGTTCGCCGGCGACATCAGCATCGGCGCTCTCTATGTCGGCACGAACATCTACTTCCGACCGATCAACAAGGACGCCCCGCTGAACGGCGCCGGCCTTAGCCGACGGCTCGCGTTGACCGTCGGTCTCACGATCTCGAGTATCGCCGACGAGAACAACCGCACAAGATCGGATCTGTTCTGGCACCAGTCGCTGGTCCTTGGCGCCGGCTATCGCGTCACTTCGTCGCTGCGCGGCGGGGCCGGTGTGCTCGTCTTTCAGCAGGCCGATCCCAATCCGCTCGTCACGCAGAAGAGCGCCGCGGCCACATGGTACGCGTCGTTCTCGCTCGACCTCGACATCCTGCGCGGGGTGGCGCGGTGAGGCCCCTGCTGCTGTGCGTCCTTGCGGTCGCGACCGTGGCGACAACAGCGTGCCACAGGCCGGATGACTACCTGCTCTCACCGACGCTCGCCGACGAGGTGCTGAGCGTCACGCTCTCCGCGACATCCATGCCGGCGGATGGCATCTCGCGCGCGACCGTCACGGCGCAGATCGATCCGCGCACCGACTATGACAAGCGGACGGTCACGTTCGCGACGACCGCCGGCACGCTCATCGCCGATGGTCAGCAGGGCACGACGATCTCCGTCACGGCCGATTCGAGCGGCAAGGCGGTCGTCGAACTGCGCAGCTCGACGACGGCGACGACGGCGCGCATCGATGTGTCGGTGGCCACCATCCTGCGTACCGCGTCGGTGCAGTTCGTCCAGCTCACGCGCGATCAGGTGTACGACCTCTCCGTCAGCACTTACTCGGTGCCGGCGGACGGCTTCTCGACGTCGGTGATCATGGTCACGCTGAAGCGCCTCGGGACCGTCGATCAGCGCGCCGTAAAGTTCGAGACGTCGACGGGCACCTTTGTCGCCTCGGGCCAGACGCTGTCGCGCTCCGTCACGCTCACTGCCGGCGCGAGCGGCGTCGTCGTCGCCGAACTGCGCAGCGATTCACCGGGGACGGCGTACGTGCGCATCACGGCGCTCGACACGGTGCAGGATTTCCAGATAGCGTTCGTCGCGCTGAGGCAGTCGGATGTCTTCGACGTGGCGGTCGACCGCACGTCCATCCCCGCGGACGGTTTCTCGTCCGCCGCGATCACCGCGATGCTGAAACGTCCGGGCGGCACGACGCAGCAGCGCACGTTCAAGTTCGAGACCTCGGCAGGCACCCTCATCGCGACGGGACAGGGGAGCGGCCGCTCGGTCAGCGTGGTCGCCGATGCAACGGGCAGGGCCACCGTGGAACTGCAGAGTGACAAGACGGTCGGATCCGCACGCGTGCGCGTGACCGCGTACGACCTGCCGTTCGAGTTCACCGTGAACTTCACGTCGGCGAACCCGTCCGATGTCGTCACCGTCCAGACCAGCGGGTCTGCGCCGGCCGACGGCATGTCCACTATCCTCGTCACCGCCACAGTGGCGTCCAATCTGCCGTCCGGACGCCGGCTCGTCGCGTTCAGGACGACACTCGGCACGGTGACGCCGGCGGCCATCGAGGCGGACGGCAGCAACACGGCACGGGCGACGATCACGAGCACCACCGTCGGTGAGGCGCGCGTCACGGCCACCGTCGACGGGGTCACCGCTGCAACGTCGGCGCAATTCACAGCGGCATACCCCGATCGCGTGTTCGTCGCGCCGGACGCTTCGAGCCTCCAGACGGGCGGCAGCACGACGATTCGCGTCACGCTCGTCCGTACGATCGGCAGCGTCAGCTCGCCGCTCATCGTGACCTTCAGCGCGACGACGAACACCGGCGCGTCGATCGGCACGTTCAGCCGCGTCGCGCTCGCGTCAGGCGGGTCTTCCACGGCGACGTTCAATGTCGGCACGACCGCCTATCTCGGGCCCGTCACCATTACGGCGACGGTAGAGGGCGGCACGTCGGGAACCGCCGTGATTCAGATCACGCCGTAGGCGAGGAGCGTCCGGCCACCGCCCCGATCGTCGTCAGCACGACAGTGCATTCTTCCGCGCTGCGGATCATCAGCCACGCTGTCGCGATCACCGCCGAGGTATAATGGATTGGTCTTCCGGCTTTTCTGAGTCCTGCGGCCATTCCGGTCACTAGTCCTCTCCGAAGCGCAATACCCGAGGCGATCCGATGACGAATTCCGATCTAACCGGCGATCGAAGGACTCCGAGCGTACGTGGAGTTGCAGGGTTGCCACGATCCTGCCCATCCTGCACCTCAACATTAATCGTGTCGACCGCCAAGGTTCCGGACGCGAATAGCTATTGGCGCTGTTCTCAGTGCGGGGAGGTCTGGAATCCAGCTCGTCGAGCAACTCAGCCAGCACCGAGATGGCGACGATGACGCTCGGACACGACAACGCGCGATACATCCGCGCGGTGAGGATGGCAATCATCCCCAGATAGAACCGGCGACGCATGCGTAAACACGGCGCGGCGGCTTCGCTCGAGAAGGCCTGGCCGGTACGTGACGTCCGCTTCAAGACCGCGCGCAACGCGATGCGCACAACTGCGTGAGTTGCTGCCGTTCGAGCCTGCTGTCGCTGTGCCGGAGGCGCTCGACGGCGACCGCGTAGATGCGGGCGTAACCGGCTCGCTCTCCCGCCGGATGCCCCAGTTCGCAGGCGAATACGCACGATCACACGATCGTGTATAGTGGGTGTGGTTACACCGCACTGAGCCAGCCAGCGTTCGAGCAGTGCCCCCTTCTCGGGTGCGCGCCGACGGGCCCACTTCGGCCTTCGATCGGAGCGCACATGAAACGTCCGTCACATCTTCATCTCCGTTCAGGAATTCAGCCGAGAATGCGATTGCGACCCTCCGAGGATCGTGTCGCCGACTCTAAACGGACCAAAGGGATCTCGCGATGGCGGGCCCTGGGGCGCGAACAGTTCCGCGCGCTGATCGACTCGCCACCGACTCCTGGACGATCCGAAGGAGGGTCGAAACCATGTTGAAAGACATCACTCGCAACCGACTCGTGGGATTCTGGTTCGCCGCAGTCGCCGTCCTCGTGGCGTCCGTCGTTGCGATGGGCGTGAACGTTGGCGTCAGCACGACGGCACTTCTGCTCATGCTGTCGCTCGTGCCTCCCGGAATCATCTTGGCCTTGTGGCGCGGTGCCCCGCCGCCGACGGTCGGGGAGATCCTGTACGCGGCGAACACGCGAAAGGAAGGCCGACGTGATTGAAGCCATCGGTGGAGGTTCAAATGACTGACGTCCTCGCACCCGTGCTCATTCCCTACGCCAGGTTCCTCGAAGTTCGGGCCAGGCGGCTCGACCTCGTCATCGAGCTCACACAGCCAAATGCGCAGCGTGCGGGCGATGTAACGGTTTCTTCTTCCGACCCACTAGTGAACAACGAACGAGCACGCGCCGCCGTGCGTGTCGTCGCCGCGGATCCCGCGGCTGGAGCTCAACACTCATGAATATGCGTCCACTGCACGACCGAGTCATCGTGCACCGCCTCGACGAAGGTGAACAACAGGTCGGCGGAATCATCATTCCTGATACGGCGAAAGAGAAGCCGCAACAGGGCACCATCATCGCCGCTGGCAACGGCAAAGCCAACGGCAACGGCAAGCGGGTTCGTCTCGATGTCAAAGCCGGTGATCGGATCCTCTTCGCCAAGTATGCCGGCCAGGAAATCAAGATCGACGGCCGGGAGTACTTCATCATGAAAGAGGATGATGTGCTGGCCGTCCTCGAAGGTCGTTCCAAAAAGACCGCATCTGCCGCCACCGGGATCCGCACGACGCTCAAGAAGAAAAAGAGATACCGCGGCAACCGAGCATCGTAGGAGACCGACATCATGGCAAAGCAGATCACGTACGGCGACCAGTCGCGGCAGGCGATTCTCCGCGGCGTCAACCGGCTGGCCGATGCAGTCAAGGTGACCCTCGGGCCCAAAGGCCGCAACGTCATCATCGACAAGAAGTTCGGATCGCCGACGATTACCAAGGACGGCGTCACGGTCGCCAAGGAAATCGATCTGGCAAATGCGCTCGAAAACATGGGTGCACAGATGGTCCGTGAGGTCGCGAGCAAAACGTCGGACGTCGCCGGTGACGGCACGACGACGGCCACTGTGCTCGCCCAGGCCATTTATCGTGAGGGCGCGAAAAACGTCGTCGCCGGTGCGAACCCGATGGAGATCAAGCGCGGCATCGAGCGGGCGGTGGAGATCATCACCGCCGAACTCAAGAAGATGTCGAAGCCGGTGGGCGGCGCCATGGTTGCGCAGGTGGGCACGATCTCCGCGAACAACGATGAAACCATCGGCGTCATCATTGCCGAGGCGATGGACAGGGTCGGCAAGGACGGTGTCATCACGGTCGAAGAGGCCAGGACGATGGACACCTTGCTCGAAGTCGTCGAGGGTATGCAGTTCGATCGTGGGTATCTCTCACCGTACTTCGTGACCGATCCTGAACGCATGGAAACCGTGCTCGAGGATCCGCTGATTCTCATCCACGAAAAGAAGATCTCGAGCTTGAGAGATCTCCTGCCGGTGCTCGAGCGCGTCTCGCAAAGCGGGCAACCGTTGCTCGTCGTGTCCGAGGATCTGGAGGGCGAGGCGCTGGCGACGCTCGTGGTCAACAAGCTGCGCGGGACGCTGAAAGTCGCGGCCGTGAAAGCGCCTGGCTACGGTGATCGGAGGAAGGCGATGCTCGAGGATATGGCGATCCTCACCGGCGGTCGCGCCATCACCGAAGATCTCGGCATCAAACTCGAGAACGTGACGCTCGACGATCTCGGCCGGGCGAAGAAGATTACGATCGACAAGGACAATACGACGATCATCGAAGGCGCGGGCACGAAGCAGGCGCTCGAGGGCCGCGTCAAACAGATCCGCTCGCAGATGGAGGATACGACGTCCGACTACGATCGTGAGAAGTTGCAGGAGCGGCTGGCGAAACTCGTGGGCGGCGTGGCCGTGATCAAGGTCGGCGCGGCCACCGAGACCGAGATGAAGGAGAAGAAGGCGCGAGTGGAGGACGCCATGCATGCCACCAAAGCCGCGGTCGAAGAAGGCATCGTCCCCGGCGGAGGCGTCGCCCTGCTCCGCGCGTGCAACGCGCTCTCAGGGCTGAAGCTCGATGGCGAACAGCAAATCGGCGTCCAGATCATCGCACGAGCGGCCGAGGAGCCGCTGCGCTGGATCGCGACCAACGCGGGCCGCGAAGGGGCCGTTGTGGTTGCGAAGGTCAAAGGCATGGGCTGGGAGGAAGGCTTCAACGCCCTGAACGACACGTACGAAGACCTCGTGCGCGCCGGCGTCATCGACCCGACCAAGGTCGTACGCACGGCGCTTCAGAACGCAGCGTCCATCGCCTCACTGATGCTCACGACCGAGGCGCTCGTGTCGGAGCTCCCCGACAAGACGGAGGCTGTAGCGGGCGCCGGGGCGGACGGAATGGGTGGGATGTACTGATCGAACACTCGTGGGGATCTCACGGAACGATGGTTCGAGAACCGCGAGGAGGCCATCGCGGCACTCGCGGAACTGCTGAATCGAGAGGCATGAGAGCCGATGCTGAACTGGATGAAAAGGCGCGGGCCGATAACTTACCTGCACCGTGAGCGAGACGTGGAGCCGCCGCAACCGGCCATGTCAGGCAAATATCTGTTGCTTTACAAGTACTTGCACGAGAGATACGCCGATACGGTCGTCCTCACGTTCGGGCAGATTGAATCCCTGCTCGGTTTTGCGCTGCCGGACCAAGCGCGCCTCGACCAACAGTGGTGGACAGACGCAAAGGCGTCGGCTGCTGGTACCAATTACTCGGATTGCTGGATATTGGCTCGCAGGGTCGCCACACCCAATCTCCTGGCCCAAACCGTCGTGTTTGAACGCGCCTCCTGAAGCAACTTCTTCCGTCGGACCAACGGTGCGCTGGTGGCAACTCGGTCAGAAGACGTCGCTGTGCCAGAGCACGTCCGCTCGAGTACCGCGGCCGCGTACTCGGCGCCTGGCGCGACGACCAGCACTACGCTCTGCGACGAGCGTGAGCGTCCGTCGGAGGTCGTCTTCCACGATCCGAGCGATGCTCTTGTCAGCCGTGGCGTGTTTTCCAGGGACGAGGAAGGGCGTGTGCTGAGCGAACGAATGGAGTTCGCCGGCCACGGAGGGCTGCTCGGCCCCGCGATCGATGCCAACATGCCACGTCGCCCCCGAGTCGTGACCTGGAACGGCAAAAGACCTTCCTCCTGAGCTCCGCGAACTCCCTGCGGGCCGGTACGTCGTCGAGGCCGTCGAAGATCAAGCTCCGGCGCTGACGCCCGAGGAAGAAGCGGGCATCGAAGCCGCGCTCGAATCCTACCGCCAAGGTCGCGTTGTCGACTCCAAGCGCGCCCGCGAGATCATCGACGCAGCCCTCGGGCGTTGAAGGTCTCCGATACGATCGGAACGGACCAGGCCGTGTGCAGTCCGTGCCGCAGCGCCATCCGCCGATACTTCTCTGCAGGGCCGGACCAGAGTGGGTCAGCGGCGATGTCTGCGCTGATCACCGGCTCCTTGCGAAACGCCGCGGTGCCGCACGCCGCCACACGAATCAATCGTATGCGAATCCTGAGAAAGAGCGCAGTTCGGAAACGCATGGTTGCGAAAATGCGTCTCAAGGGGCAAGCATAGGGTTTTGCTCGCCTGGGACGCTAGAAGGATTGTTTCCCGCTGTTAACCATGAACACGCCCGATCCCCTGACAACTCAAACGCCTTTTGCGCTGAGGGTCTCGCGTCCGGAGCGCTTGTTTCCGAAGCTCACACCCGCGCAGCTGGCCCGGATCACCTCCCATGGCCGACGACGAGCGACCTCGCGCAGCGAAGTGTTGGTTGAGGTCGGCGATAGGGTCGTTCCGTGCTTTGTCGTGGCCGCGGGCGAGATTCAGGCGCTGCAGGTCTCCGACGGGGCCGAGACGCTCATTGTGAGCCATGGCCCCGGGAGCTTCACGGGAGAGGCCAACTTGATTTCGGGTCGGCCGTCGATGGCGAGGCTGCGCGTCAGCGAACCAGGGGACGTGATTGAACTCAGTCGCGAGCAGCTCCTCGCGCTGGTGCAGACCGATGCGGAGCTGAGCGAGATCCTGATGCGCGCCTTCATTCTTCGGCGCCTCGAGTTGATCGCGCGCGACGTGGGTGGAGTGGTGGTCATCGGATCCACATACAGCGCCGGAACGCTCAGAATCAGGGAGTTCTTGACGCGGAATGGGCATCCGTTCCACTTCATCGATCTTGATCGCGATGCGGACGCGCAGGAGCTGCTCGACCGGTTTCATGTCAGCGTCGCGGACGTGCCGGTGCTGATCTGCGGGGTCGAGACAGTGTTACGGAATCCCACGAACGCGCAGATCGCGGACTGCCTCGGGCTCAATGAGACCGTCGACCAAACGCGCGTGAACGATCTCGTCGTCGTCGGGGCGGGGCCGGCCGGACTCGCCGCGGCGGTATATGGCGCGTCGGAAGGACTCAGTGTGCTCGTCCTCGAATCGAACGTGCCCGGCGGACAGGCGGGGTCCAGCTCCCGCATTGAGAACTATCTCGGGTTTCCTACGGGGATTTCTGGGCTAGACCTGACAGGCCGCGCCTATGCGCAGGCATTGAAGTTTGGGGCCCGGGTGATGGTCGCGAAAGGCGCGACGCGGTTGGCGTGCGACGGGCAGCGATACACCGTGGAAATGGATGGAGGGCCGAAAGTCCTCGCACGCACGGTCATCATCGCGACTGGAGCGGAGTACCGGAAACCGACGCTCGAGAACCTGTCGATGTTCGAAGGCGCCGGTGTCTACTACGGCGCCACGCCCATGGAAGCCCAGCTCTGTCTCGGTGACGAGGTTGTGATCGTCGGCGGCGGCAATTCGGCCGGACAGGCCGCGGTGTTTCTCGCGCAGACCACACGCCGCGTCCACGTGCTGATCCGGAAAGACGGACTGGCGGACACCATGTCCCGCTATCTCATTCGCCGGATCGAAGAGACGCCATCGATCGTGCTGCGGACCCGTACCGAGATTGTTGGCTTGGAAGGGGACAGACGGCTCGAGCGGATCCGGTGGCGCGACGAACGAACTGGCGACATCGAGACGCACAACATCCGCCACGTGTTCATGATGACCGGGGCGGACCCCAACACGCGCTGGCTCGATGGATGTATTGCCCTCGATGACAAAGGATTTGTGAAGACCGGCCCGGACCTCTCGTCCGAGGAGCTCGCGGCTGCGAAGTGGCCGCACACCCGCGCACCGTATTTGCTCGAAACGAACCGCCCCGGCATCTTCGCCGTTGGTGATGTGCGCGGCGGCAACGTCAAGCGCGTGGCCTCAGCGGTCGGCGAGGGGTCAATCGCCGTGGCGTTTGTGCATCGGGTGCTTCGCCCCTGAGAGATGCCTATGCATGTCGGTACTTTTTCCTCGCTCGCAACTCGCAGACTCGCTGAGGGATGGTGGAAGGGGACGATTTGAAGGAGGCAGTTCTGACACAGTCTTCTTTCCACTTCAGACGCGACACGTACCTACGCACACCGAGTCACGCCTAAGCAGAGAGCCGACCGATCCTAAGCGTTGCGTCGGGGGCGCAGTCAGCGCCAGCCGAGTTCCGGAGCGACGTACTTGAGGATGCTTTCGAGCACGTGGGCGTTGTATCCCACATGTACATCGGGTTCTCGTAGCGCATGTCGATGACGGCTGTCCCGATCTCAATCGTCTTCGTCCGCGCGGCGACGGCGGCGAGGAGCGGGAACGGCGAGCCGAGCTGGCGTGCGAAGTGGTGCACGCGGAAGTACGCGCCGTCGAGGCCCAGCTCTTCGGCCGCTACGGCGAGCTCGATCGAATGAGAGAGAAGGTCGGGACGTTCGGCTACTCGTGTCGTCCAGTTCAGGATAGCTTGTCGAAAAAGACAAACACCGCGGCAATCCGGCCGTCCCTGGCAATGATGAAGTCGGTCCCCGCGTACTCCGGCGCTTCACCGGGGCGGCCCGATACCCATTGGACCCGCCCGCCATTGCCCAATTCTTGTGGCGGGACAAGGGGCTGATACCGAAAGTCAGGGTGAGTCGCCTTGATCGCGCCGGCGATCCGATGGATCTCGTCGCGGCCACGGTAGGTGCCTCCGGGCTCGTAGAACACGCAATCTTCGGTGAAGATCTCATCGACTGCTGCCCGTCGACGGACGGGGTCGTTTTCACCGAAGACGTCTTCAAGATTGCGGATGAGCAAGGTCGATATGCTGCTCATTGGTTTTCCTCTGAGGTGCCTTCGTCGACCCGAAAGTCTCTCATGTGGTCCAGCTCTACGCATTCCGGTCTGGCCAGCTCCAGTCCGGCGATGGTGTGGACGCTCGATCTGGCGCGGCGCGTCGCGCAGGTCGACTCGACCGTGCTCATCACCGGTGAAAGCGGGTCCGGAAAGGAGCGCCTGGCGCGATTCATTCAGACGAATCGGTACGGACCGCTGGCAAGTTCCTCGCGATTAATTGCGCGGCCGTTCCCGAGACGCTGTTGGAGTCCGAACTCTTCGGACACGCCCGCGGCTCATTCACGGGTGCGTCGCAGGACCGCGCCGGTCTCTTCGAGGCCGCCAACGGCGGCACGCTTCTCCTTGACGAAATCGGCGATATACCGCCGGCGATGCAGGTCAAACTGCTCCGCGTCCTGCAAGAACGCGAGGTGCGGCGAGTCGGTGTGCGCAACGCACTGCTTCAGGCCCAGAAATTCGGCGCGCGCATTACCGTGCCAGGCACCGTCCAGCGTCTCGGGATTAACGCCGGCGTTCGCATCATCACACTCGCCGACGGCACGAAGATTCGCGGCAAGTCCATCCTTGTCGCGACGGGTGTCGAGTATCGCCGGCTCGATGTGCCGCGTCTGAGTGAGTTCGAGGGTGCCGGGGTCTACTATGCCGCGACGGACACGGAAACAAAGCTCTGTCGCAATGAGGACATCGTCGTCGTGGGCAGCGGCAATTCGGCGGGGCAGGCCATCGTGGCGCTGTCGCGATACGCGCGACGCGTGCACGTCATCGCGCGCTCTCGGGATCTGGGGAAGAGCATGTCGCGATACCTCGTGGATCGCGTTGAGCAAATCGAGAACGTCCAGATTCACCGAGGCGCCGTCGTGACCGCTTTGGAAGGAGACGGTCATCTCGAGGCGGTCGGCATCCGCGACGATGCCGGGGCCGAGATGCGGATCAAGACGCCGGCGCTATTTCTCTTCATCGGGGCCGATCCGCACACCGAATGGCTGAGTGGCTGCGTGCAGCTTGACAAGAAGGGTTTCGTCCTGACCGGCGCGGCCGTGTCCCACGACGCGGTGCGCAGCGATCTCTGGCGCGCTCAAGGACGGACGCCGTTTTTCCTCGAGACGAGTCTGCCTGGCGTGTTCGCCGCGGGAGATGTTCGGAGCGGATCGGTCAAACGCTGCGCGTCGGCGGTCGGCGAGGGCGGCATGGCGGTCAGCTTCATCCATGCATCCCTCGACGCCGCCGCGTCGGTGAAGGATGCCTCTACATCGGGGAACTAGGCCGCTTCGTCAGCTGCTCATCCCTGGAGGGAGATCGCCGTAGCAGCCCAAGGCATATCGATCGCTCTTAACTGGCAACCTGGCTTGTCAAGCCATCTAAGCGGTGGCGCACCTCGTCCGGCACATTGAGTTCGGCCGCGGCGAGGTTTTCTCGAAGATGCGCCAACGACGAGGTGCCTGGAATGAGAAGAATGTGTGGCGCACGGCGAAGCAGCCACGCGAGCGCGACTTGCATTGGCGTCGCGCCAAGGCTGTCTGCCACATCGGATAACGTGGATGACTGAAGGGGTGTGAATCCGCCGAGCGGAAAAAACGGCACGTAGGCGATTCGATCACCGGCCAGACAGTCGATCAATGCATCGTCATGTCGATAGGCGACGTTGTACTGGTTCTGCACGCACACGATCTTGCAGATCCGCCGTCCCTCGGCAATCTGCGCAGGCGTCACGTTGCTCAACCCGATGTGTCGCACCAGTCCCTGCCGCTGGAGGTCGGCGAGCGCAGTCAGGGGCGGTTCTATGGACGCCTCTGTGCCGAGCATGTTGCGAAGGTTGACCACGTCGACCACGTCGAGAGACAGATTTCGCAGGTTGTCGTGCACCGCTTGCTTCAACTCGGCGGGAGACGACGCAGCGAGCCACGACGCATCCTCTCCACGCCTGGCGCCGATTTTTGTCACGATGACGAGATCGTCGGGGTACGGATGTAGCGCTTCACGGATCAATTGGTTGGTGATGTGCGGGCCGTAGTAGTCGCTGGTGTCGATGTGGTTCACACCGGACGAGACGGCTTCGCGCAAGACGGCCACCGCCGTCTTCGGATCGCTGGGCGGCCCGAATATCCCTGGGCCGGACAGCCGCATCGCGCCGTAGCCAAGCCGCCTGACGAGCCGATCGCCGAGGCGGAATGCGCCGGCGGGTTCAACGCTAGACATAGATCACCAGACTCTCATCGTACGCGAAACACGGCGAGACGGGTCCGTCTCGTGACACCCACGCGGTGTTGGATCAAGCCGGTAGTGGCGGATATTGTGCCGTGTAGATTCATTGCGGACCACAAGTGGCGACACGTGTTGTTCTCGATCACGCAGGATTCCCAGGCGACCAGCAGCCGCATCTCGAACAGGGTTGGCACCAAAACTAGTGGCAACCGCTGCAGCAGATGCTGGCGTGAGCTAGCAGGCGGACTGAGAGCCGGCGCTCTCGAGTTCATCTCGGCACTTGGCCAAGATGCTCGTCCACCCGCGTTCATGTCGTTCGGCGGCTGGCGCATCCGGGAGGCTCACATGCACGAGCGTCACTCGTGTGCCATCTTCAACGTCCTCGAACGTGACGGTCACTTCTGTGTCGTTGCCGTTTGTCGCCGCTGACGCCCAGGTAAACCGCAGACGCGCCGGGCGCTCAATCTCCACGTATCGCCCGCGATGATCATACGAACGCTTGGCGTTCGCCATGACGACGCGGAAGGCTCCGCCGACCCTGGGATCGACCTCCACTGATTCCACATGCGTGTCGCCGGCACAGAGGAATCGGGCCAGACGATCGGCGGTCAGCCACGCATCGAACGCCTTCTCGCGCGCGACCTTGATCGTGGTCGTCACTTCGGCCCGGGCCTTCGCCGTCACGGACGCCCCTCGAGATCGGCCTTCAGGCGAGCCATGGCGCGCTCCCAAAACAACGTTTGACGTGCGATCCAGTCACGAGCCGCGCGGAGTTCCTCCACGCGAGCGCGGATGACATGATCGCGGCCAAGGATCTCGCGCGAGACCAGGCCGGCTCGCTCCAGCACTTTGACATGCTTCGATACGGCAGCCAGCGAGATGTCGAACTCCTCGGTCAGCTCAGTGACGCCTCGGCCCTTACGAATCGTGGCCTCAAGGATGCGGCGGCGCACGGGGTGGGCCAGCGCACCGAAGGCGTGATCGAGATTCACCGCGGCACGAGCCGCGGTCACACGCGCCGCTCCGCGACTTGCTTGAGCCGACGAAGATCCGCCGCAAGGGAGCGACGCATCGCGAATGTCAGGAGCCACCGCGGCGCAAAACCTGGTGCGGCGCCGACGTTGCGAATTGTTACCCGTGCCCCGGTTCCCTCGGGCTCGATGCGATAGGCCACGGTGCCCCGCATCGGTCCGTCCACGATCTGCAAGTCCAGTGTCTGATCCGTCACTCCACTGACCTCTGTCGTCCAGCGCAGTGTCCGCCCGAGAAACCGGCCGGTTCGCCGAACGCGAGCACCCGGACGAAGGTCGTCGTCGGCCGGCTCCACGTTCTTGACCGCGGCCATCCACGTCGGATCCTGGCGTGGATCGAACATGATGGCGCGGATCTGCGACGGAGAGGCATCGACGCGGTCGGTGACCGACACATCAATCGTGGAGGCCATGAATCAATAGCCGCCTGCCGACAGCGTGTCCATTCCCGACTTCGTGAAGAGTGGGCGCGGCGCGCCGCCGCGTTCGGCCGCCTCCTTCAACTTGAACATTAAGTGTCCCCACACCGTGTTGCACGAAACGAAGTAGGGCGAGGCGTCGGCCCATGACTCGTGTGAGAATTCGACCTGGGTTCGAGGGCCTTTGTCCTGCAGATGAAAGACGAGGTCGGTCCCCGCCCATTCCTGCCCGGTTTCACATCGCCAGCGAACGCTCTTCGAATCTGGCGTCGGTACCAGCCGGTACGTAGTGGCTCGATCGAAGAAACCGAGCTCCACGGCCGCTGAGCCTGGGAACGCCTGGACGTCCTCTGCCCACCAGGCGGCAAAGCCCTCTGGTGACGAGACGAGCTGAGCGACCCGATCGCTCGGCGCGTCGATGGTGATGGCGTGGCGGATGTCTGGCATGAGGTGTTCTCATTCAACCAAATAATTGAGAGTCTACCATATGGTTGAATGTGCGTATGCCTGGAGGAGAGACATAGAACGATTCCCCTGAACGACTTTCCGGTGAAATCCATGGGCCTGACGTTGTCGTCCGCGCATGACGGCATCAAATTCGTGACGTGCCGGAATGAGGATCGCTATCGGAAGGATTGTCCCCGTGACGCGACAAAACGGCGCCTTCAGAGCCAACAGCAGCCAAGTCGCTCGATCTGGGAAGTCGTTGAAACGGCTGGATCTACGAGGAAAATCGAAGATATCCGAGAGGCGGATTTCCGTTTGGCAAACCGTTGTGCGGGCGAATTCGAAGCAGTCAAACATTCCGTTTCGCATTGACGCACCTCGATCATTTCGCCGAGCGAGCATTAATGCAGCGGAATCATCTCTCGCGCAGCGCACCGATCAATGCAAAGGCATTGTCGTGAGAGCACGCCAGGATTGACGCCCGTCGCAACTCGTGGAGCACGGCGTCGGCGGCATCAGGGGCCATACCGAACAATCGGGCAGCCTGACGCACGGTGAGACGCAGACCGGGCATCTCCCTGTATTCTCCGTGCACACGTATCGCAAGCGGCGACATGGGTTCCGGAGCGCCGACCCCATTTCGCACGGCCGTCGCTAGCCGATTCCCGAGGACGTCGTTATCTGAACGGCCGACAATTCCGTAGGCATGGCGGTCAGTGAAGGGCACTGCCGTGGCCCCGCCTTTCCGGGGCCACACCTGTTGCGATACTGCTATCGCTGCTGCAGCGCCGGTTGGCCGAGCCACTCACCGAACCGGATGTCGCCGAGTCGCGCCTCGCCCCAAGGAATCAACGACCGTTCACTGAGTTCGGCCCCGAAGTACCGCGCGTGCGGATCGGCGACAACCTCGCGGGGGTCGTGGTACGCGGCGAGGCCCTGACGGATCAGTTCGTCGAAACGGAACTGTTGCGGACCGGCCACTTCGACGATGCCGTTGACGGGGGAACTCACGGCGACCGTGCCGACCGCCTTCGCGACGTCCTCAGCCGCCATCGGCTGAAAGAGCACTGGTGGCACCCGGACCGTCGTTCCGACGGTGGCGTCATCCGCAATGCGTTTGACGAACTCGAAGAACTGCGTGGCGTGAACGATCGAATACGGGATTCCGCCACTCTTGATCAACGTCTCTTGAGCGTTCTTCGCGCGGAGGTACGGACTGTCCGGTATCCGCTCGGTTCCCACAACTGACAGCGCGACGTAATGCGTCACATCGGCTGCTGCCGCGTACTTGAGTATGTTCCGCGTGGACGTGGTGAAGAAATCCATGACGGCCTTCTCCTCGAATGAAGGAGAGTTCGAGACGTCAACCACGACCGACGCGCCTAGAAGAACATCAGCCAGTCCCTCCCCGGTGAGAGTGTTGACCCCGGTGTCTGGCGAGGCCGGCAGGGCCTGATGGCCGTGTTCACGCAGCTTGGTGGTGAGCTTTGAGCCGATCAACCCGGTGCCGCCGATGATAGCGAGTTTCATGATCGAGGTCCCTTTCAGTGTTGAAGTAATCTCGGCTACCGATAGTGGCGTGTGAGTTCCCGTTCAGCGGCCAGCCAGTGATCAAGGTCTTGGCCATCCCGCCGACCGCGGGTTTCGTAGAAGTGGTACGCGAGCCGAGCGATCTCGTCGTGTGACGAAGGCTCGGGGCCGCCGGTGTATTTCGTCAACATGCGTTCGCCCGTGAGGATCGCTGCGATATCGGAAATCATCATGGCTGTCTCCTGGTCACGAGTTCCTCCAAACGCTTCTGCGAGCGATTGACCGGACACCACGCTCCGTTGTGACGTACGAGCGCACCGAAGGATCGTGAGCTGGAAAGAAGGGACCTCATGCCGCGGCAGCGCAGGTCGCGGTGGAAACGACGTGCGACGCCAGGAGGCCTTCGAGGCCGGCGACGTCGCCATGCCGCGCTGCCGCGAGGAACGCGTCGAGAAGACGTTCGTGCTGGGTCGAACTCGCGAGCATCCTTCGGCCATTGGTGACGTGCTGGCGTGCGCGAGTCATCACCTGCCGCGCGTTGGCCACTTCGAGCCGGAGGAGGTCCGCGATGTCGCGGTACGGGTAGTCGAACGCCTCTCGAAGGATGTACGCAGCCCGTTCCGTGGGCGATAACTTCTCCAGCATGTCGAGGACTCCCAGTTCCAGGGCCTCGCCTCGTTCCGCTCGCACTCCAGGGTCGGCGCCCGTGTCCGCTGGTTCCGGCAGCGACTCCCCGCCGCACGTTTCCCGTCGCGAGCGTGCTGACTGCAGGACGTTGATCGCCAGCCGGGTTGTCGTGGTCGCGAGAAAGGCAGCAGCATCGCGAACAAGGCCGCGATCCGCCGTCTGCCAGCGTACCCAGGCGTCTTGCACGACGTCCTCGGCTTCGACTGCACTTCCCAGCATCCGGTAGGCGATGCCAAAGAGACGAGGACGCACGCTCATGAACGCCGAAAGGCCGTCGTCATAAGTTCTGGTATTGGTCTCTTCCAAGCGCGACGTCTCCGCTCTCGAAGCGGGCCGTGATTGAATTGCGAGTGCGGCAGCCATTTGTTGCTCCCCCTGCGTGCAGTCTGAAGGCGAGGGGACTTGTCAACAACCCTCGATGGGGTCTCTCTGTGGTACCCAAATCACTCGCCCAGACAACACCCGTTTCGGGGTGAGCGATATCACCACCTTGGCAGTGAGCAGCACCGCGTTTGCGATCGGCACGATCTGATCGTCGTCGAGCACAACGATGACCGGCGCGAAACGTGCTAGGCGTCGCTTAATCGATCGGGTCCGCGGGGTTCCAGCCGGATGACGCGGCGGCCAAACACATTGGCGTCGATGGAGTACGCACCGGGCCCGAGCAGGCCGAGCGCCGCGCAACCGCATCCACGCGCAATCATCGTGAGCGCGCTGTCGCTGCCGGTCATGAAGGCGCTAGCGATGGTCGCGGCGGCGAGCACGAATGCAACGATCCGTGTGCCAAACCCAACCGCAAGCGTGAGCGCGAAAGCGACAGACACGACTATGGAGGCGTTTGGCGAGAATTGTGGAAATGGAAGGCGCGCGATCACGAGGAAGGCAATCCACGCGCAAGCCAGTCTCAGCAGCACGAGCGCAATTCCGGCGGCGGCGTCCGGATAACGAGATAAAGACTTCATCATCGCCACGATACCGGCTGTCTTCGCCGCGTGTAATCCCCGGTGCCGGGATGCGCCGATCCCCCTTTTTGGGGTACTGTCGGCCGGAGATCAAGAGGTAAGCTGCGCGTTGACTCTCGGTCGTGGGAGTTTTTTGGCGGTGCGATTGCTCAAGGCGCTTCTTACCGCGGCTACATTCCTGGTGCCCTGCGCGGCACTGGCGGACGGCTCGCCGCGCCGCCTCGCGCACCACACGCATCAGAGCTGGACCGAAGCGACCGGTGCGCCCGCGCCCGTGTTGGACATGGCGCAAGGACGCGACGGTTTCCTGTGGCTCGCCAGCGGCGAAGGATTGTTCCGGTTCGACGGGATCAGCTTCGAGCGTATCGTGCCGGGAGGAAAGGCGGCCGAGGACGATTATCCAACCGCGGTGTTTGTGGCCCGAAACGGGAATGTGTGGACGGCCTTCAAGACATCGCGCCGCTTTGCTATCTATCGCGACGGCGGGTTGCGTTTCCTCGACGCGCCGCCTGCGCCCGCCTGGATCATGACGATTGCCGAGGGTCCTGACGGCGCGCTCTGGGCTCTGACCGCGACATTCGAAGCCGAAGTGCTTCGTTTTCAGAACGGGCGATGGGACCATTTCGATGCGGAACGCGGGTTGCCGCGCGACGATGGGCTGAGCATGGTTCTCGCGCGCGATGGCGCAGTGTGGGTGTCAACCACCCGCTCCGTCGCGCGCTTGCCCCCGGGTGGAACCCGCTTTCAAACACTCCTTGATGTGCGCGGAAACCCGCGACTTTCTGTCGATCCGGACGGACGCGTCTGGGCTTCGGAAAAACGCGGGAGCTATCCGCTCACCGGGCCCGGCGGCCAAGGCGCGCCGTCCACTCTTCGCACGCCCTATCCGACGGACAGCGCGCAAATACGTGGCGCCCCCCGGTTCGATCGCGAAGGGAATCTCTGGATCGCGACGCGCTATGACGGAGTGCAGCGCGTCGGCATTGCGGATCCGGAAGGGCCGTCCGGAAGCGCGGATGCAAAGTCGCTCGTTGAAACTGCGCGTGGCAGCGAGCGGCTTTCGTCCGATGTGACGAACCAGATTTTCGAAGACCGCGAAGGCAATATCTGGGTCGGAACCGAAAAGGGCCTCGACCGATTCCGGCCGGCGACCGTGCGGTTCGAGGCGGCGCTGACATCGCCGGCCGCCTTCGGCGACAAGCTCTTGGCCGCATCCGACGGCACCGTGTACGTCGGCGAAGCGAAGACCATCTACCGCGTCAGGCCTGGCGGCGAACCCGAGCCCGTTCTGCAGAACATTCTGGAGCCGCAGAGTCTTTGCGAGGCGCCGGACGGCGCGCTGTGGGTCGTGTTTCCGATGCGCGTGCTGGTGTGGAACAAACGCGTCACGAAAAGCATCGACCGGCCCAACACCGTCGGTATCTCCTATGACTGCGCGTTCGACCGCCACGGCGATTTCTGGTTCTCGGCGAACAGCGGCGGGCTGAACCGTTATCGCAACCGAACATGGGATCATCCGTTGGGGCGGGTGGGGACCGATGCGTCGGCGCCCGTCGAAGCGGGACCGTCCGTGCCGACCACGATGGAGCGTGACGCGCGGGGCAACCTGGTCGTGCAGCTCGGACGCCAACTGGCCTGGATCGATGGCGATGGGCGGCGGATCACGCCGCTCGAGTTCGGTGCAGGCGAACCACAGGTGCTCACGCTGTATGGCGCGCCCAATGGCGATCTGTTCGCGGCGGGCGCGTTCGGGCTGACGCGTTATCGTGGAGGGCAGATTGAGACGATTCTGACCGCGCGCGCGGCCGAGAGCAACCGCATCAACGGCGTGGTGCAGACGCCGGACGGCGACACGTGGCTCGCGTACCCAAAGACGCTGGTGCGGATGCGCGGACAGGAATTGGAGCGCGCGTTCGCGGTGCACGCCTTTGCTCCGCCCACACTGTCGCTTGGCGTCGGCGATGGCCTGATCAACCGTCCACACTCGCACACGCAGCGCGCCATCGTGCAGGGCGGCGACGGACGAATCTGGATCGCGACCGAGACGGGCACGCTATGGATGGACCCCAGACGCGTCGTGCGCAGCGATGTGTTGCCCGGACTGGCGATCACATCCGTGGCGTACGACGGTCATCTCGCCCGCGACCCGGCGTCGCTCACGGTTCCGGCGGCGACATCCAATATCGAAATCGACTTTGCGGCATTGAGTTTTGCGGACCCGAAAGCGGTCAGCGTCCGCTACATGCTCGAAGGATACGATGCCGGCTGGATTGACCCCGGCGCTCGGCGGCAGGCCTTCTATACCAACCTTCCGCCACGCGATTATCGCTTTCGCGTAATCGCGGCGAACGCCGACGGCGCGTGGAATCGCGCGGGCGCAGCGGTCAGCTTTGAGATCCCGCCCACGTTCATTCAATCGTACTGGTTCCGTGCGCTTTGCGTGGCCCTCACGTTCCTCTTGTTTTGGCTGGCGTATCGGCTGCGCATGGCGCAGGTGGCGAGCCGCATTCGCACGCGCCTCGAAGAGCGCATGGGCGAGCGCGAGCGCATCGCCCGCGAACTGCACGACACGCTGTTGCAGAGCGTGCAGGGGCTCGTTCTGCGCTTTCAGTCCGTCGCACACAGAATGCCGCCCAGCGAACCATCGCGGGCGCACCTCGAATCGGCTCTCAGGAGCGCCGACGAGGTGATCGTCGAAGGGCGCAACCGCGTGCGCGACCTCAGGGCGGGCGGCAATTCAGGCGATCCCTTGGCCAACCTGCAAGAACTCGCCGATGCCGCGGGCTTCGACCCGCCCATACCGATCCGCATTGTCGTCGAGGGAAGACCAAGGCGGGTCGATCCCCTTGTTGCCGCGGAAACCCGGCGGATCGCAGGCGAAGCGCTGTTCAACATCGCGCGCCATGCGCGTGCAGACTCGGTGGATGTCGCAATCACCTATGGCGAGCGCCAACTTGGCGTCCAGATTCGCGACGACGGCGTCGGCATCGCGCCGTCCGTGCTGGCGCAGGGGAGCAAGGAAGGGCATTTCGGTCTGATAGGAATGCGCGAACGCGCCGAGCGCATCGGCGCTGCGCTCTCGATCGACAGCGGCGCGGGCAAGGGCACCGACGTGATTCTCACGCTTCCGGCACGGCTCGCCTACGCGGAGCGCATTCGTGGCTGGCGTTCGCACTTGCCGTGGCGGAACGCGCGCGCAAGGATGGACGCCAATGGCTGAGGACGCCGCGATCCGCATTCTCGTCGTCGACGACCATCCGGTGCTGCGCGATGGCGTCGCCGCGATCCTCGAAACGCAGTCTGATATGACGCTTGTCGGCGAAGCGCGCGACGGCGCCGAAGCGATCGTGCGCTTCCGTGAACTCAAGCCCGATGTCACGCTGATGGATTTGCAGATGCCGGGGTTGCGAGGCGTCGAAGCCATCACGGCCATACGCGCCGAGTTCCCCAACGCCCGGATCCTCGTGCTCACGACCTATGACGGCGACGCGCAGGCGGTGCGCGCGCTCAAAGCAGGCGCGCTTGGGTTCCTCCTCAAGAGTAGCCTGCGCACGGAAATGCTAGAGGCCATTCGCGACGTGCATCGCGGTCGCGGCCACATTCATCGCGACGTCGCCAGCGAAATCGCGTCGCACATCGCCAATGACCCGTTGACCGAACGCGAGGTGACAGTGCTGCGCCTCGTCGCGATGGGAAAGGCCAACAAGCAAGTCGCCCATGACCTCGGGTTGGCCGAGGAGACCATCAAGGCGCATCTCAAGACCATTTTCTTGAAGCTGGACGTCGCCGACCGGACCCACGCGGTCACGGTGGCCGCGAAGCGTGGGATCATCGAACTCTAACCCGGTTCGTGCCCGCATCGGGTTGCGCACTTCTGCCGCCTCTTGTTGCGCTCCGCGCCTCGCGCCTGCCGCGGCGTACGCCTGCAGCCGTCGGACGCTCTCGCGGAAGGGACCCGGATGGCCCACGTGGTAGCACTCCGCTCTTGCGGTCAGCAGCACGTCCTCGCCCGACCGATCGATCGCCTGTCGCACGGCGCCGACGCGCTCGACCGCGACCGACAGCTCGTACATCGGTGACGCCAGATCACCGGTGGCATCCTCGATGGACAGGCCGGCCACGCCCGTCGTGACGCACCGTGTCACGCTCTCGGCCACGTCCTCCGGATGCCGTCCATATCCCGACAGGAAGTCCGCGCTCACAGGCAGATCGACTGCAGCCATGATGCTCGAAATGTAGCCAAGGCTCCGCTCCATTCGACAATCAAATGCAATGTTCGCTCAGCCGAACCTTCACCACCGCGTTGGGTGGCCGCGTCAACGGTGGGTTTCACCGTCGCCACTAAAGACCACATCAGCCGCTGTTCTGTGACACACGACACAAGGCGCCGGCTGTTGCCGTGTCACATCCCGACCTGATGCCTGGTCTTCAGGAGTACACGCGTCGCGGCAACCCATTGGCTGCCGGCAATCCTGCAACGCAGGCGGATCATTCAGGAGGCGCACATGAGCACGATCGCAATCAGCAGGGTCCTTTTGACTGGCGGCCCCGGCTTCTTCAGCCGTTTCGCCGACGTCCGGCTTCTGGCTGATACCCGCGAGGTGCGCGGCATGAAGGAAACGATCGACGTCCGGGAGGTTCAGCCGAATCGTGGGACGTCGATCATCGCGGCAGATCGCGATCACGACGCCGGAAGCCTGGATGCTGTCGCCGGCTCAGAGTATGTCGATGATCGAATCCGGCTACGAGAGTGACCCATCGTTTCGTGGTCGTGACGAGATGTCTGTTCACACATTGCGAGTCGGTGACCATGGAGGCAGAGGATGAAAATCGTCGTTGCTGGTGGCAGCGGGGTATTGGGTCCAGGCTGACGTCAAGGACCGCTCACTCCTCCCCGGCGACGAAGCGGAGCTCGGCGAGATCCTGTTCGACGACTGGCTCGGTCGCACCGCACACCCGATTCCGAATGCGAGCGTTCAGCCTGCAGCTTCAGCCGGCGCGAGAACCCCACGACCGACGCTCAAGGAGAACGAATTCCGCGTCGGCGAAGTGCCGGCTGCATCAGTGCTACTTGTCGACGATTGCGCGGTGTTCAACATCGAGGGAGGTTTCTGCGCCACCCAAGCGATGTGCTCGCACAGACAGGGTCCATTGTCCGAAGGCTCGTTCGACGGGACGACGGTGACGTGCCCATTGCACGGCGCTCAATTCAATGTGTGGACGGGCGCGGTATTGCGTGGCCCGCCCAAGGATCCGCTCAAGACCTACCGTGTAACTGTGGATGGCGACATTTCCCGAACCCCTATTCGCCTCGCGCCGCGACTCCGTCGCTCGTTCCAGGAATCCAGGTGACCGCCGCGGGGTCGTTCTTTGACCAGATAGTCGAGGAGTTTCTTCGCATCGTTCGACGATGACTTGTTTTGGCCACGTCGTCATCGGTGAAGGCAGGCAAGATCCTGCCTCTGCAAAGCGCCAAGGTCCACAAACATCACCTCTGCATTAACTTGTTGAAAATGCAGTGTTTATCCGTCGACCGTGTTTCCACACATCTGATGCAATGATACTAAAGATACTTGACAGTTAAGCAAGCATGTCGTATGTATTTTTAGGAGGTTTTAAAGCAAGGAGGTTTCGCGATGTTTGGTCTCACTCGTTGGAATTCGTTCGAGGACGTGTTCAATTTTCAGCGTGAAGTGGATCGCCTCTTCAACCAGTTCTGGAGCGATCTGCCGACGCGCACCACCCCTGCCGGTTCGTCCCAGTCGTTCCAGGTAAACACGACGGATGACGGCTGGCGCGTCGACATTCCGCTTCCCGGCATCGATCCGAACGACGTGTCCCTCGAGGTCGCCGGCAACAATCTCACCATCCGCGCCGAGGTTGCGAGCGAAGGCGGAGACAAGAACGTTTCGCGCTACGAACAGACGCTGATGATTCCGCAGTTCCTCGATCTCGAGAAACTCACCGCCTCGCATCGCCATGGAATGCTGCGCCTGACGCTTCCCCTGAAGGAGAGCGTCAAGCCTCGCCGCATACAGATCGAGACGGAGGTAGAGGAGCACAAGCAACTGGCGGGAGCGGGAGCCAGATAAGTCACGCCGTCAGCGGCGGGCTTCGAGCTCGCGCGGCATCGTGGCATCTGACACGTCGTCCCGCCGACGTCTTCGCTGCCTCCCTCAGGGCACACTCGACGGGCTCAGTCCTGAGCCCGTCGAGGCGTCGGCAGTCGCGACCATCAGTCGCCACGTCCAACCGACTGCCGGCCACTCCGCGATCAGAGAATGCTCTGCCCATACGATTACGTTGGCCCTGCTGCGCCGACTTTATCGTTCACGCGGAACGCAGAGGGAGCACTGACGACAGCCCGCAGGCGAACACTGCTGAGGGGATGACAAACGATGACGATTGCTGCGCTCAAAGCATTGTGCTCGCGCATCCCTTGGTGCGAGCCGGCCGTTCTCGAATCAGTCCTGGAGCTCGCACTCGAGATCGCCCGGGAGGGTCGCGAGGGCCGCCGAATCGGGACGTTGTTCACCGTTGGCAAGACAGACGCCGTGCTCGCGGCGTCCCGCGCGCTCATCCTCGACCCGTTGGCTGGCCATGCTCCATCACGGACGCACATCACGGATCCGGATCTGCGCGGAACGATGAAGGAATTGGCGCAGCTCGATGGCGCCTTCGTGATTTCTGAAGGCGGGACCGTCGTGGCGGCGTGCCGTTATCTCGATGCCTCAGTCGAGCAGATCGCCCTGCCTCTTGGGTTCGGAAGCCGCCACGTAGCTGCGGCGTCGATTTCGCAGCGCATCGGCGCGGTCGCCATCGTTGTCTCGGAGAGTGGCGTCGTGCGTGTGTTTCATGCCGGGCAGATCGAGGCCACGCTGATCCCGGAGCTGTGGCTGTTGGACCGCCACCACACGCAGCTCAGCGTCGCCGCCGCCGGCGCCGTCGAAGCACAACGTCTGGGAACGGCCACGTTCTCGCTGAGCGACGCGGGTGAGCAATCGTGAGCACTTCAATCGCGTAGGAGGCGCGACAGGAAGAAGGAGGAAGTATGTCGACACAGTGGATGCAGATCGCAGTGGTGGGAACGATCTTGACGATCGGCGGACCGGTGCTTGGCGCAGCGCAATCGTCGCAGACCAAGACCGACACGTATACCTGGAATGGGGAATTCGTATCGCTCGACACGACCGCAAAGACGATGACCGTCAAGTCTCGCGTTGCGTATCAGGAGGCGCCCTCCGAGCTGAAGCACTTAAAGGCCGGCGATCGCGTATGGATTGTCTGGTCCGGGATTCATGACTCCAGCGACGCCGTGCGACAGGTTCGACGGTCAGAGACAGGGCGCAAGATTGACGAGACGCTGGTGCTCCCCGCCGAACTCGTGTCGACGGAGGCGCCCAATCAGTACATCACGATTCGAGTCAAGGTGCCGGAAAGCGGGTTGTCGGCGATCAACACCGTGAAGCCCGGCGAGTGGGTGACCGTCACGTCCCGCCACCGGCCGTCGAGTGATGACGAAGCCGTGGTAGCGGTCAGGCCGTACGGAGCGCGCACGACGACGGAGTGAGCACGATCATACGGGACTGTGATGCCTACGCCGCCTGGGTCCTGTGTGACGACTGAGTACGGGCGCGTGACGTTTTCGCAGTGTAAGCCCACTATGGCCCAAAGACGCACGGCGTCATCTCGACGCGCAGTGACCCAGCGGAGTCGCGCCCGACTCTGCAGAAAGGCTCTCGATGCCTCTGTAGCATTCGTGGGGATTCATGGGACGGAATGTATGGCAACTCGAGCTCTGCGACCGCCATCAATTCTGTTGGTGAGTAATTCGGTCGACGAACAAGAAGGCTATGCGCGCTCGTTGCGCGCATGGGGATACCGGGTGGTCAACGCGGCGACAACTGTCCTGGCGTATCAGATTGCGACCACAAGGCCGACGGACATGGTCGTGACTGACGGGCACTGTGCTGGTTCCATGAGCGGCCTGGAGTTAACGCGCCGCTTGAGAATCCACACACGGACCACAACCGTGCCCATCATTGTGCTCACAAGCGTGACGCGCCGTCAGGATGGTGACCTGTCCATCAAAGCTGGGGCAGACATGTTCCTTGAGAGGCCAGTATCGGGTGATGTGCTGCGCGAACACGTCGCGCGGCTACTCGGCGCGTGCGGGCGACTGTCGCGCCACTTGCCTCCGCTCGACCTCTTGAACTTCGCTGGGAAAGCGGCGAATAGGCCGTCCTCACAGACGGTGTCCGCATTCCAGGGCGGGTCGTCTTCGGCGGCGCCAGTTTCGGGATCACAAAGCGATGCGGATGTTTCTGTCGGCGGGAACAGTCGTCCTGCGGAACAGCGCACCTGTCCACAGTGTCGCGAACCGTTGGAGTATCGGCAGAGGTCGCCAGTCCTCTCGGTGGCGGAACCGAATGATCGTCGGCCGCGAGAGCGTTTGCGCTATGTGTCTGGCTGGTTCTGCAACAACGCGAGGTGCGAGTATCGCGAGTTGGCAGGGTGACGGGAATAGTGGTCGACGAGGGCCAAGCATGGCAACGACTCCGCACCGTCCGAGCGAGGTTTCATTGCGAGGCTTCATCGAAGCTGTCGGTTCCGCCGAAGCGCCTCACAGCGCAGTGTCGACAGCGGCCGTGGCGGGAGGCTTAGGCAGTTCGCTTCTCCTGATGGTCGCGGCACTGCCTCAGACGAGGTCAGACTCCGTTGCGGATCGGACGAAGCTGATCGAAGCCGCGACCGCGCTCACCGACGTGCAACAGCAATTGATCGAGACGCTTGAGACCGAGACCGCAGTGAAGCTCTTCACCGCCCGCAACATGCCGCAAGCCAACGACGTGCAACGCTCGGAACGGCGGGCTGCGATACAGTTCGCGCTTCGTGCGTCTGCAGACGTGCCTCTCGAGGTGATGCGTCTGTGCGCGCAGGGATTGGAGCTCGCGGCAACAGTCGCAGCCCACAGCGCTCGCCCGGCATCGGCCGACGTCCAATTGGGGGTCGTTCTCCTGCGGGCGGGTTTCGACGGCTCGCGTTCCAGTCTCGAGGGCAAGCTGAGCAGCTTCACTGATGCGGCGTACGTCACGTCAGTCGTGGCCGAGATCG